>Ga0316189_10000017_pt1 | contig 162620 bp, 164 predicted proteins | sample LowCovwburrow_MG_FD_204930 | JGI IMG/M metagenome (GOLD analysis project Ga0316189, IMG submission 204930) | Coastal sediment microbial communities from Maine, United States - Lowes Cove worm burrow | ecosystem: Environmental > Aquatic > Marine > Coastal > Sediment | place: USA: Maine... | reverse complement strand
GCCGCGGCTTCCTCGCCCGAGATGTAAACGGATTTCAGGCCAACGCGGGCAAAACTGGCGGCAGCTTGCAGCAATAGCGTTGATTTCCCGATGCCAGGGTCCCCCCCCACCAAAATGGCCGACGCGGGCACCAGCCCGCCGCCCAAAACCCGGTCAAGTTCTGCCATGCCTGATTTTGTGCGGGGTGGCGGCGCCTCTTCCGTTGCAAGGTCTGACAGCGGAATGGAACGGCCCCGTGCAGCACCAAGCGCCTTTGACGCCGGGCCGGTTGAAAGCGGAACGTCCTCGACAATAGAGTTCCATTCGCCACAGGCATCACAGCGCCCTGACCATTTCTGGTGCGACGCCCCGCATGCATTACATGAAAATTGATTTGCTTTAGCCATGCCGCTTTGTGGACCGCGCACGCTTTTCCGTCAAATAGCTAATCAGGTTTGAGACCAGAATACAGCCGGTGAACATATAAAGCCCCCAGGCGGTTTCAACGGTCGCAAGCCCGACGCCTTTGACGATGACAATGTAAAGCGCGATGAGAAACACATCGGCCATGGCAAGTTTGCCCAGAATATGCAGCACAGGCAGCACTTTGCGCCGAAGCAGCCCGAAATGGATAAGCGCAAGGCCGATGGTTTTCAGGTAGGGTGCAAAGACCGCGAGGAAGGTAACCAACAATGCCAACGCCACATCGCTGTCCCAAAGGCTCTGCAGGCCGGAAATGACAGAGATTTCAGAGAGACCGAAGAGGGGAAGGAGACCAGCCCGCAGAAGTGGCGCAAACCACGCGATGGGGAAGAGGATGAGGAGGGTGAGATTGGCGAGGCGGAGGATCATTCTTCCTCCTCGTATCCTTCTTCGTCGGGTTTTGGGAGTCGCTTGATTTCTTCGGGCGCAGGTATTTGGTCGTAGGCTTGAGTGTTTTTCCGGGTGATCTTCTTCACTTCGGCCATACGATCAGTCAGAGGTTTGATGTCTTTTCCAAATTTTCCAAGTGTTTCACCAATGTCGCTAACTCCTCCTAGCACAACATCGAACAATCCCTTTTTCTTGTGAACTTCAGCTTCTATTGAGAAAATACGGTTTGAAAGCCTGACTTTATGAGCATTATCGAATTCAACAGTTGCCAGTATGATTTTTCGCATATCCGCACAGAGTTCTAAAACGCGATCTTTGTCCTTCGCATTTAAGCTAAATGTTGGGACAAAGTCTTGAAGTTCCGTTTTGTTTTCAATTGCGAGCTGTTGTTCCTTCTCTTGTTCAACTTTGTACCGTTCATCCTCAAGGACGCCTTCCATAAGTCCAAGAAGGCGAGTCATTTCTGATATGGCTTTACCCTGAAAGGCTGCGTTTTCTGCATAGTCGTCGAATTTTGCAATGATCCTGTCTACAGTTTTGGAAATGTCGGGTGAAAACAGACTAGTATTCCCCCGAATTTTGTAAACAAGTTGGATATCTGGGAGGCCCTGATTAATGCTTGATTTCAGTTTACTGCACAGGCCTACGATTTTATAAATTTTGTCTGTCATATCTACCTCACAGCCTCAATCGGCCCTTCTGCGCGGCCGTGGATGAACTGGTCAAGGTAAGGGTCGCCTGAATCGTCCAATTTCGCGACAGGCCCTGTCCATTGAATAATCCCGTCGTGCAGCATCGCGACCTTGTCTGCGATAGCGCGGACAGACGACATATCATGGGTGATGGTCATGGCGGTTGCGCCCATTTCGACCACGATTTCGCGGATCAGCTCGTTTATGACGCCCGCCATGATCGGGTCCAGCCCTGTTGTGGGTTCGTCAAAAAAGATAATCTCAGGCTCTGCCGCAATGGCGCGGGCAAGGCCGACGCGCTTTTGCATCCCGCCTGACAGTTCCGCCGGAAACAGATCAGCTACGGCTGATTTCAAACCAACACGGCGCAGCTTTTCAATCGCGATAGCGCGCGCTTCCTCTATCGGGCGCTTCAATGATCCGCGCAGCAGGCGGAAGGCAACGTTTTGCCAGACGGGCAGGCTGTCAAACAATGCGCCGCCCTGAAACAGCATGCCAAAGCGGGCAAGAAAGGCGTCACGCTCTGCCGTTGCCACATCCTGACCGTCAAGTTTGATTATGCCACTGTCTGGCTTGATCAGCCCAAGAACGCTTTTCAGCAGAACGGATTTGCCCGTACCGGACCCCCCGATGATCACCATGCTTTCACCTGTCTGGATCGTCAGGTTGACGCCTTGTAGCACCTTGTTGTCGCCAAAGGCCTTATGAACGTTCTGAAGCTCTATCATGCTGAGAAAAACAATTCTGTAAGAAGGTAATTGGACGCGAGGATCAGCACCGATGCGGCAACCACCGCTGATTTTGTTGCTTTACCAACGCCCTGTGCGCCGCGGCCCGAGTTCATGCCGTAATAACAGCCCATCAGTGCAACGATGAACCCGAAGGCCGCACCTTTTACAAGGCCCGAGAAGACGTCGATGAACTCTAAAAAATCAACAGTATTATGAAGATAGGCAGAGGAGTTAAAGTCAAGCCGTGTAATGCCGACAACGTAACCACCCATAATTCCGATCAGGTCTCCGACAGCAACCAGAACCGGCACCGCAAGCGTTGCGGCAAGCACCCTTGGCACCGTCAGATATTTCATTGGATGGGTCGAAAGCGTGACCAAAGCGTCAATCTGTTCGGTTACTTTCATCGTCCCGATTTCAGCGGCGATGGAGGATGCAACGCGGGCCGCAACCATAAGACCCCCCATAACGGGGCCAAGCTCACGCGCCATGCCAATCGCTACGATAGAAGGAACAACCGCTTCGGCATTAAAACGGGCACCGCCAGCATAGATCTGCAACGCCAGCGCACCGCCGGTGAAAAAGGCTGTCATGCCAACAACCGGAAGGCTGAAATATCCAATTGTCATAACGGCATGGATGAATTCTTTAAAGTAAAATGGCGGGCGGAACAGATGGCTAATCGTTTGCCCGGCATAGATCGCAATCTGGCCAATAGATGCCAGTATCAACAATGTTGTGCGGCCCACTGCGGCCACAGGAAACAATAACGTCGTCATCCACCTGCTCCAATATAACGCCGTGTATAGCGTGCGCCCAAAGATGTCAGAATTTCATAGCCAACGGTATCGGCATATTCGGCGAGTTGGTCAACGCCTTGTTCAGGGCACAGGATATCCAGTGACTTCGGAGTTTCATCAAGATGCGATATATCAACGGTCAACAGGTCCATCGATACGCGGCCAACCAGTTGGCACGGGATGCCGTTGGAAAACAGTAGTGCCTTGCTACCCATGGCGCGGATTAACCCGTCGGCGTAACCTGCTGAAATAGTTGCAATTATGCTTGGTTGTTCCGCAGTCCAGCTTGCGCCATACCCGACCGTATCACCGGCCTCCAGAGCGCGGGTTTGAATCACAGGCAGGCTCAACCCGACAACCTGTTTCGCCCGCTCAAAGGGCATCCCGCCATATAACCCAACACCTGGGCGCGTCAGATCAAAATGATAGTCCTGACCTAAGAGGATGCCTCCGGTCGCTGCCAAAGAACGGGGTGCATCAAAACTGTCTGTCATCTGACGGAACGCAGCGAGCTGTTGCGCGTTCATCGCGTGGTTCGGCTCATCCGCACAGGCAAGGTGGCTCATGATTACAGACGGGGATTGCGCTGAAACGATGTCGCGCACTGCGGCCCATTCCCCAGGCTCCATACCAAGCCTGCTCATCCCACTGTCCAGCTGAAGGCCGAACTTGTGGGTTGGGAGCGCCTCTAGATGGCGGGTGAGCTGATCAAGTGAATTGATCATCGGTGTCAGCATAAGATCATAGATCATATCGGTATCGCCACGCATATGCCCGGCAAAAACGCAGATTTCCGGCCCCGGACCCAAGGCCTGACGCACCCTTGCGCCTTCTTCCGCGATGGCGACAAAAAACTTGCGCGCCCCGGCCCGGGCTAACGCCTTTGCGACGCGTCCGGCACCAAGACCATAGCCATTCGCCTTGACGACCGCTGCAGTTTCGACAGAACCCGCCGATACCGCGTCAAGCGCACGCCAGTTGGCAATGATGGCTTCAAGATCGATTGAAAGTGTTGCACTACCCATAGCGTGGTTTTGACAGGCGGGCCGTGGAGGTCAAGTAAAAACCCAAGGTCTTGCACCAATGCCGATCACGTTATCGGGTTTTCTTATGCGTGTCATAGCCCGCTTGCAGTTCACGGCGCACGAATGTGCCAAAATTTATAGGATCAAACTCAGGCGTTCCCGTACCGGGGAGCGGCACAACGTCGTAGCTGACATGTGGGTCAAAGAAGAATGGGCAGGAATAGCGTTCGCGCCCCGAGCGGTTGATAACACGATGTGGGGTTGAAAGCAGCCGCCCGTTTGACATCCGGTGCAGCATATCGCCGACGTTCACCACAAACGCCCCATCAATTTTTGGCGCATCAATCCAGTTGCCTGTCGGCGTTTTCACCTGAAGCCCACCAACATTATCCTGTGCAAGCAGCGTCAGACAGCCAAAATCAGTATGTGGTGCAGAGCCATAGAGGTCATCTGGGGCCTTTGGCGGTGTTGGAGGGTAGTGCAGCAGACGCAACCACGTCGTGGGCGTCTGAAAGCCTGCAGTGGCATCTTCGGGATTTGCGCCCGCCGCGGCGAGGGCGAGCTTTATCAAACGAGAACCAAGCAAGGTCATTGCATCGGAGTAGGTTAGAAGTGCCTCGCGAAATTCAGGTAGCGTGGGCCAAAGATTTGGCCCAGACAGGTAAACATCCGGGTCTGCTACCGCATCCTCCCGCATCATCATGAAACTGGCTGATTGATTTGGCTTTTTAACATCGGCCAGCTTGGAGTTTACGTCGGTTGACGTGTTGATCGGAATGTAGCCGCGATGTAAGTGATTGAGTTTTATGCGTATTTTTTCGGAGAGGGGAAGCGCGTGGAACCGTGCAGAGGCCTCAAACACCGCATCGATCAGCGCCGGATCAATACCGTGGCCGATGATGTAGCCAAACCCAATTGTGCTGTAGGCGTGCCGAAATTCGTCAACAAGCGTTTCATGGTTTTCACCACGGACGAGCGGCCCCACGTCTATAACGGGGATTTCAGTAAATTCAGTCATTTTCGTATCTTTCAGGACAGATTGAAGGACGTTGGGCAATCTGCCTCGCTATCCCTCAAATCGCTTTCTGCGATGTTCTGAATGGCGCTCAAGCACCACAAGATGACTGAAAGCAGACATATCAATAACCGTCGCCATTGATTTGTTGCTGCCAGGGTTTCACAAGGTCGCTGAAGCGGGTGAACTGGCCCTCAAACGCAAGATCAACATGGCCGATTGGCCCGTGACGTGCCTTGCCGATGATAACTTCGGCTTTGCCGTGCAGGTGTTCCATTTCGTCCTGCCAGGCCGCCATCTTATCAAGTTCATGATCACCCGGTTTTTCGCGTTCCTTGTAGTATTCTTCGCGGAACACAAACATCACAACATCGGCGTCCTGCTCGATCGAGCCCGATTCACGCAGGTCAGAAAGTTGCGGTCGCTTGTCGTCACGGTTTTCAACCTGACGTGACAACTGTGATAACGCGACCACAGGAATATTAAGTTCTTTGGCTATCGCCTTGAGACCCATGGTAATTTCGCTGATCTCGTTCACACGGTTCTCTGTCTTACCTGTGCCGCGAACAAGCTGCAAATAGTCAACCATCAGGACATCAAGGCCATGGGTGCGTTTCAGGCGGCGCGCACGGGCGGCAAGTTGTGAAATGGGCAAGGCTGCTGTGTCGTCGATGAAAAGAGGACAGGCCTCAAGCTCTTTTGCGGCATCAACAAAGCGACGAAATTCGGCTTCGGTCATGTCGCCGCGGCGGATTTGCTCGCTCGGAACTTCCGCAGCCTCGGACAGAATACGCGCGGCCAGTTGTTCAGCTGACATCTCAAGCGAATAAAACCCGACGACACCACCGTTGACCGCCCCTTCAGAGCCATCCTGCAGACGGCCGCGTTTGTAGGCCTTGGCGATGTTGTAGGCGACATTGGTCGCAAGCGAAGTTTTCCCCATCGAGGGACGTCCAGCCAGAATGATCAGGTCAGACTTGTGAAGTCCGCCCAGTTTCTGGTCGAGGTCTTTCAGACCCGTTGAAATCCCCGCCAGCCCGCCATCACGCTGATAGGCGGCGTTGGCGACATTTACCGCGTCCGTCACGGCCTTCAGGAAAGACTGAAAGCCGCTGTCGGTCTGGCCCTGCTCGCCGAGTGCGTAAAGTTTTTGCTCGGCTTCTACGATTTGTTCTTTTGGCTCGCTTGCAACGTCTACGCTGGCGGCTTTGTCAGAAATATCGCGGCCAAGGGCAATAAGTTCGCGCCTGATCGCCAGATCGTAGATCAACTGCGCGTAATCACGCGCTGCAAATGAAGAAATGGATGCACCGGCCAATTTGACCAGATATGCGGGACCACCGAGTTCTGCGAGCCCGGGATCATCTTCCAGAAACGCCTTGAGCGTTACGGGCGACGCGATTGCATTTTTGCGAATCCGCGCTTCGGCGGTTTCAAATACCTTGCCATGCACAGGGTCAAAGAAATGCGCTGAACCAATGATCGAGGCGACCCTATCATAGATTTCATTGTTGGTTAGGATAGCGCCCAGCAGCTGTTGTTCAGCTTCGATGTTGTGGGGCATCGTGTCCTGTAGGTCGCTATCCTGCTGCTGCGCCCCAATCGGTGCAATCTCGTTCATTCTTACCTTCTGTCCCTGGGCTTATTTGCCCTTTTTCAAAGGGGCATACAGCATAAGTGCCGTAATCCCTATCAGGATATGTCTGTTAACAACCCGCCGTGGGTGTTGTGGAAAAGCTGTGAATATCCTGTGTATATACCACATCTGGGTATGTTTCGCGAGAACTCTCAACATCTGCCACAGCGTTTTGATTCGCGAATATCTTGTTCACATATTATCCACGCATCTTTTTTTCTTGCCATTCACGGGGAGCGTTCAGGAATTTCTGCACCTCGTCCAGCGTTGCCTTGTCAAAGGCACCGCTGTCACGCGCGGCTTCCAGAACATCCCACCATGTGCAGAGGTATGACAGTCCAACACCGTGATCTGACAGTGTCTTTTCAGTTTCCGGAAAGATGCCGTAGTAAAAGATCACAGCGGTCCTGTCGCAGGTTGCGCCAGTTTCGCGGATCGCATCGACAAAGGAGAGTTTGGAGCCGCCATCGGTTGTCAGATCTTCGACCAGCAGCACGCGTTCCCCTTCGCTCATCACGCCTTCGATACGTGCGTTGCGACCGTAACCTTTGGGTTTCTTGCGCACATAGGTCATTGGCAGCGCCATGCGCTCTGCCACAAGGGCCGCAAACGGGATACCAGCGGTTTCACCCCCGGCGATATTGTCAAACGCCTCAAGCCCTGCATCGCGCATTACGGTGCAGGTCAAAAAATCCATCAATGTCGCACGAATACGCGGAAAGCTGATCAGCTTCCGGCAATCGATATATGTCGGCGAGGGAAGGCCCGAGGCCAGCGTAAAGGGCTCTTCCGCATTGAAATGCACCGCTTTGATATCAAGCAGCATCTTCGCGGTCAGTTGGGCAATTGTTTTTGCGTCGGGGTAAGAAGTGGGAATCATAATTCAGCTCACATGCCAATATACGGGGAAACCGGGGTCAAAGACCGTGACTGGCCCTTCTTCGGAAATGATTTTTTCAGGGATAACAACCGCTTCACCCTTCGTCAGGGTAAGAATGGTTTCATTGACGGGCAGGCCATAAAACGCGGGGCCATTAAGCGATGTGAACCCTTCAAGTTTGTCCAATGCGTCTTCTTCTTCAAACACATGGGCAAGAAGAGACATTGTGTTTGTCGCAGTGAAACACCCCGCGCAGCCGCAGCTATTTTCCTTGTTGGGGTCGGTGTGGGGTGCGCTGTCAGTCCCTAAGAAGAACCGTGCATCCCCCGAAGTTACAGCAGCGCGCAAGGCAAGGCGGTGTTCTTCCCGTTTGGCAACTGGCAAACAATAGTAGTGCGGCTTGATACCACCAACGAGGATGTGGTTACGGTTTATAATCAGATGATGCGTTGTGATCGTTGCGCCCAGATTATCCTGTGATTTTGCATAGTCGACACCGTTAGAGGTTGTGATGTGCTCCATCACTGTACGCAGGCCCGGTGTTGCCCTGCGGATCGGATCTAACACGCGGTCGATAAACACGGCTTCACGGTCAAAAATGTCGATGTCCGCGTCAGTAACTTCTCCATGAACGCAAAGCGGCAGGCCAATTTCCGCCATCCTCTCAAGAACTGCGCGTACCTTGTCGAAATCTTTCACGCCGCTGGCGGAATTGGTCGTCGCCCCGGCGGGGTATAGCTTTACCGCGCTGATCAGGCCGCTTTCTGCGGCTGCGGCAACATCATCGGGATCAGTTTGCTCTGTCAAATACAGGGTCATGAGCGGTGTGAAATCAGCGTCCACAGGCAACGCGTCTGTAATTCTGTCTCTGTAAGCCGCGGCATCAGAACCGGTGACCACAGGTGGCACAAGATTGGGCATGATGATTGCACGGCCAAAGTGGCGCGTGGTTTCGGGCAAAACGGCTCTCAGCATTGCGCCATCGCGCAAATGCAGGTGCCAATCATCGGGGCGTCGGAGCGTGAGGGACTGTGTCATTACGCCCGGATTACACAATCCGGGCGCGTGGTGCTATGGGGAATCTGCGGGAATCTAAACAGAAGACGGGCAACGGGCGGAAAAGAGCCATGCATCTGTGGAAACCCGGCAATGCAGTACTGTCCGTTTTAAGTGCCGGATCCTTTGGCTACCTTGAGAGTGGGAGGAAACCAAACTCAGATAGAATGAGGTTTCTTATGGCGACGACACAGACATTCACACGCGACAGCATTTCCTCAAGCTGGATCGGTCGCATGTTCGCGGCAATCGGCAGTGCCTTTGTTCACAGCATGGAACAAAGATCGCGGCGGCAGATCGTGCAGATTTTACAAGCAAAATCCGATGCGGAATTGGCGCAAATGGGTCTTAAACGAGACGATATCGTTCGTCACGTTTTCAGCGACATGTTTTACTGCTGAATTCGGGCACCTTCACGGATGTCACAACAGTCCCTCTAGACTGTCACGAGCAAGACCGTCCCGATTTACCCTCAGACAAGGCTAACGGGGCGGTGGCGCTTGCAAGTGGCTTTTGTATCGATACGGAAGGCGGTTACGCGCCCTCGGACATGCTTTTTTCGATCGCAGAGAGACGGCTTTCCAAGCTAGCGCCAGTGTGTGTGATTGCATGACGGCAGGCTGCTGCTGCAAATCGCAGGTGGTCATTGTCTTCAAGGCGATCCACCAGATGGCGCAAATACGGAAAATACTCTCTGCGTGCGCGGAACAACTTGTAAAATGACTGTTCGCTCAATGTGTCCTCAAAGGCCTGTTCTATTAATGGCAAAAGAATACCCATGTTCCGCAAGTCACGCCCGATTTTCCGGCCGAAGCATGGACAACGCAACTTGCTCACGTGGGATCGGTTGAACAGGGCTGCATGCATTGCATCCAGCGCCTCGACCGGATCATAAACCACAAATGCTTTCTCTGCGGCCTCGATCATGTCAGGCGCATATCCATAACGGTTTTTAAAATCCTCGCGTCGCATTTCAGGATAGCGGCGGTCCCACTCTGTAATGCGTGGATCCAGTGTTGCCTGTGGCTGGACCACGAAGACAGTGGCCCCCGGTGCTGCAACCGAAAAACTTGCGGCCGCATAGCCACACATGCCTTCGCCATAAAACACCACCTTATCGAAATCTTCGAAAAAACCGTCGTCTATTAACCGGTCAAAATAGGCATAGACTGCTTTGTCACGAAACCAACTTGCACTATGCGCCATCAGGCAAAGCTGTGACCAGTCTTTTCCTTCAACAAGGTCAAACCCAAGCGGCAGGGCTTTCTCGCATTCGTTACGAATGGTTTCGACCGTCTCAAAAGTGACCAGCAATACCGGGTCCCGGTCAGTAAATAGCGCGGAATGGTTTGGCCCAACCGGCTGGAAATAGCCGCGTTCCTCTGCCACCTCATCCAACGCCTCAAGCCAGTCCTCAAACGCGAGGTCCTGCAAGGACGGTGTCTGGCCGGCGGCAGAATGCGGCATAGGGAGCGGTCCTTTTGCACGGGTTAAATGGATTTGACGGGCATCAGTCTATGTTTACCCTGATTTGCATCGCAATGGGGCAGAATTGCGAAAGCAAAGGCTGGTTTTCAAGAATTTGTTTTGTCATAGGCAACAGTTCGCGCCTTACTCATGGGATGTTGCCAAAAACGGCAAAATAAAACGCAAATAGGTGAATTATTCTCGGCGACTCAACTGCGTTGCAGCGTTGCGGTAAGCGCGCCCATTCCGATCAGCGTTCCACCCCCGGTTCGTGTCATCCAGCGCATCACGCTTGGGCGGCGAATATAGCGGCGCAGATGGTCAGCCAACATTGCGTAAGAAAACGCACAGATCGCTCCTATTGTAACGAAGGTGATGATCAGCGTTACAAACTGCGGCATCAGGGGCTGCTCCGGGCGCATGAATTGGGGAACAAATGCAATGAAAAAGCCAATACTCTTAGGGTTCAGCGCCGTGACAGCAGTGGCATGCCAAAAAATCGCGACAGCACCAATAGGGGCTGTTTCTTCGTCAATTTTTACGGTCATCGCTGGCGCGCGCAGCAGCTTTACACCAAGGTAAACCAGATACGCCGCACCTACCCACTTAAGCACTGTAAATAACGTGGCAGAGGTGGCTACCAGCGCCCCAAGCCCGGCAAGCGACGCGCTCATCGCCAAAAAATCCCCAAGCGCAACACCTGCTGCCGTTGCCAGCGCGATTCTGCGCCCCTGCGTCAATGCATAGGAAACTGTCAGCAGCACTGTTGGGCCCGGAATGACCACCAGCGCAACCGAGGCAAGCACAAAGGTAAACCAAAGCTCAAGTGACATGGGGACTCCCTTTCAAAACTCCGTTATCTGGCGTTCAACAGCAAGTCTTGTCAATCCTCCCCCTTGACCGTCAGCGGGTCACATGCAGAGCTATGGCACAAAGGGAGAATTCTATGGGTCAGAAAGTTTCGAGCATTGATGAAGTGGAAACGCTGCTGTCGGGGCAGGGGTATATCGCGAACCGTGCCTTGGCGACCGTCGTATTTCTGGCATTGCGCCTTGGGCGACCACTGTTTTTGGAAGGCGAGGCAGGCGTTGGCAAAACCGAAATCGCAAAGGCACTCTCAGCGGCCCTTGGTCGGCGGCTCATTCGGTTGCAATGCTACGAAGGGCTGGATGCGTCTTCTGCAGTTTATGAATGGAACTTTCCGGCCCAGATGGTTGCCATTCGCACGGCAGAGGCCGCAGGCGGCGCGGATCGCGACGCGCTTCAGGCGGAACTGTTCAGCGAAGACTATCTGATCACCCGCCCGTTGCTCGAAGCGATGCGTCCCCAACCGGGTGGTGCCCCTGTTCTTCTGATCGACGAACTTGATCGCACGGATGAGCCGTTTGAGGCGTTCCTTCTCGAAGCTCTCAGTGATTTTCAGGTTACAGTGCCCGAGCTTGGCACGATAAAGGCGGCAGAACCGCCCATCGTGATTCTCACCTCCAACCGCACACGCGAGGTGCATGATGCTCTGAAACGTCGCTGCCTCTATCATTGGGTTGATTACCCGAGCTTTGAACGTGAGATCGAGGTGCTCCATTCCCGCGCGCCAGAAGCATCAGAGGCGCTGAGCCGCGAAGTCGTTGCCTTTGTTCAACGCCTGCGGACAGAAGACCTGTTCAAAAAACCGGGTGTGGCAGAAACTATCGACTGGGCGAAATGCCTGCTTGCGCTTGATGTGATCAGCCTCTCACCCGAGGTGATCGCGGATACGCTTGGTGCAATTCTTAAATATCAGGATGACATCCAGCGCCTTACCGGCGGAGAAACAACGCGCCTGCTTGAGGAAGCAAAACAAAGCCTTGTTCCGGCCTGATGTTTTCTTTTTCCCAAAAATATCCTCGGGGGGTTTGGGGGGCAGACAGCCCCCCACCTTGGTCTTGTGCTCATGCCTGAATATGCCCCGCTGGATCTGCCCGAAGACGGCAAACTCACCCATAACATCACGCATTTCGCGCGGGCGTTACGGGCTGCCGGGCTCAAGGCGGGCCCCGGTCGGGTGATCGACGCGATCCGCGCTGTCGAAGCAACCGGTTTTAGCACGCAAGCTGATTTCTATTGGGCGCTCCACGCCTGTTTTGTCTCAAAACCGGAAGAGCGCGCTGTTTTCCACCAGATTTTCAGGCTCTACTGGCGCGACCCCCGGTATCTTGAACATATGATGGCGATGTTGTTGCCCGCTGTGCGCGGAGTGCAGGAAGAACGTGCCGCCAAATCTGCAGAGCGCCGCGCCGCAGAAGCGCTGCTTGACGGAGTAGACAGAGACGCCCCTGATTTGCCCGAGGGTGAAGAAGAGGGAAGCGAGATTGAAATCGACGCAACCCTCACGATGTCTGCCGAAGAACGGTTGCGCAGCCTTGACTTTGAGCAGATGAGCACCGCCGAAATGGCAGAAGCAAAACGCATGCTCGCGCGTCTGAAACTGCCGATGCGTCCGATGGTATCGCGCAGGACTACGCCGAATGCCCTTGGCAAACGTGCTGATTGGCGCGGCACAATGCGCTTGGCCATGCGACGCGGCGGCGAGATTGAACGCCTCGCCTGGAAAAAACCTAAAACACGTTGGCCGAACCTTGTGGTGCTCTGTGATATCTCCGGGTCAATGTCTTCCTACTCACGTGCGGTGCTGCACTTCCTGCACGCCGTCGCCAATCAAAAGGGGGCGGGATGGGCCAAGGTCTATGGATTTACATTTGGAACCCGGCTGACAAATATCACCCGGCATTTGCGTCAGAAAGATGTGGACGCAGCGCTTACCGCCGCCGGGTCAGAGGCGCAGGACTGGGAAGGCGGCACACGTATCGGCGCCTGCCTTCATAGTTTTAATCGCGACTGGTCGCGCAGGGTGCTGGGACAAGGTGCTGTTGTTTTGTTGATCACAGACGGGCTTGACCGGGATGCGCCGGAGGAACTGGCCAAGGAAATGCAGCGGTTGCATTTATCTGCGCGCCGCCTGATCTGGCTCAACCCCTTGTTGCGATGGGAGGGTTTTGCGCCCAAAGCGCGGGGCATCATGGCGATGCTGCCGCATGTCGACAGTTTTCGCGCGGGCCACAACATCGCGTCACTTGAAGCTTTGGCCGAAGCGATTTCAAGAACCGACGATACTGGTGAAAAGGAGCGTCTTTTGGCAGCCCTTCAGGAATGACCAGAGCAACGTTTTAACCGCAGGAATCGGGTCGGAACCTGTTTCAATTTGATCCAAGTAAGAGGCGGAAACAACAAATGGAGATGATGATGCCCCTTACATACCAGCCTTATGACAGCGATTGGGTCGCCGCAATTCGCAGTGGTGCTCCGGATGCAAATGGTCAGCCTGCTGAGCACAGTATTTCTGATGGGGGCGGCAACCCTTGCCGTCACTGTCTTGATGAAATCCCGAAAGGGGCCCCGATGCTGATTTGTGCCGCGCGTCCCTTTCCCGAGCTGCAGCCTTACGCGGAAACCGGTCCGATCTTTCTGTGTGCGGATGCGTGCGTTGCGTACAGCGGAACCTCACAACCGCCGGTTCTGAGAAACCGGTCAGAATGCCTGCTGAAAGCCTATGGTTCCAATAATCGTATTATCTATGGCTCCGGGCGGATAACTCCGACGCCAGAGGTGGAGAGTTATTGCGAAACTCTTTTTTCTGATGAAAAGGTTGCTTATGTTGATGTTCGCTCTGCTACGAATAATTGTTTCACATTTAGGATAACACGACAGGAATGACCCTTCATCACGATGATATACCGGAAACAGCACTGGCCTGGCATCGCGCGGGGCAGGGTGCTGTTCTGGCGACTGTGATTGAAACATGGGGCTCGGCGCCGCGACCCGTGGGCAGCCAACTGGTAATCAGTGGCTCGGCTGAAATTGCCGGGTCAGTTTCCGGGGGGTGTGTTGAAGGGGCTGTCATTGTCGAGGCACAAGAGGCGCTGGAGCAGAGTGAAACGCGCATTCTGGAGTTTGGCGTTAGTGATGAAACTGCCTTTGAAGTGGGTTTGGCCTGCGGCGGCAGGATTCGGATCTTGCTGGAACCTGTCGGGAAAGTCTTGCCAGAGCAACTGCTTGAAGATCTTGTCCGGCGCCGCGCCGCACGCATCCCGGTCGCCTATGTTGTAAACACTGAAACCTGGAAACGCAGACTTGCCGGGCGAGATGACGGCGCGTTGGGAGATGAGTTCGCAACGCGGTTCCGCAGTGACAAATCGGGTTTCGAAGACGAGGTGTTTATCGCAATCCATAACCCGCCATTGCGTATGGCGGTGGTTGGTGCGGTTCATATCGCGCAGCCGCTAATGCAAATGGCACGACTTGCCGGATATGACGCGGTGCTGATAGACCCGCGCCCGGTTTTTGGCTCGGAAACGCGTTTCCCGGGTGAGGTGATCCTTGATGATTGGCCGGATGAGGCCCTGGCCGCGCGCGGGCTGGACAGTCGAACAGCCGTTGTGACACTGACGCATGATCCAAAATTAGATGATCCGGCGATCATAGCGGCCCTGAATTCTGATGTGTTCTATCTTGGCAGTCTCGGCTCAAAACGCACGCATGGCAAAAGGATCGACCGGCTGCTTGCGGCAGGATTTTCAGACGAACAAATCGGGCGCATTCATGCGCCTGTCGGCCTTGATATCGGTGCGAAATCGCCAAGCGAGATTGCGATTTCGATCATGGCTGAAATTACACAACGCCTGAGGCAAGGCTAATGCGGTTTGGCCCGGTGCCCCTTGATCAGGCCGAAGGCACGGTGCTTGCACATTCGGTGAAACTACCATCTGGACGGCTTCGAAAAGGCGCTGTTCTGGATACGAAACAGATTGCGTCGCTCCGCGCTGCCGGAATTGCGACCGTGATTGTCGCTGAATTGTCGCCCGATGACGTTGATGAAAACAGCGCAGCGTTAGAGCTTGCAAATGCGTTGGCGCCGGACCCGGCGGCGCTCAACCTGCGTTTGTCCGAGGCTTTTACAGGGCGGGTAAATGTTTATGCGACTGTGCCGGGTATTGTTGAAATTGACGCAGAGGCCGTTCATGCGGCGAACAGGGTCGACCCGATGATTACCCTTGCAACGGTTTCCCCGCTCCAGCGCACGAAACCGAATGGAATGGTCGCGACAGTCAAAATAATTGCCTACGGGGTCGAAAAGCGAGCGTTGGCACAGGCTGCGAAGGGATTGGAGGGCGCAATTCGCGTGCGGCCAGCGGTTTACAAAAACGCGAGCCTGATCCTGACAGAGCTGAACAACGCACCAGAGAAAGAAGATAGTAAAGGGCAACGCGCGATTGCCGCGAGGCTAACGGCACTTGGAATTGATCTTTGCGAAACCCGGATTTGCAAGCATGATACGAATTCGATTGCGACGGCCATCGCAGAGGCGGCAGGCGATGTCATCTTGTTGCTGACAGCGTCTGCGACCTCGGACAACGCCGATGTGGCCCCGGAAGGTCTGCGCCGAGCCGGTGGGCATGTTACACGGTTTGGGATGCCTGTCGATCCTGGCAACCTGTTGTTTCTGGGTGCTTTTGGGAACCAACCTGTTATCGGGCTGCCGGGGTGCGCGCGTGCGCCTGCGCTGAACGGTGCCGATTGGGTGCTGGAGCGTATATGTTGCGGGCTTGATGTGAGCGACGACGACATTGCACGCATGGGTGTCGGTGGCTTGCTGAAAGAGATTCCGACCCGCCCGCAGCCCCGGGACCCAAAGCAATCACGATAAAATTAGACTGAAGGGTCAAGAAACGGTTCTCAACGGCGTTTCGTCGTGCTTTACTCCTGTCAAACATATCAATCTGGGAGGATCGAATGACCGAGGTCAAAATGACCGTGAATGGCAAGGCCGTTTCCGGTACCGTCGAAGGACGCACGCTTTTATCACAATTCTTGCGAGAAGACCTGGAGATGACCGGGACTCACATTGGGTGCGACACCTCTCAATGCGGAGCCTGTGTTGTGCATGTTGATGGGCAAGCCGTTAAATCCTGCGCGATGTTTGCCGCCGAAGCAGATGGGGCCGAAGTGACCACCATTGAAGGCATGGCGAATGCCGATGGGTCGCTTTCTACATTACAGCAAGCGTTTCAGGACCATCACGGGTTGCAGTGCGGGTTCTGTACGCCGGGCATGGTTATGTCGGCAGCGGCATTGCTTGCGGAGAATCCTAAACCAAGCGAAGCAGAGATTCGTCATTATCTTGAAGGCAATATTTGCCGGTGTACCGGCTATCACAACATTGTGAAGGCTATTCAGGCTGCATCTGGTCAGGACGTAGCAATCGCCGCGGAATAAGCCAATGTCTGCGCGATTGATACGCGTAGATTTTGGATATTTATGGAAAAAAGAAAGGGAGTGGTTCGCAAAAGAACCCCCCTTTGTTCAGGGAGGACAACATGCCAAAAGACGGAGGCATCGGCGCCAGCACCAAGCGGCGCGAAGACGTACGGTTCTTGACCGGGAGTGGTCATTATACCGACGATATAAATTTACACGGACAGGCCTATGTTCACTTCCTGCGTTCAGAAGTTGCGCATGGAGAACTCAAAGGGGTCGACACATCCGCCGCTGAAGCGATGGACGGGGTTGTCCGGGTTTTCACCGGGGCGGATTTTGAGGGTATCGGCGGACTGCCCTGTGGCTGGCAGATCACTGACCGGTTTGGCGAAGTGATGCAGGAGCCGGCGCATCCGGTTCTGGCACAGGGCAAGGTACGCCATGTGGGCGATCCGATTGCCGCTGTTGTTGCGGAAAGCCCCGAGGCAGCACGCGATGCAGCCGAAGCGATTGTGGTCGATATCAAAGAACTGCCTGCCGTGATCGATATGAAAGAGGCGGTCGCAAACAGCGATATCAAGGTGCATGACGATTTGACGTCAAACCTTTGTTATGACTGGGGATTCGTCGAGGAAAACCGCGACGCCGTGGATGAGGCAATTAAGAATGCCCATCACGTGACAACGCTAGAATTGAAAAACCAGCGTCTTGTTGCAAATCCGATGGAACCGCGTGTTGCGGTGGGGGAATACAGTGCCGGAACGGGCGACTATACGCTTTACACAACCAGCCAGAACCCGCATGTCATCCGCCTTCTGATGGGCGCATTCGTGCTTGGCATTCCCGAGCATAAACTGCGTGTCGTGGCACCTGATGTTGGGGGCGGATTTGGTTCCAAAATCTTTCACTACGCGGAAGAGGCGTTTTGTACCTTTGCAGCTAAAGCTGTCCGGCGTCCGGTGAAGTGGACAGCAAGCCGCTCAGAAGCATTTATCTCGGATGCACAGGGTCGGGATCATGTGACCAAGATCGAACTGGCGCTGGATAAAGACGGGCATTTCCTGGCATTGCGGACAGATACCTATGCCAACATGGGCGCGTATCTTTCGACCTTTGCGCCGTCTGTTCCAACCTGGCTGCATGGCACGCTGATGGCGGGGAACTACAAGACACCGCTGATTTACGTGAATGTGAAGGCAGTGTTTACTAACACCGTGCCAGTAGATGCGTATCGCGGGGCAGGACGACCGGAGGCGACATTCCAGTTAGAGCGTGTCATCGACAAAGCGGCGCGCGAAATGGGGATCGACCCGATTGCGCTGCGTCGCAAGAATTTTGTCACTGAATTTCCTTATGCAACGCCAGTCGCTGTGGAATATGACACGGGTGACTATGAGGCGACGATGGCCAAGCTGGAAGAGATCGCTGATCTCAAAGGCTTTGAAAAACGCCGCGCTGCGAGTGCCGAAAAGGGGATGCTACGTGGCCTTGGTGTCAACTGCTACATAGAGGCTTGCGGTATCGCACCGTCAAACCTTGTTGGCCAGCTTGGCGCGCGCGCCGGGCTTTATGAAAGCGCGACCGTGCGCGTGAACGCGACTGGCGGCCTTGTTGTCATGACAGGTAGCCACAGTCACGGGCAGGGGCATGAAACCTCTTTTGCGCAGGTGATTTCAGATATGATCGGGGTCGATGCCGACATGGTCGAGATTGTGCATGGAGATACCTCGAAGGTGCCGATGGGTATGGGGACTTATGGTTCGCGTTCCATCGCGGTTGGTGGCTCTGCAATGGTGCGGGCGACAGAAAAGATCATCGCCAAGGCCAAGAAGATTGCGGCCCACCTGATGGAGGCTTCTGACAGCGATATTGAACTGAAAGATGGTCAGTTTACCGTCGCGGGCACGGACAAATCCGTAGCCTGGGGGGATGTGACGCTGGCGGCCTATGTGCCGCACAACTACCCGCTTGAGGATATTGAGCCGGGGCTTGAGGAAACCGCGTTTTACGATCCGGCGAACTTTACTTACCCTGCAGGAGCTTACTCCTGTGAGGTAGAGGTTGACCCGGACACTGGCAAGGTGACGATTGCAAGCTTTGCTGCGGCTGACGACTTTGGCAACATCGTTAACCCGATGATCGTTGATGGTCAGGTTCACGGTGGTATCGGGCAGGGCATTGGTCAGGCGTTGCTTGAAAACACGGTCTATGATGAAAACGGTCAGCTCCTGACGGGTTCATATATGGACTATGCAATGCCACGTGCGGATGATCTGCCGTCGTTTTCCGTAGATCACAGTTGCCAGACGCCTTGTACTCACAATCCGCTGGGTGTGAAGGGCTGTGGCGAGGCGGGTGCAATCGGATCACCCCCTGCGGTGGTCAACGCCGTGGTCGATGCGCTGCAGCGCGCGGGCCACACCAATGTTACCCATATTGATATGCCACTCAGCCCGTCCCGGGTCTGGGCTGCGATGAATTCCTGAGGAGGATTGAGCCATGTATGCTTTTAACATTGAACGACCCTCTACCATTGCCGGTGCAGTCGACGCTTTGGCCAAGGATGAGGCGCAGGCGCTGGGCGGGGGACAAACCTTGATCCCAACACTTAAACAACGTCTGGCTTCCCCAGATACGCTGGTGAGTTTGACGGGTATTCCCGAGATGCAGGGTATCTGTACGGCTGACGACGGTGCACTTTGCATCGGCGGGGCGACAACCCATGCAGCCGTTGCTGCGGGGGCGTCGGCCTATCCGGCACTTGCTGCGCTTGCGGGTGGCGTGGGTGATCCGGCAGTACGCAACAGGGGAACGATTGGCGGCTCGCTCGCCAATAATGATCCGTCGGCGTGCTATCCTTCGGCGGTCCTTGCCTCTGGCGCAACCATTGTGACCAATGCACGTGAAATTTCAGCGGATGACTTTTTCGATGGTTTGTTTGCGACTGCACTGGATGAAGGGGAAATCATCACTGAAGTCCGTTTTCCAGTTCCCGAAGCCGCGAACTATCAAAAGTTCCTGCAGCCCGCATCACGGTTTGCGCTGGTTGGTGTGTTTGTTGCGAAATATGCAGATGGTGTTCGCGTTGCCGTGACCGGCGCATCTGAAGACGGGGTTTACCGCTGGTCAGACGCAGAGGCAGCGCTTTCCGGAAGCTTCAGTGCGAGTGCTCTTGCTGAACTTTCGGTCCCTGCAGATGGTATGATTGCTGATTTGCATGGTTCTGCCGAGTATCGCGCGCATTTGGTTAAGGTGATGACAGGGCGTGCCGTTTCGGCCGCCTGATATCGTCACATAAAGTTGAAGGCCGCAGTAGAAATGCTGCGGCCTTTCTTGTGGAAGCTATGTTAATACACGTTTAAGTTGCATTGATGATTTCGCCAATAACGTAAGTATGAAAATGATAATCGATATATGGAAAAGCTTTCGCAGATTGCCCGGTTGGGTGCAAATCTGGCTGGCATTTATTCTGGCCCCGCTCAATATGGTAAGTCTTGCATTTCTTTCAGAGCCGCGGGGGATGCTGATTGCCGTGTTGGCCATTGTGGTCGGCATGATGCCCAACTTTTACATCATGGCGCGAGAGCGGGGCTTTTCCAGAGCAATGGCATTTTCCCACATTGTTGGCTGGACACCACTGATCTGGATTCTGTGGACGACAATCAGATCCGATTCAATTGTAGGCGAATATCAAACCTATCTTTGGGCGTTACTGGTCATAAATGTAATTTCACTGGCATTCGACTATGTTGATGCCTGGAGATGGATCAAAGGTGATCGTGCGATTGCATAAACAAAAATGCCCCTGCGAAAGCGGGGGCATTTGCGTTTTTACTCGTTGAGTCGTTTTTCAGAACGAAAAGCGCTACTTCGGCAGTGGCCCGATCATCATGATCATCTGCCGGCCTTCCATTTTTGGCATGTTTTCGACTTTGCCGATGTCTTTGGTGTCTTCTGCGACGCGCTCCAACAGTTCACGGCCAAGGTTCTGGTGCGCCATTTCACGCCCGCGAAAGCGGAGTGAAATTTTCACCTTGTCTCCGTTGTTCAAAAAACGAAAAACGTTCCGCATTTTCACATCGTAATCATTGGTGTCCGTGTTCGGGCGGAATTTCACCTCTTTGATTTCAATGATCTTTTGCTTTTTGCGCGCTTCAGATTCACGCTTTTGCTGTTCGTATTTGAACTTGCCAAAATCCATAATCTTGACCACGGGTGGCACCGCATTTGGCGAGATTTCGACCAGGTCAAGCCCAGCTTCTTCTGCCAGCACCATGCCCCTGGCGGGGGATACGACTCCGACGTTTTCGCCATCGGCGCCAATTAGCCGGATTTCAGTACCCTTGATATTTTCATTTACGCGGGGGCCAGTTTCACGCACCGGTGGGGCGTTGTGGGGTCTGCGAGCTATAACAAATTTCCTTCAACAGTTGTGCAATGCTGTGCGGGAAACTAGACGGCAAACCCCGCCAATTCAAGCCGATAACAGCAAAAGATGAGCAAACAGCCGCCAGTTTCCCCCTAGCATGCTTTCCCTATCCGCAGTCATCTGTCATAGCACGCGTCAATGAGCACGTTTTAAATACGGAAAGGAATATTGTGATGAACAAAATATGGATCATTCTTGCCTTGCTCGCAGTCGTAGCAATTGGCGGCTATGCATTTAACCAAAGCCAGACTGCAGAGGAAGAGCCAACCGTTGAAACACCTGCTGTCGCGGATGATGCTGCTGAAGCAGAAGAAACAAGCGACGTTGCGGAAGCTGTTGAAAACGCGGTTGAATCTGCAAGCGAAGCTGTGTCTGAGGCTGCGGAAGAAGCTGTCGACCAAGCCGAAGAAACAGCTACAGACGCCGTTCAAGGCGTTATCGAATCTATTACAGAGTAAGGAATAAAGTAATGAATAAGACCTGGATTATCGCGGCTTTGCTCGCGGCTGCGGGTGTTGGCGGATACGCATATTATCAAAGCAATGCGCCAGTAAGTGAAGTTATGGAGAGCGATTCTGGCGAAGTCGAAACGCCAGCCGCGCTGGAAGAAGCGTCTGAAGCTGCGGGAGAAGCGGTGGAAACTGTGACCGAGTCGGTGACCGAAGCTGCTGAAGAGGCGGTTGAAGCCGTAACTGAAACGGTTGAGGAAACCACCGAAGCAGTGACCGAAGCGGTCGAGGATTCGACTGAAGCTGTTGAAACGACGACCGAGGCTGTGACTGAAACCGCAACAGAGGCGGTAGAGACTGCAACCGAAACCGTGACAGAAACAGCAACGGAAGCTGCTGAAACCGCCACCGAGGCAGTGACTGACACAACTACAGAGGCAGCGGTGGAAACTGCAACTGAACCTATGGTTGATGCCGCGCTGACCGCAGAGGGTTTCGACGCCGCGAAAGTCATCGAAATGATTGACGGGTCCGATCTTGGCGTCATCCAGAAAACCACGATGTCAGCCCTAGTCGAACAAGCATCAGAGAACCCTGATCTTGTCGAGTCAGTCCTGACACAAGTGAAAGAGGCGTTGGGTCTCTGATCCGACTCCTCTAAAGTGGCGTTTTGAATTTCAGGGCGCCATGCAGACAAAAAAGACCCAACCAATGCCTGTCGCGGAAATCGCGGCAGGCATTTTTTGTTGGCGAATTATCGAAATCTGTAAGGTTGAAGTATCGATATGGGTTCGTGAACATTTTCTCGCACGCGCAAAACTACCAGTCCTGCACCAAAATAAAGCACTTCGACTTACTGTTGTCCGTCTGACATGTGGGCAAGATCGAGAAGGTTCTCACGAATTTCCTTGCTATAGAGAACCTGAAACTGAAGATAGGTTTGTTGATCGAATAGCGGGTGGTCGAAGTAGCTCTGCTGGGTGCATTCGAGCAAGCGATCGAAAATGATAAGGTGCTCAGCGCTCTTTGTATCGCCATTCTGTTCAAAAGAGATTACCGCGCCCAAAAACCCTGAATACGCCAGAGCCCAGCCATCTTCCGAGTCACCCACAAGATCTTGCAATGATCGATTTCCGACCGGGTCAGGAACCAAATCTGGTATCGACCTGGCATCCCCACCGTTTCTTGAAGCAGGCAATAAGTCCGCCGCCGTTTGCCACGCTTGATCACATTCCAGAGTAGGCCTCATATGGCGAGTTTCAGGAAATAGCGGTGGGCACGCGTCATTTGCGGATCTGCAGACCTCAAAGAACTTTTGTCTTCCCCAAGAGTCTGTTGGCTCCAGCGCCAAAGCGGTTTTGAGAAATCCTGATGCTTCCTGATGCCGCCTTTCCCGATGGAGTACGTAGCCCAAGTATCTAGGGAACCACGCCGCTTCCGGATAATCTGCCATCAATTGTTTGGCGCGCGCTTCCATCTCTGCAATGCGCCCCAGACGCCACAACATTTGCAGATGGTGCTGGTGGTTGAATCTGCTGGACGGATTGAGAGAAATAGCAATTTCAATTGCGTCTAACGCAGCTTGGTTTTCATCCATTTCACCAAGGGCATCACTTAGCCACTGCCAATAGAAATAGTCATCCGGCACCAGTTCCGTGGAACGCTCAAAGTCCTTTACGGCATTCGGCCAGTCCTCCAAAGAAACCGATGCCAGACCTCGAAATTCGTGAAGCTTGGCGCGGTTTGTATCGCTGAGGTCGGAGGTCGACAATAACTCCGAACAGGCGGGTATTGCAGCCTCTGGATTTTGTTTCGCAGCCCTACAGACATTGTATTCTGCGGTTGTTTGATCCCGTTGAGTATAAAACAGCAAACCAGCAATAATAAGGAATATTATCGCCAAAGCCCGAAACAGAAATTTGGATGAGCTGCCTGTCATGGATTTCGCCTGTTTTTATTACTTGGTGTTTTTTTGTTCACACCGCTCTGCTCGGCAGAACGAGCAAATCAGCTAATGCGAATAAATCCACTAAATCACACAACCTAGAGAAATGTAAATACCTAGGCTAATCATTTCACAGCGCCGCGATCCTTTCGGTATATTAAGTTGTTATCCGCTGATGAGTTAAATCAGCGCGTTACAGCCCACTGGACTGTTCCTGTGTGACACAACAAGCAAAGCCCCGGACAATGGCCGGGGCTTTGATTTTCTAACTCGTCTGGTTTTTATCCGACGAAGGCTTTTTCGACCACGTATTCTTTGGGGTCGGAATTCGCGCCTTCCCGCAGTCCGGCGGCTTCCAGAATTTCCTTGATGTCATTGTTAAGTCCAAGTGACCCACAAACCATCGCGCGGTCGGTTTCCGGGTTTAGCGGCGGAATGCCAAGATCCTCAAAGACCTGACCTGATTTCAGAAGGTCGGTAATCCGGCCCATCTTCGGGCTCTCTTCGCGGGTGGTTGTCGGGTAGTATTTCAGCTTGTCTCCGACAAATTCACCGATCAGCGGATCATCCCGCAGGCTTTCCACCAATTGACGGCCATACTCCAGCTCTGCAACTTCACGGCAGGTGTGCGTCAGGATAACTTCGTCATAGTTTTCATAGGTTTCCGGGTCGCGGATCAGCGACGCGAAAGGCGCAATGCCGGTGCCGGTCGCAAAGAAATAGATGCGTTTGCCGGGCAACAGAGCATCATGCACCAGCGTGCCAACCGGTTTGGGGCGCAGAATAATCTCGTCCCCCGGCTGAATGTGCTGCAGACGCGAGGTCAACGGGCCGTCCTGTACCTTGATCGAGTAAAACTCCAGTTCTTCATCCCAACTTGGCGAGGCGATGGAATAAGCACGCAACAACGGGCGTCCATTGTCGCCCATAAGGCCAATCATCACAAATTCACCCGAGCGGAACCGCAGGCTTTGCGGGCGCGACACGCGGAAGGAAAACAACCGGTCAGTCCAATGTTGAACAGACGTCACGGTCTGAGCGTCGGGCAGGGTGGGTACGGCTTTTACCGGGGCGGCGTCATTCACTGTTACATGCTCGTTCATAATTTACGCGGGACTGCGCCCCGCCCTCTGTCTTGGAAGATATAGGATTTTGTTTTGCTCAGGTCTAGGTCCGCAACCGCGACTGATAGTCATGGGCACGCCAGTCCGCACGGAACTGCCACTGATCCTCTGGCTGACGCGTGGCAAGGTCTTCGCTGATTTCAACTTCGTCAAAGCCCGCGCGCCGCGCCATTGCGTATTGATCTGCAATAACGTGGCCACGTGCACGTAGCCGGCCATGAAACCCCATAAGGCGCAGCCGCCGGGCGATGGTAAAGCCGCGACCATCAGCGAAACTTGGGAAATCCACCCGGATCATATCGATATTGGACAGATGCTGTTTCAACGCCTCGGGCTCCGCGTCCGAGTCCAGATCAACGGCCAATGCGGGCGGTGTGTTTGCTGGCAGTTCCTCGAGGCGGAAAAAGCCATTGGTCCAGTCTTCGTTTTGAAATCCGGTATCTGTTACAAGTGTCGTCATTATGATGCTCCTACGGGCAGGGGGCCGCGCACCATTTTGCCATTCACAAAATGGATGCCGCATTCGATTTTTTCTTCGCCGCGCCAGCGCCCGGCGCGCGGGTCTTCGCCTTCGTTTACCGGTGATGTGCAGGGCGCACATCCGATCGAAGGGTAACCTTTTGCAACCAGCGGATGGCGCGGCAGGCGATTGTTTTCCATATAGTCGCGCACGTCATCGCGCGTCCAATGGGCAAGTGGGTTCACCTTGATGCGCTTGTTTTCTTCGTTTTCAAAGAAATCGAGCGCCGCGCGGGTGTCAGACTGAAACCGTTTGCGTCCTGTGATCCAGGCGTCAAACCCTGAAAGCGCTGTTTGCAAAGGCACGTGTTTTCTAAGGGCGCAGCAAGCGTCAGTATCGTGCTGGTGCAATGTTCCGTCAGGATCAATGCGATTCACGTCCACCTGTGCCGCACGAACAATCCGTATATCTGTAAGTTTCAGCCGCTCTGCGATCTCGCGTTGGTAGTCGAGCGTTTCTTCAAACAGCATCTCGGTGTCGATAAACAAAATGGGCGTGGTTCGATCCATGATCGAAATCATATGCAACAGCACGACAGATTCCGCCCCGAAAGACGAAACTAACCCTATCTGACCGACGTAGGGGTCACTAAGTGCGCGTTCCAGAACCGAGGTTGCCCCGTGGTGCTGGTACCGTACATTTAGCTGCTCCACCCGCTCATTGACGGTTAGGTGTAGCGTTTCATGCCGCATTTTTCTTGATTGCCTCCGGGTAGAGCACAGCCTTGAAAGGGGCGGCGCCTAAGCGTTTGTAGGTCTGAAGGAAGGGTTCTTCAGCATCAAGACGCATGTCCAGGTATCCAAGCACCAACCGTTCTATTGCTGGTACGATCTCGTCATAGGCGAAACCGGGGCCGGCACGTTCACCGATGGCGGCGTTCTCTGTACCATCGCCGCCAAGCGTGATCTGGTAGTTTTCCACACCGGCACGATCGAGCCCAAGAATACCGATATGACCAACATGGTGGTGGCCACAGGCATTGATACAGCCAGAGATTTTGATTTTCAGCTCGCCGATATCATGCTCGAGCTTCAACTCGTCAAAACGGGTTGCGATTTGCTGGGCAACGGGAATTGAGCGTGCAGTCGCAAGGGCACAGTAATCCATGCCGGGGCAGGCGATGATGTCAGAGATCAGCCCGATATTTGCGGTCGCGAGACCCACGTCTTTCAATGCAGCATAGATCGCAGGCAGGTCTTTCTTGTGAACATGTGGCAGGATCACGTTTTGCTCGTGACTGATGCGCAGTTCGTCGTGCCCGTATTGTTCAGCAAGGTCCGCCATGACGCGCATCTGTTCAGAGGTTGCATCACCCGGGGTCTGACCATGCGCTTTGATTGAAACCGTGACAATTGCGTATTCAGGGTTTTTATGTGCGCTCAGATTGGTATCAGACCACGACCGGAACGCCGGGTTGACGTTGCGTGTCGTTTCATAGGCTGCTGTTGACGCGCTGATGAAATCGGGCGCTGCAAAGTGGCGTTCGATTTCGGCAAGATGCTCCTGATCAACGCCGGAAAATTCCGGGCGGATCTGGGCGAACCGCGCATCCACAAGCTCGCGAATCTTGTCGAGACCATTTTCGTGAACCGTGATTTTGATGCGTGCTTTGTACTTGTTGTCGCGACGCCCCAAGAGGTTGTAAACGCAGACGATTGCTTCGCAGTAGGGCAGCAGGTCTGCCTTTGGCAGGAACGCGCGCAGCACTTTGCCAATCATCGGGGTCCGCCCAAGGCCACCGCCAACGATAACTTCAAAGCCGGGTTCACCTGCGTCATTGCGAACCATGCGCAGGCCAATGTCATGCGCACGGGTTACAGCACGGTCTGTCGGGCTGCCGGACACGGCGATTTTGAACTTGCGCGGCAGGAACTGGAATTCAGGGTGATCCGTTGACCATTGGCGCAGCAGTTCCGCGATTGGACGGGGATCTTCGATTTCATCGGCAGATGCACCGGCAAAATGGTCCGCGGTTACGTTGCGGATGGTGTTGCCGGATGTCTGGATGGCATGCATTTCGACATCGGCCAGCGCATCTAACATGTCTGGCACATCCGACAGTTTTGGCCAGTTGTACTGGATATTCTGGCGGGTGGTGAAATGGCCATAGCCTTTGTCCCAGCGGTCAGCCAGATAGGCAAGCTGGCGCATTTTGGCGGAATCAAGCGTGCCATAAGGAATTGCCACTCGCAGCATATAGGCGTGAAGCTGCAGGTAGAGGCCGTTCATCAAACGCAGCGGCTTGAATTCATCCTCGGTCAGTGAACCGTCGACACGACGTTCAACCTGTGAGCGGAACTGGGCATTACGAGAGTGAACGAATGCTTCGTCAAAGTCGTTATATTTATACATTGGTCAGCTCCGACTGTTTGCCATGACGGTAGTTAGAGGGGCCGCGAGAGCGAAAATCTTCGCGGAAATGGATTGGGGCCGGGCCATCGGGGCCAAGCTTTGCATCTGCCAGATAGGCGCCGACGACACGTTCCTGCTGCGCCTCGGCAAAGCCCAGGCGGATAACGGCATGTGTTTCATCGGTGATGAATTCGGCGTCTCGGTGGTTGCGCGACCAGTCACCATCAGCGGTCAGGTAGATGACGTCTCCTTCAACAAGGTGGTTTGCTGTTACGATTTTAGGGGCGAAGTTTTGGCTCATAGGCTCAGAACCTTTTTGTCAAATGTGTCAGCAAGGGCCAGTGCCGCACGAGGTGCGAGGCCATAAAGTGTTAGGGCGGGGCCGGTCAGGTTTGCCTCGATCAATGCGTTGTCGAGCTCTGAAAGAACTGTTGAAACAATGCGTTGCGTTGGGCGAGAGGCGTTTTCGATAACGGTTATGGGTGTGTTTGGCACAGCGCCATGCATCATCAGGCGACCCTGAATGAACCGGGCTGACTTTTTAGCCATATAAATCGCGGCGACTTCGCCGGTTTGGGCAAGCGCACGCCAATCCTGTTCGGCAAAACCCTTCATGTCGTGACCTGTCAGGAAGCGTACTTCGCTGTTGCGGCCACGTTTGGTCAGGCTTTGTCCAATGCCTGCAACGGCGGCAGAGGCAGCGGTGATGCCGGGAACGATGCGCCAGCTAACGTTTGCGGCATCAAGTGCGTCTATTTCTTCGTCAAGACGGCCAAATATGGTGGGATCACCCGATTTCAACCGTACAACATGCGCGCCGGCCCGCGCGTGTTCAATCAAAATCGCGTTGATTTCTTCCTGAGTGGCGGAAGGCCCAAATCCTTCTTTTCCGACATTCAGCAAAATCGCTTCGCGGCGGGCGAGTTCCAGAATTTCCGGGGCAACGAGACAGTCATATACAACCACATCTGCTGCATCCAGCGCCTTGCGCGCCTTAAGGGTCAGCAATTCCGGATCACCGGGGCCAGCACCCACGAGATCAACATGACCAGGCTGTTCAGATCGGCTCAGATGATCTTTCAGCAAGCTATCAAGTGTTGGACGAAGACTTTCGACACCATCAGCTTCTAGCGCGACAGTTCCCGTCTTGAAATAATAGTCAGCCCAGAATTCGCGACGTTTGCGGCCCATTGGAAGGGCTTCAACCTTGTGACGGAATGCTTTGCCGATACGCGCGAGCGTGCCCAGAACAGGAGAGAGTTTTTCTTCGAGATCAGCTTTGATAGCGCGTGCAAGCACTGGGGCTGCGCCTTCGGTGCCGATTGCAATCGTAACCGGATCGCGGTCAACAATGGCAGGGGTGATAAACTGGCTGTCATTCAGATTGTCTACGATGTTTACCAATGCCCCTTCATCTTCCGCTATCGCGGCAACGCGGGCGTCCTCGGCTGTATCCTCATTTGCAGCATAGAACAAAACAGATCTGGCTGTGTCTCCAGCCTGAAAGGGCTGATCTTTCAGTGAAAGCTTGCCAGAGGCGGCCCAGTTCTTGATTTCTTCAGCAGGGTTTGAGGCAAAAACCGAAATGTGTGCTTCTGTTTTAAGCAACAGGCGCAGCTTCGCAATTGCCGCTTCGCCACCGCCAGATACGGTAATTTTGCGGCCCTCGACTGCCATAAAGATCGGGAAATGTTTCATCCACTACGCCTTTGCATCTCGTTTCTGCCCTTGATATAGGATTTTTTCCCGTTTATGGGCTAGTCTCAGCGGTGAATAAGGATGTTTGTTCCGTATATTGTCGAAATAGGAACACCTGTTCTAAAAGTTGGAAGGAAGCGGTATGTCTGTTCGTCTGGATGATGTAGATCGGAAGATCCTAAAGGAATTGCAAAGCGATGCGGGGCAATCCCTGGACGAAATTGCGCGCAAAGTCGGCTCTTCCAAGACACCTGTCTGGAATCGAATTCGCAAATTGCGGGATGCTGGCGTTATCGGACAGCAGACGGTGCTGCTCGACGCCGAGGCGCTTGGGTTTGAGGCTTGTTTTTTTGTTTTGATCCGAACGTCAGAACATGAAGCGGAGTGGCAGAAAAAGTTTCTGAAAGCTTTGCAAGACAGACCCGAAGTGCAAGAGGCGCACAGGCTGGCGGGGGATATTGATTATATCCTGAAGGTGCGTGTGGCGAATGCGCGGGCATATGATGTGTTTTATCAGGCACTTATCGCCGAGGTGCGGATTTACAATGTGACGGCCTTGCTTTCAATGGAAGAACTGAAATCAACAACAATGCTTCCGATTTGATCGTAGCCTAGCGCGATACCATAAGGGTTTTCAAACCGTGAAAGTGATAGAGGTTTGCGTATTGTGCAGGCTCGGTCATGGCCAGTTTGGGGCAGCGTGAAAACAGGATGGGTATGGCAATCTGCAATTCCAACCGAGCGAGCGGTGCGCCGACGCAAAAATGAACCCCGGCCCCGAACGAGGTGTGAGGTTTTACAGCACGGCTTACGTCAAAACGGGCCGCATTTTCAAATGCGGCATCATCGCGGTTGGCAGAGGCGAGAAGTAATCCAACTTCGTCACCCGCCTTGAAGGAATAGCCGAACAGATTTGCATCTTCATATGCCCAGCGTGTAAACATATGAAGCGGCGGGTCAAAGCGCAAAATCTCCTCTACCGTTCTTTCAATGTTTTCAGATGAATAAGCATCTGAACGAGTGTTGTGTTCCAAAAGCGCCTTTACACCGTTGCCAAGCGTATGCACCGTTGCTTCGTGCCCCGCGTTCAAAAGCAGGATGCAGGTTGAAATCAGCTCGTCCGTTGTCAGTTTTTGTCCCTCTTCCTCGGCTGCAATCAGGCTGGTTATCAGATCATCACGTGGGGATTTTCGCCGCTCTTCAACGTATGACCGCATGAAACCGACAAAAGCTTCGGCCGCAGCCACCGCAGCAAACTCGTCCTCTCTTGTGCGGCGCGCCTGATACATCGTGACCATTGCGTTGGACCAGCGCAAAAGATCGGTATCCATCTCTTCTGGTATGCCCAAAAGGCGGCAAATGACGATGACAGGCAGTTTCTGAGCAAAGTAAGGTAGCAGATCAAGCTCGTTCGCTGGAAAAACATCAATCAACTGATGGCACAGGGTTTCTATTTCAGGCGCAAGCGTCTGAATGCGTCGTGATGTGAACGCGCGCAGTACAAGCGAACGCAGGCGCGTGTGACGCGCACCTTCAAGTTCCAGCATCGAATGCGCTTCAACCGCATAAAATGGTTCCAGATGTTGCGGAATCTCAGGGCGCTTGTCTTGGGGAATTTCGCGCCCGAACCGCCGGTCGCGCAGTAACGCGTTTACGGCGTGATAGCTGGTTGCGCAGGGCAACGAATAGTCATCCCACCAAATCAAATCGCCCGCCGCGCGACAGCGTTCATAAAACGCGTAAGGGTTCTGAACAAACGCGGCGTCTGTCGGAGATTGCGAAAACCGTTGCACGGGGACCTTTCTGTTTCGGGGCGAGTTTTTCGAAAGACGCTGGTCTTTGCAAGACGGGCTGCATAAACTTTCCACGTATCCAGAATGCCTTAAAGGGGAATTCATGCCGCGCCGCCTGTTGGCTGTATTGGGATTTATAGTTGCCGTCTCGGTTTTTGCCGGTGGGGTCTGGTGGTTTGCCTACACCTCTGGGCTGCAACAGGTTGCTGACCGGGGCCGCGCAGACCTGTCCTCGGCGGCAGAACGGCTGGTTGGTCAGCTGGAACGGTTTCGCCAGGTGGCGGTCCTGATGGCGGACCACCCGATATTGGTCGCCCTTGCACAAGGTGCGGGCGAAAGGGACGCGGCGAGTGCCCTTTTGTTGCAAACAGCCGACCAAAGCGGATCGCTTGAAATTTCGTTCCTGTCACGTAGCGGGTGGGTTTTGGCGTCGTCCGACAACACTGCAATAGGGCTAAATCTGTCAAACACCGCCGAGTTTGAAAGGGCCATGCAGGGTGCGCTTGGAGTGGAGCACGCGCAGGTTGGAAATGGCCTGCGGCGCGCGTTTGCTTTTGCGGCGCCCGTGTTTGACGCTGGTCTTCCGGCGGGTGCCGTTGTGGTGCGTGTCGACATGGAAACTGTCGAGGAATCAGATTGGCGCGGTGATCCACAGGCCATCTTTTTTACGGATGATCAGGGAGTTATCTTTGTAGCAAACCGGTCAGAGTTGTTGTTTCGCACGCGGGATTTGATGCCGGAGATACGCTATAATCCGGATGCGCTGCAGCCATTCATTCAATATCGGGAGAGACAGATTAGCGGGCTTTCGGTTTGGTCGCTTGATGCTGGTCGCTACTTACCCAAGCGCGCATTGCATCTGGTGCAGCCTCTTCCAGTGATCGGCATGACTGGCGAAGCGCTTGTCGATACCGCCCCGGCCGAACGAATTGCGACATTGCAGGCTGCTGTTGCTGGTGCGCTTTGCCTTGCATTTGGTGCGTTTTTGTTTTGGGCGACAGAGCGGCGGCGCACCCTGGCAATTGCCAATGCAGAACTTGAAACCCGTGTTGCGGAACGTACGGAAGAACTGGTTTCCGTCAACCAAAGCCTGCGTCACGAGATTGCAGAACGGGAAGAAGCCGAAGCCGCGTTGAAAAAGGCGCAGGCCGATCTGGTTCAAGCAGGCAAGCTATCGGCACTTGGTCAAATGTCTGCGGGTATCAGCCATGAACTTAACCAGCCCCTAATGGCAATCCGAAGCTTTTCAGAGAATGCCGAGGTCTTCCTTGAGCGCAACAAACCGGACGTCGCGCGCCAGAACCTTTCCCGGATTTCAGAACTGGCGCGGCGCATGGGACGGATCATAAAAAACCTGCGCGCTTTTGCGCGACAGGAAAACGAGCCGATTTCGGATGTGGATATTTGTGCTGTAGTGCAAGCTGTGCTCGAACTTTCAGAGGCGCGGATTGCCCAGGGAAACGTAAAGCTGGACTGGGCCGCGCCAGACCACCCCGTATATGTGCGCGGGGGCGACGTTCGTTTGCAACAGGTGGTGATGAATCTTGTAACCAATGCAATGGACGCGATGAGCGCAACATCTGAAAAGCGCCTGGAACTCTTTTTAGAACAAGAGGACGGCAAAGTTTTGCTGCACGTGCGGGATACAGGCCCGGGCATTGATGACCCTGAAAAGATTTTTGACCCGTTCTATTCCACCAAAGAGGTTGGCCAATCCGAAGGCATGGGGTTGGGTTTGTCCATATCCTACGGATTGGTGCAAAGCTTTGGGGGTGCAATCCGCGGGCGGAACCACCCGGAGCACGGCGCCATTTTCACCGTTGAACTGACCTCTGCCAGGCTGGAGGAGGCGGCATGACACATCGCGTCTTATTGGTTGATGATGATGTGAATGTGCGCGACGCGCTTGGCCAGACACTAGAACTCGCAGACCTAAACGCCATTCCGGCAGGCAGCTATATTGAAGCAAAGGATCATATTGTTCCTGATTTTGACGGTGTGATTGTCACCGATGTCAGAATGCCCGGAAAAGACGGGTTTCACTTGCTTGAATACGCACAAGAGGTTGACCTGGACTTGCCCGTGATTTTGCTGACAGGCGAGGGGGACATTCCAATGGCGGTCAAAGGCATTTCCGCTGGCGCCTTTGGGTTTTTGGAAAAACCATGTGCGCCAAAAGACCTGCTTTCGGTGGTCGAAAAGGCGCTGAAGACGCGCGCGCTCGTTCTTGAAAACCGGAGACTGAGACGTCAATTGGAAACGGGCGATGCGGCCTCGCGCATGTTGTTTGGTATATCGCCGCAAGCCGAAGATTTGCGCACGCGCGTAAGGTCTGTCGCGCACTCCTCTGCCGAAGTTCTGGTCTACGGAGAGCCCGGCACAGGAACGTCAAAGGTGGCGGAAGTTATCCATTTATTGTCTGCGGCGTCCATGCGGCCGTTTCAAAAAATCTCTGCGGCGTCGTTGTCTCCGGAAACGCTGGGACAGGCTTTTGAGGCTGCGGGAGACGGCTCCTTATTCATTGACGAAGCTGCGGCATTGACGCCAGCAACGCAGTTTGCGCTGCTGCAAAACCTTGAAACAGAGAAATCCACCCGCGTGATCGCAGCAACCTATCGTGATTTACAGGCAGAAGCCCTGGCGGGGCGGTTCAACCCTGATCTCTACTATAAACTCGAAGTGATGAGTGTGCGGATTCCAGCGATCCGCGAGCGCGCAGAAGATATACCGGTCTTGTTCCGGCACTATGTCGCGATTGCCTGCGAACAAGCTGCCCTGTCGTTGCCAGAAATTACACCCGAGGTCATTTCACGCCTCATGGCGCAAGACTGGCCGGGGAATGCCCGCGCCCTGATGAATGAAGCGATGCGGTTTGCAATGGGTATTTCGGAAGGGGATGAAGCAGAAGAAATGAGTTTCGCGGAGCAGATGGCAAAAGTTGAACGTTCCCTTTTGGTCGAAGCGCTCAGGAAACAGCAGGGAAACGCCTCAAAGGCTGCGCGCGCCCTGAAACTGCCGCGAAAAACGTTCTATGACAAACTGGCAAAGCATGGGATTCGCGCCGAAGTTTACCGCTAGGGATTGTGCGGAAAACCACACAATCAACGTTTACGCCTGTGTGAAATACCGCCAGTTCGACTATCCGACGTGATAGGTTTGAAAGAGATTTGTTGCGTAAAATGCTGATATATATGTATAAATACACTAACGCATGAGCTTGAAAGGTTTTCCTTGAGCGGTTAGCGCTCAATCGTTCTTATCTTTGCAGATGCACCAGAGGGGTGCGTTGTCAGAAATTTATGGATCAATCTGGGAGGAAACCAAGATGAAATTCCTAACCGCTGCTGCAACCGCTGTGGCACTTACATTCACCGCGCAGGCAGCATTTGCATCATGCGAAGACGGTGAGATCGTTATCAAGTTTGCCCACGTCACCAACACCGACCGCCACCCAAAAGGCATTGCGGCCGCACTTTTAGAGTCGCGCGTCAATGAGGAAATGAACGGCGTTGCCTGTATGGAAGTGTTCCCGAACTCAACACTTTATGACGATAACAAAGTTCTGGAAGCCATGCTTCAGGGTGATGTGCAGCTTGCAGCACCTTCCTTGTCGAAATTCGAGGCATTTACCCGTCAGTTCCGCATTTTTGACCTGCCATTCATGTTTACAAACATTGAAGCGGTTGATTCGTTTCAGGCTTCAGATTCTGGACAGGCGATGCTTGATTCAATGCAACGCCGCGGTCTTCAGGGCTTGGCGTTCTGGCACAATGGCATGAAGCAAATGTCAGCGAACGTACCACTTGTTGCACCCACAGATGCAAACGGTTTGAAATTCCGGGTGCAATCCTCTGATGTTCTTGTCGCACAGATGGAAGCAATCGGCGGCAGCCCTCAGAAAATGGCTTTCTCCGAGGTTTATGGCGCATTGCAACAAGGCGTTGTTGATGGGCAGGAAAACACCTGGTCCAACATCTTCGGCAAAAAGTTTTTCGAGGTGCAGGACGGTATCACTGAAACCAACCACGGCATCATCGACTATCTTGTTGTGACGTCGACTGAATGGCTCGACACTCTTGATCCTGCGGTGCGTGACCAGTTCACCACGATCCTTGGAGAAGTGACTGCAACCCGTAACGCAGAGGCCTTTGCCGTTAACCAAGCTGCGCGTCAGTCTGTTATCGACGCTGGTGGAACGATCCGCGAGTTGTCGGCAGAACAGCGCCAGGCTTGGGTTGATGTTATGAAACCCGTCTGGGCACAATTTGCTGAAGACGTGGGTCAGGATAACATCGACGCCGCTCAGGCGATCAATGCAAACCTGAACTAAGAAAGATCGGCGCGGCTCTAACAGGGGCCGCGCCTTTTTTACGGCATAGGGGGGAGTATCATGCATCCGAAACCGGGTGAAACTTTTGTCGACAAGATAGAAGAAACGCTTATCTCGATTCTTCTGGGTGCAATGACACTGATTACTTTTGCCAATGTCATCGCGCGATACGGTTTCAATTCAAACATTCTCTGGGCGCTTGAGATGACGGTGTTCTTGTTTGGCTGGCTTGTCCTGTTGGGCGCATCCTACGCAGTCAAAAAAGGTGCGCATCTTGGTGTTGATGCAATCATCAACATACTTTCACCAGGCACCAGGCGGCTGTTGGCAATGATCTCTGTCGCGGTCTGCATCGCCTTTAGCGTGATGTTATTGAAGGGCGCCTGGGACTACTGGGCAAACTTTGCCAACCTGCCCGGTACCACGGGCCGCTGGTTCCCGACCGGCTTTGAAGACATGCGCCCAACCAGCTATCGCGGCTGGTATGAAGTGAACGATATTCCACACCCTGGTTTTCTCGGCTGGATGGAAGGCGCGTTCAACGAAGGCGAATCCTACAACAAATTACCGCGCATGATACCCTACGCTGTTCTGCCGCTTTCAATGGCGCTGCTTTTGTATCGGTTCATTCAAGTTGCGCTTTCGATTTGGAGCGGGAAGATGGATCGACTTGTCGCCAGCCACGAGGTTGAAGACGAGATTCAGGAAATTCGTGAGCAGCTGGGGGATGAAGACTGATGGATGTCGTATTACTCTTTGTCATGGTGATCGGCTTTATGCTGATCGGTGTGCCGATCTCGGTTTCGCTTGGGATGTCGTCTGTTCTTTTCCTGTTATGGTTCTCGGATAGTTCGCTCGCCTCTGTTGCGCAAACTTTGTTCAGTGCTTTTGAGGGTCATTTCACCCTGCTCGCCATTCCGTTCTTTATTCTTGCGTCGTCGTTTATGTCGACAGGTGGGGTTGCGCAGCGGATCATCCGGTTCTCGATCGCTTGTGTTGGGCATTTTCAGGGTGGTCTTGCAATCGCCGGGGTTTTTGCCTGTATGATGTTCGCTGCTTTGTCCGGATCTTCCCCGGCGACGGTGGTCGCCATTGGTTCGATCGTGATCGCGGCGATGCGGCAGGCGGGGTATTCCAAGGAATTTGCGGCAGGTGTTATCTGCAACGCGGGTACCTTGGGTATCCTGATCCCGCCATCGATTGTGATGGTGGTTTACGCTGCCGCTGTTGAAGTTTCCGTCGGACGAATGTTTCTGGCCGGGGTGATACCGGGTATCCTTGCTGGTCTCATGCTAATGATCGCAATCTATGTGATGGCACGCGTCAAGAACATGCCCAGCGGCGAATGGGCCGGGTGGGGCGAAGTGTTTGATTCCTTCCGTGATGCGGGCTGGGGGCTTTTGCTGATCGTTATCATTATGGTCGGGATTTACGGCATCCCAGGTGTGACAGGTGCGATCTTTACACCGACCGAAGCGGCGGCTGTCGCCTCTGTCTACGCGTTCTTTGTCGCAAGTTTCATCTATCGCGATATGGGGCCGCTCGCAGCGAAGGGCGACAATGGAAAGATCAGCATTCTGCGCAAACCTATTGCTGTGGTGACGGCGTTTTTCCATCACGACACAAAGCGCACATTGTTTGAGGCCGGCAAGCTGACCGTCACGCTGATGTTTGTCATCGCGAACGCGCTCATCCTGAAACATGTTCTGACCGAGGAGCAAATCCCGCAACACGTTGCAAATGCGATGCTGTCTGCCGGCTTTGGTCCGATAATGTTTTTGGTGGTTGTAAACGTTATTTTGCTGATTGGCGGGCAGTTTATGGAGCCATCGGGTCTGTTGGTGATTGTTGCGCCGCTGGTGTTTCCGATCGCTATTCAGCTTGGGATTGATCCAATCCATCTTGGTATCATCATGGTGGTCAACATGGAGATCGGGATGATCACACCACCGGTTGGCCTGAATCTGTTTGTGACCTCTGGTGTGGCAGGGATGCCGATGATGAGCGTGGTGAAGGCGGCGCTGCCGTTCCTTGCTGTGCTCTTCGTCTTCCTGATCATGATTACCTATATTCCGTTCCTGTCGACGTTCTTGCCGAACATGATGATGGGACCAGAAATAATCATGCAGTAGGGGTGGCGTTTAACGCACCTCCTTACCAAGATTTTAAAAAACGGGCCGGTGCATCATGCAGCGGCCCGTTTTCTTTTGGCGGTTAAGTGTTTCAGCTAAATTTCCCGTCGGGTAGGGTTCTTATGCGCTGGCGGCCAGTGCCGTTATAATTGCCGAGAAATCGTTGGCTTTGAGTGACGCGCCACCAACAAGCGCGCCGTCCACATTGACGACGTGGAATATTTCAGCTGCGTTGCTGGGTTTCACTGATCCGCCGTAAAGAATACGCGTTGCAGCGCCAGTCTTTTCACCAAACCGGGTAATCAGGTTGGTACGTATGAAATCATGCACCTCTTCGATCTGCGAAAGCGTTGGTACACGGCCTGTTCCGATTGCCCAGATCGGCTCGTAAGCGATGACAAGGTTTTGCGCGGTCACAACATCCGGTATCGACCCGGTGAGCTGATCTTCAATCACTGCGAGCGTCGTGCCATCGTCACGCTGGGTTTCAGATTCACCAACGCAAATCATAGCTGTCAAACCGGCGTTCATCGCAGCACCGGCTTTGGCACAGACAAGCGCGCTTGTTTCGCCATGGTCTTCGCGCCGCTCGGAATGGCCAAGGATGACATAAGCTGCGCCAGCGTCGATCAGCATTGCTGCAGATACATCACCTGTATGCGCGCCGGAAGCTGCGGGATGACAATCCTGGCCTCCCGTTTCAATCGAGCTGTGGGTCAAGCGTTCGGACATTCGTGAAAGCAAGGTCGCAGGCGGGCAGATCACGACGTCGACTGCCGTAATTGATGAATGGGTGTTCAGAGCGTCCACTTCGGCAAGTGCCGCCGCAGTGCCGTTCATCTTCCAGTTCCCAGCAGCGAGTTTTTGGCGCATTGTCAGTATCCTTTGCTTGCGGCGTTTGAGACCTTTTACGGAAATCGCAATCCTGCAGGGACAGGTCAAGAGCAACAGCCGAAATTGTGCAGATATAACAACAATAGTGCCCGATCAGCGCTATATCACTTTGCTTTTTTTGGCTTTTTGGTTTTTTTGGCAGCAGCAGCTTCCAATGCTGGGATCAGCGACTTGCGTGCCCAGACCATCGCTTCGTCCGGATCATCCCACGCGCTGTCGGGCAGGGTGGTAAGACCATGAATTGTTCGGGGGCCGTCTTTCGTTTCATAGCTGAAGGGTTCTGATCCTGCCGCAAGGTATTCGGCGATCAGGGGTTCGTCAGCCTTCATGTAAATGGAACCATTTATCAGAACAGCAAACATCGCATCCTGCGTATAGATGCCCGTTCCGCCAAACATGCGAGTTGTCTTAATTGGTCCAATGTCGGCAAATAAATCTTTGGCGAACAGGACAAATTCCGGATCGGTCGCCATTACATATCTGCGAATTTTATTGATTCACCACAGCCACAGGCATCAACAACATTTGGATTTCGAAATTTGAAACCAGATTCAAGCAGTGACACTTCATAATCGATTTCGGTGCCAAACAGAAACATCTGCGCCATCGGTGCAATCATCACCCGTGCGCCATCTTGCTCAACCACTTCGTCATGGGGGTCTACGTCATTTACGTAGTCCATCGTGTATTCCATACCCGCACAGCCGCCCTTTTTAACGCCAATGCGTAGGCCTTTTGAGCCATCTTTTTGCATCAGCCGCACGATTTGTGCGGCGGCCTTTGGGCTAATGCTAACCGCTTGTTTTCCTGGGATGCCAAACATGAGGGCTCCGTTTATGGTTGTTCGCTTGTTAATTTAGGGTGCTGGAGGGCTAATCTCAAGCGGTGAGGGGTCTGGTTGACGTCTCGTCACATGAAACCCAGTTCAAGACGTGCTTCATCTGACATCATGTCCATTCCCCATGGCGGCTCCCATACCAGTTGCACGTCCACGGTTTTTACGCCGGGCAGGGGTTCAACCGCTTCGGCAACCCACCCCGGCATTTCACCGGCAACCGGACACCCCGGCGCAGTGAGCGACATCAGTATGTCTACCTCGCCTTCGTCGCTGATTTCGATGGTGTAAATCAGGCCCAGATCATAGATATTAACTGGAATTTCAGGGTCATAAACGCTGCGACAAGCCTCGACCACGGTATCGTAAATCGCGTGATCCGTTGTCGATGGTTTGATGAGAGGGGTGCCCTCCATCTGATGTGGTGCTTCGGCGGTCATAGGTGCCTCTTATATTACTTGAGCGAATATATAAGGATTAGAACAACCGACGTCCAGTGGGCAGGTTGGTTCATCTTGCCACGCCGTATTATGGGCGGTCTGGAATTCTGTTTTGTATTGTGTTTGCTGGGTTTTTGAGAACAGCATGATTTTTTGAATTGGCCGTAAACGACGTGGTTTTTTGAAAGAAGCCTTGGAATCTCGACCGAAAGAGATTTCCGCGACTCTGGCGCTAACAGGCATTCCGCCTTTTGATTGGCTAAAATCAGGTGTTTTCCGTTTGAAAGCTTCTGGCCGTGCCAATACCAAATCGGTTCGCTGCGAAGAGCCTTGCATTATGTCGTTTGCAGTAAAACATTACATGAGCATACGTGGATTCACCCGAGTATAAATATCAGTAAATAAACAAAAAAACTTCTGTAGCTATCTGTGAAATTTGAAATTTAACTTATTGGAAAGCTGACGTTTAAACTCCGTTTGTGCATTTGCAACCCAATTTTCAGAGTGGCCCCAAGAAACCCAAATCGCTTAATTGGCAATAAAACCTTACCAAAATGTTAAAATTCTCTTGCCGCATCGAAATTGTTCAAGTATTTTTAAACGGTAAAAAGAGGGCATCAGGCTCCGAAAGCAACAAACATTACTAAAAAATTGCTCTATTCCTTGGGAGGAAACATGACAAACTCCGTAAATCGTCGGAAATTCCTGCGCGGCTCGGCCGTAGCGGCGGCTGCGTCACTGGCAGCACCTTCAATCGCGCGCGCAGAAGGCACCGTTCTGAAAATGCAAGCTGCCTGGGGCGGCGGTATTTTCCTTGAAAACGCTCAATCATACGTAGACCGCGTTCACGCCATGGCAGGAGACGCCCTAAAAATCGACCTTCTACCTGTGAACTCGGTTGTGAAAACCAGCCAGATGCAAGATGCCGTTCACCGTGGTGTTCTGGATGCTGCACACTATGTGCCTGCATACTGGTATTCGAAATCAAAAACCGCTTCATTGTTTGGAACTGGTCCCTGCTTTGGCTGGTCCAGCCAGGAAGTTCTGGGTTGGGTCAACTATGGGGGTGGCCAGGAACTGTTTGATGAACTGATGGCCTCGCTTGGTCTGAACGTTGTTTCATTCTTCAATTCTCCGATGCCGGCCCAGCCGCTGGGTTGGTTTAAAGAACACATCACTGACGCATCACAAATGGACGGCCTGAAATACCGTACTGTTGGTCTTGCTGCGGATGTTCTGCTCGAAATGGGTATGTCCGTTGTTCAGTTGCCAGGTGGTGAAATTCAGCCAGCCATGAAATCTGGCCTGATCGACGCGGCCGAATTTAACAACCCAACCTCAGACCGTGACTTTGGTATGCAGGATGTGTCCAAACACTACCATCTTGCATCCTTCCACCAGTCACAGGAATTCTTTGAGGTGACGTTCAACAAAGACAAGTATGAAGCATTGCCAGAAGAACTTCAGGCGATCCTGAAATATGCCTCTGAGGCTGAGAACTCCAACTTCTACTGGCACAACACCAAGCGTTATGCGGATGATCTGAAAACTCTGCGCGACGAGCAGGGTGTGAATATCTACCGCACGCCAGACAGTGTTATGTCAGCGCAGCTGGACGCCTGGGATATTGTGATTGACCGTATTTCAGGTGAAGACGCATTCTTTGCGAAGGTGATCGATTCACAAAAGGTCTACGCTGAAAACGTGATGAATTACCTTAACCTGAACCAGCCTGACTATAAGCTGGCCTACGCACATTACTTCGGCTGATCGCTGCTATAAAAACTGTTCCGGGGGCTGCAAAAGGCCCCCGGACTTTTATGGGACTAAGGATACTGAAAAATGGAAAAACTGGTCTATGCGATCGAAGGTCTAAGTCTCTGGGTGGGACGGGCCTTTGGCTGGTGTATCCTGATCCTTACGCTTTCAGTTTCATACGAAGTTTTTGTGAGATACGTACTGAACGCTCCGACAGTCTGGGCCTTCGATATGATGGTCCAGATGTATGGTGCCCTGTTTCTGATGGCTGGGCCCTATGCGCTTGCGCAGGACGCGCATGTTCGGGGCGATGTTCTTTATCGCCTCTTTTCTGTCCGCTGGCAGGCACGTGTTGATTTTTTACTGTACCTTCTGTTCTTCTTCCCCGGTATGATTGCGCTTTTCTGGTACGGCTGGGAAATTGCAAGCGACAGCTGGCGGTACAAAGAAGTAAGCTGGAACAGCCCGGCCAGAATCCAAATCTATTTCTTCAAAACGCTGATACCCGCCGCTGGTCTGTTGCTGATGCTGCAAGGTCTGGCAGAGCTGATACGGTGCTGGAAGGCGATGAGAACCGGTGTCTGGATGGAACGTCTGGATGACGTGAAAGAGACCGAAGATATGCTGATGCATATCAACGAGCCGAAATTCTGAGCAGACAAAGCCCCCTAGGACAAAGAGAAAAAGATGACAAATCCTGAAGTTGCCATCCTGATGCTGTGCCTGTTTATCCTGCTGGTGCTGCTCGGCTTTCCAATTGCATTCACTCTGCTCGCGATGGGCGTTGGTTTTGGTTATTACGCCTACTACCAAGGTGGAATTGAAACGTTTTCGGACATTTTCAACAACAACATCTTCTACCTGTTGAACCAGAACACCTATTCGGTGATGGAGAATGACACACTTGTCGCGATCCCATTGTTTTTGTTCATGGGGTACGTGGTTGAACGCGCCAATATCGTGGATCGGCTGTTCTATTCGCTCTATATGGCCGCGCGGAATTTGCCCGGCTCGCTTGCGATTGCTGCGCTTCTGACCTGTGCGGTCTTCTCCACAGCCTCGGGTATTGTGGGGGCGGTTGTCACGCTGATGGGGCTTCTGGCATATCCGGCGATGGCAAAAGCAAACTACGACAAAAGCTTTGCCTCGGGTGTTATCTGTGCTGGCGGAACGCTGGGTATTCTTATCCCGCCGTCGATCATGCTGATCGTTTACGCCGCAATTGCAGAGCTTTCGCCGCTGCGCCTATATGCGGCTGCCGTTTTTCCGGGGCTTCTGCTGGCGGGTCTCTATATCGTTTATGTGATGATCCGCGTATGGATCAATCCGGCGATCGCGCCTAAACCCAACCTTGACGATATTCCACCGCGCAAGAAGATCTACCTGGACCTTCTGGTGTCCTTTGTGCCGCTGACTGTTCTGATCATGCTGGTTCTGGGTTCAATCCTTGGCGGTCTGGCAACCCCTGCCGAAGCTGCGGCCATGGGTGCGCTTGGCGGTTTGGTTCTGGCGTTTTTGTACCGCTCTCTGACGTGGCTCAAAGTCAAGGAAAGCGTCTTTTTAACCGCGAAGGCCACCGCGATGGTGTGTTGGCTTTTTGTCGGGTCGTGGACGTTTGCCTCGGTCTTTTCCTACCTCGGCGGGCATGACCTGATTTCTGACTGGGTTGTTGGTATGAACCTTGAACCCTGGCAGTTCCTTGTCATGGCGCAGCTTATCATCTTCTTCCTCGGCTGGCCGCTGGAATGGTCTGAAATTCTGATCATCTTTGTTCCGATCTTCCTTCCAATGCTCGAAGTCTTTGGCGTGAACCCTTACTTTTTTGCGATGCTGGTTGCACTTAATCTGCAAACCTCGTTCCTGACGCCGCCGATGGCAATGTCGGCCTATTATCTGAAGGGCGTGCTAAAAAAGCAGATCGAACTCATGGAAATTTTCAGAGGCATCATCCCTTACCTGGGTATCGTGATCCTGTGCATGGTGCTGATGTACCAGTTCCCGGGGATTGCGCTATGGTTCCCTGACTACCTGTTCGGTGTATACGTTCCATGAGCACTGCGCTGAATGCTTTGTCGGCAACTGAAGCGGCCCGTCACATCCGTGAGGGGCGGCTCAGTTCCGTCGATCTGGTGAAGTCCTGCCTGCAAAGGATTTCTGAAACAGAACCAACCCTGAAAGCCTGGGCAAGCCTGGATAAAGAGGCGGCGCTGGCTCAGGCTGCCAAGATGGACAAAATCCGAAAGGCGGGCAGGCCCATCGGGGCGTTACACGGTGTGCCTGTTGCTCTTAAAGATATCGTTGATACTAAAGACCTGCCAACAGAACGCGGAACACCCATCTTTTCAGGCCGCGAGCCAGATCAGGATGCCGCAATTGTAGAGCGTCTCACGGATGCTGGCGCTGTGATCCTTGGAAAGACGGTCACGACGGAACTTGCCTTCGCGCATCCCGCAGTAACACGTAACCCGCATAACCCGGACTATTCGCCGGGGGGGTCATCAAGCGGTTCCGCTGCAGCGGTGGCGGCCTTTAACGTGCCGCTGGCTATTGGCACGCAAACGAACGGGTCTGTCATTCGGCCTGCGTCCTACTGCGGTATTTTTGGGTTGAAGCCGACCCGTGGGGTGGTGTCACGCCGCGGCATTCTACAGACGTCAGTTACGCTGGATCAGGTCGGCTGCTTTGGCCGAACGCTTGAAGACACGACACTGCTTTGCGATGCTGTGAAAGGTTATGACCCTTCGGATACTATGTCCTACCCACGTCCCAGACCAGACATGGGGGCAGGGGTTCAGGCCGAAGCCCCGGTAAAGCCTTCACTCGTCTGGCTTGAGATGCCTTATCACGACAAGCTGACATCAGATTCCATTGAAGCGTTTGCCGCAGTTACCGAAGTTTTAGGCGGGCAGGTGGAACGGATCAAAACATCGGAAAAACTTGCAGCGCTCGTCGATGTTCAGCATACGATTCACGAGTATGAATTCTGTCACCATCTTTCTGAAACACTGAATACACATTGGGATCAGGTCAGCGATACATTGAAACCAATCGTTCAGCGTGGTCGCAAGATAAGTCAGTCAGAATACGAAGACGCGCTTTCGGTCATGGAGTCTGCCGAAACCTTCTTTGACGAGTTTTTCCATGACTATGACGCGGTTATCGCGCCGTCGGCGACGGGCGAGGCCCCGAAATTTGGCGACAGCACCGGGGACCCGATTTTCTGCACAATCTGGAACCTTGCCGGACTGCCCTGTGTTACAATGCCACTGCTCGTTGGTGAAACTGGCCTGCCCGTTGGCGTTCAACTCATCGGCGCCAAAGAAGAAGATGACCGCTTGCTGCGCACCGCGAATTGGGTGTTGAATGAACTGAAGGCCGAAGCCTGAAACCGGAGGAATTAGACATGTCAAACGGAACAAAATTATTTGTCGGCTTATTCGGGACCGCACTGATGTTTACCTTTATCATCGGGCTGGCCCATTCGATTTCCACCGGTTTTGCCGGATTCTGGGGTGGTTTGCCTTTCACTGTTATCGTGATCGCGGTGCTGAGTATGGCGCTTTATGATTTCTGGGATGAATGCGTGCGCCGAAAGTAAGCTATGACCAAGCCCGTTGTCTGGATTTCCCGTCGTCTGTCTGACGCCACGCTAAAGCGTGCCGCGCGTGACTATGATGTCATCGTCAATATCGACGATACGCTAAGTTCACCCGATGATATTGTCGAAATGAGTGCTAAGGTCGATGCGATCATCCCCTGTCATTCTGAACTTTTTAGCGCCGAGGTTGCGGCACGCCTTGATCCGCGGCTCAAGATTATCGCCAACCACTCTGTCGGGGTGGACCATTGTGATCTGCCTGCGCTGAGAGCCCGTGGAATCACGATTACGAATACACCTGACGTCCTGTCAGATGCGACCGCTGAAATTGCGATGCTTCTTATGTTGGGGGCTGCGCGCCATGCGGTAGAAGGTGACGATCTGGTGCGTTCCGGAAACTGGAATTTCTGGAGCCCGTCCTTCATGGTTGGCAAACAAACAACCGGCGCGCGGCTTGGCATTATTGGAATGGGCCGTGTTGGGCAGGCCTTTGCGCGCAAAGCGCGCGGCTTTGACATGGAGATTCACTATTACAACCGCTCCAGATTGTCAGAAGACAAGGAACAGGGTGCAATCTTTCACGAAACGATCGAGGGCCTGCTAAGCGTTGCTGATTTTCTATCGCTTCATTGCCCGGCAACACCGGAGACGACAGGTTTGATGAACGCAGACCGCTTTGCGCTGTTGCCAGATGGTGCGGTTGTTGTGAACACGGCGCGCGGTGCTCTGGTTGATGAGGCGGCCCTTCTTGAAGCTCTGAAAAGCGGTAAACTTTCGGCAGCCGGGCTTGATTGCTTTGCGGTAGAGCCGGGTGGTAACCCAGCCTTTGCGGCGCACAAAAATATTTTCATGCTACCCCACATAGGCAGCGCAACCACCAGAACACGCGACGCTATGGGGTTTCGCGCACTGGATAATTTGGATGCATTTTTTGCGGGTAAGACTCCGAAAGACCAACTTTGATTGGGCGCCGGGGCTTCCTCAGGTTTTAGGGCGTAATTCATAACCAAGCGCCAATGGCGTTTGTCAGAAAGGGAATACAAATGGCGAAAGTAGCATTTTTGGGACTTGGTGTGATGGGCTATCCGATGGCCGGGCACCTTCAGGCTGCGGGGCATGAGGTTACTGTCTTTAACAGAACTACAGCAAAGGCCGAGGCATGGGTCAAAGAACATGGCGGCGCAATGGGCGCGACACCGGCCGAAGCTGCAAAGGGCGCTGAGTTTGTAATGTGCTGCGTTGGCAACGACGATGATCTGCGTACAGTCTGCATTGGTGAAAACGGTGCATTTTCCACGATGGAAGCAGGGACAGTGTTTGTAGACCACACAACCGTATCCGCCGCTGTGACGCGCGAGCTTTTTGCGGCGTCTGATGCCAAGGGTGTCGGATTCGTCGATGCACCAGTTTCAGGCGGGCAGGCGGGTGCCGAAAACGGTATACTTTCTGTCATGTGTGGCGGCGTTCCGGAAACCTACGACCGGGCAGAGCCGATCATTCAGGCCTATTCCCGCATTTGTCGCCGGATCGGTGACAGCGGTGCCGGGCAGATGACCAAGATGTGCAACCAGATTGCCATTGCAGGGTTGGTGCAGGGCTTGTCCGAAGCGCTTCATTTTGCCGAAAAATCCGGCCTTGATGGGCGCGCTGTGGTTGAGGTGATTAGCCAGGGCGCAGCGGGTAGCTGGCAGATGTCAAACCGCTATGAAACCATGCTGGACGATCACTTTGAGCACGGCTTTGCAGTTGATTGGATGCGTAAAGATCTGGGTATCTGTCTCAGCACAGCGGACGAAAACGGTGCGAGTCTTCCTGTAACGGCTTTGGTTGATCAGTTTTACAAAGACGTTCAGAAAATGGGTGGCGGGCGCTGGGATACGTCGTCGTTACTAAGGCGCCTGCGCAAATTTGATTGAGCGTATTGGCATTGCTAAGGGCATTATTGCTTCGAGAGAAGGTCAGACAAGCGTTCCAGCACAGTCTCAATTTCATCAGGCGTTGATTGCACGAGTTCAAATGCAATCTCGCCTTCGCCCGCACGCTGGTCCATGACCCAGATTGAAGGTGTGCCTTCTTTTAGGGCCGCTACGAGCTGCGATGCAGTCATTTTCGCGGTGTCGGGATCAATTCTTAGGTGCACGCGCTCAAACGGCAAGCCAGTCTGATCCGGCACCGTAAACGCGTTAACGCCATGAAACGCATTTGCGCGTTCAATGAAGCCGGGTAGTTTTTGCGCCTGCGTCTCTGCCCAGGCAGGGGCGTCTTCTGCGCTTCTTTCTTCGCAAGCAGCGAGTGCGCCAATGATCGCTTCTTTAGAAGCCTTCATTCCACGGCCTATGCCCTTTTCCTGCGCACGAACAGCCGCAACCAAAGAGGCATTTCCAAGGACAAGTCCGGCTGTTGGGCCTGCAAGGTATTTTTGGGCACTGACCAGAACAATATCGGCGTTCGTGGCAAGCAGCTCTTTGATACGCATATCCTGTGCTGCGCCGTCGATTATTACTGGAATACCTTTTTTATGGGCGAGGCTCACCGCGCTTGCGAAATCTAACGGTTCGCCTGAAACGAGGCGAGAGGAAACTAACAAAAGACAACAGGTGTCTTCGTGAGCAACCGCTTGCTTGAGTTCTGCCAATGTGCATTGATCTTTGGCGCCGGCAAAAACCGGTGTTGCCCCGGCCAGTCGGATTGCTTGTTCAATCGGGTGCCCGTAGTTCACGCTGTGGCTTTTTGGCAGGACCACACGGCTCTGCATTCCGGTACTGTCGGGCAGGGCCGCTATTCGCTGAGGTGATGTTCCGGCCATGGCTGCAGCCACAGATAATGTTACGCCGGACGCGGTGCAGTGGGTGACAGTTGCCGCCTCGGCCCCTGCGAATTTGGCGATCTTACGGGCTGCCGTTCGCTGAAGCTCGTCAATCACAAAATGCTGTGCGAGAGCATGAGCAACAGCATTGCTGACGCCAGTCGTCGATCTTGAAACACCCAAAGGGGTGAACACACCACGCATGTTGATGACGCGCGTCAGATTGTATTTGTCATGAATGTCCATGACTGAGATATAGGGCCTCGATTATTGGATTTAAGGCATGCTTGGTAGGCAAATCAGTCCGCTGCGTGGGGTGGTTTGGGCAACTGTTGATGTGTGACTGCGTTATAAACCATTGGCGTCGATCAAATGCGTTGGTTTCGCTAGTTTTTCGAGGTCGCTGGAATCTACGATTTCTACACAGTTTCCATCAACATTGACACCGTAGGGGCGCAGCGCCTTTATGGCACGTGACAGGTTTTCTGGTGTCATACCTAACAAGGACGCAAGCCGCCTTTTTTCCATCACAAGTTCAAAAGACTTTGCACCATTAACCAGATTCCTTTGGCTGAGAAGATAATTCGCCAGCCGCTCTAATGAACTGCGTAGCTTCAGGTTCTTGGTGTTTCGAATAACACCTCGATAGGCCACTGCTAGCTCTGTCACGACGGCGCGGGCAAAGCCGTTATCGATCTCAAAAACCTCGCGCACATCGATTGCGGGAAGCAAAACGAGGCGGGTCTTTTCAAGTGTACGGGCCGACATCAGGCACACCGCGTCCTTTACCGCGGCGGCGAGAATGAAAGTTGAGACGGGGCGCACGATGCCCATGGTCGTCTCACGACCGCACCACGCGGCCACCAGCTCAACCTCTCCGTCGACAACAATGTGCAGGAAATCGCAGGGGTCACCTTCCGTGATGAGTTCAACTTGCGGCGGGAAGGATTGCACATATGCGCCACGCATCAGGCGGTCGAAATTATCTTCCGTCATTTGCTGAAACAAGGGCAATGACCGAATTACAGGCTGTTCTTCTGGTCGCATCTTCTGAGTCGCCCCTATCTGCAGTTTGACATTAATCAATTGTAATTACGAAATTTGTCAAGCCAGTATTTCCATTTACGAACTCGACAATAAACAAAAATTTTCGGTGTGACATACATTTTCTCAACACCGACTTGTTTCGCCAGGCATCGAGCCATTTGTTGATCTAGGTCAACATCCGAATTCCGAAACCCTTTCATGTTCCCCGCAATGAAGAACTGCCCGTGTCGCGATTTTGGCAAAAAGAGGGTGGTCTTCTTGGTAAGGGAATGGGGACATGGATATCCAAAACAAGGCGAAAAGCCTTCGGCGAATTTTCTTCAACATGAGAATGGATCAGGTCAGATTATTCAACGCTGATTTGTTCGCGTTCCTTTCCTGTTTTTCTGTTTGGCTTGGCACGGGGTCCGCGATGGCGGCTGTGCGCCAGGAACTGCACCAAAAAGATAGTGTGATGGAAGGACCATCATGGCTTGTTGGCTGCAAAAAAATCGGAGGTATGGAACATGCATAATATCGAGGGTGTTACTCCTGGTAACCAGTATCGTGCGCTCGGTCTCAGTACTTTGGCGTTTACCGTTTGCTTTGCGGTGTGGACGATCTTTTCGATCATCGGTGTTAAAATTAAACAAGATCTTGGGCTGACGGAAACGCAGTTCGGTTTGTTGGTTGCGACACCGGTTCTTACCGGTTCGTTGAGCCGGATTTTTCTGGGCGTCTGGACCGACCAATATGGCGGTCGCCTCATGCTACCGCTGCAAATGCTGATCACGGCCGTGTCGGTCTGGTTGCTTGCATCGGTGCAGACATACGCTGTCTTTCTGGTGATCGCGCTGGGGCTTGGTCTGGCCGGTGGGTCATTCATCATCGGTATTGCCTATGTCTCGCGCTGGTTCGAAGCAGAGCGTCAGGGAACGGCACTCGGAATCTTCGGTGCCGGTAACGTAGGGGCCGCGGTTACCAACTTTGCAGCGCCATTTTTGGTTGTTGCTGTTGGTTGGGAAGATACCGCACGCATCTACGCAGTGGTTTTGGTTGCCATGGCGGTCATCTTTTACATCTTCGCTAAGGAAGACCCTGTGCGGGTTCACCAAAAGAAAACAGGTGAAAAGCCCGTTTCTGCTATCAAACAACTCGAACCTCTGAAAGACATTCAGGTTTGGCGCTTTGCAACATATTACTTCTTTGTTTTTGGTGCATTTGTCGCGTTCGCTTCGTTCCTGCCACGTTACTATGTTGGTGCCTACGGTGTCGCGTTGACCTCTGCGGGTGTGTTTGCAGGGATGTATTCGCTGCCGGGTTCGGTTTTCCGGGCTCTTGGCGGCTGGATGTCGGATGTCTGGGGCGCACGCTTTGTTATGTATCTGACATTCATCGTGTCTCTGGTTGTGCTGTTCATCATGAGCTACCCGGAAACCACCTATGTGGTTGAGGGTATTCCCTACGAAGACGGCTCTGAGCGGCTCATTGAATTCAGCTTTGGCATTCCACTTTATGTTTTTGTCTTCCTGACAGTGGTTCTTGGCTTTGTCATGAGCCTTGGTAAGGCAGCCGTTTACAAACACATTCCGGTTTACTTCCCGCATAACGTTGGTGCTGTTGGCGGTCTTGTCGGCATGATCGGGGGGCTCGGCGGTTTTGTTCTGCCCATCTCCTTCGGCATCCTGTTGGACGTATTCCACGTGTGGTCCGCTGTCTTCATGCTGATGTTCATAATCGTCGCGGTCAGTACGATCTGGATGCATCTCGCTATTCGCAAGATGGATCGCGAAAGACATCCTGAACTGCGTGAACACACACATCTGTCGGATGTTCCACACGCTAACACTTGATTTTCAAGTAATTGGCGGGCCGGTGAAACGGCCCGCTACAATCCCAAATATCGGAGGATCTGACCTTGGGACAAGATCTGAGAAACTACACACCAGATGACGAGGCCTATTGGGCATCAACTGGTAAGGCGATTGCAAACCGTAATCTCTGGATATCCATCCCCAGTTTGCTCTGCGGCTTTGCCGTCTGGCTTTACTGGGGGATCATCACTGTTCAGATGATCAACCTTGGCTTTGCATTCGAAAAATCACAGTTGTTCACCCTTGCCGCTATTGCGGGTCTGACGGGGGCAACGCTTCGTATTCCGTCAACCTTCTTTATCCGTATCGCAGGCGGGCGTAACACAATCTTCTTTACGACAGCACTTTTGATGCTTCCTGCGATTGGCGCAGGATTTGCGCTTCAGGATCCAAACACGCCACTCTGGAAATTCCAGGTGCTGGCGTTTCTCAGCGGTATCGGCGGCGGTAATTTTGCCTCTTCGATGTCGAATATCTCGTTCTTCTTTCCCAAGAAAATTCAGGGGTATGCGCTGGGCATGAACGCGGGTCTTGGCAACTTTGGTGTGACTACGATGCAGATCGTTATCCCACTGGTGATGACATTCGGTCTGTTTGGTGGTGATGGCCGTGAGTTGGTGAACACCTCCGGTACCCTGATCGGGAAAATCCCGGCAGGGACGGTGACGTATATCCAGAATGCTGGTTTCGTCTGGTTGCTTGCGCTTGTTCCACTGGCCTTCCTTGGCTGGTTCGGCATGAACAACATCCGGGACGAACATGTTTCGCCTGAAATACCAAACCCAATCGGGGCATTTGGTACGATCTCTGGAATGTTGCTTGTCGGTTTCGTAACAGCAGCCTTTGGTCTTTGGTTGATGTTGCCAGAGAATGTGGGCGGTTCTGGCTTCATGGTTTCCAAATGGATCGTGTTGCCAATCGTTATCGCGCTGACCGTGTTCCTGCTGAAACTGATCCCCGGACAAGTCGGACAGAACCTGACACGTCAGTACAAGATCTTTGGCAACAAGCACACCTGGGCCATGACCGTGATCTACACGATGACCTTTGGGTCGTTCATCGGTTACGCAGCAACCTTCGCGCTGGCGATCAAAGTTGTCTTTGGTTTCCAACACCTCGAAGTTGACGGTGTGCTGACGCATGACATTGCCAACCCGAACGGGCCATCTGCGTTGATGTACGCCTGGATGGGTCCATTCATTGGCGCCTTGATCCGCCCTGTAGGTGGGATGATTGCTGACAAACTGGGTGGCGCACGCGTTACACAATGGATCTCGATCATCATGGTGGCTTCGGCACTGGGTGTGGCTTACTTCCTTAAGCAAGCCTATGTTTCGGCAACACCCGAGCAATACTTCTTCCCATTCATGGTGCTCTTCCTGATCCTGTTTGCGGCAACCGGTATTGGCAACGGCTCGACCTTCCGCACCATTGCGGTGGTTTTCAACAAAGAACAGGCCGGCCCTGTCCTTGGCTGGACATCCGCTGTGGCTGCCTATGGCGCCTTCATCATCCCAAAAGTGTTTGGTGAACAAATCAAAGCCGCAACCCCTGAATACGCGCTCTATGGTTTCGCGATTTTCTATGGGGTCTGCATCCTGATCAACTGGTGGTTCTACCTGCGCCCCGGCGCATATGTGAAAAACCCCTGATCCAAGAACAAGCATGCCCCCTGCGCAAGTCGCAGGGGGCATGTAAGCAGCAGCTAGGAGAGAAAAGATGAGCCATCTGCTCGACCGCCTGAACTTCTTTCAGTCAAAAGAACTGGACAAGTTTTCCAATGGCCACGGCCAGACCACGCGTGAAAATCGCGATTGGGAAGACACCTACAGAAACCGCTGGCGGCACGACAAGATCGTGCGTTCCACCCACGGGGTGAACTGCACCGGTTCGTGTTCATGGAAGATTTACGTGAAATCCGGCATCGTGACCTGGGAAACCCAGCAAACGGATTATCCGCGTACAAGGCCCGATCTGCCGAACCACGAACCGCGTGGGTGCGCCCGTGGAGCAAGCTATAGCTGGTATCTTTACTCTGCCAACCGGGTAAAAAACCCGCTGGTACGCGGCAAGCTGATGCGCGCATGGCGCAAAATGCGCAAAACCATGAGCCCGGTTGCAGCGTGGAAAGCGTTGCAGGAAGATCCGGTCCTGCGGGCAAGCTATGTTCAGACCCGCGGCAAGGGCGGCTTTGTGCGCGCGACATGGGATGAATCGACCGAAATCATCGCTGCTGCAAACGCTTATACCACTAAAACCTATGGCCCCGACCGCGTCTTTGGCTTCTCTCCGATCCCCGCGATGTCGATGGTCAGCTACGCGGCAGGCAGCCGCTACCTCAGCTTGCTGGGTGGTGTGTGCATGTCGTTTTATGACTGGTACTGCGATTTGCCACCGGCAAGCCCGATGACATGGGGTGAGCAGACTGACGTGCCTGAAAGTGCCGATTGGTACAATGCGGGCTTCCTGTTGCTCTGGGGCAGTAATGTTCCGCAAACCCGAACACCTGACGCGCACTTCTATACAGAGGCCCGCTATCGCGGCACGAAATCCGCTGTCATCTGTCCGGACTATTCAGAAGCCGCAAAATTTGGCGATATCTGGCTCGCTCCAAAACAAGGAACAGACAGTGCGCTGGCGATGGCCATGGGCCACGTCATTCTGCGCGAGTTCCACATTGACCGACAAGCCGATTATTTTGAGGAATACACCCGTAAATACAGCGACTTCCCGATGCTGGTGAAGCTCGAAGAAAAAGACGGAAAACTTGTACCGGGCCGGTTCTTGCGCGCCGATGACCTGCACGGCAAGCTCGGTGAAAAGAACAACCCCGAATGGAAAACCGTTGCCTGGGATGAAAAATCAGGTGGTCTGGTTTCACCCAATGGCACCGTTGGCTACCGTTGGGGCGAAGACGGCGAATGGAACCTTGAAGAACGCGCCAAGGGAAAAGACACCGATCTGAAAATGTCGTTCATTCTGGACGAAGACCATGACGATATTATGGGCGTTGATTTCCCATACTTCGGTGGTGAAGCATCCGAGAACTTCGTGAAATGCGAACATCCGGATGTTCTGACAAAGAACCTTCCGGTTAAGCGCATCAAGTCCGGCAAGAAGGAAATCCTTGTTGCGACCGTGTTTGACCTGTTCTGTGCAAACTACGGTCTTGACCGTGGTCTTGGCGGGGATTGGGTCGCAAGCAAATACTCACAAGACATTCCCTACACCCCTGCATGGGCTGAAAAGATCACCGGCGTCTCTGCCGACAAGATCGAAACAGTCGCGCGTGAATTTGCGCTCAATGCAGAAAAGACCAAAGGGAAATCCATGGTCATCCTCGGTGCCGGTCTGAACCACTGGTATCACATGGATATGAATTACCGCGGTATCATCAACATGTTGGTGATGTGCGGATGTGTCGGCCAGTCAGGAGGAGGCTGGAGCCACTACGTGGGGCAGGAAAAACTGCGTCCGCAAACCGGCTGGCAGCCATTGGCCTTTGCCCTAGATTGGTCACGGCCGCCACGGCACATGAATTCAACCAGCGCCTGGTATGCGCACACGGATCAGTGGCGCTACGAGCAAATCTCGGCAAGTGAAATCCTGTCACCCACCGCACCTGAGGGTGATTGGGACATCAGCCTGATCGACTACAACATTCGCGCCGAGCGGATGGGCTGGTTGCCGTCAGCACCGCAGCTCAAAACCAATCCTCTGGATGTTGCGAACGCTGCGAAAAAGGCTGGCAAGGAAATTCCGGCATACGTTGCGGAGCAGCTGAAATCTGGCGATTTGCAGATGTCCTGCGAAGACCCGGATGCTCCGGAAAACTGGCCGCGTAACCTGTTTGTCTGGCGCTCGAACCTGCTTGGGTCTTCCGGCAAAGGTCACGAGTATTTCCTCAAGCATCTTCTTGGTACCCAACACGGTGTGTTGGGCAAGGACCTCGGCGAAGAAGGCGGCGTAATGCCGAAAGAGGCGAAGTGGCATGAAGACGCGCCGAAAGGCAAACTCGACCTTCTTGTCACAATCGATTTCCGTATGAGCACGACCTGCGTCTACTCGGACATCGTTTTGCCAACGGCCAGCTGGTACGAAAAGAATGATCTGAACACATCAGATATGCACCCGTTCATCCATCCGCTTCAGGCAGCGGTTGATCCGGCGTATGAAAGCCGGTCGGACTGGGATATTTTCAAAACCATCGCCAAGAAGTTTTCTGAAGTGGCCCCGGAAATTCTGGGAACCGAAACCGATATCGTGGCGCTGCCAATTCTGCATGACACACCAGCAGAGATTGCGCAGGATCAGGTGTTGGATTGGAAGAAAGGCGAATGTGATCTGATCCCCGGTAAAACCGCACCAAACTATATTGCGGTCGAACGCGATTATCCAAACCTTTACAAAAAGTTCACGGCAATTGGCCCACTTCTCGACAAGCTCGGGAATGGCGGTAAAGGCATCACCTGGAACACCGAACCCGAAGTGCAGCATCTGCGTGACCTGAACGGCGTTGTGCTGGACGAAGGAATCTCGAAAGGGATGCCGGTTCTTGAAACGGCTATCGATGCCTGCGAGATGATCCTGATGCTTGCGCCGGAAACCAACGGCGAAGTTGCGGTAAAAGCGTGGGAAGAGCTGTCCAAAGCAACAGGTCGCGAACACGCGCATCTGGCATTGCCCAAGGAAGACGAGAAAATCCGCTTCCGTGATCTGGCAGCGCAGCCGCGCAAGATCATCAGTTCGCCCACATGGTCCGGTATTGAGAGCGAGAAGGTTTGCTACAACGCCGGCTATACCAACGTGCACGAGCTGATCCCATGGCGTACGCTGACAGGCCGTCAGCAGCTATATCAGGATCACCTGTGGATGCGGGCCTTTGGTGAAGGGTTCTGTGCCTATCGTCCTCCTGTCGACATGAAGACAATCAACTCTGAAATCAACACGGACGAAGGTAAGCCGCATGTTGTGCTGAACTTCATCACCCCGCACCAGAAATGGGGCATTCACAGCACGTATTCAGACAACCTGTTGATGCTGACTTTGAACCGGGGTGGCCCTGTTGTCTGGCTCAGCGAGGTCGATGCGAAGACTGCTGGTCTGGTCGACAATGACTGGGTCGAAGTTTACAATGCAAACGGTGCCCTGACGGCGCGGGCTGTTGTCAGCCAGCGCATGAAGGAAGGCACGATGTTCATGTATCACGCGCAGGAAAAGATCGTGAATACGCCGGGGTCTGAAAAGACCGGAAACCGGGGCGGTATTCACAATTCTGTCACCCGTACGACCTTGAAACCCACACATATGATCGGTGGCTATGCCCAGCAGTCCTACGGGTTCAACTACTACGGAACAGTCGGATCCAACCGTGATGAGTTTGTGGTTGTTCGCAAGATGACAAAAGTTGACTGGCTCGACACGCCGGCAACCAACGTGGAGGCAGCAGAATGAGAATTCGTGCACAAATCGGAATGGTTCTGAACCTGGACAAATGCATCGGGTGCCATACCTGCTCGGTCACTTGTAAAAACGTCTGGACGAGCCGCGATGGCGTTGAATACGCCTGGTTCAACAACGTCGAAACCAAACCCGGCATTGGCTATCCAAAAAACTGGGAAGACCAGAACAAATGGAATGGCGGCTGGGAGCGGACAAAACGCGGCAAGCTGCAACCCAAGCAGGGGTCAAAATGGCGGATTCTGGCGAATATTTTCGCCAATCCGGATCTGCCGGAAATCGACGACTACTATGAGCCGTTTGATTTCGACTATGATCATCTGAAGTCAGCCCCGGAAATGACGGCCTTTCCAACGGCACGCCCAAGATCAAAGATCACCGGCGAGCGGATGGAAAAGATTGAATGGGGCCCGAACTGGGAAGAAATTCTTGGGGGTGAATTCTCCAAGCGGTCTGCCGACACGAACTTTGAAGGCATCCAAAAAGAGATATACGGCGAGTATGAAAACACCTTCATGATGTATCTGCCACGGCTTTGTGAGCACTGCATCAACCCGGCTTGCGCTGCATCCTGCCCATCGGGCGCGATCTACAAGCGCGAAGAAGACGGCATTGTTCTGATTGACCAGGAAAAATGCCGTGGCTGGCGGATGTGTGTGTCGGGCTGTCCTTACAAGAAGATCTACTACAACTGGGACACCGGCAAATCGGAAAAATGCACCTTCTGCTATCCGCGGATCGAAAGCGGCAATCCGACTGTGTGTTCGGAAACCTGTGTCGGGCGCATCCGCTATCTTGGCGTTCTGCTTTATGACGCCGACAAGATCGAAGAAGCGGCCAACACGCCAAATGACAAGGATCTTTATCAGGCGCAGCTTGATATGTTCCTGGATCCGCATGATCCCGAAGTTCAGCGCATGGCGTTGGAGCAGGGTATTCCTGGCGACTGGATTGAAAGCGCAAAGGTTTCACCAGTCTACAAGATGGCAATGGACTGGAAGATCGCTTTCCCACTGCACCCGGAGTACCGCACCTTGCCAATGGTCTGGTATATTCCGCCGCTTTCACCAATTCAGAACGCGGCTGAAGCAGGGCAAATTGGCCATGACGGTGATATGCCGGATGTCCGCTCTCTGCGCATCCCGGTTCGTTACCTTGCCAACATGCTGACAGCAGGTGACGAAGAGCCTGTGGTTCATGCACTAGAGCGGATGCTTGCCATGCGTGCCTATATGCGTGCGAAAACCGTGGACGGTGTGATCGACGAAGGTGTTGCAGCCCGTGTCGGCATGTCGGGTCGTGTGATCGAAGATATGTACAAGATCATGGCAATCGCGAACTACGAAGACCGGTTCGTGATCCCGACAACACACCGTGAAACTGTGGAAGAGGCTTATGATATTCGCGGTGGCTGTGGCTTTACCGATGGCAACGGATGTTCACCGGGGATCAGCCAAGGCAGCCTGTTTGGTGGCAGGAAGAAGAAAAAGACCCTTACCCTTCCGTCGGAGGCATTCTGATGATTATGACATATAAAGCGATGTCAGCCCTTCTGAGCTATCCGACAGAAGAGCTGCAATCAGCCAAACAAGAGATCATGGCGGCCCTGACGTCAGAGGGCTTGCTGTCCTCTGATCTGATTGCCGACCTTGATCGCCTGATGGATGAAATTGCCACTGCAGACATCTATGTCGCGCAGGAGCGGTACGTAGAGTTGTTTGACCGCTCGCGCACTCTCAGTCTCAACCTGTTTGAGCATGTTCACGGCGAAAGCCGTGACCGGGGTGGCGCGATGGTCGATCTGGTGGAAACCTACAGGGCGGCGGGCTTTGAGCCTGCCACAACTGAGTTGCCGGACCACCTGCCTGTTTTGCTGGAGTTCCTGTCTGCCCGCCCAATCAGCGAGGGCAAGGATATACTGGCAGATACGGCCCATATCCTGAAGGCGCTTCATACGCGGCTGACACGTCGTGAAAGCAGCTATGCTGTGGCAATGGCGGCTCTCCTGGAACTGTCAGGTGAGAAAGTTGACACCGCCGCAGTGGCGGAGCTGCTTGAAACGCCTGACGACGATCCAAACGATCTCGAAGCGCTTGATGCGGTCTGGGAGGAAAGTGAGGTCACTTTTGGCCCCGATCCCAACGCAGGATGTCCGCAAGTGCGCGACATGCTTGCCCAGATGGATACCCCACGTAACGCGCCGCCCACGGCGGCAGAATAAGGAGACAGGATATGCATGAGTTTCTGTTTGGCATTTATCCCTACATCGCCCTTACGGTTCTGATCCTGGGGTCCATCGCACGCTATGAGCGTGATCCGTTCACCTGGAAAACATCTTCGTCACAATTGCTGAGGCGTAAGCAACTGGTGATTGGGTCATCCCTGTTTCATGTGGGTGTTCTGGTCATCTTTTTCGGCCACCTTGTCGGGTTGCTGACACCTATTCAGGTGTTCGATGCGCTGGGCATTGGACACGGCTTCAAGCAAGTACTGGCCGTTGTTGCTGGTGGGATCGCGGGTATTATGGCGCTGGTGGGTGGCTTGATGCTGTTTCACCGCCGCTGGACCGATCCGCGTATTCGCAAAACGTCGAGCTTTGCAGATATCGCAATCCTTGCGCTTCTGCTGATCCAGTTGGTTCTTGGGCTCGGTACGATCTTTATCTCGCTTCAGCATCTGGATGGTCATGAAATGACAACGTTTATGGCCTGGGCCTTGGGGATTTTCACCTTTGACGGGCAGGCGGCCAGCTATATCTCGGAAGCAGCGCTGATCTTTAAGATTCATCTGTTCCTTGGGCTGACGATCTTCCTGCTGTTTCCGTTCACACGGCTGGTTCACATGCTGTCTGTTCCGCTGCGCTATATCACGCGCCCGGGTTATCAGATTGTGCGGTCGCGTCGTAAAGAGGGGTCAAAATAATGGCAAAGCCCTTAATGGCGGATGTCGCCGTGAATGGTACACCAATCTCTGCCGCAGATATTGCGGCAGAGGCACAGAACCACGAAGCCCCACAAGGTAAACCGGGGCTTGCGTGGCGCAAGGCGGCCCGGGCGCTGGTGATACGTGAATTGCTGCTGCAGAAAGCGCGTGATCAGGGTTTGAAACCTGAACCCCGCGAAGTTGCGAAAGGCAAGTTTGAAACCGACGAGGAAGCCCAGATCAGGGCTGTCCTGGAAGACGCGATCACGCCGGAAGCCGCCAGCGAAGACGTTCTTCGCGCGACATATGACAAGGCGCCCGATCGGTTTTGTGCACCGTCTTTGTTCGAGCCGGCACATATCTTGTTTGCAGTTGATCCAAACGATACCGAAGCCACTGACAAGGCAATGAATAAAGCGAAGGCTACGCTGGAAATTCTGAAGGAAGCCTCCAATCAGTTTGCGCGTATCGCGAAAGACAACAGTGATTGCCCGTCGCGCGGAGATGGTGGTCAGCTTGGTCAGATTGCCAGCGGTGACACCGTGCCTGAATTCGAAGCGGCGCTTTTATCTCTGGATGAGGGGCAGCTTGCCTCAACGCCGGTTCTGACACGCTATGGCGTGCATATCATCCGGCTTGATGCCAAAGCCCCGGGTGCTGTTCTGCCTTTTGAGGTTGTGCGTGATCAAATTGCAGAAGCGTATGAAAAAATGGCATGGGCGAAAGCTGCGCAGCGCTACGTTGAGGAGTTACTGCAGGGTGCTGATGTGACAGGTCTAAACCTTCACATAGCAGCCTGACGTCAGAGAGAGGACCGATGGAACAAGGGCCGCATGGAATAAGGGGGTCGGGTGAAGACCGCATCGACATCCGTATTGCGGCCGACCCCATCGAATTCTTTGTTGAAGAACACATGCGACAGCGTGTTATTTGCGCAGACATTGACCGGCTGGCAACGCAGGAACCGGCAGATCCGGACCTTGCGCGCAAAATTCTGGCCCATACGCGGGACGAACTTCCTCTTCACATGCTGGACGAAGAAGAAGATCTTTTCCTTCTTCTTCGCCGCCGCGCGCATCCGGAAGATGAACTGGAAAAAACGCTGTTCCGGCTGGATGGAGATCACGAGGCGGGCAAAGCTTTAGCAGAGAGAGCAGCCATTGTTCTGGAAGCCGTCAGTGCTGGGAAAACACATCTTACAAAGGCTGAGGCAGCGAGGCTGCACGCCTTTGCTAACCATGAGCGTCGGCATCTGATTGTAGAAAACGCGATTATCCTGCCGCTGGCACGCGCGCGCCTGACAGAGACTGATCGTAAAACACTCGCCCTTAGAATTGCGGCGCGCCGCGGTCTTTGCCTGATACCGGATGAGCCAGATGCTTGATGACCTCTTAAAACGAAACATTAACTGGTCAAGCGCTATTCACGCCAATGAACCCGGTTACTTCAAGCGTCTGTCGACGCATCAGTCGCCTGAATTTTTCTGGATAGGTTGTTCTGACAGCCGGGTGCCCGCCAATGTGGTTGCGGGTCTGGACCCGGGAGAGGTGTTTGTACACCGCAATGTCGCAAATGTTGTGCATTCAACCGACATGAATTTCCTTTCTGCGCTGGAGTTTGCGGTGGACGCGCTCAACATCCGTGAAGTTATTGTATGCGGTCACTATGGATGTGGCGGTGTTAAGGCCGCTTGCGAGGATATGCCCCACGGGTTGGCAGATCACTGGTTAGAGCCAATACGCAGGCTTGCCGTGCAGTACGAAGAGGCTCTGAACCAGATACGTCGGCCTCAAATGCGGCTGGAACGCCTGGCCGAACTGAATGTCATTGATGGGGTGGGGCGTGTCGCCAGTACCCCAATCCTAAAACGCGCGTGGCGACAAGGTAAGGACGTGTCTGTGCACGGGTTGATCTACGGTCTGAAGGACGGCTTGCTGCGCGATCTCGATTGTACCGTGCGCGCTGAACATATATCGAAAAACGGGATAACGGCATGATAAATCTTGCAAAAACAGAACCAGTTGGATGCGGATGTGATGATCCGGAACTAGCTGGAAAACTCATTCCTGTGAATATGGCCCTGGAAACCGGGCTTGCACTTGCCGAACCTGTGGCAGAGACCGAAACGGTTCCACTTGCGCGTGCGATGGGCCGAATTACGGCAGAGGCTGCCGTGTCTCCTGTGCCATTGCCTCCTTTCAACAACTCAGCAATGGATGGCTATGCATTGCGGACTGCTGATCTTACAGGGGGAGGGTCGTGGACCTTGCCTGTTTCGGGGCGAATTGCGGCGGGTGATCCGGGTTATACTGGTGCGCCCAAAGGGTCTGCCGTGCGGATATTCACGGGCGCGCCAGTGCCGTCTGATATGGATGCCGTCGTGATGCAGGAATACGTTGAACGTATCGGCGCAGAAATTACCTTAAAAAGCAGACCTGAGCCGGGCCAAAACATACGATTGTTGGGTGAGGACATGCCAAAAGGCGGTGCAATCCTTCCGGCGGGAACTGAAATTACTTCGCGTGAGGCCTGCGCATTGGCGGCGTCCGGGCACGGAAATGTAACTTTGCGACGCAAGCTTCGCGTTGCGATATTCTGCACGGGATCAGAGTTGAAAGCACCCGGAGAAGACCTTGGGCCGGGTCAGATCTGGAATTCTAACCGTTATATGCTGCTCGCCGCACTCAACAAACCCTGGATAGAACTTGTTGACCTTGGAACTGTCGAGGATAGCCCTCAAAGCCTGACTAAAACGCTGATCAAGGCAGCGGAAAACGCGGATATGGTTATTTCAACCGGCGGTGTGTCTGTTGGTGACGAAGACCATATGCCAGCAGTATTCCGCGCCGCTGGTGGCAATATTCATGCAATGCGGGTTGCCATGAAGCCCGGAAAACCCGTAGCGATTGGCACAATGGGCGACGCAATCTATGTTGGTCTGCCCGGCAACCCGGTTTCAGCCTTTGTGACATGGCAAGTGATTGGTGCGCCTATATTGGCGAAGCGAGCCGGAGCAGCGACAATTGCGCCGCGCAAAACCACGGTAAAAGCTGGGTTCACTACAAATCGCAGACCGGGGCGTTGCGAGTTTCGGCCAGCCAGACTGGTGGGTTATGATGCAAACGGTACCGAAATTGCAGAGGTGCTATCGCCTTCATATTCAGCGCGCGTCGCTTTGCTTTGTGCCGCTGATGGGCTTGCCCTTATCCCGGCGGATGCTGAAAAGGTTACGGAAGGCGACGTTTTGGAATTTCTGAAATTCTAAGAGCAGATAAATTTGATGGTTTATTTTTACTTTATATAACAGTTACTAAAGTGAATAAGTTCACCTAAAAATTCACTCGCAGTGTTGATCAACAACACGCTGAACCATCGATGCATAGTAGGAAAAAGGCTGGGTTTTATAGTCAGCGCGTTTGCCTGCCTCATCATAGTACCGAACTTTAATGATTTCCTTCAGGTTCGGGTTTTGCTCAAAGATCGCGACTTCTTCGGCGTTCATAGGCCCACCCTGAAGGTTTAAGGAATGAACAGAGGCTTCTGAGAGCCGGTTGAAGTATTCCGGCTTTACAGCGCAAAGGTAGCGTTTTGCGGCAACGTGATAGCGGACGCAGTCGGTTACCAGCGTTGGGAAAAACTGCTCTAACACGTCTGCACCGGCCTCTTCGTGCAGCCGATCTTTGGTGTCATCCATCGAAAAGGTGCCAAATTCGCTTGTGAAATGGCCGATGTCATGCAGCAGCGCTGCTATGACAATGATTTCAGGCTCACCGGCTTGCTCCGCGAAATGCGCACCCTGCAACATGTGCTCTGCCATCGTGACAGGTTCACCCAGGTATTCTTCACCCCCGCGCCGCTTAAAAATACCTTCCAGAAACGAAACAATATTTTTTGGCGTAAGCGCACTTGAAGCAGGATTGGCCATTACAAAACCCTTGAGAATGTTGTTCGGCAAACCATAACGCTGTGACGAAAGCCAAAGTTTAGAGGCGCATTGCTGAGTGATTTCTAGGCTTTATTCGTTACTGAACTTCAGCCGATTGTAAACGAGGTTTTGATTACATATCCAGGCGCCAGCCCAGAAGCACTGACAGGCCGTTCTGACTATATTCGTAGTTACCGCTGGGATTGCCTGCACCATTCGCGAGTGGAATATCCGCAGTGCCTGTATCGCTATAGCGAATCCCCATTTCGAGCCCCGCTGACTCTGTGATATCTTTTGTCATTCTCAGACCCAGCATCCCGTATGCTACATAGTCGCTGGCATTTCCGGACACGACACCATCGGAAACACGAATGTTCAGGGCTTGAACACCAAGACCTGTACCGCCTTCTAACATCCAGTCAGATTGGCTCCATATTGGCGTCCAAAGATTGGCTGCAAACCGCTGGGAATTAATGTGTGTATTGTAAAAAAACGAAATCGGACCGGGTGGCCCTGGGAAGCTGTTGGTGACGACATCGCTGTTGGTCACCGCTATTTCGGCTTCGACGGTAATTGGTAAAGTACCCAACCGAAACAAATCTTTGGCGCCGTAAGCGATGTAAAGCCCGTTTACGGATGCGTTTTTATCATCGACGTTGCTAAATCCGCCGTTAGAATTAAACCCGCCAATGTCGTGAGATGCATCAGGTGTGCTGATCAAGCCAAAACTGAACTGACGTTCTGTGGCATTTGCTTCATTTGACGAAACGCCAAGTGCAACGGAAAGCACCAAAGTGGAAAGAAGTGATTTTGAAAGACGCATCTGCTGATCGCTCCAACTATTTTTACGCAACGATAAGCGATTAGTTGCTGATCAGCCAGATGATGCTCTGCAATTGTTAACTTTTCGTTAACAAAGATGGCAGCAAGGACACAGCGAAAGCGACATAAAAAAATGCCGCGTGAAGTGTACACGCGGCATTAAATTTCTGGATGAATTGCAGATCAGTCTTCGTCAGACTCTGCTTTTGCTTCTTCCTCAGGCTCTGCTTCTGCTTTGTCAGTGCCGATATCGTCTTCCAGAGCGGCGGAACCGATATCATCGAAGAGTTCGGAGATTTCGAATTCTGCTTCCGCTTCTTCTTCAGCAGCCAGTTCCTGGATGGATTTTCCAGCAGCCTGCAGGTCAGCTTCTTCAGCCGAACGCGCGACGTTGAGGCTGATGGTTGCATCAACTTCCGGATGGAGGTGGATGGTCACATCATGTATGCCCAATTCTTTAATTGGGGCGATCAGGATGACCTGCTTGCGATTCACGGTGAAACCGTTCTCGGTCGCTGCGTCAGCCGCGTCACGTGTTGTGACAGAGCCATAGAGCGAACCAGAATCAGACGCAGAACGAATCACGATGAATTGCTGACCGTTCAGCTTTGCAGCCATCGCTTCGGCTTCTGTTTTGGTTTCGAGGTTTTCGGTCTCAAGCTGCGCTTTGCGCGCTTCAAACGAAGCAATGTTCGCTTGGGATGCACGAAGTGCTTTGCCCTGAGGCAACAGGAAGTTGCGCGCATAGCCGTCTTTGACTGCTACCACTTCGCCCATCTGGCCAAGCTTTGCGACGCGTTCAAGAAGGATTACTTGCATTGTGCTTTCTCCTTACTTCACAGCGTAGGGCAGCAAGGCGAGAAAGCGAGCGCGTTTGATGGCGCGTGCCAGTTCGCGTTGCTTTTTCGCGGATACGGCCGTGATGCGCGATGGAACAATTTTGCCGCGCTCAGAGATGTAGCGCTGCAGCAGGCGGGTGTCTTTGTAATCGATCGCAGGGGCATTATCACCTGAGAAGGGGCAAACCTTGCGACGACGGAAAAATGGTTTAGATGCCATGGTTTATGGTCCTTTCCTAATCTACAAGATTAACGGCGTGGGCCGCGATCGCCACGATCACCGCGGTCGCCGCGATCATCACGCTTTTGCATTTGCACGGACGGGCCTTCTTTATGCTCATCAACCTTGATGGTCAGAACGCGCATCACATCATCATGCAGTCGCATAAGGCGTTCCATTTCCTGAATGGCCGGTGCGGGTGCATCGGTGCGCAGGAAGGCAAAGTGACCTTTGCGGTTTTTGTTGATCTTGTAGGCCATCGTTTTGACGCCCCAATATTCGTGGTCAACAACGTTTCCGCCATTGTCCGCCAATACGGTTCCAAAATGTTCGATAAGACCTTCGGCTTGCGTGCTGGATATATCCTGACGCGAGATAAAGACATGCTCATAGAGCGGCATGTGTATTCCATTCATTTTAAGCGCACTTCAAAGAGCGGGGACTGAACCCTTCCACGACCCACTCACGAGAGGCTGCACTGGTTCCGAAAATTGCGGAAGGAAGCGGCCTTATAAGACGGTCGTGAAATTGATGCAAGGGTGCCTAATTTTTGCCCTGTTAGACGCGCAGGAATAAGACTTGGATAGATCAGGAGACCTGGAAAATGCAAATTAACAGCAATCCAACCGACGTTGCCAAAGAAGCCCATTCACGCAGCCTGAATGTCGACGAAACCTATTGGGGGTATATTCTGCGAGACAAGACAAGGCAGAAATCGTCAGAGATTATTACACAAGCGCTGGTCGGTTTCGTTGGGTTATGTGCTGTAGTCGCAGCTTTGGGTCTTTGGGTCTTGCCTGGTTCCTTTATGGGAAGCGACGTTGCCGTCCTTAAATTGGGAATGACCGTTATTCTGTGCGCACTTGGCGTTTTGGCGCTTTGGTATGGTACGACAAGTCAGAAATATGAGCTGCAGGTCGACCTGAACAAAGGTGAATTTCGTGAAGTTTTGCGGAGTAAAAAGGGTCAGACCACCCAAATTGCTAGACACTCCTTTGACCAGGTTAGTAACATTTTCGTGGTTCGTCAGCAAGATGATGAAAAACGGGCAACATTGGTTTTGCAGATCTCTGACGATGAACAAACAGTTGAAAGTGTCGAAGCGCTGGAAACTGAGCTTTTGGAAATCCAGAGCCGTTTGAGTAAAGATATCAAAGGTGTAACGTCGCGGCCCGGTATGCAGAAAACGACCAGAAATGAGCGGCAGACTGCTGCTGGCGTTGGTAAGGCTGCAGCTCTTGCAATGGGGCAGTAGCCCGGGAACTGTTCAAATTTGAACATCCAATGTGACAGTATAGTGAATTGCGCACAGTTCCTTTGAGTGGAAAAGAGAAGATATCTTTTTTGTTTAGGGACGACATCACATGAAAACTGCATTACTCGCCGCTGCTTTTGCTGGCATCTCAACAATTGCGAACGCTGGCGTTGGCTCAGCCGAAAAATATATGTTGGATGGTGGCCACAGCCAAATCGTATTTTCCTACAACCACCTCGGCTATTCGACAACTTACGGGATGTTCTCGGGATTTGAAGGTGTTGTCATGTTTGACAAGGATGAGCCTGCAAATTCAACTGTTTCAGTTTCGATGCCTCTTTCGTCAATGCTGACAGGTTGGCAGGCCCGCTTTGACCATTTCATGACACCAGATTTCTTTGATGCGAGCGCAGAAGAAATGATCAGCTTTGAATCAACCAGAATCGAAGTAACAGGTGGAAATACCGCGTTGATCACAGGTGACCTGACGCTGAATGGCGTGACAAAACCTGTTGTTCTTGATGCAAAACTTAATCAGGCGGGAATGCACCCGATGGCCAACAAGGACTGGGCTGGTTTTGACGGCACAACAACCTTGCTGCGGAGCGATTTTGGTCTTGGCAAGTTTGCCCCATTTGTAAGCGACGAAGTAGAAGTCATGATTTCTATCGAAGTCGGCAAAGCAGAATAAACTAAAAAAACCTTATAATGGATTGGCCGCCGAATGTTCCGGCGGCCTTTTCATTTCTTGCGCCTCAATTGTTGCGCGTGGCGATCAGTTCGATCGACACTCCAACCGAAAAGCCAAGCGAAGATTCATCGGGCATGTTGCTGCCAATCCCAAAATCAAGCCGTTGCAGGGTCGTATTCGCATTCATTCGTGCAGCGTCTTCTTCAATTCGAAGCGAGAAAGGCAGTGTGATCGGAACTTCAACCCCTTTCAGTGTCAGCGTGCCCTCTGCGACATACCCGTCAGGAACCGGAAAAATTTTGGCCAGAAAGACCGCCTGAGGATGGTTTTGCACATCGAAGAAATCTGGGCCCATGGCCTGATCCGTGACAGATCCGAGGGATAAACTCGTAGTGTTAACCGTAACTTTTACTGATCCCGGGTTTTGAAGCCCCGGTGTATCGTCAAACGTGATGTCGGCCGACCATTCGCCGAATTCGCCGGTAACATCGCTTCCGAATTGTTTGATCGTCAGGCCTAATGTTCCCTCACTCACTTTCCAGTTTCCTGAGGTTTCCTCCAATTCGGTGGTCGGGGTGACCTCTACCGTTTCAAGACCTGGGAAATACCAGAGAAACGCGCCGACTGTCAGGGCGAACGCATATACAGCAATTGCCCCAAGGATGGGCAGGCGGCTTTTATGGTCTGGCAATAGTTCAGGTAGTGGCGGCTGACCAGGCAGCATCCGGCGCAATGTCGCGTCTTTATCTATCACGTGGTGTTTGACCGCGCCTGCGATATGCAGCAGGACAGAGAAAGCCAGAACCCGCTCAAAGCTAAAGTGAAGCGAAGCGAACAGATGCGCAAGATGCGCGTCTTTCGGAACAAACGGCAGTTCCTGACCAAACGGCCACCAGATTGGCGCAAACCCTGTTGTGGCGGCATGGTGAATCCAGCCCGTCAGGGGTACCAGCAGCAGGGCAGAGTAAAGCAGCCAGTGAATTGTTTCAGCAAGAAACGCTTCAGCCTTGTGATCTGCGTTCAGCAAGCGCGGTTTGGGCTGCGTTAACGCCCAGAGGATACGGGTCAAGGCAACAAAAAATGCGGTAACACCCAGCGTTTTATGGATTGAAAACAAAAGCGCTTTAAAAGCAATCTCTTCTCCGGTCGAAAAAGGTGCGCCATGTGCGATAATTCCGAGCGGAATAAGTGTCAGTATAAGAAGGGCGGTCAACCAGTGAAAAGTTTTGGTGACGGCGCCAAAGCGTGTGGATGTATTCTGAAGGGCCATAAAAGTCTCCGGATGTGTCGCAGCACATTGGGCGGGTCGAGCGGTTTTTTCAACGCCTTTGACGCACATTCCCTCTGCAAGAATGCAGCCAATTGATTGCAGCATGGCTTTGCGCGCGGTATCTGCTAGAAAAACCTAAATATCACGAGGAGACATCATGAGCCGTGCATTTGTTTTTCCGGGCCAAGGCGCCCAAACGATAGGGATGGGTCGTGCCCTTGCCGAGGCATACCCGGCAGCGAAGGCCATTTTTGACGAGGTGGACGAGGCCCTTGGGGAAAAACTGAGCGCGCTGATATGGGACGGCGAACAAGATACGCTTACGCTGACGGAAAATGCACAACCAGCACTGATGGCGACCTCATTGGCGGCTATGCGCGCGCTTGAGGCCGAAGGCGTTACAACAGCGTCAGCGTCTTATGTGGCGGGGCATTCGCTGGGTGAATATTCTGCCTTGGCAGCCGTTGGGGCCATCAGCGTTGCGGATACGGCGCGCTTGCTTCGCATTCGCGGGCAGGCGATGCAACAGGCCGTGCCTGTCGGCGTCGGCGCCATGGCGGCACTCCTTGGGCTGGATTTTGCAACAGCGACCGAAGTGGCCTCTGAGGCGGCACAAGGGCAGGTCTGTCAGGCTGCAAATGACAATGATCCTGGTCAGGTTGTTGTGTCAGGCCACAAAGAGGCGGTCGAGCGCGCGCTGGAGATTGCGAAATCTCGCGGTGCAAAACGCGCGGTTTTGCTGCCGGTGTCTGCCCCTTTCCATTGCGCCCTCATGGAACCCGCTGCTCGCGCAATGGAAGAAGCGCTTGCAGGTGTCGAGATTGTGGAACCTGATGTGCCGGTTGTGGCGAACGTCAGAGCTGCGGCAGTGAGCGATGCGTCAGAGATAAGCGATTTGCTGGTTCAGCAGGTTACCGGGTCCGTGCGCTGGCGTGAATCCGTGCAATGGATGGCGGATCAGGGCGTGAGTGAAATATGGGAAATCGGTGCAGGCAAGGCCTTGTCCGGAATGATCCGGCGTATTGACAGATCTGTCGCAACGCGTGCGATCGGAACACCGGAAGACGTGTCCGCAGTGATTGAAGCTTTAAATACCTAAGCACGTATTCGCACGCGAAGGCGTCGGGCAATGCGAATTAACAAAAGTGACACAGCAGGCCTTTGAGGGCAGCTGCCAAATTTAGAAAGAGGGACAGGTATATGTTTGATTTGACGGGGAAGAACGCGTTGGTCACCGGAGCCTCCGGCGGGATAGGCGGCGCAATTGCGGCGGCGCTGCACGAAGCGGGTGCCACGGTTGCTCTGTCCGGTACGCGTGTTGACCCGCTTGAGGCTTTGGCCGCAGAGCTTGGAGAGCGTGCACATGTTTTGCCCTGCAATCTGAGCGACGCCGAAGCGGTGACTGCGCTCCCCAAACAAGCGGCTGAGGCGATGGGAAGTGTTGATGTACTGGTCAATAACGCGGGCATCACACGTGACAATATCTTCATGCGTATGTCGGATGAGGAATGGTCGAGTGTGTTGGAGGTGAACCTGACATCAACGATGCGCCTTTGCCGCGGCGTGATGCGCGGAATGATGAAGGCGCGTTGGGGACGGATTGTGAATATCAGTTCAGTTGTTGGTGCAACCGGCAACCCGGGACAGGCGAATTATGCAGCCTCAAAGGCAGGCATGGTGGGAATGTCAAAATCCATCGCTTACGAAGTCGCGAGTCGGGGAATCACCGTCAACTGTGTTGCGCCGGGGTTCATCACGACGGCGATGACAGAAAAACTGACGGACGATCAGAAAACCGGGATATTGACGAATGTCCCTGCCGGACGCATGGGGGAAGCGGGTGAAATCGCGGCCGCAGTTCTATACCTTTCCAGTGCTGAAGCAGGGTACGTCACAGGAACGACCTTGCATGTGAACGGTGGTATGGCCATGTTGTAGCCACCCTTTTGGGCTTCGAAAGCGTTTGCCTTGGCGCATCAGTATGCTATAGGCGGCGAAGATTTTGCTGGACGTTCTGAACGTCAGGCAGTCCCGCGCATCGGGACATGAGCGGCCGGAAGGTCAAGAGAAAATCGGGCCAGACCCGAAAACTGTGAGGAAATAAAATGAGCGACATCGCAGATCGCGTTAAGAAAATCGTCGTTGAGCACCTCGGTGTGGAAGAAGGAAAAGTCGTCGAAAACGCTTCCTTCATTGACGACCTTGGCGCAGACAGCCTTGACACCGTTGAATTGGTTATGGCGTTTGAAGAAGAGTTCGGCATCGAGATTCCGGATGACGCAGCCGAGACCATTCAGACTTTTGGCGATGCGACGAAGTTCATCACCGAAGCTTCCTAAGCTTATTTAAGCAACCAAAATTGATGACGGCGTCCCTTTTAGGACGCCGTTCGTCGTTTTAGACCATGTTGTTTGTTTGCGTGTCTCTATAGACGGCCTCAAGATCGAAACTTGATCCATCAAATTTACGATAGCATACCCAGAAAGGTGATCTGACGATTGACAGAACACGCCTCAAGGGAGCTAATAGAGGAAGAGTTAGATCGAAACGCCAAGTTGCCTGAGCGTGTAGATTGCCAGGTAAGGGCTTTTGAACGTCGTTCGACGTGAGGAGGATCTTATGATTATCTATCCAACAATAGAACTACAAAAAGGCCGCTGTGTGAGCCTGAACCGTGGTCGTCTGGATGAGCCAATGATTTGGCATGTAGATCCGGTCGAAAAAGCGCGTGAATTTGCGGTGGCGGGCGCAGAATGGATGCAAATAACAGATTTCGATGCAATCGTCGGGGATGATTGTAACGAAGATTTGATTGCGGAAATCATTCTGACAGCCGGGATTCCGGTACAGATTGCCGGAGGCATTCGTACGCAAGAACAAGTTAGTGGATGGATCGAAAAGGGTGCCGGACGCGTTGTCATTGGCACGCTTGCCGCGCTTGACCCGGTTCTCGTCAAAAGACTGGCGCGGCTCTATCCGGACCAGATCGTACTGGCTGTCGACGTCTGGCAGGGCAAAGTGATGACGGAAGGCTGGAAAACGTCCAGCGCCTTTGAACCTGCTGCGTTTCTTGAAGAATTTGACGGCGTCCCTTTTGCCGCGATTATTATCACAGATATTGATGCAGATGTTGAAGACACAGAAGCCTCTCTGAGTCTGGTCTCGGCGTTGGTTGGACGGACACGCACGCCTGTTATCGCCAACGGGCTTGTACGCGTTGCTGATGACGTTTCGCGCCTGAAATATGCTGGCAACGTTGCTGGCGCTATTGTAAGTCGCGCTCTGTTCCGCAAATCGCTTAGCCTCGAAGAGGCTTTGGCAGCCGCGCGATCAGAGGTTGAGAGCGTCGCGGAATTTATCTGACGGCAGGAAATCACAACTTCTGAGAGCTTTGGCTTGCCCCTCTTACCCAAGGTGCGGTATCCGTTCTGGAGCTTCGGGACAGAAGAGGGACTAAGGCATGCGTCGAGTCGTTGTAACTGGAATGGGAATGGTCACGCCATTGGCTGATGGCGTGGAAGCAACCTGGCGCCGTCTTCTGGACGGCGAGTCGGGGGCGGGGCCAATCACACGTTTTGATTCGGCACGCGTCGCGACGAAATATGCTTGTGAAATTACGCGTGGCAATGGCGACAACCATACGTTCAATCCGGACAAGTACATGGAGCCGAAAGAACAGCGTAAAGTCGATGATTTCATCCTTTACGGCATGGCAGCGGCTGTTCAGGCGGTTGAAGACGCGGGCTGGCAGCCCCAGGACGAAGCAAGCCGTGAACGCACGGGGGTCATGATTGGATCTGGCATCGGTGGGCTGAGCGCAATTGCCGACACTGCGATCTTGCTGAACGAAAAGGGACCACGACGGGTTTCGCCCTTCTTTATTCCAAGCGCGCTGATCAATCTGGTTGGTGGTCAGGTTTCAATTCGCTTTGGCTTTAAAGGGCCAAACCATGCAGTTGTGACGGCCTGTTCTACGGGCGCGCATGCAATCGGTGATGCAGCCCGTCTCATTCAGTGGGGGGACGCGGATGTGATGGTTGCCGGTGGCGCTGAAAGCCCGATCAGCGAGATTGGTATTGCCGGTTTCAACGCCTGCAAAGCGCTTTCGACCAAATTTGCGGATGACCCAAAATCAGCCAGCCGACCTTATGACAGTGACCGTGATGGTTTTGTTATGGGCGAAGGTGCCGGCATTGTTGTCCTCGAAGAGTATGAGCACGCCAAGGCGCGTGGTGCAAAAATTTACGCCGAGGTTCTGGGATATGGTTTGTCGGGGGACGCGTATCACATTACCGCACCGTCCTCTGACGGAAACGGCGGCTATCGTTCGATGAAAGCAGCGCTTGCGCGTGCCAATGTAAGCCCCGGTGATATTGATTATATCAACGCGCATGGCACATCGACCATGGCGGACACCATCGAACTGGGCGCTGTTGAGCGTTTGATGGGGAATTCGGCTGCTAAAGCGACGATGTCTTCAACCAAGTCAGCCACAGGGCACCTATTGGGCGCTGCGGGAGCGATTGAAGCGATTTTTTGCATGCTTGCGATCCGGGATCAGATCGCGCCACCGACGTTGAATTTAAACAACCCAGAAGTCGAACCAAAACTTGACCTTGCGCCGTTGAAAGCCGTGAAACGCGAAATCAACATTGCACTTTCAAACTCTTTCGGATTTGGCGGCACCAACGCCTCGTTGGTGGTTGGCAGGGTCGCTGACTGATGTGGCGTCATTTTGCCTCTAACGCGTTGACGATGCTGGTGCTGATCGTTTTTGTGGCGGGCGGTGTGATTTTATGGGCCAAGAACCAGTACACGCAACCCGGACCACTGGCAGATGCGATTTGCCTTAGGGTCGAAAGCGGCTCCAAGATCCCCGCGGTTGCAGCGCAATTGAATGAAGAGGGTGCAATCAGCAATGAAACGATCTTTAAGATCGGTGCCGAGTACTCGGACAGCGCGAGATCACTGAAAGCAGGTAGTTTTCTGCTGCGTGAAGGGATTTCCATGGCGGAAATCAACGCAATCATTACCGGAAGCGGGCGATCAACCTGCGGCACAGAGGTAAATTTCAGGATTGGCATTTTGCGCAATCAGGTTGTTGTGAGCGAGCTTGATCCGGAAACCAACCGCTATGTTATTCGTGTGTCGTTTGATCCGGCAGAGGATGCGGTTCCTACAGACTATACTGAGGTGCGTGATGATCCGGATGTACGTTTCCGCGTAACATTGGCGGAAGGCGCTACAAGCTGGCAGATCACAGAAGGGTTGAAGGCGGCAGATTTTCTGGATGGTGAAGTTGCCGAGGTTCCGGTCGAGGGCACATTGGCACCGGACAGTTACGAGGTTGTGTCTGGAACGGTGCGCAGCGCGCTGATCACGCAAATGGGCGAGGCTCAGAAAGCGATTCTGGAAGAAGCCTGGCGCAACCGCGCAGCGGACCTTCCCTATGAAACGATCGAAGAAGCATTGATTATGGCGTCGATTGTCGAAAAGGAAACAGGCGTACCAGAGGAACGCGGGCAGGTTGCCTCGGTCTTTGTGAATCGGTTGCGTCAGGGTATTCGGCTCCAAACTGATCCGACGGTAATTTACGGAATTACCCTGGGACAGGGATCGTTGGGGCGTGGCCTGCGTCAAAGTGAACTGCGGCGCGAAACTCCCTGGAACACTTACCTGATCGACGCACTTCCACCGACGCCAATCGCAAACCCCGGCAAGGCCAGCATAGAGGCCGCGCTCAATCCGGAGGAGACAGACTATCTGTTTTTCGTTGCGGATGGGTCGGGTGGACATGCCTTTGCCAAAACGTTGGCAGAGCACAACCAGAACGTCGCGAAATGGCGCGCGATCGAGGCGGAACGCAGCAACAATTGAGCGCTTGGAACGTGGCTAAGTTGACATTTCCCGGTTCGATAGGGAATACCTGTTTTGCAGAGAAACCTGCTGTTAAACGAATGCCCGAATTCTGGCTCGGCATTAACCATTAACTGTGAAATATTTGGTATTGAAATTGCAAACTGGACGCATATCAGTTTGCACGACACCGGTGCTGAAAAAATTATGATGGCCTGGAAATAAAATTGAACCGAATTCAGATGCGAATAATATGGGCGCTCGTTATCCTTCTAAACTGGGTTGTGACAGCAAGCTCAGAAGCAGTGGGACCTGACGATTTTTGCCTCCAAAGACTAACCTTTGCACCTGATTTAGCAAAAAGTATACCAATTATCCGGGATCGGAGGATGCCGGTTTCCATACCGAACCTCGAACCGATGATGAGTATACCCTACGAGGGTCAGCTTCGCATTCACAATCCTGAGACCGGGCAAACCACCGACGCTTGGTCGCCAACAGGCGACTTAACGTCTTCATTTAGTGCGTACGATCCCGAAAGCCATCGACTCTATGTGTGGGGCTTTTCCGAAAATGGATGGATCGAAGTTTTACACGCCGGAGAATCCTGGCTGTTTGGTGAACGCAGCAAGATCACGCCGAGACTCTACAACCCGAAGCACGACATAGAGGATGTCGTTCCAGTCCGAATGAACGAGGCGCTAGGGAGCCTTTTCTACCACGGTTACACTGCTCCACACTGGCTTACGGGTACACAAAGCTATCGGTTTTTTCAGATAAACGGAACAGATATGCGCCGCATTAAAATTGCGGAAGATAAGATATTAACCTATTTCCGCGACGACCCAACCACGGGAATGGCCATTTTTGCGCAGCGTCGAGAAAATAATTCGGGTGGGCTTGTCTTGCCTTGGTCTCTCGTCTGGTACGATGGTATCAACATAATTGAACCAGAACCCGGATCGCGTGGACCGCTGTTTCGTTTTGCAGAAGACCCTTTTGGGCATGGCGACCTGCTAAGAAATTCGGAAAATCAACTTTTCCTTTGGGACGGCAACAGCGTTACCCCCATATTCCAAGACGGGGTTTTTCCGGGCCGAATTTCGATGCCATTTTTTCGCGCCACGCTAAACCGTTGGGTTATCAAGGGGGAAGAGGATTGGTTTCATTACACTGAAGGGCAGCCGTTAAGGGCATTGGGTATGCCACCTGGTGTGGTCAGGTCGCATGCATGGCTTCTGGGCGCAATGCCAAGTTTAGACAGGTGGATTCCAAATTCTGATGAATTGTGGTGGGAACAACCAAATGGTGCGGAGTTGGTTGCTAAATTGCCAGAGGGCTGGACGCTTTCATCACCCGCCAATGTTGGTGTAATAGAAGATGGTCGGTCCCTCGCTTTTCTCGCTAAGCGATCTGGTGAAAGCAGGGACGAATACTGGTTCGCACTCACTCCAAAGTAGACTGGCGAGAATTGTTTAAACCCACGTAGCCTGTCGGAGCAATTGGTTGAATAATCTTGTGCACCCGAAATTCGCTTACGGTGCGCTGTAACTAAAATCTACGATGGGCTCGAAACTGCTACTAGCTGTATCTGAGCTAGACGTCTCCTAGTCGCCATGGGTGAAACACCGCTACATAAAATGAGCGGGTAGACTGTCTGACTATTTGTCGATGCGAAAGAGGTTTTGAGTGTTAGTGCTTTAAACGTTCACTAATAGTAATAAAAACAATATGTTGCGCTTTTCTCTTAACGAAATCTTACAGGGTGCGCACGTTTCGTATCCACAACCTAAGAGTTAGAAACTGACTCATAGAACTCCTTAAAGTATACATTCAATCAAGCTAGAAGAAGTGGGCAAGCGGCCGCGGGGTGACCCGGAGGCCGTTTTTCTGTTCCGCTCGTGCGGAGTGCATGAGAGGCAGGTTACAGACTTTATGACATTGATCACGCCCAATGATGGGGAAGACGCGTCTTCGGAGCGGATGCTTTCGGTGACTCAGGAACATTTTCAGCGCGCTGTCGGCAAGCTGAATGGATTGATCAACAAATGGGAAGCGGGCGATTTTGATGCCCCGGGGGATGCTCAGCGCGTTGTCCGGGATGCGTCAGCATTGCTTGTGCTCGCCCTGAAAGAAAGGGAACGACTTGAGGAACATCGCAGAAAAAAGGCAGGAGTTGTGCATGACTATGCCATCGACTTCGGCAGCGCACGCGATGAGATTGGGCGCAGAATGGCTCTGCTCAGAACCGCAAGAGGTGCAGGAGAAGTTTCTGAATGATCTTGGCAGGGGAGCGTTACTGGCGCTTCCCTATTTGTTCGAGTTCTGGGCTTTGGAGCATCAGTTGCCGCCGGAAGGAGACTGGCGAACCTGGGTCATTATGGGTGGGCGCGGGGCTGGAAAAACCCGCGCAGGTGCCGAATGGGTCAGACGAGAAGTTGAAGGCGACAAGCCGCTTGATGCAGGGCGTTCTGCGCGGATCGCACTTGTTGGCGAAACATTTGATCAGGTGCGCGAGGTCATGATTTTTGGTGAAAGCGGGATATTGGCCTGTTCACCCCCTGACCGACGCCCGCAATGGCAGGCAACACGCAAACGGCTTTTATGGCCAAACGGCGCGGTGGCGCAGGTCTATTCTGCTCATGAGCCGGAAAGCCTGCGCGGGCCACAGTTTGACGCGGCCTGGGTCGATGAGCTTGCAAAATGGAAGAAAGCCGAGGACGCCTGGGACATGCTGCAGTTTGCCTTGCGGCTTGGCCAATGCCCGCGGCAATGCGTGACCACAACGCCGAAAAACGTAGCGGTCCTAAAAGCTATTCTGGACAATCCATCGACCGTTACTACCCGCGCCCCAACCGAGGCAAACCGCGCCTATCTCGCGGCCTCCTTCCTTGAAGAAGTGCGCGCCCGCTATGCGGGTACGCGGTTGGGGCGGCAGGAGCTGGACGGCGTGTTGTTGGAAGACGCCGAAGGGGCGCTCTGGACATCTGCAGGGCTTGAGGCAGCGCGTCTTAGCGAAGCGCCGGCTCTTGACCGGATTGTGGTCGCGGTTGACCCACCTGTAACGGGTCATGCCGGGTCTGATGAATGTGGCATCATAGTTGTCGGCGCGGTGACGCAGGGACCGCCGCAGGATTGGCACGCGGTGGTGCTAAAGGACGCATCTCTGAAAGCCTCATCGCCCACTCAATGGGCGCAGGCAGCGATATCCGCGATGAAAGAATTTGGTGCAGAGCGGTTGGTTGCCGAAGTCAATCAGGGGGGTGACCTTGTTGAAACGGTTGTCCGGCAGATCGACCCTATGGTGCCTTACAAAGCCGTTCGGGCCACGCGCGGAAAACCCGTGCGGGCAGAGCCTGTGGCGGCGCTTTATGAACAGGACAGGGTGCGCCACTTGCGTGGGCTTGGGACGTTGGAAGACCAGATGTGCCGGATGACTCAGCGCGGATTTGAAGGACGTGGCAGCCCGGACAGGGTAGATGCGCTGGTCTGGGCGCTTCATGATTTGTTGCTGGTTCCGGCGGCGAAGTGGCGCAGGCCGAGGCTGCGCACACTTTAGATCGTTTCGTTTGCAGGGCTGCCGGAGCCTCCGGCGGGGATATTTATGGAAACTGGTGATGGTGAAGAAAAACGCTGTGGCGTTGTCAAAGTCATGCCCGATGGACAAAGAGGAGTGGCCAATAATGGCATTTGATTTTTTCCGCCGCAATGTGGGGAAAACCCCGGAACAAAAGGCGTCGTCCGCAGGGCCTGTGATTGCGTATCATAGCGCTGGGCGGGTGGCCTGGAGTCCGAGAGACACGGTTTCACTGACACGGACGGGTTTCGCAGGGAACCCGGTTGGTTTTCGTTCCGTCAGGCTGATTGCGGAGGCAGCGGCGGCGCTGCCTTTGGTTTTACAGGATCGTGAACGGCGCTATGAGACGCATCCGGTGATGGATCTGATACAGAACCCAAATCTGGCGCAGGGACGCGCAGAGCTGTTTGAAGCGCTTTACGGTCATTTGTTGCTTTCAGGAAACGGGTATCTGGAGGCAATCGTCGGAGAGACCGGAAAGCCGCTGGAACTACATGTGCTGCGGTCTGACCGAATGCAATTGGTGCCGGGGGCAGATGGCTGGCCGGTCGCCTATGAATATGCTGTGGGCGGGCGTAAACACCGGTTTGACATGACCGGGGCTGCGCCGCCTGTTTGCCACGTTAAAAGTTTTCATCCACAGGATGATCACTATGGTTTGTCGCCGATGCAGGCGGCAGCAAGCGCGATTGACGTGCATAATGCGGCTTCACGCTGGTCCAAAGCGCTGCTTGACAATGCGGCACGCCCGTCAGGTGCCATTGTTTACAAGGGGGCGGAGGGGCAGGCGTCCCTCACGTCTGACCAATATGACAGGCTTCAGAACGAGATGGCGAGCTACCATCAGGGTGCGGCAAACGCCGGGCGGCCCATGTTGCTGGAAGGCGGTCTTGATTGGAAGCCGATGGGGTTTTCACCGTCGGACATGGAGTTCCAGAAAACCAAAGAGGCGGCCGCACGCGAGATTGCTGTTGCGTTTGGCGTTCCGCCGATGTTGCTGGGTCTGACTGGCGACGCGACCTATGCCAATTATCAGGAAGCGAACCGCGCCTTTTACCGGTTAACTGTCGTGCCGCTGGCGACCCGTGTTGCAGCCAGTGTGTCTGACTGGCTGTCACGGTTTACGGGTGAACGGCTTGTCCTAAAGCCCGATCTTGATCAGGTGCCGGCGTTGTCAATGGAACGCGACCAGCAATGGCGACGGATCAGCGAAACCTCTTTCCTGACGGATGCGGAAAAACGCGCGATGCTTGGTTTGGCGAAGCTTGCGGAGGGGGAATGAGCGACGGAAAAGCACAAACCGGCGGCTCACGGTTTCTCTACGAGAGTTTTGATGCGGCTTCTGCCCGTCTCGAGGCGAATGAGCGGATCGCGAAGCTTCAGTTTGACACGATGTATCAGCGGTTAGGGCGAATCGAGTCATTGATTGAACGCCTGGAAAAACGGCTTTGGCTGATGGTGTATGGCGTGGTTGGGGTGATTTTGTCTCAGGGCATAGCCGCGTTGATTGATACAGCCCTTAAGTAAGGCAAAAGAGGTGAAAAAGAAATGATATCAAAGAAATATGGCTTTGGGCTTGAGACCAAGTTTTGCCGTTTTGAAAACGGTGTGAGCGTGTCGGATGGTGCGTCAATCGAAGGATATGGCTCCTTGTTTGGCAAACCGGACCAAGGCGGGGACGTGGTTGAAAAGGGAGCTTATGCAAAGTCGTTGCAGGGGCTGGCCCAAAAGGGACGCGCCATAAAAATGCTTTGGCAACATGAACCGGCACAACCGATTGGAGTTTGGGAAGACGTGCGGGAAGATGAGCACGGACTTTACGTTAAGGGGCGGTTTTTGATCGAGATTGCCAAGGGTCGCGAAGCCGCCGCACTGGTTGAAGCCGGTGCAATTGACGGATTGTCGATCGGGTATCGCACGTTGAAAGCAACAAAAGACGCCAAGGGCCTGAGGCGCTTGACGGAACTGGAGCTTTGGGAGGTTTCTTTGGTCACATTCCCGATGCTTTCCGAAGCACGGGTCGGAACGAAGGGCGAGGAACCCGAGGCTGATCTGCTGCACGATCTGGCGGAGACGATTAACGATGCCCGCCTGATGCTGGCCTGCGACACACGCCGGCCTTTCTAAACCTAAAAATCAGGAAATCTTTGATGAAATCAACCGAGAACAAGGCTCGGGCCGCAGAGGCTGTGCCTAAAGGCTTGTCACCAACTGCAGATGTTAAGGCTGCGCTGGCGGGCCTCATGAGCGACATAAATTCCAAGCTTCAACAACAGAATGAAAGACTGACTATGTTTGAACGAAAAACAATGACTTATGGGCGCCCAGCCCTTTCCGCAGCTGCCGATGCAGAGGCACCGCATCAGAAAGCGTTTAACGCATATTTGCGCTCAGGCGACGATGACGCCCTGCGCGGTCTTGAATTGGAAGGCAAAGCACTTGCGTCAAATATGGCGGCTGATGGAGGTTACCTGGTTGACCCCCAAACAGCTGAATCGATCAAGAGCGTTCTTTATGCCGCGTCTTCTTTGCGATCGGTTGCAAACCTCGTGAATGTAGAGGCGACATCATATGATGTCCTGGTGGATCACACGGATTTGGGGGCCGGCTGGGCCACTGAAACTGGCGCAGCTGCGGAAACAGGAACACCACAGTTCGACCGGATCACCATCCCGTTGCACGAGCTTTCGGCGATGCCAAAAGCAAGCCAACGGTTGTTGGATGATGCGGCGTTTGATGTTGAAGGTTGGCTTGCTGGTCGCATCGCTGACAAATTCGCAAGATCCGAGGCAGCAGCCTTTGTGAACGGCGACGGCATTGATAAACCAACTGGTTTCTTAACTCATCCTGTGGTGGCCGAGAGTAGCTGGAGCTGGAACAATATCGGTTACATCGCGACGGGTGTGGACGGAGATTTTAGCGGCGTAAACCCTGCAGATGCGATTGTTGATCTCGTCTATGCGCTGGGCGCTGAATATCGTGCAAATGCGACCTTCGCTATGAATTCCAAAACGGCGGGCGCCGTGAGGAAGATGAAAGATGCCGATGGCCGGTTCCTGTGGTCGGACGGTCTGGCGGCGGGCGAACCAGCGCGTCTTATGGGGTATGCCGTACTGATCGCCGAGGACATGCCGGACATTGGTTCAGGTACCACAGCGATCGCCTTTGGTGATTTCAACGCGGGTTACACAATTGCAGAACGCCCTGACCTGAGAGTTTTGCGCGATCCGTTTTCCGCCAAGCCGCATGTTTTGTTCTATGCAACCAAGCGGGTTGGTGGCGATGTCAGCGACTTTGCAGCAATCAAGGTTTTGAAATTTGCGCTGAGCTAAGACGCTGACGCAAAGAGAGTGCCCATCCGGGCACTCCAGCAGGCCCGCGCCAACGATTCCATGTTGTCTAGCTGCCTTCCTCCGTTCGAGCGACGTGGAGGTGCGGGCCCGCAATCCTACTACAACGCCTGACGAGCGTTGTTTGCCAAGGGACGGAGCACTAATTTTGGAGAACGTCCATGATGTTAATCGAGCAGACATCAGTACCAACCGCGGTGCTGCCTGTCGCAATGTTCAGAGATCACTTGCGGTTGGGTACGGGGTTCGCGGATGACCCTGTTCAGGATGGCATACTGGAACAGGTATTGCGCGCTTCCATTTCAGCGATAGAAGCCTGCACCGGGAAAATCCTGATATCGCGGGATTTTCTGTGGTCACTCACAGGGTGGCGCGAAGTTGCGTATCAGGCGCTGCCGGTGGCACCTGTCCAGTCGATCATAGGTGTAAAAACCTTTGATCGGGTCGGTGCTGAAACCGCTGTCGATCCGGCAAAATATGCTTTGCAAAAAGATACACACCGTCCGCGGTTGGTTGCGACCGGTGCTTGCTTGCCAGCGATTCCCGTGGGGGGGGCTGGCAGAAGTAAGTTTCGTCGCTGGCTTTGGCTCGGACTGGAATGAAATGCCTGCTGATATCAGTCAGGCCGTTTTGTTGCTGGCGAACCACTATTACGAGCATCGGCATGAAGCGGAACAAAACGGCGGGGTCATGCCGTTTGGTGTGACATCCCTGATTGCCCCTTATCGCACAGTGAGAATTCTGGGTGGAGGGTCACGGTAATGGCTGTTCGCCTTAATCGAAAACTGGAACTGCAGGAAGCTTTGCAAATCGCTGACGGAGCGGGAGGGTTTACCAAGACGTGGTCGTCACTGGGCACACTCTGGGCCGAGCTGGAGCCCGGCTCGGGCAGTGAGAGTGCTGACCAGTTGCTGACCCTGTCTTCGGTGCCCTACCGGATCACGGTTCGGGGCGCGCCAGATGGCGCCCCGTCACGCCCGAAACCGGATCAACGTTTTATTGAAGGAAGCCGCGTGTTCCGCATTCTGGCTGTTACAGAACGTGATCTGGATGGGCGCTATCTGATCTGTTTTACCAGAGAGGAGGTGGCCTCGTGAGCTATGGTGTTTCGGCGGCGTTGCAATCAGCCGTCTACCAAAAACTGATTGCAGATGCGGAATTGACCGGATTGGTGGGAAACGCGATTTTTGACACTGTTCCGCCGGGGACAGTTCCGACGACATATGTAAGCCTGGGACCTGAAGACGTTCGCGATAAGTCCGACAACACCGGCAAAGGTGCGTTGCACTTCGTAACTGTGAGCGTGGTGACGGATTCGGCCGGTTTTCAGACTGCCAAATCCGTAGCGGCCGCGGTTTCAGATGCTCTGGTGGATGCCGATCTTACACTGACGCGCGGCAGTCTGGTTTATTTTCGCTTTGACCGGGCAACCGCCCGCCGGGTTGGTACTGGTGAAACCCGGCGCATTGACCTGAGCTTCCAGGCACGCGTGGAAGACGACTGATTTAAAAATAGGAGAGTTGGCTATGGTTGCCCAAAATGGCAAAGACCTACTGATTAAGCTTGATCTAAATGGAGATGGGCTTTTCAGCACAATTGCGGGCTTGCGCGCGACGCGTATCAGCCTGAACGCAGAAACTGTCGATGTAACAAGCCTTGAAAGCCAGGGGGGCTGGCGAGAGTTGCTTGCCGGGGCTGGTGTCAAATCGGCTTCGGTATCTGGTTCCGGTATCTTTAAAGACGCAGGTACGGACGAGCGTGCACGCCAGATTTTCTTTGATGGGGAAACGCCCAATTTTCAGGTGATTGTGCCTGATTTCGGTGTGATCGAAGGGGCGTTCCAGATTACGTCTATCGAATATTCCGGCAGCCATAACGGTGAAGCAAACTATGAGCTTGCGCTGGCGTCGGCTGGCATCCTGAGCTTCACGGCAATCTGATGGAAAACCCATGGGCCGGAGAAGTTGCGCTGACACTGAATGGCGAAGCGCGTATCTGCAAATTGTCACTCGGTGCTTTGGCAGAGTTGGAGGCAGCGCTGAAAACTGAAACGCTGATTGAGCTTGTTGAACGGTTTGAAGAGCAGAAATTCAGTACGCGCGACGTGTTGGCGGTTGTTGTTGCGGGACTTCGCGGTGGAGGCTGGAAAGGATCAGCGGCGGATCTGCTGGAGGCCGACATTTCCGGCGGGCCACTTGAAGCGGCACGCGTAGCCGCGCAATTGCTCGTGCGGGCATTTGCTTTGCCGGATGTGACGCAAAACTGATGCGGTTTGATTGGCCCGCATTGATGCAGGCGGGAATGCGCGGGGTGGGGCTACGCCCTGATCAGTTCTGGCGGCTGACACCGGCAGAGCTCATCTTGCTTTTGGGTCGCGACGCAAGGGCCGCGCCCTTAAGCCGCGCTCGACTGGACGAACTGGCCAGCGCCTTCCCCGACAAAGACGGAGAAAAAACGAATGATAGATTCAGATAGTTTAGAAGCGCTTGAGCAGGGTGCCGAAGCGCTTGAAAATACGCTTACCAGCGCGTCGGCAGTGACAAAAGAATTCAGCAATAATGTTGAACAAATGCAAGACAAGATGGGAAAAACTTCTAAGGACGTGGAAAGGCTTTCAGGCAGCATCAGCAGTGGGCTTCGCCAAGCAATCAAGGGTTTGATATTTGATGGTGACAAACTTTCTGACGCGCTGAAATCAATTGCAGAATCGATGCTCGACTCTGCCCATTCCATCGCGCTGGATCCGGTAAAAGACGGACTAGGAGAATTCTTCGCGAAAGGTGTGAGTGACCTGTTCCCAAGTTTTTTTCAATTTAAAAACGGTGGAAGTTTTACCCAAGGTAGGGTCACTCCCTTTGCAAGTGGCGGAGTTGTGGGCGGCCCGACAATGTTTCCCATGCGTGGCGGTTTTGGTTTAATGGGCGAAGCCGGGCCAGAGGCCATCATGCCCCTGACACGTGGTTCTGATGGTCGGCTCGGGGTGCGCTCGGAAGGGTCAGGGCGCGCGGTGAATGTTGTGATGAATATTTCGACGCCTGATGTCGAAGGCTTTCGCCGTAGTAACAGCCAGATCGCCGCACAGATGGGTCGGGTTCTTAGCCGGGGTCAGCGCAACCGGTAAAGGCAGCCGTCCCTTTTGTCGGTGGCGGAAACCAGCCACCTGAGCCTGAACAACCTCAAAAGGAAAAACGATGGGATTTCACGATGTGAGATTTCCCGCCAGCCTGAGCTTTGGCTCTGTCGGCGGGCCGGAACGGCGTACCGAAATTGTAACGCTGGCGAATGGATTTGAAGAACGCAACACCCCCTGGGCGCATTCGCGCCGTCGATATGACGCCGGTTTGGGAATGCGGTCTCTGGACGATGTAGAAACACTGATCGCGTTCTTTGAGGCAAGACGCGGACAGCTCTATGGGTTTCGTTGGAAAGACTGGTCAGATTTTAAGTCCTGCCCATCCTCTAAAGAAATAACCTTTGAAGATCAGATTGTTGGCGCGGGTGACGGGCTGACTTCATCTTTTCAGATCACGAAGACTTACCAGTCAGGCGAGGCGGCTTATGCCCGCCCGATAAAAAAGCCGGTTTTGGGAACAGTGAATGTCGGCGTGCAGGGTGACCCGCTGCAAGAGGCGATTGATTACTCGATCGATAGCACCACGGGTTTTATTCATTTCAATCACCCTCCTGATGTTGGCGTGCAGATTACGGCTGGGTATGAATTTGATGTGCCCGTGCGGTTCGACACGGATCGCATCCAGACGTCGGTAGCCAGTTTTCAGGCGGGCGACGTGCCGAATGTTCCGGTCATAGAGGTTCGGGTCTGATGGCAGTATCAAAAGAGCTTCAGGCGCATCTAGACACCGGTCATACGAACCTCTGTCGCTGTTGGGCCGTGCTGCGCAACGATGGGCGTGAATTTGGTTTTACAGATCATGATCTGGACCTTTGGTTTGACGGGGTCGTCTTCAAAGCAAATTCTGGCCTGACATCTATGGCGTTGCAGCAAACGACAGGGCTGGCTGTAGATAACAGTGAAGCATTGGGCGTATTGAGTGACGCTGCAGTTACCGAGGCAGACATTCAGGCAGGCCGTTTTGACGGTGCGAATGTACGGTCCTGGTTGGTAAATTGGACTGACACGTCGCAAAGGTTGATGCTGTTCAATGGCTCTATTGGCGAGATTTCGTACAGTTCCGGCAGTTTTAACGCGGAATTGCGTGGTCTCACCGAAGCGCTGAACCAGCCACAAGGACGGATCTATCAAAAACCTTGTTCTGCGGTGCTTGGGGATTCACGTTGCAAATTCAGTTTCGATGTCCCGGGGTATCAGGCTGAATTGCAGGTGGAAACTGTTGAAGATCAGCGGATTTTTACATTTGGCAAGATGAATGGATTTGAACACCAGTGGTTTGAAAGAGGGCGCCTAAGCGTATTGTCAGGCGACGCAACTGGGCTCGTCGGGCTGATCAAAAATGACCGTCTTACCGGAGAAAGTCGAAGCGTTGAGCTGTGGGATGCGCTGCGCGCTCCGATTGCTGAAGGTGATCTGATCCGTCTTGAGGTTGGATGTGACAAGCGTGCCAAAACTTGCAGGTTAAAATTCAACAACTTTCTGAATTTTCGCGGTTTTCCTGACATTCCAGGTGACGATTGGCTGGCCAGCTACCCACAACGAGCCGGTTTGAACACAGGTGAGAGTCTGACCCGATGAGCACGTTTGAAAATTACATTGTTGCGCAGGCGCGGGATTGGATCGGAACGCCCTATTTGCACCAGATGGCAACCAAAAACGCAGGAACAGATTGTCTTGGGCTTTTACGCGGAATCTGGCGCAGCCTTTATGGCGAAGAACCGGAAATTGTTCCCTTCTACACGCCTGACTGGTCTGAACCTCAGGGCGAAGAACAGCTCTGGCAGGCAGCAAGACGGTATTTGCACGAAAAACCAAGAAATATGGCCGCGCCGGGCGATGTCCTGCTGTTTCGAATGCGAAATCAATCTGTGGCAAAGCACTTGGGAATACAGGGGCGTGTCGGTGCCGCGCCAAGTTTTATTCATGCCTACACCGGGCACGGTGTTGTCGAGAGCCCGTTGTGCAAGCCGTGGCTTCGCCGAATTGCAGCACGTTTCGAATTTCCCAGGGAGGGTAATAAATGGCAACCATCGTTTTAGGATCAGTTGGCGCTGCAATCGGATCTGGAATTGGCGGCGAAGTACTAGGAATGTCGACAGCAGTGATCGGCAGGGCGGTTGGTGCAAGCTTGGGGCGTGCGCTGGATCAGACGCTTCTTGGTGCCGGTTCAGCGGCGGTTGAAACGGGCAGGATCGAGCGGTTCCGGCTTACAGGCGCCAGTGAAGGGGTACCGGTTGCGCAATTATATGGGCGAATGCGTGTTGCTGGCCAAGTGATTTGGGCAACCCGGTTTCTTGAGTCATCCACGACAACGGGTGGAGGTAAGGGCGGTCCCCCGAAACCAAAGACGACAACGTTTTCTTACTCCGTGAGCCTTGCGATTGCGTTATGCGAGGGGGAAATTTCACGGGTGGGCCGGATATGGGCAGATGGTATCGAACTTCTTCGTGATGACCTTAACTTACGCGTTTACTCGGGTAGCGAAGACCAGATGCCCGACCCAAAGATTGAAGCCGTCGAAGGCGCTGGTAACGCACCGGCGTACCGTGGAATCGCCTATGTCGTGATGGAAGACCTAGCCTTGGAGCAGTTTGGCAACCGGCTGCCGATGTTTACCTTCGAGGTGTTACGCCCGTCGCAGGACTGGATCAAGGACGCTGATCTAGAGATGCGAAACAGCGTGCGCGGTGTGGCAATGGTGCCGGGAACAGGTGAATACGCGTTAGCGACAACACCCGTACATTTTACGCTAGGGATGGGTAAAAATCGGTCGGTTAACGTAAATTCGCCAACGGGAAAGACAGATTTTCTATCATCGGTAGATGCGTTGGAAGAAGAATTGCCGAATTGCGTTTCAGTTTCTTTGGTTGTGTCCTGGTTTGGTGATGATTTGCGCTGCGGCACCTGCAGTATACAGCCCAAAGTAGAGCAAAAAATGCAAGATAGTGCGGGAATGCCTTGGCGGGTGTCTTCGGTAACGCGTGCGACAGCGAAGGCCCTTCCAACACGCAATGAAAGGCCTGTGTATGGTGGGACCCCGACAGACCAATCGGTTGTCGAAGCCATAAAGCACCTTAACTCTATCGATCAAAATATTGTTTTTTATCCGTTTATTCTAATGGAGCAGTTGGAAGAAAACGGATTGCCTGATCCTTGGAGTGGCGATGCTGATCAACCTGTTTTGCCCTGGCGGGGAAGGTTGACGCTATCTGTTGCGCCGGGACGGGCGGGGTCTTCGGACGGAACGACAGCCGCTGAAGATGAGGTTTCCGCTTTTTTCGGAACTGCGGCACCGCAGGACTTTGTCGTGAATGCATCAGATGTACATTATACTGGTCCCACAGAATGGAGCTATCGTCGGTTTGTCCTTCATTATGCGCATCTCTGCACGGTGTCAGGCGGCGTTGATGCCTTTTGCATCGGCTCCGAGTTGCGCGGTCTTACACAGATTCGAGGCGCCTCTGACAGCTTTCCTGTGGTTCAGGCCCTTCGGCAACTTGCGTCAGATGTGCGTTCAATTCTGGGGCCGGAAACGAAGATTGGTTATACCGCAGATTGGTCTGAATATTTTGGCTATCATCCACAGGATGGTTCGGGTGATGTATTTTTCCATCTCGACCCACTTTGGGCGGACCCCAACATAGATTTCATCGGGATAGACAACTACATGCCCTTGTCCGACTGGCGTGACGGTTCAGAGCACCTGGATGCGAAATGGGGTGCTGTCTACAATCTGGACTATCTTGAGGAGAATGTTGCCGGGGGTGAGGGGTTTGATTGGTTTTACCATTCACCAGAAGCACGCGATGCACAGATCCGAACAGAGATCACAGACGGTGCCTACGACGAGCCTTGGGTCTTTCGCTACAAAGATCTGAAAAGTTGGTGGTCTAACGAACATTATGAACGCTTTGGTGGTGTTCGTGCTGCAACCCCGACGAACTGGGCACCCGGGTCAAAGCCCATCTGGTTTACTGAGTTTGGATGTGCTGCAGTTGATAAAGGGTCCAACCAGCCCAACAAATTTGTCGATCCGAAGTCGTCTGAATCGGGCTTGCCGTATTTCTCAGATGGAAGGCGAGACGAGCTTATGCAGATGCAATACCTGAGTGCGATGTATCGTTTTTGGGGGAAATCAGAAAATAACCCGGTATCTGATGAGTTTGGTGTGCAGATGTTGGACCTTTCGCGTGCGCATGTCTGGGCGTGGGATGCGCGTCCATATCCTTACTTCCCGAACAACCAGGATTTATGGAGCGATGGTGAAAATTATGCCCGCGGTCACTGGATAAATGGGCGTCCCGCAGCGCGTTCGTTGGCGTCAGTTGTGTCTGAAATCTGTATCCGCTCGGGGGTAAAGGCGTTTGATACTTCAGAGGTGTTTGGCTACGTGCGTGGGTATGAGACAGATGGTGCGGGGAACGCGCGCTCTGCCTTGCAACCCTTGATGTTGGCCTTTGGGTTTGACGCGGTAGAGCGCGAGGGTACTTTGTTTTTTAGATCACGTGACGGTCAAGCAGAAACACTGCTTGATCCAGACTTGCGGGCGGTGACGGGTGAACAGAACCAGCGAGTTCAAGTGTCGCGCGCGCCATCAGCCGAGGTTGCCGGACGTGTGCGGCTTAACTTTGTGGAGGCAGATGGCGATTACGCTGTTCGTGCAACCGAGGCTATATTTCCCGACGAAACCACATATGGCGTTTCTCAATCGGAGTTACCGATTGCGCTGACGCAAGCTGAGGGACGCGCAATTGCGCAACGTTGGCTTGCGGAGTCCCGGGTCGCAAGAGATGGGATTCGTTTCGCGCTCCCACCTTCTACGCTTTCAATCGGGGCAGGCGATGTTGTGCAACTCACAGGGGAAGCAGATGGTGCCAAATTTCGGATAGATCACGTTGAACAATCGGGGGTTCAGATTGTTGAAGCCGTACGGGTCGACCCAGGAGTTTATCAGCCAGGTGAGTCAATAGACGAAAGCCCTGTTGTGCGGCCGTTTACACCAGCTGTTCCTGCGTATCCTGTGTTTATGGATTTACCATTGGCGGCAGATAGCGAAACGCAACATGCGCCCTATCTTGCTGTAACCGCCACGCCGTGGCCCGGTTCGATTGGAGTTTACAGTTCAACGAGCGATAGCGGTTACACCCTGAACAGCCTGATCCTTGGTTCTGCAACAATTGGTGAAACTCTGACATCGTTGGATTGGGCGAGGTCAGGATTGAAAGATCAGGGTGGCCCGTTGCGAGTCAGGCTAAGTAGCGGGGCGCTGTCCTCGGCCAACTGGCTCGATGTTCTGAATGGGGCAAATTTCGCGGCAATTGGTGACGGGTCTTCTGACACCTGGGAAATGTTCCAGTTTGAAAAAGCAGAACTTGTTGAACCAAGTACCTATGATCTTTCGGGTCGTTTACGCGGGCAATTCGGGACAGATGCCATGCTTCCGGCCGCATGGCCTGTCGGCAGCATATTTGTCTTGCTAGACGGTGTTCCGAAGCAAGTTGAGCTTGCTTCTTCCGCGCGGGACCTTGCGCGGCACTATCGTATTGGCCCCGCTAGCCGAAGCTATGATGATCCGTCCTATGTTCATCTGGTTCATGCATTTAAGGGGGTAGGGCTTCGTCCCTATAGCCCGGTGCACCTTCGTGCGGAGTATGACCCTTCTGACGCGCTGCAGGTTCAATGGGTCCGGCGCACCCGGATTGATGGGGATAGTTGGTCTTCGCTTGATGTCCCGGTTGGAGAGGGGACTGAAACCTATCTTATTCAGGTTCGAGCAGGTGGAAACGTCGTGCGTGAAGCCCAGATTTCTTCTCCGAACTGGAGCTACACTCAGGCTCTTCGGTTATCGGACGGGATAAGCGGCCCATATGAAGTTCATGTTGCCCAACTGTCTGAACGATTTGGGCCTGGGCCTTTTGCTGTCGTCTCACTTCAAGCCTGATCTTGGGGGATTTGTTTTAAAGCCTTTGTGCGCAATTTTTTGGGAACCGAAGAATGCGACCTGTTTTATTTGGTGATGTAACGGCTATTGCCCGTAGACTGCTGAAATTGAAAGATAAAGATCGAGAGACTGCTGTCCATCAGGCATTGACGCAAGCTTCTGCTGCTGATGCATATCGCATAAGAACCGGCAAGCTGCACCAGCGCTGGGGCAATGGAAGCTTAAGCGGCGCGGTTGAACGATATCCCAAAGCAAGCGAGCCGTTTTTGGATGACATCGATTATTGCAGTTGCATGGCCCTTGTTTTCACGTCGCTTGTGAATTGGCGGCTGGAAAAAGCTGCCTTTAACCAGAGGCACAACTGATACATGTCGCATGGGTTGGATCAAGTTCGAGCCGTTTTGGGGCTATTTCCTCGCCGCAGGATAAGCAAAAGCCGTATTCATCGGCATCCATTCGGGCCAAGGCAGCCAGGATTTTTGATTTCATTTGACTGCGGCGTACTTGCGTGGCTTTGGACATTGCCTGCTGTTGTAAAGCATCCATCCGGCTAAGCCGGCCAACAGATTGCTGGTCTAATTCGACTGTTTTCTGCCCGGATTTTCCCAGTTCGTCTTCTTGCTCTAATTCTACAAGAGAATGTGTTAACATCGCCCGGAACCGTTCTTGCAAGGACTCATTCATTTTGTGAATTCCTGATATTAGGTCTTTGCGCTTGGGTATTTTAACCTATCTGTGTATGACGGCTACACAAAAGAGGAAAGTCTGATGGCTGAAACACGAAAAAAACTGGCGCAAGTAGACCCTGTCTGGGAACGGATTTGTCGCGAGGCTGAAGAAGCCATTCGGGACGAACCTTTGCTTGGTGGCGTGATACATGCAGGTATCTTGCATCATGCGACGATCGAAAGAGCGCTTTCTTACAGGATGTCTCAAAAGCTTACCTCAAACGAAATGTCTGAGCAGATATTACGTGAAATTGCGGACGAAGCCTTTGGTGATGACCCAGAACTGTCGCAAGCTGCGCGCGCAGACCTGATGGCAGTTCTTGACCGTGACCCAGCATGTCATCGTCTGTTGCAACCCATGATGTTCTTCAAGGGATTTCAGGCTGTTCAGGCGTATCGCGTTGGTCACTGGCTGTGGCAGCAGGGGCGCCGGGATATGGCCTATTTCATTCAGATGCGCATTTCAGAAGCGTTTGGGGTTGATATACATCCCGGTGCGAAGATTGGGCGCGGCATTATGATTGACCACGCGCATTCGATTGTAATCGGTGAAACAGCAGTTGTTGGTGACAATGTTTCGATGCTCCACTCCGTCACGCTTGGCGGGACCGGGAAAGAAGATGAAGACCGGCACCCCAAGATAGCCGACGGAGTGCTGATTGGTGCCGGGGCGAAAGTGCTGGGTAACATCAAGGTCGGTCGCTGTTCGCGGATTGCGGCGGGTTCGGTTGTTCTGCAGGAAGTTCCACCATGCAAAACCGTTGCCGGTGTTCCTGCGAAAATCGTTGGCGAAGCGGGTTGTGCACAACCCGCCGTGACAATGGATCAGTTGCTGAACGAAAGCGCTGGATAAGAAAAAGGCGCGATTAGCATCGCGCCTTACTCTTTCTCTATTTGATTATTTCTAGGCGAGCATTGCAATCGGGTTCTCGAGGTTTTCGAGAATTGCATTCAGTAATTCTGCGCCAAGAGCGCCATCAATCACCCTATGATCGACCGAAAGAGTTACAGACATCACTGTCGCGACCGCCAGTTCGCCGTCTTTTCCAACCACTGGCTTTTTGACCCCGGCACCAACCGCGAGGATTGCCCCGTGGGGGGGATTAATCACCGCATCGAAATTGTCGATGCCAAACATCCCCAGATTGGAAATAGCAAAACTGCCACCCTGATATTCATGCGGAGCAAGCTTGCGTTCACGGGCTCTGCCTGCAAGATCTTTCATTTGTGCCGAAAGTGCTGAAAGAGATTTCATTTCAGCGTCCCTTAGGACAGGGGTGAACAGCCCACCTTCAATAGCAACCGCAACTGCAACGTCGGAAGGTTTAAGTTGCAGAACTCTGTCGCCCGCCCAGACTGCGTTGGCTGCGGGTACTTGCTGTAAGGCCAAAGCGCAGGCCTTGATTATGAAATCGTTCACGGAAAGTTTTATATTGCGATCCGCCAACTGCGCATTCAGGTCTGCGCGGAATTTCAGCAGGGCATCGAGTTTGATGTCTCTGCGAAGGTAGAAATGCGGTATTGTTTGCTTTGCCTCTGAAAGTCGCGCGGCGATTGTTTTACGCATTCCGTCGAGAGGCAGCTCTTCGAATTCGCGGTCTGCGTACATTTTCAGAACCGTTTCCGTTGCCATGCCTGTAGGTGCGGAAGAACGAGCGGCAGCGGCTGCTGCAGGAGCCGCAGAAGCGGTGGCTGTTTTCGGAGACGCTTCGGCGGATTCTACATCTGCTTTTACGATGCGGCCATGCGGCCCTGAACCAGAGATCTGACTTAAATCCAAACCTTTGCCTGCAGCGATACGACGCGCAAGCGGAGACGCAAAAATGCGTTCACCCGTAGCGGCAAGCGGCGCTGCCGGAGCAGGCGCAGACGGAGCAGAACTCGCTGGCTCTGTTGTTGTGGCCGTAGGTTCCTGAGATGGAGCTGAAGCAGCGGGTGCGGCTGTTGCGCCAATGTCATCTGCAGATTCACCGTCCTCCAGTAAAACAGCGATTGGTGTATTGACCGCTACATTTGCAGAGCCTTCAGCAACCAGAATTTTGCCGATGATTCCTTCATCTACGGCTTCAAACTCCATCGTCGCCTTGTCGGTTTCAATCTCAGCAAGCAGGTCACCGGAAGAGACTTCGTCGCCTTCCTTGACCAGCCATTTAGCCAATGTGCCTTCTTCCATTGTTGGGGAAAGCGCGGGCATCAGAATTTCTGTTGGCATCACGTTTCTCCTTAGCGGTAGGTTACAGATTTGACTGCGTCGATAACGTCGGCGGTTGTCAGAAGTGCGTGTTTTTCAAGGTTGGCCGCGTAGGGCATCGGGACATCTTTGCCTGTGCAGTTGATGACAGGCGCATCAAGATAGTCAAAGGCCTGCTGCATAAGTACTGAGGAAATATGCCCACCGATGGAGCAGACAGGGAAGCCTTCTTCAACCGTGACACAGCGGTTTGTTTTCATCACGGACCGAACAACAGTATCGGTGTCCATTGGACGAAGGGTGCGCAGGTCGACAACTTCGGCGCTGATCCCGTCTTCTGCAAGCTTGTCAGCGGCTTCCAAAGCATACTGCATTCCAATGCCAAAGCTTACGATTGTAACATCGGTACCTTCGCGCCAGATTTTTGCTTTGCCGAAAGGAATTGTGAAATCCTCCATGACGGGGACATCAAAGCTTCGCCCGTAAAGAATTTCATTTTCCAGGAAAACGACCGGGTTAGGGTCGCGGATAGCAGATTTTAAAAGCCCCTTTGCGTCGGCTGCCGAATAGGGCATCACGACTTTAAGGCCAGGAACTTGTGCATACCAAGATGCATAGTCATGGCTGTGCTGTGCGCCAACGCGAGCTGCGGCACCATTCGCACCCCGAAACACAATTGGCGCGCCCATTTGTCCGCCGGACATATAGAGTGTTTTCGCTGCCGAATTGATGATGTGATCAATGGCTTGCATGGCAAAGTTGAAGGTCATGAATTCGACTATCGGTCTGAGCCCCGCAAAAGAAGAACCTGTCGCGATGCCAGCAAATCCATGCTCGGTAATCGGAGTGTCAATAACGCGTCGGGCACCGAATTCTTCGAGCATACCCTGACTGACCTTATAGGCGCCTTGATATTCAGCTACTTCTTCACCCATGAGATAGACGGTATCATCTCGGCGCATTTCTTCGGCCATGGCGTCACGAAGCGCTTCGCGGACTGTGGTTGATTTCATTTCAGTGCCTGCGGGAACTTCGTTTTCAGCAGGCGGAGCGTCGACAATTGGGACCGGGGCTTTAGCCTGCGCAGGCACAGAGGCCGAGGCTGCTGCCTCTGCCGGCGCCGGGGTGGGCGCAGGGGCGCTATCAGGAACGGCGCTTGCATCTTCACCTTCTTCCAGAAGCACGGCGATTGGGGTGTTTACCTTTACGCCATCCGTTCCTTCGGCGATCAGGATTTTACCCATTGTACCTTCGTCGACGGCTTCGAATTCCATCGTCGCTTTGTCGGTTTCAATTTCGGCCATGATCATGCCGGAGGTGATTTCATCGCCTTCCTTGACCAACCATTTAGCCAGGGTGCCTTCCTCCATGGTGGGGGACAGTGCGGGCATAAGAATTTCTGTTGCCATAATACGTGTCTCCTCAGGCTTCAGCGTAGATGTCAGTCCAAAGTTCCTCGAGCGCGGGCTCGGGGCTTTCCTTGGCAAATTCAGCGGCTTCATTCACGATAACTTTGATGTCCTTATCAATTGCTTTCAGGTCCTCTTCAGTGGCGTGTTTGCCTTGCAGCAAAAGCTCTCGTACATGTTCAATCGCGTCCCGTTCGTCGCGCACCTTCTGAACTTCGTCGCGCGTTCTGTATTTCGCGGGATCAGACATAGAGTGGCCGCGGTAGCGGTAGGTTTTCATCTCCAGAATGTAAGGCCCCTTGCCAGCCCGGCAGTGAGCGATGGCTTTTTCGCCAGCCTCTTTCACCGCCAGAACATCCATTCCGTCGACAGATTCTCCTGGAATGCCAAAAGCAGCGCCGCGCGTCCAAAGCTCAGGAGACGACGAGGCGCGCTGCAATGATGTGCCCATCGCATATTGGTTATTCTCGATCACAAAGATAACCGGAAGCTTCCAGAGGGACGCCATATTGAAGGTCTCATAAATCTGGCCTTGGTTCGCAGCGCCGTCACCGAAGTAGGCAAATGAAACACGATCATTTCCGAGGTACTTGTCTGCAAAGGCAAGACCCGCGCCAAGCGGAACCTGTGCGCCTACGATACCGTGACCACCGTAAAAATGTTTCTCTTTCGAGAACATGTGCATCGAGCCGCCTTTGCCGCCGCTATAGCCGCCTGAACGGCCTGTCAGCTCTGCCATTACGCCTTTCGGATCCATCCCACACGCGAGCATATGGCCATGATCGCGATAGGAAGTGATGCGCTTGTCACCCTCATCTGCAGCCGCTTCCAGCCCAACAACAATTGCCTCTTGTCCAATGTAAAGATGGCAAAAACCACCGATAAGCCCCATGCCGTAAAGCTGGCCAGCCTTTTCTTCGAATCGTCTTATCAAAAGCATTTCGCGGTAAAAGGCGAGCAGTTCATCCTTCGAAACATTTGGTTTCTTTGATGTTTTTCTTACAGCCATAGGTGAATCTCCCGGCATTGACTTAAATAGTTTAGCATTAAACTATTCTATAACGCATTCCGCCACTCTGGGCGAGCAAGAAAATGTCGCATCGGATTTCAGAGGGTTTTGGGTGCTACTGTATGACGATTTCGTCAGTGCGCACCATACCTAGAACTTCGCGCACCTGCTGATCAAGAAGGTCGAGGTCAAGATAGCTATCTGAAAGACGGCGTGTTTTGTTTTCCATGCGCGTTACGCTGTCTGTATACGCGGCAAGTTCCTGACGCAGCACTTTGGTTTCAGCTTCAATTCTGACGCGTTGAAAAAGCCCGTAGTCACCCTGCACAGCAGCGAAGGTGAAATAAGCGCCAAGCAAAAAGCACACTGCAAAGTAAGCAATGGCACCAAGCGTTGGGCGTTTCAGGACTGCGGTCATTCTATCTGCCTCGTCCCACCTCTTTATGGGTGGGTTTGAGCACAATGCCACAAGTGATTCGCTTTGTGAATCCCCAAACGAACCCAGACATTGAAAAAGGCGGCTCAATTGAACCGCCTTTCGTCGGGAGCGCGTGATTTGTCACCCTGCGATCGATGCCTCGTAGATCGAATTTATCGTTGCAGCGATGGTTGCGTTGAAGTCCTCATCGCTCTGATTTGCTGACAGACCCTCGGTTAACGCGCGAGAGAAACTGGCGATCACACCAGCATTTTGCGAAAGGCGGCCGTTTGCCTCGTCGCGCGAATACCCGCCAGACAGCGCAACAATCCGCAGAATGCGTGGATGATCGACAAGCGATTTATACTGGTTTGCGGTTTCCGGAAGAGTCAGTTTAAGCATGACTTCCTGACCATCGGGCAGGGCGTCCAATTGCGCCGTGAGTTCGGCAAGCAGCATCTCCTCGGCTTCGGCTTTGTCCGCGATTGTGATGTTCACTTCGGGTTCAATAATCGGGATCAGCCCATGCTTCAGGATTTGTTTGCCGATGTTGAACTGCTGAGCGACAATTGCTTTTATCCCCTCGCGGTTAGCAGCATTGATGACTGAACGCATTTTTGTGCCAAAGATTCTGGCATCTACTGCGCGTTTCAGTAAGGCCTCAAGCTCGGGCATCGGTTTCATCAACTGAACGCCATTCTCTTCTTCGCTCAGCCCTTTGTCGACCTTCAGAAAGGGTACAACGTGGCGGTCTTCCCACATGTATGTGGCGGTCGGTTTGCCATCAATTTCGCGATCCATCGTCATTTCAAAAAGGATCGCTCCGACAATCTTTTCTCCGGTGAAGGCTGGGGCCTTAGCGATCCGAGTGCGCATCGCGTGCATCAGGTCAAACATCTCGGCATCGCTGGAATAGGCATCTTCATTGATCCCATAAAGACGCAGCGCCTTGGGTGTAGAGCCACCGCTCTGGTCCAGCGCGGCGACGAAACCTTTGCCTTTGCAAATTTGATTCAGTTGTTCCTGATTTGGCATGTGCAACCTCGCCTAAAAAAATACTCTGTTGGGGAACGTCCCCGTCCCCCGCTTCTAAGCGAGCGGAGCGTGGGTTTCAATTATGCTCGCGCTAACAATCGTTTCAGGCGTCAAGTGCCGCAACACCTGGAAGGGTTTTTCCCTCCATCCATTCAAGAAAAGCGCCACCCGCAGTCGAGATGTAGGAAAAGTCTTTTGCAGCGTCAGATTTGTTCAGCGCGGCAACAGTATCACCACCCCCTGCGACTGAAATCAGCGAACCGGCTCTGGTAAGCTCAGCCGCTTTCGCAGCCGCCGCATTGGTTGCTGTGTCGAACGGCGCAATTTCAAAGGCACCAAGCGGGCCGTTCCAGATCAGCGTACTGCAATGCGCGAATACGTCGATGATTGCCTTGACGGATTCCGGACCGGCATCGAGGATCATCCCGACGTCTGGGCAGTCTTCAACGAGTAAAATTTCATGCGGTGCATTCTCTTTAAATTCCTGCGCGACAACGATGTCCTTCGGCAGGACAACCTTGCAACCACTGTTTTTAGCCCTGATCATAATCTCGCGAGCTGTCTCTGCAAGGTCGTGCTCGCAAAGAGATGTTCCAACATTTAATCCTTTTGCGGCGAGAAAAGTATTTGCCATACCGCCGCCAATAATCAGGAATTCTACTTTTTCTACAAGATTGCCCAGAAGATCGAGTTTTGACGAAACCTTAGCGCCACCAACAACGGCAACGACGGGGCGGGAGGGTTTGCTGAGAGCCGCTTCCAGTGCCTCAAGTTCTGCCTGCATCAGCCGTCCTGCGCATGAGGGCAGCAATTGTGCAATTCCTTCGGTCGAGCCGTGTGCGCGGTGCGCTGCCGAAAATGCATCGTTGCAATAGATGTCGCCCAGTGCAGCCAGTGATGCCGCAAAGGCGCGGTCATTCTTCGTTTCCGCTTCGTGAAACCGCGTGTTTTCAAGAAGTAAAACTTCACCCGCACGCAGCGCCGCAACAGCCTTTTTAGCTGGCAATCCGATGCAATCTTCTGCAAAGCTCACGGGAACACCCAGTGCTTGTGTCAATGCAGGGACAACATGTCTTAAGGACATCTCTGGCACGACTACGCCCTTGGGACGGCCGAAATGCGCAAGCAAAACAGGTTTGCCGCCACGCTTAATAATCTCCTGAACCGTCGGTACGATCCGGTCGATTCTTGTGCTGTCGGACACGACCCCGTTTTCCATCGGGACATTGATATCAACGCGTGTCAGGACGGTTTTTCCCGTCAGGTCCATGTCATCAAGTGTTTTCCAGGTCATGTCGTGTCCTTCGGCAGAAATTTGCTCCTTAACACCCGATCAGACCGCGCAGGTCAACAGCGCAGCAGCGGTTTCTGCTTTTCCTTGGGGGTGTTGCCCTTTAGGGTCTGCGCCAACCAAGGAAACAAGGAGCGCCCAATGGCCGAGATTAAAGACCCAGAAAACACGATACTGATGGAACTGAAAGATGGCACCGTAACTATCGAACTAATGGCTGACGTTGCACCAAAGCACGCCGAGCGGATGAAAGAACTGGCCCGCTCAGGCGCTTATGACAATGTTGCCTTTCACCGGGTGATCGATGGGTTCATGGCGCAAACCGGCGACGTGAAAAACGGAAATATGGAAAAAGATTTCAATATCCGTTCCGCGGGAACCGGCGGGTCCGATCTTCCAAACCTGCCCGCAGAGTTTTCAAAACTTCCACATGACCGGGGCACGCTGGGTGCCGCCCGGTCTGCCAGCCCGGATTCAGCAAATTCACAATTCTTCATCAACTTTAGCGACAACCATTTCCTGAATGGCCAGTACACTGTTTACGGCCGTGTTCTCAGCGGAATGGAACATGTTGACGCGATTCAGAAAGGTGAGCCACCAATGAATCCCGACCGTATGGTCAGCGTGAAGGTTGCCGCCGATGCGTGACAGTAGTCTGATCACAGGCGCTCTTACAATTATGGGGGCGGCCGGTCTGGCCGCCTACCTCTTTCTAGGGCAGAGCAACGCGCAATCTGCATCTGTTTCATTTGAGGATACAGAAGGCCCAAATCTCGTGATTGAAGTTTCGGGAACCACCAATGGCAGTATTACCATTGACCTGTTGCCAGATGTCGCCCCGTTGCACGTTGAACAGATCACGGCTCTGGCGGAAGAAGGCGCATATGACGGTGTTATTTTCCACAGGGTGATTGATGGTTTCATGGCGCAGACGGGTGATGTCGAATTTGGCAAAATAGGTGGCGATACTGTTCGTGCGGGCATGGGAGGGTCTTCCCGGCCAAACATTCCTGCCGAATTCTCGGACGTGCCATTTCAGCGTGGCGTTGTCGGGATGGCACGTTCTGCCAGCCCGGATTCTGCGAACAGCCAGTTTTTCATCATGTTTGAACCGGCAACACATCTGAACGGCCAATATACAGTTGTTGGCCGTGTTATCGAAGGCATGGATGTGGTCGATGCGATTAAAAAGGGTTCATCCCAACACAACGGCGCTGTTCTTGATCCGGACCAGATGGCGCATGTAACAGTTGTGAAGTAGCGAAACATCAAACTCGCGTGAGCGGGGCTAGCCGTATAGCCCCCTCTCTGTCACCCTTGAAAGCTAAAAGGGGAGACCTTCATGCGTTTGATCCAGCTTTTTGCCGCTATCGTGTTGTGCGTGTTTGCAACAATAGCAAATGCGAGCCCTGAATTCTGGCGAAATGAATGGCCGAACACCGACTTTGAACGAACAACGGTCGAAAGCTGGCGCGAGATCATGTCAGGCGGGCCACCCAAAGACGGTATCCCGGCGCTTTCTGACCCGGAATTTATTGCGGCTTCATCCGAAACCCGGATCGGGGACCGTGAACCGGTCATCAGTTTTGAGATCAGCGGCCAAACCGCGCGCGCTTATCCGATCCGGTATCTGACCTGGCATGAGATCGTGAATGATGTGATCGGCAACGTGCCTGTTGCCGTTACATTTTGCCCACTGTGCAATTCCGGAATGGTTTTTGACCGTCGGGTAAACGGTGAACTGCGAACATTTGGTGTCTCGGGCAAGCTTCGAAATTCCGACATGGTCATGTTCGACCGCGAAACTGAAAGTTGGTGGCAGCAGGCCGTTGGGACAGGAATTGTTGGCCATCACACGGGTGACACCCTGACTCAGCTCCCGTCCTGGATGGAAAGCTGGGCCGAGTTCAAAGAACGCCACCCGGATGGATTGGTCATGGATGAACCCGACTGGCGCAGGCCCTACGGTCAGAACCCCTATGTCAGTTATGATAGCTCACACCGGCCATTCCTCTATTCCGGAGAAGTGCCGCCGCATGATGTTCCACCTTTGGCGCGTGTTGTGCGTGTTGGTGAACGGGCCTGGACTGTTCAGAGGTTGCGCGATGAGACAGAGGTTCGTGAAGCAGGGTTGGTGATCAGCTGGGCTTCTGGGCAGGCTTCGGCGCTTGATAGCCGCGAAATTAATGCAGGCCGTGACGTCGGAACAATCCGTGTTCGCGATGCATCGGGCCGTGATGTGCCACATGATGTGATGTTCGCCTTTGCGTTTCACGCCTTCTTCCCAGACGGTAACTGGATGCTTTCTAACTGACTTTTTCAGCATACCTCCTCTTTTTTCGGCTTGCCGAAAGTCTGCTTTGCAAACTTTGGTCTTACGAAAGTTTGACTTGCGCCCAAATTCAACCCTAATCTGTCGAATAATGGGGTGAGCAATTAAAGGGATAGATCAATGAGATTTGGATTAATAGCACTCATGGTTTGGGTATGGGCAGGCGTTGCGAACGCATGCCCTGATTTTCAGCTTTGGGGAAACGAAAGATACGACCTTACGGCGCAACAGCTTTATAGCCCACAGGGTTTCCGCGTTGTTGCCGGCGGCAACAACAATCTGGCAGCCTGTCGTATTAAGGCGCGCAATTTCAGAGGGGCAATGCCCGGATATGTCACAACTGCGCCTGATTTTTCGATGACAGTGCGCGGCCGAAGCGGTTTTCAGTTGGAATTCCGCGTGGTCAGTAATTGTGACGCAACGCTTTTGATAAATACTGCCTCGGGCAACTGGTATTTTGACGACGATGATAACGGAAATGCTGACCCCAAAATTCGCCTGACGCGCCCCGCCGCAGATGGCATTTATGACGTCTGGATCGGCACCTTTGACGGGTCGTCCTGTGATGCCGTTCTTTACATGGAAACGTTCTGATCTTTGTTTGATCTGACGGTTTATCTGTTGGTATGAGAGCACTAAGAAATTGAAAACACCGCAAGATTTACTTGCGGTGTTTTTTTTGTACTTAGCCTTTTAGTGTGACCAACGCGTGGCGTTTTTTACCGGCTGAAAGCTTGATCGTATTGATCAGATCGCTTGTTGTCAGAATCAAACCTGCGTCGGTTAACGGATCATCATTCAGTTTTGCGCCGTTCTCCATGATCAGCCGCTTTGCTTCTTTACCAGACTTCGCAAGCCCTGAACGCACGATCAACTGCACGACAGAAATTCCGTCGCCGATATCAGCCGCAGTTAAAACTAAAGTCGGCAGATCATCGCCAACACCACCTTTTTCAAAGACTTCGTGGGCTGTGGCCTCGGCTGCTTTCGCGGCATCTGCCCCATGTGCCAAGGTTGTGACCTCGTTGGCGAGGCGTATCTTGGCTGCGTTAATGTCAGACCCTTCAAGGTTGCCCAGTCGTTCGCATTCTTCAATAGGAAGCTCCGTATAAAGCTTCAGAAACCGGCCTACATCGGCATCCGTTGTGTTGCGCCAGAATTGCCAGAACTCATAGGGGCTGCGCATTTCAGGGTTCAACCAGACGGCACCATCCTGGCTTTTCCCCATCTTTTTGCCGTCTGATGTGGTCAGCAGAGGCGATGTCAGGCCGTAAATTTCGTTGTCAAGAACACGCCGGGTCAGGTCGATCCCGTTAACGATGTTTCCCCATTGGTCTGAGCCGCCCATTTGAAGCAGGCAACCGTAGCGGCGGTTAAGCTCCAGAAAGTCATAGGCCTGCAGGATCATGTAGTTGAACTCGAGGAACGACAGGCTTTGTTCCCGGTCAAGCCGCGATTTCACGCTTTCAAAGCTCAGCATCCGGTTCACCGAAAAATGCCGCCCGATGTCGCGCAGGAAATCAAGGTAGTTCAACGCGTCGAGCCATTCGGCGTTGTTGACCATAATTGCATCGGTTGGTGTATCACCAAAGCTGACGTATTTCGTGAAGACCGCTTTTATTCCCGCGATGTTATCTTCAATCTCGGCAGGGGTCAGCAGCGGGCGTTCATCGGCGCGAAAGCTCGGGTCCCCCACTTTGGTTGTTCCTCCGCCCATCAGCACGATGGGTTTATGCCCGGTCTTTTGCAGCCAGCGCAGCATCATGATCTGAATCAGGCTGCCGACATGCAAAGACTTGGCCGTGGCATCAAAGCCGATATAAGCAGGTACCACACCTTTGACCAAAGCTTCGTCAAGTGCCTGATAGTCTGTGCAGTCGGCCAGAAAGCCGCGCTCAATCATCACACGCATGAAGTCGGATTTAGCATGGTAAGTCATCAGTTTTTTGTCCATGGTTTGCGTTGCGACTTGCGGTATATCGGGGTCACGCAAAAAGGGGAAGCCGATGTTGAAATCTGATGCCGTCTGGGCGCTTGGCGCGATGTCGGGCACATCGCTCGATGGCGTTGATGCGGCGTTGCTGCAGACCGACGGTGTGCAGATACTCGAATTCGGTGAAACGGGCTACCGGCCTTATTCTGAAGCAGAGAGAGAAGTGATTGCGGCGGCTCTCGGACGATGGCCAGGAGATGAAGGCGTCGAAGAAGCCGCCGAAGTGATCGAAACCGTGCATGCGACGTTGCTGTCGGAATTTGACGATGCAGAACTGATTGGTTTTCATGGTCAGACGCTTGCGCATGACCCACGCGGAATGGGAACGCATCAGGCGGGTGACGGACGGGTGCTGGCAGAGGTGTTGCAAACGCCAGTTGTCTGGGACTTTCGCACAACCGATGTTGAAATGGGCGGCGAGGGCGCACCGCTCGCGCCGTTCTTTCATTTTGCCTGTGCAAAGCTGATGGAGATTGACGCCCCGATCGCCTTTCTGAACCTTGGTGGGATCGGGAACCTGACCTGGGTTGATCCAACCAAATCCCGCCCGGATGAGGATGGCGCGTTGCTTGCCTTTGACACTGGCCCTGCAAACGCACCGATCAACGATTTGATGTGGCAACGACGCCATGAGTATTTTGACAAAGATGGCGAACTTGCAGCAGAAGGTGAGGTCGATGAAGACATCGTAGAGTCCTTTTTACAGCATTCCTATTTCTACCGGGTTCCACCCAAATCACTGGATAGAAATGATTTTCCGGATCTGCTGGATGAAGTTGCTACGCTGGAAGACGCCGATGCAGCAGCGACGCTGACAGCGATTGTCGCCGCATCCGCTGCGAAGGCGTTAGAACATTGTCCAAGGCTGCCGCAGGGCGTTCTGGTCACCGGAGGAGGGCGCAAGAACCCTACTTTGATGACGATGCTGTCCTTGCTGATGGAGTGCCCGGTTGCTCCGGTCGAAGATGCTGGTTTTAACGGCGACATGCTTGAAGCGCAGGCATTTGCTTATCTTGCTGTTCGGGTGGCCAAGGGAATGACTACCTCTTGTGAAACCACCACGGGTGTTCGTGCTTCGATTGGAGGCGGGATACTGAGCAAACCAACAGGCAAGCGAGCCTTATCAAAGACGCCTTCGAAGAATTCTTAAAATTAAAAAATTGCTCAAGTCGCTTTGCCTAATGTGTTTCTGGTCGTTATTATCGGCGCAGAGGCGGAGAGAAAATGAAACGAGCTTGTAGTATCTGGCGGTTCACAGTTGCGGTTTTCGCTGTTTTGATGTTTGCGGTGCCGGCCGATGCTAAAAATACCGGTAAACTCGCCCATGACGCACGCTACGCAACCGAACATCAGTTTGTTTTGGAAATTTTCCAAACACTTAATCAAAGATCAGTAGAGATAGACCGCGAGTTTTGTGGCTTTCTTTACTATGATGGACGCGGCCAGATCGCAGCAACACGCGCCTCAAAAGGCGGAACGCATAGTTGCCTGCCGGTTCGACCCGACGGCGACTACGAGATTTTCTCGTCTTATCACACGCACGCCGCCTATGATCCGAACAGCCTGAACGAATACCCCTCTGCGCAAGACGTGGAAGGGGATTTTGCAAATAGGCACAACGGCTATGTTGCAACGCCGGGCGGGCGGCTTTGGTTCATTGATTTCAAGAAACAGATTGCGCGGCAGATTTGTGACTATCGCTGCCTGCCGTTCGACTCGTCTTACCGGGAACCCCGACGCGAACGCCCAAAGTCAGCGGTGACCTTGCATGAACTTCAGCGGATTATTGACCGCGAATTTGGCTCGTAAAAGCGCAATTCAAGTAGCTCCTCTGCCACATGAAGCGCAGAGGAGCGTTTTAAAGAACAGCGATTACTTTAATATGCTTCGGCCAGCGTAAACTGCAGTGTCGCCCAGCATCTCTTCGATCCGGATCAACTGATTGTACTTTGCCAGCCGGTCAGAGCGTGACAGCGAACCTGTTTTGATTTGTCCACAATTCGTTGCAACCGCAAGGTCGGCGATTGTGGCGTCTTCAGTTTCGCCAGACCGGTGGGACATCACGCAGGTAAACCGCGCACGATGCGCCATATCTACAGCAGCAAGCGTTTCGGTCAGCGTGCCAATCTGGTTCACTTTGACCAGCAGAGAGTTCGCGCTACCTTTTTCAATGCCCTGCGCCAACCGTTCAGGGTTGGTCACAAACAGGTCGTCACCGACCAGCTGAATACGGTCGCCAAGTGCGTCTGTCAGCATTTTCCAGCCGTCCCAGTCGTCTTCACTGCATCCGTCTTCGATGCTGATGATCGGGTAGTCGTCAACCAGCGCTTTAAGATAGGCGACATTTTCGGCTGATGTCAGGGATTTGCCTTCGCCTTTAAGCTCATACTTGCCGTTCTTAAAGTATTCGGTTGCCGCACAATCCAGTGCCAGATAAACATCGTCGCCCGGTTTGTAGCCTGCTTTTTCAATCGCTTTCAGAACGAAATCGAGCGCGTCACGCGTTGAAGACAGGTTCGGTGCAAAACCACCTTCGTCACCAATTCCGGTGTTATGGCCTGCTGCCGAGAGCTCTTTTTTCAGCGTGTGGAATATTTCGGCACCCACCCGGATTGCATCGCGGATCGATGTGGCCGACACCGGCATGATCATGAATTCCTGAATGTCGATGGGGTTATCGGCGTGCTCGCCACCATTGATAATGTTCATCATAGGAACCGGCAGGGTGCGTGCAGACGTGCCGCCGATATAGCGATAGAGCGGTTGTTCAGTGAACTCGGCTGCCGCATGGGCGATAGCAAGAGAAACACCAAGTATCGCGTTGGCGCCAAGGCGGGATTTGTTTGCTGTTCCGTCCAGTTCAAGCAGTGCCATGTCGATCGCAACCTGCTCGGTTGCATCAAAGCCGATCAATGTGTCCGCGATTTCGCCATTTACTGATTCAACGGCCGCCAAGACACCTTTGCCAAGATAGCGCTTCTTGTCGCCATCACGTTTTTCAACGGCTTCATATGCGCCAGTTGATGCGCCAGATGGCACCATAGCGCGGCCCATTGCACCGCTTTCCAGAATAACGTCAACTTCGACAGTGGGGTTGCCCCGGCTGTCGAGAATCTCGCGGCCGATAATATCGATAATGGTGCTCATGTCAGTCCTTCTTGGTCAGGGGAACTCCGTAAAGTTCCAACCGGTGTCCCTTCAGTTTGTACCCCAGTTTCTGGGCAATTTTTTCCTGAAGAGCTTCAATTTCACGATCTACAAATTCAATGACTTCGCCGGAATTCATATCAATCAGGTGGTCGTGATGATCACGTTCGGCGTCTTCGTACCGTGCGCGACCATCGCCAAATTCATGCTTTTCCAGAATATCGGCCTCTTCAAACAGTTTCACTGTCCGATAAACTGTCGCAATCGAGATTTTCGGGTCCCGTGCCGAGGCGCGATTAAACAACTCTTCGACATCAGGATGATCATTGGCTTCATGCAGAACATCCGCAATCACGCGGCGTTGCCCTGTCATACGCAGGCCTTTCGCCTCGCATCTGGAAATGATTGTGTCTGTCATGCCCGGCCTCATCTCGTCTTGGGGCGGGGTTTAAGCGATTGAGAAGCGGGTTTCCACTGTTTTGATGAAGTTTCTTTGCGTGTTGCAGATTCAGCTAGAACCATTTTAGCTGTTTCAGAACGGCGTAAACCAGAATTCCAAGAACCAATGTTCCGCCGGCCAATGCCGCGAAAGCGTAGGGCCAATCAATGCCCGGCATCCCGGCGACATTTACGCCAAACAACCCGGTTAGAAAGCCAAGTGGCAGAAAGATCGCTGCAACAATAGAAAGAACATGGCTGTTCCTTGCCTGAAGCGACGCATGCTGAGTTGCTAGGTGGTCCTGCAAAACCGTGAGCCGATCACGAATTGAATCCAGTTCCTCTACACTTCGCGTCACCCGGTTCGCGGTTTCACGCAGTCGCAGGCGGGCTGCTTTGTTGAAAATACCAGTCTCGGTTTCGACCATCGCCCACATCGCTTCGCGCTGAGGCCCTATATAACGGCGGAATTTTATGACGCTTTTTCGAAGTTGCGCTAAGGTCGGTGAGTCATTTTGCGTACTGTCTTCGGCCTCGTCTTCCAATTGGTCAGTGGCATCGCCGAGTTCGACAGTTGTCTTTTCAATTCGCGCGGTTATGGCCTCGGTGAGTTGGTTCAAAAACCCGGAAACGGTACCCGGGGCCGCACCAGTTTCAGCGGCTTGTCGAAGATCATCAACGGCGAAAACTTTTCGGATGCGTGCGCTGATGATCAGGTTTTTGCTGACCCAAAGGCGAAGCGAAACCATGTCATCTGCATCCTGGCCGGGGTTCGCGTTTACGACACGCAGGTTAAGTATTATTCCGTCTTCATGGATGTCACATCTTGGACGTGTTTCAGATTGCAGAAGTGCGGCACCGGCAATCGGGCTGACATGCGTTCCGACCCAGTTTTTAAGGTTAGGATCATTCAGGTCAAAATGCAGCCAGCGATACGCCGCCTGTTCGCTTGCGGTGGGCAGGGTGTCAGGGGCAGGGATCGCCCGACCGTCAGGCATGACATCAAATGCACATATCGGGGTGATGTCTTTTGCAAAGTGCGTTTCATCCGCCATCAAACCAACTCCGGCTCACGTCCCAATTTGCTCGCGACACGTGCGACGGTAAGCCCCTGAACGATGATCGAGAACAGGACAATGACATAGGTTGCCGTCAGGATAACCGGCTTCCATTCGCTGTCCGGCAGGCTGAGCGCAAGGGCGACCGAAATGCCGCCTTTCAACCCGCCCCAAGTCATGATCGGAATGACGCCTCGTGAAAAGTTACGGAATGGTTTGAGCAGGAACACCGGAATGGCAACTGCTGCGAACCGTGCAAACAGTGCCAGCAGAACCGCCAAACCACCGGCAAGAAGAGCGTCCGACGTGAACGCAACCGCAAAAACCTCAAAGCCGATCATCAGGAAAAGCACGGCATTCAGGATTTCGTCGATCAGTTTCCAGAACGCCTCAACATAACCGCGGGTTTCTTCGGACATACCGTGTTTCATGCCCACGTCACCTATGAACAGCCCAGCAACCACAGCCATGATTGGCGCTGACACATGTAGCAAAACCGCAAGCTGATAGCCCCCAAAAGCCAGACCAAGCGTGATCAGCACTTCTAGGGAATAGTCGTCGATCCGGCGCATGACCCGGAACACAAGCCAGCCCAGAAGGGCTCCGAGCACTGCACCACCCAGGGCTTCCTGCAGAAAAAGTTTGACCGCCCAGACAGCGCCTGACCCATGTGCGTCATCACTTGGAAAGGCGAGTCCGACAAGAACCAGAAAGACGACATAGCCAACGCCATCGTTGAACAGGGACTCTCCGGCGATTTTGGTTTCCAGCGTTTTTGCGAGGTTCGCTTCGCGCAGCACACCCAAAACAGCAACAGGATCGGTCGGCGAGATCAGTGCGCCAAAAACCAGTGCAATAAGCAGCGGCATGCCTGTTATCCAGCTGAATCCAAAGCCTACAATGGCGGTCGACAGGCCAACACCAATTGTGGCCATCAGGAACACGACCTTCCACTGTTCGCGCAAATCAGACAGCCGGACATGTAATGCACCTGCAAAGAGCAGCAGGCCCAGCATGCCTTCGAGAAGCGCGTCGGAAAAGTCGATGCCTTTCACCACTTCACGAACTTGGTCCGCCATTTGCAGCGACGGGGCAATCAAATCAGCGGCCATAACGCCGAACGAAGCGAAAAGCGCCACGATAAGAATGCCGATCGAGCTCGGAAGTTTTAAAAACAAATAGTTAATCGTGCCGAACGCGCCGGCCATAACTATCAAAAGGGAGGTGATCTGTAGCAGGCTCATTGTGTGTCTCTTTCTTTGCCCCTCTCCTAGCACGGACCACGTGACGCGGGAACTGCTTGACACAATGATTTCGCAGGGATTGTGTGGCGCAGGCAAGGTTTTGGGGTAATTCATGGATCGCAAAGACAAAATTGATGCTTTTGGTGTCATCGCCCTTACGGGATTTGCACTTTTGTCGGGCTTTAATCAGGTCATTATCAAGCTGGTGAATGGTGGCCTGCAACCCGTGTTTTTTGCCGGGGTACGTTCGCTTGGTGCATTGTTTTGCGTTTGGCTCTGGATGAGGTTCAGGGGCAAGTTATTTGATTTTTCACGCCGTATCTTTGTTGCCGGACTCTTTGTCGGGTTGATTTTCACAGCAGAGTTTTTCTGCCTTTTTCTTGCACTCGATTATTCGTCGGTCAGCCGGACCACCATTCTTTATTACTCCATGCCGATATGGCTTAGTCTGGCGGCGCATTTTTTTCTGCCGGGGGACCGAATGAACGGAAAGAAGGCGCTGGGTGTTGCATTGGCATTTACCGGTGTCGCTATCGCGATTCTTGACCGGGGCGATCAGGGTGGGCAGGCGAGCCTGATTGGCGATGTCTTTGCCGTTCTGGCGGCCATCGGCTGGGCCGGAATTGCGCTTTGCGTGCGCGTGACGCCGATTTCAGAAACCAGCCCCGAGATGCAGCTTTTCTATCAGGTCGCGGTCTCGGGCATAATATTGACTTTGCTTGCGCCGTTCTTTGGCCCGCTCGTGCGGGATTTGATGCCGATTCATCTGGTCGGGCTTTTGTTTCAAACTGTGGTGGTGGTGACCATCGGCTTCGTGTCGTGGTTTTGGCTGATGACGATCTACCCGGCGTCAGGTGTTGCGTCTTTTTCTTTCCTGTCGCCGATCTTTGGCGTGTTTTTCGGCTGGGCGATTTTGGACGAAGAGGTTGGACTCGCAACGATTGGCGCGATTCTACTGGTCGCGATCGGTATTTTTCTGATCAATCGGCCGAGGCGTGTGCGCGGAGTGTGACATCCGCCCAGACGGGCAGATGGTCAGATGCAATGCGCGATTGCAGGGTTTCAACGACGCCAGCATCACGCAATTCCACCAGGGGATTTAGTGCGATCCGGTCAAGTGCAGCGATAGGACGGGCCGCATGAAAGCTACGCCCCGGTGAATGGACCTCAAAGTGACCTTCCAAGGGCTCCATGCCGCGCGATTTTGACCATTCGTTGAAATCTCCGAGCAGTATGGTTGGCATATCCTTCCGGGCCGCCAGGTTTTCCTGCAGCTCTGTCAACTGACGGCGGCGGTGGCGACGCGCCAACCCAAGGTGGGTACCGATAATTCTGAACATGCCGCTTGCGCCCGCAATTTCTGCAAGAACAGCACCACGTGGCTCAAGCCCGGGCAGTTTAATCCGGCTAAAGCTTTCAAGGCTGAATTCCTTGCGCAGCAGGATCGCGTTTCCGTGCCAGCCAAGCGAAACATCATTTTGCGCAAGTTCGACAACTGTGTAGTCAGTTTCTTGCGCAACAATTGCGTGCGGTAAAGCGGCTGGTCGAACCCCAAGCCGTTTGTCTGCCTCTTGCAGCACAATGACGTCTGCCTCGATTTTGTTGATAACGTCAGCTATGCGCAACGGACGGCGTTTTCGGTCTAGGCCGATGCATTTGCGAATGTTGTAACTGGCGACACGAAGCTTCATAGCTTAAACATAAGTACGAATTGGCAATTTGGTAGGGAAGATGCGTGTCTTTGATGGTGGTGGTTTAAAAGGGCAGTCCTATGTCGTTTACGTCATTTGGGCGGCTTTGCTGCTTTCGCTTGCGATTTCTCTGTTCAATGCAAACTGGTCCCTTAGCTTTCTGGCAATCGCAACACTGCTTATGTCAATGGTGCCCGCTTTGTTTGCCCGCTGGTTTAAAATTCACCTTCCGGTTTCATTTTTTGCGGCCATTGTTGTGTTCATCTTTGGCACGATCTTTCTGGGTGAGGCTTACGATTTTTATGAACGATACTGGTGGTGGGATATCGCTTTGCACGGCGGGTCTGCTGTTGGGTTTGGACTGATCGGATTTGTCTTTGTTTTCATGTTGTTCGAGGGCGACCGTTACGCCGCGCCACCGTGGGCCATCGCTTTTTTCGGATTCTGTTTTGCTGTCATGATCGGCATGGTGTGGGAGATTTTTGAATTCTCAATGGATCAGATATTTGGCCTGAACATGCAAAAATCAGGCCTTACCGATACCATGTGGGATCTGATTGTCGATATGGCTGGTGCGCTTTTTGGCGCAAGCGCGGGCGTGGCCTATCTCAAAGGGCGCTCGCGTCTTGGGTTGCCCAGCATGATAAAAGAATTCATCAGCAAGAACCGACGTTTCTTTTCAAAATCAGACGAAAATTAGGTACCGCAAAAGGTTTGCAGAACCTCTTCTTCTGGCTGTGGCGGCCGGGTCAGGTCCGCTTCTTTCTGTTGCTCGGAATAGGGGTTGGACAATACCCGATTGAGCCGTTCAAAGGGGGCAAAGTCACCTGCAACACCTGCTTGTATTGCCTCTTCAATCCGGTGATTGCGGGGTATGAAAGCGGGATTTGTTCTTTCCATCAGTGTAGCCTGTTCTTCTTCGGTGCTGCCGTCGCGCGCGCGTCGCGCGGCCCATGCAGGTACCCACTGATCAAAGGCTGCGGGGTTAGAAAACTGATCACGGGCCTTAGCGGTACCAAGTGCGCGGAAACAATTGGTATAATCGGCGTCCCCCGCTGCCATGCGTGCCAGCAAATCGCCAATGAGCGCTGCATCACCTTCCTCGGCACTTCGCAACCCGATCTTGGCACGAAACAGGTTTAGCCATTCGGATTGAAATAAATCAGCAAAGCGATGTACAGCTTCAGTGGCCTTTTCAATGGCCACATCTTTGTCGCCCCCCATTAGTGGTAAAAGGCTTGTGGCAAGCTGCGCAAGGTTCCAGACGGCAATGTCTGGCTGGTTTTGATAGGCGTATCGGCCGTGCCGGTCGATTGAACTGAAAACTGTCGCCGGATGATACCGCTCCATGAAAGCACATGGCCCATAGTCGATGGTTTCCCCGGCGATGTGGCAATTGTCGGTGTTCATCACACCATGGATAAAACCGACACTCATCCACTGTGCGATCAGCTTTGCCTGACGTGCGATTGCTGCCTGAAGCAAGCCAAGTGCGCCTTCCGCTTCGGGATAGTGGCGGGCAATTGCGTAGTCGGTCAGCACTTGCAAGGCTTCGGTATTCTGACGTGCCGCAAAATATTGGAATGTACCAACCCGGATATGGCTGGATGCAACACGCGTGAGCACAGCGCCGGGCAGGGCGGTTTCGCGCTGCACCTTCTGTCCGGTAGATACAGCAGCAAGTGCACGGGTCGTTGGGATACCCATAGCATGCATGGCTTCGGAAACGATATATTCCCGCAACACCGGGCCAAGCCATGCGCGCCCGTCGCCATTACGACTGAAGGGGGTGGGGCCAGAGCCCTTTAGCTGGATATCGCGGCGTATGCCGTTCTGATCAATAACCTCACCCAGCAGAACTGCACGGCCGTCACCAAGCTGAGGAACAAAATTTCCAAACTGATGGCCCGCGTAGGCCTGGGCAATCGGTTCTGACCCGGCTGCCAGCGCGTTACCCGCCAACACGGCAATCCCTTCCAAAGATCCGAGCATGTCGGGATCGATGCCAAGTTCCAGCGCCAACCGCTGATTTACTGCAATCAGGTCAGGCGCAACAACGGGCATTGGCCGCTGATGCGCAAAAAAACCGTCAGGCAGCCGTGCGTAGCTATTGTCAAAAGGGATCGTAATGGGCATGGCGCGTTTCTCCTGACCCAGAGATAGGCGAATATGCGGCTGGTTTACAGGTGTGCGGTTTCAGATCGCGTGAAATTCCTTTCCTCAGGCGTCTTGTCGACCGCGATATCGAGTTTTACCGGCTTTCGGACAATTGATTCAGATCATCACAGTGTGATTGCCTTTCAACTAATCATTGGACATGGTTGGAAAGCTGTTTTGCAGGCTCCTCTCGGTGTTTTTGTGCGCTGCGACGCGATCAAGAGGCATAAGATGAAATTTACCATCCGGGGTGGTCTGGACTTACGTATCCATGGAAGCCCCAAGCAAAGTATTGAGGACGGGGCTGAAATATCGTCGGTTGCTTTGAGCGGCGGCGACTTGCGGGGCATACGGCCTAGGATGCTGGTTCAGCCGGAACAGAGGGTCGCAATCGGCCAACCCTTGTTTTGCGACCGGAATGATCCGGAGGTGATGTTCACCTCTCCTGCCGCGGGAGTTGTTTCGCACATTGACCGAAGCCGTCGGAGCCGATTTGAAACAATCGAGATGCAGTGTGACGGAAAAAAAGCTGTCACATTCGACACATCCGGCGACGTTCGTGAGGTTTTGCTCAAATCTGGCCTATGGACAACACTCACGACGCGCCCGTTTGGCAATGTTCCAAAATCAAGCGCAGCGGCAGAGGCAATTTTGGTGACTGCCATAGATACAAACCCCTTGGCGGCGGACCCAACGGTGATTGTTCAATCTGCCCAGGCGGAATTCGAGCTTGGATTGAAAAAATTAACCTCGCTGGTGGATGGACCGGTGATCATCTGTCAGGCTGCAGGACCGCCGATCATTGAGACTGAACGTAAAAACATTCGTATTGCCGAGTTTCGGGGCAAGCACCCTGCGGGACTTCCGGGGGTGCATCTTGAGCGGCTCAAGCTTGGCGGACAGCGGGTGTGGCAGATTGGTTATCAGGACGTTATTGCTATCGGCCAGCTGTTTCAGAATGGGCAACTGTCGCCTGATCAGATTGTCGCCCTTGCCGGCCCGATGGCGCGCAATCCCCGGCTCTTGCGAACACGGCGTGGCGCCAACCTGACGGACATGTTGGCCGGAGAAGCCCTGGATGGTGAATTGATTGTTTTTTCCGGGTCAGTCTTGTCAGGCAGGCCCGCGACCTTTTTAGGCCACCGGCATGTTCAGGTTTGCCTGATGCCTGCCAATTCCGGGGTTCAACAGAGCCCGTACTCTCAGCACGGAAACCGGAACGTGCCAATGCCCGTGCTTCCGAACGAGACCTTCGAAGGCACGTTGCCTCGGAATATCCTGCCTGTCCCGCTGATGCGCGCCCTAAGTGTTGGCGATTGGGAAACAGCGCATCGTCTAGGTGCGAAAGACTTGTTGGAAGAGGACGTGGCACTTTTGTCCACCCTGTGTACCAGTGGCGCGGATTATGGCGCACTGCTGCGACGTGCGCTCGTCGATTTAGAGGGGCTGCCGCAATGAACCTCTATCGGCCCTTTTCGGTGTCTTCAGGCAGTAACGCGCCTTACATGCGTGGCTTCTGGTCTTACGAGCGCGCAACCTGGGCAACGCTGTTTTGCCTGATCCCTCCATTGGTCGCCACACTTTGGGAAAACGGCGGCGCACTTTTCCCGGCTTTGGTACTTTCGGTGATCACGGTGGTGGGTTGGCAAGCTCTTTTTGTTGCTCGGCGGAAGATTCCCCAGCGCAGGGGTGTGCTTGTCAGCGCCGTGATATTCGTGGTTATCGCTGGTAGCGACGTGCCGCTTTTTCCGGCGGTTCTGGGATTGTCCTTTGGAATCATCTTAGGTGAACTGGTGTTCGGAGGCCGAGGGTTCAGTTTTCTAAATCCGGTGGTGGTCGCCCTGGCGTTTATTATCTTTGCATACCCGACCATCACCTTCTCGAGCCCCGCAGTCTGGTTGACTTATGCCAGCATTCCCGGTGCGGTTTTCCTGATAGTCTCGCGGCTGGTGTCGTGGCGTATGCTTGCGGGCTTTGTGGTGTCGCTGATTGCCACCAGTTCCCTTTTCGGGGCCGTGATTGACCTTGGCAGCCTCACTCAAGGATATTTTCTTTTCATTGTGATTTTTCTGGCATGCGATCCAGCAACTTCAGCCTGTACCAACAGTGGGCGATGGGCAAACGGCATACTGTCCGGTTTTCTGGTCTGTGTTTTCACAGGGTCGGGCGGTGCGGCCAATGAGGTCCAGCCGCTGATCATGGCAATTTTCCTGGGAAGCATCTTTGCCCCCTTGATCGACAGAATTGTGGTCGAAATCAACGTTTTTATGCGGAGTCGTCGGAATGGCTGATTTCAACCCAATCCACCTCTGGAAACGCTTTCTCGCACTCCCAAATGAAGATCTTGGCAAGACCTTGGTGTTCGCGTTCCTTGTAACCTTCGTGGCCTCGGTCATTGTGTCAGTCGCGGCTGTTACACTGACGCCATTTTACCAGCAGAATCTTGATCGCGAACGGCAGGCACGTATGGAAGAGATGGTCGCGTCCCTGTCCGTCATGTCCGATATACTGAGCGAGCTTAAGATAGACGACTTTGATGTTCGGATTGTTGATCTATCCAGCGGCACCTTTGCGAAAGATATTGATCCTACAAGTTACAACCAGCGCGAAGCTGCGCGCGATCCGAAGCAAAGTCTCTCATTGCCACGCGACTCCGATACTGCCGGTATCAGACAGCGGGCGAATTTTGCCCCGGTCTATATTCTTCGTCGGGATCAGGCCTTGGAATTGATCGTCTTTCCGGTGCGCGGCGTTGGCTATCAGTCGATGCTCTATGCATTTCTTGCACTCGAAGCAGACGCGAACACGATCGCAGGACTGTCGTTCTATGAACAGGGCGAAACACCCGGTGTCGGGGCGCGTATCACGGAACCTGACTGGCAGGCCCATTGGCCCGGCAAGACACTGGCTGATGAGAACGGGGATATTCGAATTTCCGTTGTACGAGGCCGCGGGCAAGGCCGCTTTGAAGTTGACGGTATTTCAGGAGCGACACGAACCGGTAACGGGGTTTCCAACATGCTGCACTTTTGGTTGGGAGACTTTGGTTTCGGACCATTCCTGAAGCGCATTCAAGCCGGGGAGATCAGATTATGAAGCAGGCATATGCGCATCTCACCGACCCCCTGATAAAAGCCAACCCCATCACGTTGCATATTCTTGGGATATGCTCTGCACTTGCGGTTACGACGTCGGTTTCTACCGCGCTTACGATGTCTGCAGCGCTGACGGTCGTGCTTGTGCTCTCCAGCGCGATGATCAGCGCCATTCGTCACCACATGCCAACGGCAATTCGGTTGATTGTCCAGATCACCATTATTGCGTCGCTGGTGATTGTGATGGACCTTTTTCTAAGGGCCTTTGCCTTTGAGATGAGCAAACGCCTTTCGATTTTTGTTGGGCTGATCGTGACCAATTGCCTGGTCCTTGGCAGGGCCGAAGCATTTGCCCGGCGAAACCCGGTGTGGCCAAGCGTACTTGACGCGCTGGGGAACGGTCTGGGGTACAGCATCGTTCTTTTGACTGTCGGGACAATCCGGGAATTGTTCGGGGTCGGCACGCTGCTAGGGTATGAAATTCTGCCGTTGGTGGAAAATGGTGGCTGGTTCCGGCCCATGCATGTGATGTTACTGGCGCCAAGCGCTTTTTTCATTGTCGGCTTTCTTGTCTGGGTCATTCGGAGTTTAAGGCCCGAGCAGGCCGAAACTCCCGAATTCCGAATTCTTAGTCATGATGAAACGGCGCAATCATGAGCGATCTTTTCCTGTCATCAATCTTTGAACAGAACCTGGCGCTGTCCTTCTTTCTGGGTATCTGCACTTTTCTGGCAGTGTCGCAGAAATTTGAAACCGCATTTGGCCTTGGTATCGCGATGATAGTGGTTCAGGCGATTTCGGTGCCTTTGAACCATCTGATTTATCAGGGGCTTCTGGTCGAAGGGGCCTGGGCATGGGCAGGACTGCCCGAGATTGATCTTAGCTTTCTGAAGCTTCTCAGCTTCATCGCTGTGATTGCTGCCATGGTCCAGATTCTGGAAATGCTGCTCAATCGCTTTGTTCCGGCTCTTTACTATGCCTTGGGGATTTATCTTCCGTTGGTGACAGTGAACTGCGCGATCCTTGGCGGAAGCCTGTTTATGGTCGAGCGTCAGTATTCCTTTAGCGAAAGCGTCGTGTATGGCTTTGGCAGCGGAATTGGTTGGGCGCTCGCTATCGTGACCTTTGCCGCAATCCGCGAACGGTTAAAATACAGTGACATCCCAGCCGGCCTGCAGGGGCTGGGCATGGCATTCGTCGTAACCGGGCTGATGTCACTTGGGTTTTCGGCCTTTGCCGCCGGGGGTGCGCCATGAACAGCATTCTGGCGGGTATAGCCCTGTTCACCCTGATCGTTATGGCATTGGTTATGAGCATTCTGACAGTCAAAGCAATGCTTTCAAGAAAGGTCGCGGTAACTGTTATTGTAAATGAGGATAAAAAATTCACGGCTCAAACCGGGCAAAAACTGCTGGAAGTTCTGAACGATGCTGGTGTTCTGGTTCCGTCCGCCTGTGCGGGTGCTGGCACCTGCGGCCTCTGCCGTGTAGCGGTCCCTGTTGGCGGTGGTCAGGCCTTGCCAACAGAGCGTGCGAAACTCGGCAGAGCCGAAATGCGGAACCATGTTCGGCTTGCCTGTCAGGTTGTTGTCCGAGAAGACATGGAGGTGCATGTTCCAAACGATCTGCTTGGAACCGAATCCTGGGAATGCAGTGTTGCGTCTGTCCGCATGTTGACGCCATTCATTCGCGAGATCGTTCTGGACCTTCCGTCTGCTGCAGCTCCAAATTTTCGCGCGGGATCGTTTGTTCAGGTGACTGCTCCCGCTTATGACATTCAGTTTGCCGATTTTGATATTTCACAAAAATACGAAGATGTCTGGTCGAGTTCTATGCTCAGAGGACTAACCTCGCGCAACAAAACCGCTGTTGCACGCGCCTATTCTGTTGCGAACAGACCAGGTGATAAGGGCAAGATCGTTCTGAATGTGCGCTTGGCGCTGCCGCCGCCGTCCGTTGAAAATGCACCGCCGGGTGTTGTTTCATCATACCTGTTCAACTTGCGGAAAGGCGAAAAACTAGAGGTTGCGGGTCCTTATGGCAGTTTTGGCGCCAGAGATACCGGCCGAGAGATGGTCTTTATCGGTGGCGGTGTAGGAATGGCGCCATTGCGTGCAATTTTGTTCGATCAACTCGAAAGGGTTGGCGCCAGTCGCAAAATATCGTTCTGGTACGGAGCACGCAGCCGGATCGAGCTTTTCTACGAAAACGAATTAAACGCCTTGCAGGAAAAATACGGGAATTTTAGCTGGACCGTCGCTCTGTCTGATGCAAAACCCAGCGACGAATGGGATGGGCCGGTTGGGTTCATTCATGACGTGGCGTATGAACGCTATCTCAAAGACCACGAAGCCCCGGAAGAGTGCGAATATTATCTCTGTGGCCCGCCGCTGATGATCCGGGCTGTCATGTCCATGCTTGGAGAGATTGGCGTGGAACCCGACAGCATCTTCAATGATGATTTTGGAGGCTAGTGAATGACGGTTAATCGCAGAACGTTGATGATGATGACTGGTGGTGCATTATTAAGCTCTACTTTGCCAGGCTTTGCGGGCCGCACACAGACAATTGGTGGCTCTGCCTTCGGAAGTTGGTGGCGGGCCAGTCTGCCACCCGGCACAGATACGCGGGATGTACGGGCTGCGATTATGGAAGTTGTCGATGCAATTGATGCATCGATGTCACCTTACCAAGCTTCGTCGGAATTGAGCCGCCTGAACCAGTCAACCGATGGGCAGAGGATTCCGCTTTCCGAACCTACACATCATGTGATTGCTGCAAGTCTTCGCATTGCGCAACTGACAGATGGTGCTTTTGATCCTACTGTCGGCCCGCTGGTTCGGCGATACGGGTTCGGCCCAATTGTTGGGGCTGTTGCGACTGATTACAGATCCATAGTTCTTGAAGGGCAGGGGCTTCGCAAGATCCTGCCCGATGCAACTCTTGACCTGTGTGGAATCGCCAAAGGCTATGCAATCGACCAGATCGCACAGGCGGTTGAAGCGCTGGGCATTCGGTCATTTCTTCTGGAAGTGGGTGGTGAAGTGCTGGCGCGTGGCCACCATCCGGATGGGCGCAGCTGGCATGTCGGGATCGAGACGCCAGACAGCAAAGTGCCTTCACTTCGGTGCTTGGTCAGACTGGATGGAATGGCGCTCGCCACGTCGGGTAATGCGATCAACGGTGGTTCCGAAACGAATATAGCTTTCAGTCATATTATCGACACGCACACAGCGCGCCCTGTCGCGAACAACGTCGCCTCGGTTTCGGTTATTGCCGAGACCGGTTTGCAAGCGGATGCGCTGGCAACAGCACTGGTTGTTATGGGGGCGGAACGCGGTCTCGAACTGTCCGAAAGAATGAATTTGCCAGTCTTTTTCCAACTGCGAGAAGGCACGAAGATTGTAGAAGCCATGTCTGAGCGTTTCGCCCAGTATATGGTTCTGTAGGAGCACAGGAATGTCTGTTTTTGTTTTGGTATTTGTTATCGTAGCGCTTTCGATCGCTGTGTTTTCCATTGGGCTTCTCTTCGGTCGCCAACCCGTGCAGCGGACCTGTGGAACGACAGGCTGCGCAAAATCCATCAAATGCGCAGGATGCACACGAACAGCCACGTCGGAGGAACACACATGACAAAGGTTCCCCTGATTAGAGACTACATGGCCACTAATCTGATTACATTTACACCTGATACCGAGATCACCCGAGCTATGAATGTTTTGATAGACGCTAAGATTTCGGGCGCACCCGTCGTTGATCAAGCAGGCAATCTGGTTGGCATCCTATCAAAGAAGGACTGCCTTAAAGCTGCATTGAATGCTGCTTACTATCAGGATTGGGGGGGGAAGGTTGCCGACTATATGAGCACGCAACCTGAAACGCTGGACTCTGGCATAGATCTTGTAAAGGCGGCAGAAGCCTTTTTGAAGAGCCAGTACAGAAGATTTCCGGTTCTTAGTGACGGCAGGCTTGTCGGGCAGGTGAGCCGCTATGATATTCTAAAAGGTCTGAGCGAGCAGTGGGGCGCTGTCGAAGTCAACCGTGCTTTCTAGTTGCATTTACAGGGTGCGCGTCATCAGGAAATATTTTGAGCGCGCCTCAAACCCGGCTTTCTTATAGAACTTCGTTGCCCCGGTGTTCTCGTGATCAACTTCCATATGCAAGGCTTTGACACCCATTTCCCGTAGCATTGGGACGACAGTCGACATGGTCTGCCCACCCATGCCCCGGCCACGCACGCTTTCGCGGATATAAAACTCGTCAACAAAGGCATCGCGACCGCCCAGTTCGATGGAAAAACCGAAGCTGATCGCTATATAACCAACAGGTGCTCGGCGCGGGCCAATCAGCCAGATCGCCGCCTGAACTTCGCCCGAAAACAACACTTCAAGGGCTGCGCGCCGCTCTGCTTCGGTTGTCTGGATGTTTTCAAAGGCATGGTAGCGCTCTACGAGCGGTAAAAGCTTGTCCATGTCACTCGACTCTGCGAGGTGCAGCATGCTCATAGTCGGGCCAGCCTTTCTGTCAGCAGGGCAAAAAATGCGTCTGTGTCTATCTCTTTGATAAAAGTTGCATTCGCGGGTCGTTCGGTAACCCGCCACCAGTCTGCAACCGTCATTCCAAGTGTCAGGGGGGACGAGGTTTCTATCTCGACGTTGATATGGCGGCCAGAGAAGATTTCTGGCCGGATCAGATAGGCGGTGACGCAGGGGTCATGCAACGGCGCGCCTATGCTGCCGTATTTTTCTTTGTCATATCGTTCAAAAAACTCGGTCATTTCGGCAACTGCAATACCGACCTTGTTGCCAATTGCGCGAAACGCGTTGTTACGCTCGGGTGTGACCAGTGCCTTATGCGTCACGTCAAGCGGCATCACTACAATAGGTATACCGGCGCGAAACACGATATCGGCGGCCTCCGGGTCAACGTAAATGTTGAATTCAGCAGTGGGGGTAATATTTCCAACCTCGAAATAGGCGCCACCCATCAAGACGATTTCGCAAACCTTTTCAATGATGTCTGGCGCGTTCTTAAATGCTGTCGCAATATTGGTCAGCGGGCCAAGGGGGCAAAGTGTAATGCTGCCAGCAGGTTCTGATCTCAGAGTTTCTATAATGAAATCGACCGCATGTTGATCTTGAAGCGGCATGATTGGGTCGGGCAAAACTGGCCCGTCCAGACCGGTTTTCCCATGAACATGCTCAGCGGTCACCAAGGGGCGTTTGAGTGGTGAATCGCACCCTGCAAACACGCGTGTTTGGGGCATGCCCGCCAGTTCACACACGATACGAGCATTCTTTTCAGTAAGCGCAAGCGGCACATTCCCAGCAACGGCCGTAATGCCAAGCACTTCAATTTCATCGGGACTTGCAAGCGCCAGCAGAATTGCAACAGCGTCATCCTGGCCCGGGTCCGTATCGATGATGATCTTGCGTTTCGTCTGGGACATGCCTGCGCCTTGGTGTTCGAGCGGTGACACTGACGATTCACTTTCTGATTGTCCAGCGGATAGCACGAAAGAGAACCCCCACCGGCGGAAACCGGCAGGGGCAAACTTTAACTTTGTCGTGAAATGAGGACGCGCTTAGTTGCCAGCGTCAAAATCCACCTCTTCGGTCAGCCTTAGCGCGTCACCGCGAAGACGGGCGAGAACCATAAGATTTACGTCGTCGGCTGTGAAATCGCCCCAGCTTTTCACCAGCGCGTCTGGCTCTGTTCCCTCTGCGATTGGATATTCAAAGTTTTCCGCTGCATAGATTTCCTGTGCTTCCGGCGACGTCAGGAATTCCATCAGTTTCAGTGCTTCGTCATGGTTTGGTGCGGATGCGGTCATTGCAACACCGGAAACGTTTACATGGGTGCCGCTGTTTTCGAAGGTCGGAAAGACGATGCGCACGCTGTCAGCCCAGGCGCGCTGTTCCTCGTCGTTCAGCATCTTTCCCATATAGTAGGTGTTGCCGATGGCAATATCGCATTCACCTGCCCAAATGGCCTTTACCTGCGCCCTGTCGTTGCCTTGAGGTGCGCGGGCAAGGTTTGCTTTGACACCTTCAAGCCACGCGCGCGCGCCTTCTTCACCGTGGTGATGCATGACAGCCGCGGTCAGGGCGACGTTATAGGCGCTCGTGCCCGACCGCGTGCAGATACGGCCCTGCCATTTCGGATCCGTCAGGTCTTCGTATGTTGTAACCTCGCCATCAGCGACCCGGTCGCGTGAGGCATAGACGATACGTGCGCGTGTCGTCAGCCCATACCAGTTACCATCCGGGTCGCGGTATTGCGCTGGCACATTCTGGTTCAGAAGGTCCGAGGTGACAGGTTGCGTTAGCCCGGCTTCAACGATCGAATTGAGGCGCGAAATATCGACGGTGAAAACCAGGTCAGCAGGTGACCGTTTTCCTTCGGCCTGCAGGCGTTCCACCATACCTTTTTCAAGATGGACGATATTAACGGCGATACCTGTTTCTTCGGTGAACGCATTCGTCAACGGCTGAATAAGCTCAGGCTGACGATACGAATAAATATTCACTTCCTGTGCGATTGCGGGGGTCGCCAGCGCCAGACAAGCAGTAGCAAACAGGGTGGGGCGGAATATGGTAAACATGTAACTTTCCATCGTTGATTTTGACGCGATATAAAGCCGACTAAATAACTCAGGTCAATACCTGATTAAAATACTATGGTAATTTTTTCATATCCAGCTTTGCTTCATCCCACAGCGCATCCATTTCTTCCAAATTTGACTGCGCGGGTGTTTTTCCCATCCGGGCCAATTTCGCCTCAACCCGCTCAAAGCGGTGGGTGAACTTTGCATTGGCTGCACGCAGGGCAACCTCTGGGTCAATTTTCAGGTGACGCGCAAGATTGGCCATCACAAACAGAAGATCGCCAAATTCTTCCTCAATCTCGGTCTGCGACAGGGTCGCGCGCGCCTCTGTCAGTTCACTTGCTTCTTCAACTATCTTATCAAGCACCTGATCGGTTGACGGCCAGTCAAATCCAACGCGGGCTGCACGTTTTTGCAACTTGACGGCCCGCATCAGCGCGGGCAGGCCGATTGCGACGCCATCTAATGTGCCTTTTTCGGCCTTTTTCACGCGTTCTTCAGCCTTCAACTTCTCCCAATCACGGGTTTGTTGTTCTGCAGATTTGTCGCGGCTTTCCGTTCCGAAAACATGCGGGTGACGTGCGACCATTTTGTCTGAAATGGATTTTGTGACGCTGTCAAAACTAAACAGGCGGGCTTCTTCACCCATTTGTGTATGATAGATAGTCTGAAGCAGCAGGTCGCCAAGCTCGCCTTCAAGCTCTGCCCAGTCCTGACGCTCTATCGCATCTGAAACTTCGTAAGCTTCTTCAATGGTATAGGGTGCGATAGACGTAAAATCCTGTTCAATATCCCAGGGGCACCCGGTATCCGGGTCCCGCAGGCGGCGCATAATTTCCAATAGCCGCGGAAGGCCCCCGTCTGGGTCGTTCACAAGCGTGTCGCTGTCTTTGGTCATTGCATCTTCCCGGGGTTTGAGAAAGGCTCTGTGCAATTATTCAGATGACACCAGAGGAGTCCACCATGCCTGTCGTCAATCGTATTGCTGACTACGCCGAAGACATGAAAACATGGCGGCGGCATCTGCATATGCACCCTGAACTTCAGTTTGATTGCCACGAAACAGCTGCCTTCGTTGTCGAGCGGCTGAAGGAATTTGGCGTCGATGAAATCCACGAAGGAATTGCAACATCCGGCGTTGTGGCAATTATCAACGGACAGGGTGATGGTGACACCATAGGCCTGCGCGCTGATATGGACGCGCTGCCAATGCAGGAAACAACTGGGCTCGACTATGCCTCTGCCGTTGACGGAAAGATGCATGCCTGTGGCCACGACGGCCATACCACAATGTTGCTGGGGGCCGCACGGTATCTGGCGGAAACGCGCCGGTTTTCCGGACGGGTCGCGCTGATCTTTCAACCCGCTGAAGAAGGCGGTGGTGGTGCCGGAGTCATGGTCGAAGAGGGGATGCTTGAGCGTTTTGGCATCAATCAGGTCTACGCGCTTCACAATGTGCCGGGTGTGCCTGTCGGGCAATTTTATACCACACCGGGCCCGATTATGGCTGCGGTTGATACCTTTGAAATATTTATCAAGGGCGACGGAGGCCATGGTGCCTATCCGCAGGATACGAAAGATCCGATTGTCGCGGTTGTTGGCATGGTCAGCGCCATCCAGACAATCGTAAGTCGCAATCATTACGCATTGCAGGATCTGGTGGTTTCCGTCACGCAAATTCATACCGGTACCGCAGACAATATCATACCGGAGGACGCTTACATCTGCGGTACGGTCCGCACGTTTGAAAAAGATGTTCAGGACATGGTCGAAGATCGTCTTAAAGAGATCGTCGCAGGACAGGCAGCGGCATATAATGTTGAGGCCCGGCTGGATTATATTCGCGGCTATCCCGCAACTGTCAACAACGCAGAAAAAGCAGCGTTCGCTGCGGACGTCGCCCGGGAAATAGCAGGCGAAGCTGGCGTAAACCCAGACGCCCCCCGCGAAATGGGGGCAGAAGATTTTGCCTATATGCTTGAAAAACGCCCGGGTGCTTATCTGTTCTTAGGGCAGGGCGATGCGGCAGGCCTGCACCACCCTGCGTATAACTTCAATGACGAGGCATCCCCGCATGGCGCAAGCTTTTTCGCGCGATTGGTTGAAAAAGCCCAGCCTCTGGCAGAGGCCTGAAATATCGGATTGCGACCTGCTCAAAGCTCTATCGAACCGATCAGTATGACAGTCACGCTGGGGCAGTGATTTGACAGTTTTTGTAAAAATATTTCTGGGTCTTCTCATATTGGTACTGGCCTATTTACGGTTTGCGCCGGGTTCCGCTGAAGACTGGCACACTCTGTCAGGTTCAAATTACCCGTTGCCATCCGGGCAAAACTGGAATGTTGAGCGTGGTTCGGTAACGTATCAAGCTGACTGGGTGGGTTTGACGCCCACAGAAACACTTTCAAAGATTGAAAGCGTTGTTTTAGACACGGCGCGTACGCACCGTTTCGCTGGCTCGATACAATCGGGGCAAGTCACCTACATAACCCGGTCAGCAGTTTTTGGGTTTCCAGACTACACGACAATATATGCCGAGCCCACTGAGGAGGGGAGCCGAGTTGTTATTTTTGGCAGGCTGCGCTTCGGACGGTCAGATTTGGGAGTGAATGCCGCCCGTGTCGAGGGCTGGGTCAAAGCTCTGGAGCGGCTTTGAAAGGCTGGACGAAATGCAGGATTGCCCTGTTTCACGCCACATCGGGTTGTTGAGTGACATTTCGCAGCGCGCCATAAACGCCCGCCCGCCAACGACAAGGCAAATTTCTTCGCCCAACTCTACCCGAGAGCCCGTCTTGTCTGTACAGTAGCAGTCTATCGTCTTGCCACCCATCAAGATATCCGCGAACGCTGGGCCTGTCAAAATTGATCCTGTAAGGACCGTTAATAAAAGAGTCGTACGTATCATGTGTGCAAAGTTAGCATAATTGCACCTCTTGACCAAGTCACGCTGATGAGAGATTGGGAAGGCATGGTTCCCTTAGAAAAACTGATTCAGATCACCGAACGCTTTGAATTCCTTGAGGCCAAAATGGCGCAGGGTGCTTCTGGTGATGAAATTGTGACGCTTTCTCGCGAGTATTCGGATCTAAAACCGGTGGTCGAGCAAATAACGGATTACCGGTCATTGCTCGACGATGTTGAGGCGGCGGAATCAATGTTGTCTGATCCGGAAATGAAAGAACTGGCAGAAGAAGAACTGGAAGAGCTTAAGGTAAAGCTCCCCAAAATTGAAAAGGCGCTTCAGCTAAGCCTGCTTCCCAAAGACGCAGCAGATGCGCGCCCGGCGATGATCGAAATTCGGCCCGGCACCGGGGGCGAGGAAGCCGCGCTTTTTGCAGGGGACTTGCTGCGCATGTATCAGCGTTACGCTGAAAGTCAGGGCTGGCGGTTTGACATTCTTGAACAAAGCGAAACAGAACTTGGCGGGATCAAGGATGTCGTCGCGCATGTTCAGGGGGTTGGCGTTTTTGCCAAGCTTAAGTACGAAAGTGGTGTGCATAGGGTGCAAAGGGTGCCGGAAACGGAATCAGGTGGCCGGATTCACACGTCTGCGGCGACGGTCGCTGTTTTGCCAGAGGCGGAAGACGTTGATATTCACGTCGATGCAAACGATATCCGAATTGATACCATGCGCGCCTCGGGTGCGGGTGGGCAGCATGTGAATACAACGGACTCCGCAGTTCGGATCACCCATATCCCAAGCGGGATTGTTGTCACCAGTTCCGAAAAATCCCAGCACCGCAACCGCGAGATCGCGATGCAGGTTCTTAAAACCAGACTTTATGATCTCGAGCGGCAAAAACTGCACGATGAACGGTCTGCAAGCCGCAAAAGCCAGGTTGGCTCCGGGGACCGGTCTGAGCGCATCCGGACCTATAACTTTCCACAAGGCCGAATGACCGATCACCGCATCAATCTGACGCTCTACAAGTTGGATCAGGTCATGCAGGGCGATCTGACTGAAGTGATCGAAGCGCTGACATCGGATGATCAGGCGACGATGCTTGCGGAAATGGAGACTTGAGATGGCGTCAGAGTCTGATTCTGCCGATTCAGGTGGAGCTTTCGCTCTTCTTTTGCGCCGCGCGACAACAACACTGACAATCGCGGGTGTTCCTGATCCGCAACGTGACGCCCGACGCCTGCTTGCGTTTGCGCTTGGCGTTTCGGTTGACCGTTTGGTGCTGGCAATGGACGGACACCCTTCCAACGAAGTGGCTGGTAAATTTCTGGAAGTTATAGAGCGCCGGATTGCGCGCCAGCCTGTCTCGCAAATTGTGGGGGAAAGAGAGTTCTATGGCCGCGCCTTTCGGGTGACATCCGATGTGCTTGATCCACGACCAGATACCGAAACGCTGATCGATTGCGCATTGGAACAGCCATTTCAGCGGGTTCTTGACCTGGGAACCGGTAGCGGCTGTATCTTGCTTACCTTGCTGGCCGAAAAAACGGGCACTTCTGGTGTTGGAGTCGATATCTCCGAGGCAGCTCTTGGCGTCGCACGTGACAATGCAGAGGTGCTTGGCCTGAAAGAGGCCACAGAGTTCCAGCAATCAGATTGGTTCTCGGCTGTATCAGGGACCTATGATCTGATCGTGTCCAACCCGCCGTACATTTCAGAGGTTGAAATGGAAACGCTTGAACCAGAAGTGCGTGAGTGGGAGCCTGTCGAGGCCTTGTCGCCGGGTGGGGATGGCCTATCCGCATACCGCAGCATCGCAAAAAGTGCTGCAAGTTTTTTGACACAAGGGGGCCACCTTGTTGTTGAGATTGGCTTTGAGCAGGCAGCGTCAGTAAGTGCAATTCTTGAAAAGGCCGGATTCCATGATATTGTGGTGAAAAGGGATTTGAATGGCCATGATCGTGTGGTCAGTTGCCGTATTCTATGAAAACTGTGTAAAAACTGGCGCGCAGGGTGGCAAAAAAGCACGCAAAATGCATCTGAACGTTAGATTCTGCTTGTCATACCCCTTTGCTCGTGTTTACTCAGTCATGTACGAGGCGGCGGATGCATAGCGCGGTCCCCCTTGTCAGTAAGCCAGAACATCGCCCGAACCCGGTTGGTTAGCCCCACGCATAATGCGCGGTAGAGGTAACAGCGAATGCCACACCAAGGCTGGATACGAAGTAAATTATGAGATCAACAAAACAACGTACGCGGGGCAAACCGAACCGCAATCGCAATACTGGAAACAACCTGAACCGAGTCTTTGACAGTTCGGGTCCAGAGGGCAAAGTCCGCGGCACTCCGCAGCAGATTATTGACAAATATCAACAGCTCACGCGTGATGCGCAGCTGAGTAATGACAGGGTCGCGGCTGAAAGTTTTCAGCAACACGCAGAGCATTACACCCGTCTGCTTGGCGAAGCACAGCGCGAGGCGGAAGCCAGACGGCTGGAGCAGGAAGCACAGCGCGAGCAACAGCAAAACCAACGCGGTCCTGAGCGTGCAGAACGCAACGAACCCGTACAGGCGCAAACGTCTGAAGCCCGCCCTCCACAGCCTTCAGAAGGCCAGGGCGACAACCAACCGAGGGAGCGGAGACAGCCCCGACGTCAGGAGCGCAGGGTTGACCCCGCAGAGGCGCCGCAGCCTGACATGATGCCGCCTATTCCGATGATGCAATCACCCGCTGAGAGTGATTTGGTTGAAACACCGGAGTCCGCGTCCACGTCAGAGCCCGCGCCAAAACCCAAACGGCCACGTAAGCCACGCGTGCCAAAGGTTGAAAAGCCAAAGGCTGATGCAGCACCGGAGGCTGCGAAGGAAGAACCATCCGGGGGCATGCCAGATACACCCGAAGCTCCCGAAGCTGCTGAGTAATCAAAAGTCAAAAACCCATACGCTGAAACGTATGGGTTTTTTTACGGCCTGTAAGTCAATCGTGTTGGCCCGGTTTGAGCTTCTAGCGATCAAAGTTTAGCCGTTCTTGTTCTGTATGGCATGGTATTGACGCTTGTCGTTGAACAGCAAATTTCACGTCTCTGTCGTGTTGTTGCCCTGATCGTGCCACACCAAGCCCTGATCCTGAACCGAAACAGCTACGGTTGAGGTACTAAAGCGTGATCGCATTTCTTAAGAGCGCCGGGATCATCCTTGGAATATTCATTGGCACGACGATTCTGGCAGTGGTGTCACCCCAGATCGCGTTTTACGTCGCTATTGCATTTCTCATCCTACCAGGAATCGCTTTGTTAAAGCCAATACCGAAGCTGTGGCTTGGCAATCGCGGAGTCAATTTTGCACTGATTTTGTTTGTCGGCATTCCCGTGACGATCGGTGCGCATGGGATCGTCACGGATCAGCGAGAGACACAGTTTGCTGAACTAAAGGCCACAGACCAGACCGCCTATCTTGCTGCGCTTGAAGACTTTGATCAGGATCGCTGGCTTTCTGAATTGAAGGTAATCGATCCAGAGCGTCATGTGGTTGAAGTCGCCCGGATCGCGGAAGAAGAGGCCCAGAAACAACAAGAAGCTAGAGCCAAAGCCCAAGCAGAGGCAGCGGCAACGCGCGCAGAGGAATGCGGCAACAAGAACGAAATCACGGCCTATGTTATGAGCCAAGAATTCGTTAAGCGCCAGCTCCGCGCCCCTTCGACCGCAGAGTTCCCGTGGGCCACTGAAATTAGCACACGCGCGCTGGGCGACTGCAAGTATCAAATAGTTGCCTACGTCGATGCGCAGAACGCGTTCGGTGCAATGCTTCGGACACGGTACACCGCGACGATGCTGCTGCACCCAGTAGAGGAAAGCTGGTCTGCACTGAAAGTTAACGTTTCAGAATAGGTGGCCGACAAATCGTTTTCTGTCTGCAACCGATTTCCCGCAGAGCATTCTCTGTTTTCAACTCATGTCGGTTTTGAGCCCACAGCAGATCAACTGGAACTGCTGAGATGGCTCAATCTTTAAGTGAAAGTCCGGGCCAGAGCGCAGAACCCTTCGATCGAGATTTGCTCTGCCCGATCGGTCGGCTTAATCCCAACCGAAACCATCCGGTCTTCCATATCAGGGGCAATGGATTTCAGCGACGCGCGCAGCATTTTGCGCCGCTGGTTGAACCCGGCCGCCACAATACGATTGAGGATTTTCTCGTCCGCTGGAAACAGCGGCTCTTCACGGCGTTTCAGATGAACCACCGCAGAATGAACTTTTGGCGGAGGTGTAAATGCCTCTGGCGGTAGCGACATGACAATCCGCGCCTCAGTGCGCCATTGCGCAAGAATGCCAAGCCGACCGTAGGCCTTGCTGCCGGGCTGCGCCGTAATGCGCTGAGCAACCTCTTTCTGAAACATCAGGGTCAGGCTTTCCCAGAAGGGTGGCCAACTCATAGGCGTAAGCCAGCGTATCAAAAGCTCTGTTCCAACGTTGTAAGGCAGGTTTGAAACAACACGGATTGGCAGCGTGAGATGCGCGCGCACGTCAATATCCAGCGCATCTGCATTGATAACCTCAAGCCGGCCCGGGTAGGCGTCGGCAATTTCTGCCAGCGCGGCCATGCACCGCGGGTCTTTTTCAACTGCAAGAACGCGCCGTGCCCCTTCCGCGAGCAGCCCCCGGGTCAGGCCACCCGGACCGGGGCCAACTTCCAGAACGTCGCACCCCGCAAGATCTCCGGCCTGTCGCGCGATTTTTGCGGTCAGATTAAGGTCGAGCAGGAAGTTCTGCCCCAGAGATTTTTTCGCTACAAGCCCGTGGGTGTTGATCACTTCGCGAAGCGAAGGAAGAGAGTCTATCTTGCTCATCCTCTGGCCTTGGCCATTTTGTCCGCAAGCTTCAAAGCCTCGATCAGACTGTCGGGCTTGGCAATGCCTTTACCCGCAATGTCAAAGGCTGTTCCGTGGTCGGGCGAGGTGCGCACAAAAGGCAATCCCAGCGTCACATTCACGCCTCTGTCGAAATCAAGCGTCTTGATCGGGATCAGCGCCTGATCATGGTACATGCACACAGCTACATCATAACTGCTTCGCGCTCTGGCATGAAACATCGTATCTGCGGGCAGGGGGCCTATGATGCGCATCCCCTGCGCACGCAGTGTTTCAAGAACCGGGGCGATAAGGTCGCGGTCCTCTGTCCCCATAGTGCCGCCTTCGCCTGCGTGAGGGTTGAGGCCAGCAACGGCGATACGAGGGGCATCAATGCCAAAATCACGTATCAAACCGGCATGTGTAATCTTCAGCGTTTCTGTAAGAAGCTCGGCCGTCAGCGCCTTTGGCACTTCCGATAACGCGATGTGAATAGTGACTGGGACGACTTTAAGGTCTGGTCCTGCCAACATCATCACCACACGGTCAACCCCGGCCAGCGCGGCGAGGTATTCTGTGTGCCCCGGATAGGCAAATTCCGCACCGTCTTTCAGCGCTTTCTTGTGAATAGGGTTGGTGCAAAGCGCCGAAGCTGCACCGGATGTGACCAGTTCGACACCTCGTGCGATCACGTCTATCACGGCTTTTGCGTTTTCAGGTGCAGGAACGCCGGGTGTTGCTGGTGCGGCGAACCGGTGAGCCAGTATTGGTAGCGTATCCGCTGAAGCCAAAACTGCATCTTTCGGGGTCGCGATTTTTGTGATCGGGGTGCCTGGCGGCAAATGCGTCGGGTCCCCGATAAGAAAAAATGGCAGCGTTTCCTTAAGTTCAGACCACGCCAGCACAGCAAGCTCCGGACCGATACCCGCCGGCTCGCCACAGCTTAGCGCAATTGGCGGTGTCGTCATGGGTACGAGATGAAAGCTTCAGCCCGCAGATCCGCCAGCAAGCCATCCGCATAAGAGCTGAACCGCTGGTTTGTCAGGCGTGCACGTATATCTTCCCTTGAAACGTCGACGGTTTGTTCGGTAACGCGACCACAAAGCATCAGGAGCATCAATGTTTGACCGTTAGAGCGGGTCAAGGCCGTTGAAACTTCGTTATCATCCAGCTTTGCAAGTTCCAGCGCGATATCCTGTGGAACTTCTGCAACTGGTAGTGTTTCGCGTTGAAGGCGTTCTTCTGGCTGGCCTTTGGCAATTCCGTAAAGGTCATCACAGGTGTCAATCTGGTTTCGGATGTTTGCGGCCTGACTCTGGGCTTTTTCGGTTTGCCCTCCGGCTATGAAATAGGTGGCATACTCAACCGATATCGCCTGCTCATCGGGCGTGTCGGTTTCTTCGATGGCGCGGAGCTGAAAAAGCGCAATCGCGTTTGGAATTTCAATCGGGTCCGTCACTTCGCCCGGGCTAAGCGTGAGAATCTGTGCGCGAATTGGCGCGGGAAGATTACCGATTGGCATCCAGTCGATCCGGCCACCACGTCCGCGTGAGGCTGAGGCAGAGCTTGACTGGGCTGCAGAGGAAAACGCACCAAGCGATGTCATCTGGCTTATTTGTTCCGCACGGTGTCTGGCCGATGCTTCTTGTCCGGGAGGGGCCGGCAAGATGATCTCGGAAAGCAATACGCGAACGCCGCTTTGATTTGACGACAAGGCAATCGCGCGGTCAATTTCTGATTCAGTGATGTTCACGCGTTGTGTGAATCGTTCCCTGATAACACTTCGCCAGGCCAGACCGGCGATCACAAAGTCACGGAACGTCTGCATTTCAATACCGGTGCCTGCAAGAAGCTGGCCGAATTGCTCAACCGTCAAATCTGCGCGCGAAACAAACTCTTCCATTCCTGCTTCGATGTCTTCTTCTGGAACGGATATCCCTAGCTGGCCAGCAACCTGAAGCCTGAGACGGTCATCAATCAGCCCGTTCAAGGCTTCTTCTTCGAGGTTACCTGGCTGTCTCAGAAGCTGAAGCAGCTTGATCCGCTGCTCGACTTCAAAGTTTGTTACGACCTTGTCATTGACCACAACAGCGGGCGCGAATTTACTTTGCGCAGATACTGGCAAGCTGAGCATCAAAATCGAGACACAGGCCAAAATCAGACGCGTCGGTTTAAAGCTTCTCATGTTCGTTTGCTCTTTTCTTAACTGGTGCAGCTTCGGGCAAGATTACGGCCACTGCCGCCAACCCCAAAACCACTGAGCGATATCGTCAGACCGAAGTCTGTTGCTGGGGTCACAATAGTCGAGGACGTAAAGCGACGCGAGAGGGAAAGATCAATCTTTACGCACTCGTTCTGGTATTCCAGGCCCACACCTGCTCGTGATGCCTGTTTTTCGACAAAATCGTAACGCCAATCGGTTTTCCCGGTCCAGCGATCATCGAAGCGGTAGGAAGAATCGAAAATCCATTCAGATGTACGCTGGCGGCTTTCTGCGGGTGCTGCGGTTAACCAAACATAGGTCGAGGCAAGCGACAGCCGATCATTGCGCCAAGACACGCGGGTTTCGTTTCGCGTGAAATCAAAGGTGTCATCAAACAATGCCCTGTTTGTAAGAGACAGGTTGTTTTGCAGTTTGAGCTGTATCGCGGCCAACCAGTCAGAGGTGCTGCCTGTGAGGCCGGAGCCAGCCGTGAACTGCCCCAAATCCTCGGCCCGGAAGATGCGACCCGCCGTCAGCCCAAGGGACCAGCCTGCAGGGTCAAAGCGCGTCCATGACCCACCAACATTTACGCGAAATCCCCTCTCGTAAGCATCTGTGCCAGGATAGCGGGTCAACGCAAACAGATTTCCTTCGTCAAATTCCAGCAATGTGCTGTCTTCGTTTGGTAAATTCGGAATGTTTTCATTTGTCCAGAGCAACTGCACCACAGGCTCAACGATGTGCGAAGCACCCTCGGGGCTGGTCATAGCCCACGGCCAGCGCAACTCTGAACCCAGTGTAATGGTATGAAACAAACCATCTTCTTCACCGGGCGCACCCTGTGAAACATCGTAGAAATCGAGGTTCGCTTCGGTTAGTACGGCTGCGACCATTCCGTTTCTCAAAATCCAGTCCTTACGCCAGTCTAGGCCAGCACTGGCACGTGCCACGTCCCGCCCAAGATTGCCCAGAATGCTCGAGCGGCGACTGTGGCTATGCGTTTGAAACCTGAGATCAGCATCGCCGCCGATGAAAGCAGGTTCAAACCTGCGTTGGTAGAATATGTCCGATACCAGAGACGGGATCGTACTGTTGCTTTCAGTTGTTCGCAGCGTTTCATAGAAGACAAGCCTGGCACTAAAAAACTGGTCCCGCCGTGTGCGGGACAGTTCTATCGCACTGTCCAGCCGGTCCGCATCGGAATAGCCATAGTCGAGCAGATAAGATGAATCGCTTGTGGCTTCGATATCAAAATTAAGCTTGTAATCACGCGGTAAGTTAAAGCTGCCTTCGCCAAACAGATACCAGCGGTCCTGGTCGCGCAAAATATCATCCCGCGAAAAAGCACCTTCAAAGTCGATTGTTCCGGTCCGGAACGCCTGCCTGTAGCGCAACTCAAGCGTTTTAGTGCTGGAGGAAAAATAGGGCGTTATCGTGATATCTTTGTCGTCGCCTATCGCGATGAAGTAAGGGATCTTAAGACCAAACCCAAGTTGTGATGTAGATCTGAGCGACGGTGTAAGAAAACCGGTGGCACGTTCCAATGTCGGATCAGGCAACCTGAGGCGCGGTAGATACATTACCGGAATGTTCATTACGCGAAATTGCGCATTGTCAAAATAGAGCTGCCGTTCTTCCTGATCATGGATAATGCGTTCTGCACGAATTTGCCAAAGGGGAACCGGGTTGTTTGTACAAACCTGGCAGCTTGAAGCGACGGTTTTGTATAGCTGGGTATAGCGCCCGCCCACTCTGGTCATTTCGGCTGCGGCGAGTTGCAATTGCTGGTCAAGCACCATTCGCGCACCGCGCATAACGCCGTTTCTTAAGTCAGCGTCAAGGCTGGCGCTGTCTGCAAGAACGATAATCGAATCCCCTTCGATCAGCGTGACGGGTCCCTCTATTTCAAGATGCTCTCCGGCTCTGTCATAGGTGATGCGACTTGCCTTAAGGTGAGACCCCCGAAAAAAGATCTCGACATTGCCTTCCGCGACGATCGTTGAACTTCCGAGAATTTGCAGGTTGTCGGCAATAAGGCTCGCTGCGTCCTGAGCCCGAGCGGACACAGGCAACACCAAAAGGGCAAACAAAATACAGAGAACGCGCGACATCAGCCGTCCTCCAGATGCAATAAAAGCGCCAGAGACAAACATATTGCCGCAACCGGTGGGCTCCAAGCGGCGACAATTCCGGGTATTTGTCCGCTTTCACCCAGAACCTGGGCGAAGTTTCGGATGAAAAACAAGGTAAAACCAGACAGGATAGCACCTAACACCATTGTCCCCGTGTGGCCAAAGCGCGTGTGGCGCAGGGTAAAACAAGCTCCTACCATGACCATCGCAACAAGCAGTAGGGGAAGCGCAAGCTCCATTTGGAGCCAAACCTTGTGCCTGCTTGCCGAAAATCCGGCCCGGTCAAGGCTTTCTATGAAAGCTGGTAAATCCCAGATCGGGATCGTGTCAGGCGTTCCAAAGCTGTCGCGAATTTGGTCGCGTGTCAGTTCGGACGGAAGGTTCAGGTGTTCATGGAAAATTGCGTCGCGTTCCGGATTGTCACTGTCGTGTAGCCGCCATTCTTTGGCGTCGACCAGTTCCCATGCCCCAGAGGTAAGCGAGGCCGTGCGGGCCTCAATCCGCCGAATTGCTGTGCCATCATTCGAGAATGTCATGAAGGTCGTGCCCAGCAGCCGCGTTCCGTCCAGATTCGCATGCGAAGCTCGTATCACGGTCTGGCCCTCGGGCCCGCCCTGACGCAGCCACAAACCTTCCTGCGAAATCGAAAGGACTGCCTCGTTGTTTGTGTATCGGTTGACGCGGGCCTCATATTCTTTCGTTGTCGCGGCAACGATAGGGTTGAGCGCGGCAACCGCCAGCACCCCGATCAGAAGGGCCACCAGAACTGGTGGTACCAGCGCCCGAAGGGCAGACCTGCCGGCTGCGCGCGTAACAACCATCTCGCTGCTTCGGGCCAACCCAAGAAACAGAGTCAAAGTAGCCAGAATTACAATTAGCGGCAAAATCTGGTAGATCGACTGGGGCACATTCAGAGCTGACAGTGAAACGATCTCAGTGAATCCGATGACTTCGCTATCAAATTTCCGAAGTTGTTCGACCATATCAAGCAGAAACATGATGATCGCAAAAATTGCGAAAATGCTGGCAAAAGCACTTAAAAAACGCCGCGCAAAATAAAGATGCAAAGTCATGCAGTCACCTTGCGTCGTCGTTTGAAGAGCATCGGTTTGCTGGAAATCCAGAGCATTAGATAAGAGATCAAGATTCCGGTTAGGACAGAAACGTAAACCAAGAACCAATAGTTTTCGTTGTTTTGGGCGATTTCGTTCAAGGCGTTGTCTAAGGTTTTTATAAAGATCAACAATACGATAGCGCCGACGATTTGTCGCCAAAACCCAAATCGGTTAAAGCCACCAAGCATCAAACAGGAAAAGCCAACAAGAGCCGTGACAATCGCAAGAAGAGGTTGGGCAAATCTGAAATGTGCTTCGTATAAAAAATGTGCGCGTCTTATCCCGATGCTTTCCAGGAATTCGTCGGACGCGTTTAAAAGCTGATACGTCGACAAGAGCTCTGGGTTGCTTGATGTCGTTGATTTTTCCTCAATCAAAGATCCGATGTCATAGGCAAAATCTGCAAAACTTGTCGTAGCTAAACGCTGGCTGTCAGGTGTGAAACTTTGGGCCAGACCGTCAAACATCAAAAGTTTTGGCCCGGACGGATCACGCACCAACAAAGCGCGTTTTGCGGTATAGGTTACGGGAGAGTCTGCGTTGCGGACATCAGATAGGAAAATGTGACGTAACTCCCCGGCCGGGCTGATCTCGCGGATATAAAACGTGATACCGTCGGCGGGGTGCAAAAACATGCCTTCCTTCAAAAACCGTGCCGTGACGTTTTGCGAAATCTCGGCACGTCTTTCGTGCAAGGCCCGAAGCGACGAGGGAACAAGAAAATGCATGAGAACAGACATCATGAGCGCAACGACGATACCGAAGAACAACACAGGACGCGCGAGGCGATACCCGCTGTAACCGGAGGATTGCATAACAACCAATTCACTTTCCGTCGAAAGGCGGTTTGTTACGTAGACCGAGGCAGCAAATGCGGAAATAGGCAAAACAACCCGAACCACGCGCGGCAGCGTGAGCGCGGTGAACTCCAGAAACACCGTTGCGGACTGGCCGTCTGCAATAAGCTGGTCAAACAAAACAACGGCGCGGTTAATCCAGTAAACCATCACAAGAACAAGCGAAAAAAAACCGAAAAGCACCATCAATTGCGACAGCATATATCTGTCGAATCTGGCCAATCTTATCCCCCTTAGTCCCGTTTCAGCGCAACCTAGCGGATTTGGCTGGCGGGGAAAACTGCTATCTGGTCAATAATGCAACCAGCGACTAGGTATAGCAAAACCCTGCTTACGGAGACCATACATGACAACCCCTGCTGTGATCCATTTTAAAGATGTAGACTTGGACGTAATTTCCGATTGGAAAGGCCGCATTGCGGTATTTCTTGGCGCTGACGGTCGCATGGATCAGACGGCGCGGCGGGTGAATCGCCTGACAAAGGGTGCACTGCAACGGATGGTTGAAAACCCGGGCTTCGCAAAAATGAAGGCCGGGGACATTCGTGAACTGGCGTTTCCTGCAGGGTTAGCTGCAGAAGCGGTTATTGTAACGCGTCTTGACCGTCGCCCAACAATCGAGGATGCACGCAAGGCCGGATCAGCGATTGCCAAATCCAAAGGCAAAAACCCCTTGTTGGTTCTGGCGGGTAACCTTGCCAAATCCGCAGAACTTTCGCTTGGCCTTGCGCTGCGGGGGTACGATTTTTCTGACCATAAATCGGATGAAGAAGAAAAAAACGGCGACATAACAATCATGCTGACCAAACCCGAAGAGGTTGCAGCAGAATCCGCGCCGAAGGCGGCCGTTGCGGAGGGTGTGTTTTTCACTCGTGACCTGGTAAATGAACCCGCTAACGTTCTGACAACAGATGATTTTGCAGCGCGTCTAGCCGCGATGCAGGAGTTGGGGCTTGATGTTGAGATTCTGGAAGAAGACGCGCTTGAAAAGCTTGGGATGCGCACCCTTCTTTCTGTCGGACAAGGAAGTGAAAGCCCGACAAAAGTTGTGGTCATGCAATGGAACGGTGGGAAAAAAGGTGACGCGCCTTTTGCTTTGGTCGGGAAGGGCGTTGTTTTTGATACTGGTGGCATTTCCCTGAAACCGGGCGCTGGCATGGAAGACATGACTATGGACATGGGCGGTGCGGGCGTCGTGTCTGGCGTGATGCGCACCTTGGCGCTGCGCAAAGCCAAGGCAAATGTCGTCGGCCTTGTCGGGCTGGTTGAAAATATGCCCGACGGCAAAGCAACACGCCCCGGCGATGTTGTGAAGTCAATGAAGGGCGACACAGTTGAAATCATCAACACGGACGCTGAAGGGCGTTTGGTTCTGGCAGATGTCCTCTGGTACGCGCAGGAGCGTTTCAAGCCATCAGGGATGATTGATCTTGCAACACTGACAGGTGCAATCATCATCGGCCTGGGGCACGAAAATGCGGGTGTATTTTCCAATGATGACGCGCTGTGCAACGCGTTTCTGAAAGCAGCAAAAGCTGAAGGTGAAGGCGCATGGCGTATGCCGCTGGGCAAAGCTTATGACAAACAGATCAAATCCAGAATTGCCGATATGAAAAACGTTGGCGGGCGACCTGCGGGTTCGATCACGGCGGCGCAGTTCCTGCAAAGGTTCGTGAAGGAAGACATGCCCTGGATTCACCTTGATATTGCAGGGGTCGCAAGTGTTGCGGCGGAAACCAGTTTTGCACCCAAAGGCGCGACAGGCTGGGGGGTCATGTCACTTGACCGTATGATCCACGACATGTTTGAGCGCTGATGGGCGCTGCGTTCTTTTACCACTTAACCGAAAGTCCGCTTGAACATACTCTGGCAATGCTTTTGGGCAAGGCAGGCCAAGCGGGCTGGCGGTGCGCTGTTCTTGGGTGTTCGGAGGAGCGAATGATCTGGCTTGATCAGCGTCTTTGGCTTGGCGCGGGCGATGCGTTTCTCGCGCATGGTCTTGCGGGTGGAACATACGACGCATACCAGCCCATCTTGTTGACAATAAAAGACAAATTTTTGAATGGCGCAAGCTGTCTCATGTCAGTTGATGGGGCCGATGTAGAGCCAGGGGTAGTGACTGCGATGGAGCGGGTCTGCATTCTGTTCGACGGTAACGACACGGACGCAGTTGATAAGGCTCGGGCACAGTGGAAAACCCTGACAGATGCCGAATGCAGTGCCCAGTACTGGGCGCAGGATAACGGCAGCTGGACGAAAAAGGCAGAACGCTAGCGGGTTAAGACCAGTTTGCCATTGGCAATTTCGATACGTTCAAAACGGTTGAGATAGGACATGCCAAGAAGCGAGCTATCCATATCCGCCTCGTTCACGTAGGCGGGGATGTTGTCTTCAATGATCGGTCCCAAAAGAACGTTGTCCAGTTTCACGCGGGCGGTTCGTACCGTTCCGTTTGCGGTTTCGGCTTGCCCCAAATACGCGAGCGTTTCAGGATTAATTCCAATTCGGCGCGCGTCATCCGGTGACAAGACGATGTAAGTTGCGCCTGTATCGACAGTAAACCGAACCGGCTGCCCCTTGATTTGAAGCGTCAGATAAAAGTGACCGTCAGGGGATCTTGGAACTTCAATAGTCGCCCCTTCGTTGATGTAACTTTGCTGCGGCAGGATATCGTCGCGGATATCGCCCCAAAGACCAACTGCTGCTACCACACCGATAAAAATCAGCCCCCAGATTGTCGCGTGCTGGGCCGTTTTGCCTAAAGAATTGCGGTTTGACGCTATGAACCAACCAACAACGGCCGTTCCCAGAAGCACAAGATAAATGATTTGCGCAAGTGAATCGCCCGGCATGTTGGTTCCTTTCAAATCCTATATAGGAACCTCAGCCCGCAATGACACCAACAGACCGCAATCCGTCGATCACAAATTGTACGGAAAGTGCGGCCAACAGCATGCCCAACAAACGTGTGACAACGTTGATGCCGGTTTCACCTAGCAAACGCTCCAGCAGACCGGCTGCAAAAAAGAACATCAAAACGACAGTGATTACTGCAATCATTACCAGATGAATGGCAAGGATACCGCTCCATTCACCACCAGCCTGTCCTGTCAGCAAAATCATTGACGCAATTGCGCCAGGGCCACTGATTAACGGGGTGGCAAGCGGAAAGACCGACGGGTCGTTGGCACGAGAGGCCTGCCCACGCCGCCGCTGAGTGCGCCGTTCAAACAACATATCAAGGGCGGTCAGAAACAAGAGGATACCGCCAGCTATCCGAAAAGCAGATAGCGAAATTCCGGCAAATCCAAGAACCGCTTCGCCAAACAACCCAAACAGGGTCAGAAGCCCGACAGAAATTAAGCAGGCGCGCAACGCAATGGCACGGCGTTCAGCTGTTGTCATCCCTTGCGTCAGCGCGACGAACAAAGGCGCGAGACCAATAGGGTCTATCACCACAATCAGCGTTATGAAGGCTGTAAGAAGTGCCGCAACTTCCACGTCTAAGTCTTTGCTTTTTCGAGTTTACTTTGCGCTTTCAGCCACAAGTTTTCGGCGCGTTCCTGTGCGTCTCGCACCTCGGCGTATTTCTTTTGCCAGACGCCCGATTCAGCGATGCGCTCGGGTTCATAGATCGCCGGATCTGCGAGTTTCTTTGCCAGTTTTTCACCCATCTCGTTTAGTTTTTCCAGCCGTTCCTCGCATTTGCGCACCTCGGCGCGCAAAGATTGTAACGTATCGCGTGATGCTTTTAGCGGTGCGGGTTTTGCTTTTGCGGGTTTGGCTGGCGTGTCGCGCGACAATAGCATCTTGCGATAAGACGGAAGATCGTCATCGTAAGGTTTGACTGTGCCGTCTTTAACGAGCCAAAGCCTGTCTGCAACGAGGCTAAGCAGGTGCATGTCGTGACTGACGAGAATCACCGCACCTGAATAAGCCGTCAGCGCGTTCACCAGCGCTTCGCGGCTTTCGATATCAAGGTGGTTGGTCGGCTCATCAAGGATCAGCAGATGTGGCGCGGGAAGGGTGGCAAGCAAGAGTGACAGCCGTGCCTTTTGCCCCCCGGACAAGCGGCCCACGGGTGTTTCAGCCTGATCTGCGCCCAATCCAAAACTTGCAAGGCGTGCCCGTATCTTTGCCTGCCCTTCATTGGGGCGTTCGCGCACGAGGTGCTGAATTGGCGTTTCGTCGATGTATAATTCCTCGACCTGGTGTTGCGCAAAAAAACCGACGCGCAACTTATTGGACGTCGTCATTCGCCCGCCCATTGGTTTAAGTCTGTTCGATAACAGTTTGGCAAGAGTAGACTTTCCCTCGCCATTCTTACCAAGTAAAGCGATCCGATCGTCCTGATCGATGCGTAAATCCATATTCCGCAGAACGACCGTATCGCCATAGCCGACCGATACGCCTTCCGTCGAAATGATGGGTGGTGAAAGCTCTTCGGGTTCTGGAAAGCTGAATACCGTGCGTGCCTGGTCTTCGGGTGCTGTGATCGGCTGCATTTTCTCCAGCATTTTAACGCGCGACTGTGCTTGCTTTGCTTTTGAGGCTTTGGCCTTGAAACGGTCAACAAAGCTTTGCAAATGGGCGCGACGCAGGTCTTGCTTTTTGGCCTGCGCGGCCTGAACCGCGCGTTGTTCGGCGCGTTGACGCGCGAACTGGTCATAAGGGCCAGAATAGTAAGTCAGTTTCTTGTTTTCGAGATGCAGGATCGCGCCAACAGCGCGGTTCAGAAGTTCACGGTCGTGGCTGATGATCAGAACGGTGTGCGGGTATTTCGACAGGTAGTTTTCAAGCCAAAGCGCACCTTCAAGGTCCAGATAGTTGGTTGGCTCGTCAAGCAGCAGATAGTCAGGTGCAGAAAACAGCACAGCCGCAAGGGCAACGCGCATCCGCCAGCCTCCGGAATAGGCGGAACATGGTTTTTGCTGGTCTGCGTGGTCAAACCCGAGCCCGCGCAAAATGGCACCTGCACGCGCCTCGGCCGACCATGCATCAATATCGGCCAGTCGGGTCTGGACCTCGGCAATGCGGGACGGGTCAGTTGCTGTCTCGGCTTCTTCCAGCAGATTGGCGCGTTCCGTATCAGCAGCCAGCACCGTATCGATCAGTGAAACCTCGTTTGAGGGCACTTCCTGCGCAACACCGCCTATGCGCGCGCGGGCTGGCATTGTGACTGTGCCGCCTTCAAGCGGTATTTCACCGCGGATCAATTTGAACAGCGTGGTTTTCCCAGCGCCATTGCGGCCGATCAGGCCAACCTTGTGGCCTGTGGGAATCGTTGCAAAAGCACCCTCAAACAGAGGGCGGCCTTCAACGGAATAGTTCAGATCAGTAATACGCAACATGCGCGCGGTGTGCATCAACCGCGCCTTGGCGTCAATCACAGCTTTTCAAGCGTTCCTACGCGTGTTAGCAGGGCCGCAAATTTCACAGCTGGGCAGGGGCCCGGCTGACAGCTAGCAAAGAGAGACAGACATGGCGATCCAACGCACATTTTCAATCATCAAACCCGATGCAACCAAACGCAACCTGACCGGTGCGATTGCCGCGAAATTCGAGGCTGCTGGCCTGCGGATTGTTGCGTCCAAACGCATCCACCTGACCAAAGCGCAGGCTGGCGTGTTCTATGAAGTTCACAAAGAGCGCCCGTTTTACGACGAACTTTGCGAATTCATGAGCTCTGAGCCGATCGTTGTTCAGGTGCTGGAAGGCGAAGACGCAATCGCGAAAAACCGCGAAGTGATGGGCGCGACAAACCCGGCAGAAGCTGCAGAAGGCACGATCCGCAAGGAATACGCGCTGTCTATCGGCGAAAACTCGGTCCACGGCTCGGACGCGCCGGAAACCGCGGCTGTTGAAATCGCTTACTTCTTCTCGGGTCTTGAACTCGTCGGCTAATAGAACTCAGAACTTAAGATTGGGCGGGTCGCCAGATTGGGCGGCCCGTTTTTAATTCGAGCCCGGCCGCCTCGTGAGGGCGGTTCGGCTCTGTCTGGGTGGCGCACGGGTTTGCTTACATAAGACCCCCATATCAGCACCCGTTCGGTACGTCGTGGTCCCAAGTCTGGCCTGTGAATTTGACGGACATTCATCAGTGGTGTCGGTGAGCGGAGTACGCTCAAGATTTCTTCTGCGAGACCTCTGCGAATTCCGACGCAAGCTCAGCCATGATTTCAGCGGAGTGCTGACCACGATCTGGAACGGGCGGGGGTGATGACACTGGCCAACCTGAAAAACGCGGGGCCACCGCCGCCTGCAAACCATCCTCAGTTTCATGCCATGTCTGGCGCGCGCGATTGTGAGGAGTCCGAAAGGATTCTTCAGGTGAAAGAACGGGTGCCACGCAGGCGTCTGTCCCTTGGAACAACGCTTCCCAATGGTGCAAAGGGTGTTCTGCAAACCGCGCTGAAAGCTGATCAGCCAGCCGGGGCCACGCCGCTGGAATAAATTGATTGGCTAGAAAATCCGCGTCGTCTGCCAGCCCCATCCGCTCCAGGAAAATCAGATAGAACTTTGGTTCGAGACATTGGACGGTCACGAACCGATCATCGGCGCAGCGATAGGTGCGTGACCAGTGGGCGCCGACTAAAGGGTTGGACCGGGCAGGGGGCCCGCCTGCAGTTGACCCGTCTACGGAAAGCAACAGGTTCTGCAAATGGGCAGTCCCGTCAAAGATCGCGGCATCTACAACCGTGCCACTGCCACTGCGCTGAGCTGCCAGAACCCCAACCAGCATGCCGGTTACGAGATAGAGCGCCCCACCGCCGATATCGCCAAGAAGGGTTGGCGGAACAGAGGGGCGTTCGTGTGGTAATGCCGCCGACCAGAGCGCTCCGGCAAGGGCCAAGTAATTCAGGTCATGCCCGGCGAGGGGGGCTTGTGGCCCGTCCTGACCCCAACCGGTCATCCGACCGTAGACAAGCCGAGGATTGACCTCTTGGCACTCTTTAGGGCCAAGGCCCAGTCGCTCCATGACGCCCGGTCGAAAACCCTCGATCAGGCCATCGGCGCGTGCCGCGAGGCGCAGGAAGGTTTCCCGGTCCGCCTCCGACTTCAGATCGAGCAGGATCGAGCGTTTGCCGCGATCGGTGAGAGGCTTGTCTTTCAGGCCAGGCAATGGCCCGGTACGCGGTCGATGCACGACAATCACATCAGCGCCGAGATCCGCGAGCATCATAGCGGCGAAGGGGCCGGGCCCGATCCCTTCAACTTCAAGAATACGGATCCCGTTCAATGGACCATTCGACATGCCTGCTTCCTTCAAGAACCGGAGATTCATCGCTGCATATAACACGCAACCGAGGGTGTTGCGGTATCAAAACAGGATGCGGGGCCGCAGTGCAACCTCTGTGGCGCTCTCGGTTGTTTAAGTCTGGCACATGAATCGCAGAAGGTCTGTGCATGTGTTGCGTCGATCCGTTGAAGCCCGGCCAAAGCGAACATTGTTCTGACAGAAACGCCTCCGCGTGGTACTTGGCGATATGAATGCCACCTATGACACAATCGGTCTGAATTATTCTGACCTGCGAAAGCCCGACACCCGGATTGAACGGTTGATCGGAAAGGTTTTGGGGCCTGCGAAAACCATCTTGAATGTCGGAGCTGGTGCGGGATCATACGAGCCTGCGGACAGGCAGGTGACTGCAATCGAGCCTTCGAAGGAAATGATAAGGCAGCGTCCCGTCTCGGCGGCTACGGTTATTCAGGGCTATGCAGAAGACCTACCGTTTGACGACAATTCCTTTGATGCGTCGATGGCGATCCTGACGGTTCACCATTGGGTGGACAAAGAGAAGGGTCTTAGGGAAATGCGCCGGGTGACACGAGGCAAGATCGTTATTCTTACATACGATCCTTCGTTTCGTGGGTTTTGGCTTGCAGATTACATCCCGCAACTCGTGACGCTGGACGAGGGGCAAATGCCAAGACTGGCTGAATACGAGCAGTCGCTCGGGTCAGTAGGGATTTCACCCGTTCCAATTCCGCATGATTGTACGGACGGTTTCCTGAGCGCCTATTGGCGACGGCCCGCAGCCTATCTCGACCCCAAAGTTAGGGCAGCTATGTCGCCCTTTTGGGCGATGGGCGACGTTTCGGAGGCATTGGGAAGGCTTGAGGCTGATCTGGAAAGCGGTGCATGGGAGCAGCGTTACTCACGACTGATCGACCTTGATGATTGTGACTGTGGCTATCGGCTCGTCACGACGAGGTAAGGCGCTATAAGATTGGGATTTACAGCGTAGCTGAGCCCGAACCGAGGGGAGGGCGAGAAGCGCCCACCCCGTGGGGCCGGTTCGGGCGCTGCCCGTTAGGACACGGGCATTGGGGCGTGTGCATTGATCTTTTCCTATTCATTCGAGCGGATCGGAAGATGCAGATTCTTGCCTTCTTGATTCAGATAAGGGGTGGCAGACATGGTATAAGAACAAGTCCTATTTTTATCTCCGCTCAATGACGCCAATCGCATCCAGCGCTGTCTCAAGGTCTGACAGCCCCTTGTCAAAACTCTCTGCCTTTATCTTGTCAAAACGTTTGCGCAGTGCTTCCTTCTCGCGCCCCTTACAGTCGTTCCAGGGGCGGTTCTGAAGCGCCATGACAAGCACGTAATAGCCAATGAAATGCGGGCGGGTGCCAGATTTCAGCAGGCGGCTATAGGTTTCATCGGCGCCAAGCGCGCGCAGCACTTCGGCAGAGTCGATTCCGGCACGCGCACAGGCGGTTTCCATGGCGGGGCCAAGGTTTCGGATACTGGAAACAGGCGTTTTCATAAGCGCAGAGCTTACATGCCCCGACACCGGGTGCAACGCCGTTTCAGATACTGGCCCAATCCGTGATCCGGATGGTTTTCACCGGGGTATCCGATTTTCGCTCAGCCGCTGATTCATGCGACGTTTGTGAGGAAGTCGGAACATTGGCCGGGGTTGATGGCGAATATCCTGTTTCCTGTGAATTTGGGGGGGTGTTCGATTGCGTCTCTGGCGGTTGAACCTGTGCCATTGACCTGTACCTTTCCCAGCATTTTTTGCGCTGGTATCTGCCTCGGTTTTATTTTGAGCAACTCATTGCGTGGTTGCCGTATGCCAAGTGGTGGCAGGTCTCAATCTGCTTGTCGCGGTAAATTTGCGCCAAATATTCAGGTGATGAATTTTTGCCACAGCCAGAGGCGCGGAAGCGGCAAGCGCGCGCTTTAGAACCGCGTTGTCATCCGGTAACCACGACCAAAAAACATACGTGCAAACGTAATGGGGCGGGTTTTTAACCAGGTGATGCGTTCTGCGGTAAACACGGGCTCCCCAATCGGCAGGGCCAGCAGATCTGCGTTGCTTTCGTTTGCTGCTGTTGCAGAAAAGCTGATTTCCGCTTCAGTAAAGGGGACTTGGTTCACCAGCCATTCATTCGGGCTTAAGGTTTCAAAGTCAGAACAATCAATGTCCGGAACAGTCGCTTTATTGATCCAGCGATCTTCAAACTGAAAGGGGGCGTTGTCCGCGTAGTGCATGCATTGCAAGTGCAACACCTTATCGTCGGGCCCAAGCCCTAACCGTGCGCGCAGCCAGTCTGGTGTAGGGGGGCTTTCGCAGCTCACAAGCGCGTAACGGTAAGCAGCCCCCGATGCTTCGATTTCGACCCGTACCAAAGGAATTTCAAATTTCGCCTGGCGAATGGGGTTTGCATTTACCCGGGTTCCGGTTTTACGCCTGCGGTCAATAAAGCCTTCTTCAGCCAGCTCTCGCATCGCGCGGTTCACCGTGGCGCGGGCGCAGCCAAACTCCTGCGACAGTTCAACTTCGCCCGGCATGATTGCGCCGGGGGGCCAGACGCGGTCTCGGATACGTGCAAGAATCTGGACTTTGATATCGCGAAAACTGACTTTGTCGTTCAATGACATGAAACGCTATTTCCTAATTATGTATGCGCATATATACATTATGTGCAGCAAAATAAAAGTGAACAGAAATGACAAGATGATGCGGATCGTTTCTTCAGACCAGTTTCGTACCTCGCGCTGGAAGAATGGCGGTGGTCTCACCCATGAGATCGCGAAGGAAGAAGACACTCTTGGACTCGTCTGGCGGCTGAGCGTTGCCGAGGTCGCCTCGGATGGGCCGTTTTCCAGTTTTCCGGGCCTCACGCGGATTCTGACGGTCATAGACGGGGCCGGGCTAGACCTTGTTCATGCGGATGGCACAATCAAAGCGTTGCCATTAACACCGGTGCGGTTTTCTGGCGCATTGCCGATAGAGGGGAGGCTGATCGGTGGTAAAATATTAGATTTCAATGCAATATTTGATGAAACTAAGGTAAAGGCTTCTGTTGCTGTTCTACGATCTGGCGATGGCTTTACACCTGAAATCAAAGCTTGTGGCCAACGCGTACTCTATTGCATAGCTGGTGAAATGCAGATCGAAGGCCAGCACGTTGCGCCGGGCGATGCTGCCTTTTTCGACACTTTTCCGACCCGCGTAGTCGTTTCCGAAAATGCCTGTGCATTGCTCGTGATGCTTCAAAAGCGCGGCTAAGTTTACGCAAGCAAGGCTGTAACTGCCTTGCGATACCGCGATACGATATCATCTCTGCCGATATGCCGTCCTTCCCGAACCATGTGACGCCCAGCACTCCACAAGTCGGTAACAACTGCGTCGCTGGCGGCAAAGGCAAGCCCGTCGAAAATTTGCGTATCAGTCAAGGCGCACAGGGCGGGGGCGTCACTGTCTATTGCCAGCAAATCAGCCAATCGCCCTTCGGCAATCACACCCGCATTGCGGCCAAGCGCCTGCGCCCCGCCACGAGCCGCGCCAAGATAAAGCGTTTCGCCAACGCTGCCTTCGCCAGCGACAAGAACGTTTCGCGCAAGATCTCGCAGGCGTTGAGAGTATTCCAGCGTTCGTAGTTCTTCCGTCAGTGAAATTCGTACATTTGAGTCTGATCCGAGCCCAAACGCGCCGCCAGCATTCAGGTAGGTGACACCGTTAAAAGGGCCGTCGCCCAAGTTGGATTCAGTGATGGGGCACAATCCCGCAACAGCACCCGACTTTGCCATGTTTGAAGTCTCAGTTTCAGTCATATGGATTGCATGGATCAGGCACCAGCGATTATCCACTGGCGCATTTTTCAGAAGCCATTCAACCGGGCGCGCACCAAGCCAGCCCTTTATTTCTTTAATTTCTTTGGGTTGTTCGGAAATATGGATATGAACCGGGCCTTCCTTGTGGGCTGCAATAACTTGTGTCAGGTCTTCGGGCGAAGTCGCGCGGAGCGAATGCGGGGCAATGCCAACTCTGGCATCTGCCGGAAGATTGCTGAGGGCGCGTCGCGCCTCTTCTACGAGGCCGTTAAAGCGTTCCACATTGTTGCCAAACCGTAGCTGGCCACCAGAAAGCGGTTGTTTTCCAGCGCCACCGTAAGAATAGAGAACCGGCAGATGGGTGAGGCCAATACCTGTTTGGTTTGCTGCTGCAAAAATGCGTTTCGAAAGCTCTGCAAGATCACTGTAAGGTGCGCCGCCGGGTTGGTGGTGAACATAGTGAAACTCCCCGACAGAGGCATATCCCGCCTCTTGCATCTCCATGAATACAAGGGCTGCGATATCTTCGATCTGATCAGGTGTCAGCCGATCCAAAAAGCGATACATCAGGTCGCGCCAGGTCCAGAAACTGTCCCGTCCTGCGGCGCGGAATTCAGTCATCCCGGCCATGGCGCGCTGAAAGCTGTGACTGTGCAGATTGGCAAGCGCAGGGAGCAGCGTTTTCACGACAATATCGTTCGGTGACTGACCGGCATCTTTTTCGATCGTCTCGATTGACTGGTCGGACAGCGTGAGCCTGACATTCTGGGCCCAGCCCTGTTCAAGATACGCGCGTTGAGCGAAAATTGCAGTCATAGCTTTTTCCATTTGTCTAGACATAAAAGATATAGACGTATACATAAATCAAAAGCAATCCCTGAATCGCTCGAGAATCGCATGACTGATCGTCCGACACTGCTGATCAATACCACCATCGCAACGATGATAGCTGCAGATGTGCCGTATGGCTTGATAGAAGATGCTGCCATTGTCATGGAGCAGGAAAAAATCGTTTGGGTCGGTGCGCGCGCTGACCTGCCATCGCAATACGGCCTCTCCGAGCCATATGATCTTGCGGGTCGTCTGGTGACGCCAGCGTTGATCGATTGCCACACACATCTGGTGTCCGGTGGTAACCGCGCACGCGAATTTGAAATGCGTCTGGAAGGGGCAAGCTACGAGGAAATTGCCCGTGCGGGTGGCGGAATTGTCTCAACAGTTAAGGCGACGCGTACGACGAGCGAGGATGACCTGCTCTCTGATGCCCTAAGGCGTGTTGATGCGCTTATCGCGGAAGGTGTTGTGGTTATTGAAATCAAGTCAGGCTACGGGCTTGATCAAGACACAGAGCTCAAGATGTTGCGTGTTGCACGCCGCATTGCCGATGAACGCCCGGTGTCCGTGCATACGACATTTCTGGGTGCACACGCGGTTCCACCAGAATTCAAGGGCAGGGCAGACGCCTATATTGACGAAGTCTGCATTCCGGCCCTGAAAGCTGCGCACGCTAAAGGTTTGGTCGATGCCGTTGATGGGTTTTGCGAAGGCATAGCCTTTGACACAACGCAGATTGCGCGGGTTTTTGATGTGGCAAAAGAACTGGGATTGCCCGTCAAACTTCACGCAGAGCAACTTTCAAACCTAGGTGGCGCAAAGCTGGCGGCGTCTTACGGTGCCCTGTCCGCAGACCATATCGAGTATCTGGATGAAGATGGCGTTGCCGCCATGGCCAGTGCCGGGACCGTCGCGGTGATATTGCCCGGCGCGTTTTACACCCTGCGGGAAACGCAAGTGCCACCCATTAATCTATTGCGCAAGCACAACGTCCCAATGGCGCTGGCGACGGATGCGAACCCCGGTTCTTCACCGCTTACTTCGTTGTTGTTGACGATGAACATGGCCTGCACGTTGTTCCGCCTGACACCAGAGGAGGCACTGGCTGGCGCAACGCGCAACGCAGCTCTGGCGCTTGGTCTGGATCAGCAGGGCACACTTACGCCGGGCTCGCGTGCCGACCTTGCTGTCTGGGATATTAAGCACCCTGCAGAGCTTGCCTACCGGATCGGGTTCAACCCGCTTCACACCCGTATTTTCGGAGGAAAAATTGAAGACGCTTAAGTTAACCCCCGGGGTTGTCACGCTTGCGCAGCTTGGCACGATTTATTGGCAAGAGGCCAGTGTGGTGCTTGACCCATCCTGTCGCGATGTCGTCGAACAGGCCGCGCATGCGATCGCTGCCGCTGCGGCAGGAGACGTGCCGGTTTATGGCGTGAACACGGGGTTCGGCAAACTTGCCAGCATGAAAATTGAAAAAGCAGACACGGCGACGCTGCAGCGAAATTTGATCCTCAGCCATTGCTGTGGCGTGGGAGAGCCGATTTCACGCCGCCACACGCGCTTGATGATGGCTTTGAAGCTGATGTCACTTGGGCGCGGCGCGTCCGGTGTGCGCTGGTCGCTGATCGAACTGTTGCAGGACATGCTGGCGAAGGGCGTGACGCCTGTTATTCCGGCTCAGGGTTCTGTCGGGGCATCGGGTGATTTAGCCCCACTTGCTCATATGACGGCTGTCGTTATTGGCGAGGGTGTCGCGGAATATCAGGGCGAAACGATGCCGGGGGCCAAGGCGCTTGCAAACGCCGGGTTAAGCCCAATTGCGCTTGGTCCAAAAGAAGGCTTGGCCTTCATCAACGGCACGCAGTTTTCAACAGCATTTGCGCTTGCCGGGTTGCTTGAAGCGTGGCGCGCGGCGGGGTCTGCGCTGATCACCTCGTCAATTTCGACCGATGCGATCATGGGCTCTACCGCACCATTGCAGCCTGAAATCCATGCCCTGCGTGGGCACAGGGGGCAGATCATCGCGGCCGAGACGATGCGCGCCTTGCTGGCCGACTCTGAAATCCGGGAAAGCCACCGCGAAGGCGACACCCGTGTGCAGGACCCTTACTGTATTCGCTGTCAGCCACAGGTGACGGGTGCCGCGATGGATGTTTTGCGTCAGGCCGCTGTCACGCTTGAGATCGAGGCGAATGCAGCGACGGACAACCCCCTTGTTCTTTCACAAGCCGGGTTGATCGTTTCCGGTGGCAACTTCCATGCAGAACCCGTTGGTTTTGCTGCAGATATGATTGCGCTGGCGGTTTCTGAAATTGGTGCAATTGCACAGCGGCGCATTGCGTTGATGGTGGACCCGACACTTAGCCACGATCTGCCACCGTTCCTGACGCCTGATCCGGGGCTGAACTCTGGTTTCATGATTGCCGAGGTTACGACAGCGGCACTCATGAGTGAGAACAAACATCTGGCGAACCCCTGTGTAACAGACAGCACGCCGACCAGCGCCAATCAGGAAGACCATGTTTCCATGGCCGCTCATGGCGCGCGTCGTCTGATGCGGATGGTTAAGAACCTGAATGCGATCCTTGGGGTAGAGCTGCTTTGCGGCGCACAAGGTGTTGAGTTCCGTGCGCCCCTTAAGACCTCTGCGCCATTGCAGGCAGTGATCGACCGGCTTCGCCAGGAAAGTGATGCGCTGGCAGAGGATCGCTACCTTGCCCCCGATCTTGAAATCGCAGCGTCCCTCGTTGCGGATGGCACAATAATCATGGCTGCCGGGCTGGATTTGCCCGAACTGAACGCTTGAAGGAGAACAACATGCTCGACCGCAAGAACACCCGTGACATCTATCCGCCAACAGGGACCGAGATCACCGCAAAAAGCTGGCTGACCGAGGCTCCGATGCGGATGCTGATGAACAACCTGCACCCGGATGTTGCCGAAAATCCGCATGAACTTGTTGTCTACGGCGGCATCGGCCGCGCCGCCCGAAGCTGGGGCGACTTTGACCGGATCATTGCCACGCTGAAGGATTTGGAAGCGGATGAGACACTGGTCGTTCAATCAGGCCGTCCCGTCGCGGTCGTGAAAACCCACCCTGACGCGCCACGTGTTTTGATTGCGAACTCGAACCTTGTTCCGCATTGGGCGAACTGGGATCATTTCAACGAACTCGATAAAAAGGGCCTTATGATGTACGGCCAGATGACCGCAGGGTCGTGGATATACATCGGCTCGCAAGGCATCGTTCAGGGCACATATGAAACTTTTGCCGAAGCCGGGCGCCAGCACTATGGCGGCGATCTGACGGGTAAGTGGATATTGACGGGTGGTCTGGGCGGTATGGGCGGTGCACAGCCTTTGGCAGCCGTGATGGCAGGGGCCTGCTGTCTGGCCGTGGAATGTAACCCGGATAGCATCGATTTTCGCCTGCGTACGAAATATGTGGACGAAAAGACCGATAGTCTGGATGAAGCGCTTGAGATGATCGACCGCTGGACAAAGGCAGGCGAGGCCAAATCTGTTGGCCTTCTTGGCAATGCCGCCGATGTGTTCCCCGAACTTTACAAAAGGGGTGTTCGGCCCGACATCGTAACCGACCAGACCAGCGCACATGACCCGATCAACGGCTACCTGCCGCAGGGCTGGACCATGGGCCAGTGGATCGAAAAACGCGAAAGCGACCCAAAAGCGGTTGAGAAAGCCGCACGCGCGTCAATGCGGGTGCAGGTTGAGGCGATGGTCAGCTTCCACAATGATGGTGTGCCAACGGTCGACTATGGCAACAACATTCGCCAGATGGCGCTGGAAGAGGGGCTTGAGACCGCCTTTTCCTTCCCCGGATTTGTGCCTGCCTATATTCGCCCGCTTTTTTGCCGGGGTGTTGGGCCGTTTCGCTGGGTGGCCCTGTCCGGCGACCCCGAGGACATCTACAAGACCGATCAAAAGGTCAAAGAACTGATGCCGGATGACGCGCATTTGCATAACTGGCTGGATATGGCGCGGGACCGGATTGCATTTCAGGGTTTGCCAGCGCGCATTTGCTGGGTTGGCCTTGGTGACAGGCATCGCCTTGGTCTGGCATTTAACGAGATGGTAAAAACCGGAGAGTTGAGCGCACCTGTTGTTATTGGCCGCGATCATCTGGACAGCGGATCAGTTGCATCACCCAACCGCGAAACGGAATCGATGAAAGACGGCTCTGATGCTGTCTCGGACTGGCCGCTTCTGAACGCTTTGGTGAATACCGCTTCAGGTGCGACATGGGTCAGCTTGCACCACGGGGGAGGTGTTGGCATGGGCTTTAGCCAGCATGCAGGCGTTGTGATTTGTGCGGACGGAACGGACGAGGCAGCAAAACGGCTGGAGCGTGTCCTGTGGAATGATCCGGCCAGCGGTGTTTGGCGCCACGCGGATGCAGGGTACGAAGACGCAATTGACTGTGCCCGCGAGAAGGGGCTGAGGTTGCCGACAATCTTGGGGAACTGAAGCCTTAAGTCGCGATACCATCGTCAGCGGCGGTATGCTGTACCATGGCTGTGAAAGCTTTGATCAGCTTGCCGCCATTGCGTTCCCTGAGGCAGACCACCGATTCTTCCATCAGGATCGGGCTGCCTTTGATCTGGATCGGAACAAGCCTGTCGTCATGGCTGAATTCCTTCTCCGAGACAAAGCCGATGCCGGCGCCTGATGCGACGATTTCCTGAACTGCCTCGCGCCCCTCTGCTTCTATCGCGGCAACAAGTTTCACACTGTTTTTTGATGCGGCAGATTCCAGCTTTTGGCGTGTCTTTGATCCGGTCTCTCTCAGAACGAGCGGCATTGCAGAGAGTTGGCCGAGTGTTAAAGATTTATGGCTGGAAAGTGGGTTGGAATTTGCGGTGAAGGCAATGATCCGGCTTGCCCCCAATGAAACAACATCGATTTCAGAGTTTTTGGGTGCGGCCCCCAAAACGCCAATGTCGGACTGATAAGCATAGAGCGATTCAATCACATCTTCCGAATTACCTGTTTTGATTTCGATTTTGATCAGCGGGAATTTTTCCCGGAATTTCGCAATCGTTGCGAGGACGTGACTGGCTGAATCAACAATTATTCTGAGCGTGCCAGAACTGAACGCCCTGTTTTCTGACAAAAGTTCGCGCGCCTGCGCCTCGTTTTCAAACATCCTTTTCGTGATTTCAAGAAGACGCTCACCCTGTTCGGTGACAGTGATTTGTTTCTTTTTCCTGTTAAAAAGCAGGATGTCATATTCCTCTTCCAGTTTGCGCACCTGATCCGAGATAGCCGGTTGCGTCAGAAACAGGGCGTCCGCCGCGCGGGAGAACCCACCGTGGATGGCGACGTGGTGAAAGGCCCGTAGCTGAACATACCGCATGTCTTTTCCTGACATTTGAAAAATTAATACATTTCTTCGATATATCGATTTTATCGTGGTTGTATGCAATGAAATTCTATATTTGCGAACTTGATATGCGGTGATTTTGCTGTTTTCGGAAACTGGCAATTCTGGCTTGAAGCTTTCAAAGTAAAATCGATGTGATAATCTAAAATAACGATTTTACAAATATACGCTCTCGTTTCAATGTGCCGCTAACGCGGACGTTTATGCGAGAAGGATCTGGTCAATGTCCAAACCTCAGAGTCAAAGTGAAATGAACGCCGGGAGGCTGGAATCCCCAAGGTTGGGCGAACCATTCTTGCTAACGCCAGGACCCCTTACAACGTCTTATGCTGTCAAAGAGGCAATGTTGCGCGACTGGGGGTCTTGGGACGGTGATTTCCGTGCTATGACCACCGAGTTACGCGAAGGTTTGCTGGCGCTTACAGGCGATACCGAGGGTGTTCTGGACTGTGTTCCGATGCAGGGCAGTGGTTCTTTCGCGGTTGAGGCGATGATTGGGTCATTTGTTCCGAAGTCCGGAAAGGTTCTTGTCTTGGCCAACGGGGCCTACGGCAAACGGGCTGCGGAAACTGTTAAGTATCTCGAACGCGGCCTGAGTTTTGTTGACAAGGGCGACTACATGCCGCCACGCGGTGACGAGGTCGCGGCAATTCTGGCAACAGATCCGGATATCACGCATGTGCTTGCCATTCACTGTGAAACAAGCTCTGGCATCCTGAATCCGGTCAAAGAGATTTCGGACGCGGTAGAGGCAGCTGGTCGCAAACTGCTTGTTGACAGTATGAGCGCCTTTGGCGCTGTCGATCTCGACATCAATAATGTGCGCTATGAAGCGATGGTTTCCTCGGCAAACAAATGCATCGAGGGTGTGCCGGGCTTTGGCTTTATCATTGCCCGTAAGGATTCGCTTGAGGCAGCGAAAGGCAACAGTCATTCACTCAGCCTCGATGTGCATGCACAATGGGCGCATATGAACAAGACTGGCCAATGGCGATTCACGCCACCGACGCATGTTGTAGCGGCCTTTCTGGTTGCGCTTCGCGCGCATAAGGAAGAGGGCGGCGTTGCTGCACGCGGTGCAAGATACACCCGAAACCGCGACGTTGTGGTTGCAGGTATGCGCGACCTTGGCTTTGAGACACTGCTGAAAGACCGTTGGTTGTCGCCAATCATCGTGACATTCTTTTGCCCGGCAGACGAACGGTTTGAATTCACCCGGTTCTATGAACTGATGAAGGACAAAGGGTTCATCATTTATCCTGGTAAGCTTACCGTCGTTGACAGCTTTCGTATCGGATGTATCGGGCAGATGGATGAACACGTCATGCGAAATGTTGTACGCGCTGCGAAAGAAGCCCTTGTCGAATTGGGCGTGGCAGATGCCTCGCCTCCCGAAATAGCCCTGATTGAACGCGCCAAGCTGGCCGCCTGATTTTCTAAGAGGAAATAAAAATGACTATTCAAACCCCGGTTGTTGCAAACGAACGCGTTTATGCGACGCCTAAAACCACCGCCATTGCGATTTGCCTTGATGGGTGTGAACCAGCTTATCTTGACGAGGCAATCAAGGCGGGGCTGATGCCGCATCTTGCACGAATCAAGGAAACCGGAACGGTGCGTCTGGCGCATTCGGTGATCCCGTCATTCACAAACCCGAACAATCTTTCGATCGCGACGGGCCGCCCACCGGCGGTGCACGGGATTTGCGGTAACTTCCTCTATGACACGGAAACCGGGGAAGAGGTGATGATGAACGACGTGCGCTTCCTGCGCGCGCCAACCGTGTTTAAGCAATTCTATGACGCAGGTGCAAAAGTTGCGGTCGTCACGGCAAAAGACAAGCTTCGCGCACTTCTTGGGGCGGAACTTAAGTTCGATGAAGGCCGCGCGATGTGCTTCTCGGCTGAGCGTTCGGATACCACCACCGTTGCAGAACATGGCATCGATAATGCAAGTGCCTGGCTTGGGATGGCGGTGCCAGAGGTTTACTCTGCAGGTCTGTCCGAATTCGTTTTTGCGGCAGGTGTAAAACTGCTGGAAGAATGGAAGCCCGATGTCATGTATCTGACCACCACTGATTTTGTGCAGCACAAATATGCACCGGGCGTGAAAGAGGCGAACGACTTTTACGAAATGTTCGACAAATACCTTGGCCAGCTTGACGCGCTGGGCGCCGCGATTGTCATAACTGGGGATCATGGCATGAAGCCAAAGCATCATGCGGATGGCTCGCCTAATGTGATCTACGTACAGGATGTGCTTGACGAATGGCTGGGTGAAGCGGCGGCGCGGGTGATCCTGCCGATCACCGACCCCTACGTTGTGCACCATGGCGCGCTTGGGTCTTTTGCAACGGCATATCTGCCGGAAGGGGCTGATCGTCAGGATATCATCGACCGTCTGGCAAAGATTGACGGAATTGAAACGGTCCTTGGTCGTGAAGACGCCTGTGCGCGCTTTGAACTGCCTGCAGACCGGATCGGTGATATTGTTCTGACCTCTGGTGAGAACGTGACCATTGGCACGTCAGAGCATCGTCATGACCTTGCCGCGCTGAAAGAGCCGCTGCGCTCTCACGGGGGATTGCACGAACAGACCGTTCCCTTCATCGTGAACCGCAAGATCGATCTGGGGAACGCGCCCGAATTGCGCAATTTCGATGCGTTCTTTTACGCCACAATGGCCGCTGCGCAGTAAATCAGGGTTCAGGGAGAATACTATGGGGAAACCACCTATCGAGATGCGCCATGAATCCATGCGGATTGCTGGACGTAAAGTTGACACCGAAGCCCGTGTAGAGGTGCATTACCCCTATACGGACGAGGTGATCGGCTCTGTCCCTGCCGGCACAGCGGAACATGCGCGCGAAGCGTTTGAGATAGCGGCGAATTACAAGCCGACACTCACACGCTACGAGCGCCAGAAAATCCTGCTGAACGTCGCCAAAATTATTGATGAACGCAAGGCAGAGCTTGCTCCAATCATCACGGCGGAACTGGGAATTTCGATCTCTGACAGCCTTTACGAATGTGGGCGGGCGTTTGATGTTTACACGCTGGCGGGCCAGATGTGTATTCATGATGATGGCGAGATTTTTTCGTGTGATCTGACGCCGCATGGCAAGGCGCGCAAGATCTTTACCACGCGCGAGCCATTGCGTGCGATCTCTGCGATCACACCGTTCAACCATCCGCTCAACATGGTCAGCCACAAGATCGCGCCCGCGATTGCAACCAACAACTGCATGGTTGTGAAACCAACGGAACTGACGCCGCTGACGGCGATCTGGCTCGCGGATGCTCTGTACGAGGCCGGGTTGCCACCAGAGATGCTGTCGGTCGTGACCGGCTGGCCACAGGATATTGGTGACGAGATGATCACCAACGAACACATCGAACTTGTGACCTTCACTGGCGGTGTTCCGGTTGGCAAGATGATCGCGGGCAAGGCCGTATACAAACGTCAGGTTCTTGAACTGGGCGGCAACGACCCGTTCATAATCTGCAATGACCTCAGTGATGATGATCTGGCCAAGGCGGCTGATCTGGCCGTCGCTGGTGCCACCAAGAACTCCGGCCAGCGCTGCACGGCGGTGAAGCGTATCCTGTGTCAGGAAAGCGTTGCTGATAAATTTGTGGCTCTCGTGCTGGAGCGCGCCAAGAAAATCAGGTTTGGCGATCCGATGGACCCCAACACCGATCTTGGAACTGTTGTTCATGCACAGGCCGCAGAGGTTTTTGAAAACCGCGTCTACGCAGCCGAAAAACAGGGCGCCAAGATCCTCTATAACCCCGGACGGAAAGGCGCACTTTTGCCACCGATTGTGGTGGATCATGTCCCCCATGAATCCGAACTGGTGATGGAAGAAACCTTTGGCCCCGTTATTCCGATTGTGCGTGTTCCTGACAATGATGAAGAGACAATGGCAATCTCTAACTCAACCGCCTTTGGTCTGTCCGCTGGTGTCTGCACCAATGATTTCCACCGGATGCAACGCTACATCACCGGGCTGGTTGTGGGCACCGTGAACATCTGGGAAGTTCCCGGCTACCGCATTGAAATGTCACCGTTTGGCGGCATCAAGGACAGCGGAAACGGCTACAAAGAAGGCGTTATCGAAGCCATGAAAAGCTTCACCAATGTCAAGACTTTCTCCCTCCCGTGGACTTGAAGAAATTCAATGAAATGGCTGCAAGGCCTTCGGGCCTTGCTTTTTTCCGGGGGAGTGCATGAAGAAAACATTTGAACGTTTCAGCCACACGGAAGGGGAGTCAAACACCTCTGACGCGCGGAAAAAATGGCTCGAAAAATCGATCGGCCCAAATTCTGCACCATTGCTGAAACGAGATTCTGATGCCTTTCTTCATCAAAGCCTTTCAAGCCCCTGTGTGAGCACAATAAAACGCGCCGAAGGCATCTGGATTGAAGATCTGGATGGGCGCCGTTACATGGATTTTCACGGCAATTCGGTGCACCATATCGGATATGGCCATCCAAAACTTGTCGCGGCAATCAAAGCGCAGCTTGATGATTTGCCTTTCGCCCCCCGCAGGTTCACGAATGAGCCCGCAGTTGCGCTGGCTGAGAAGCTTGCAGACATTGCGCCGGGCAAACTGAACAAAACGCTGTTTACGACAGGTGGGTCAGATGCCAACGAAGTCGCGCTGAAAATTGCCCGGGCTGCGACTGGGCGGTTCAAGACAATATCGTTCTGGGATTCCTTTCACGGGGCAGGGCTTGGCGCTGCGTCCGTTGGTGGTGAAGCAACTTTTCGCTCGCATATTGCTGGTCCATTGCTTTCAGGTACAGAGCATGTGGCACCTTTTGCGTGCTACCGCTGCCCCTATAACCACGCGGGGCCTGATGTCTGCGGTCTTGCCTGTGCTGAAATGGTTAAATTTGTGTTGGAACGCGAGGGCGACGTCGCCGCCGTTATTGCCGAGCCAATGCGCGCCGTGCCCTATGTCCCACCACCGGGGTTCTGGAAGGTGGTGCGCGAGGCCTGTAACGCCCATGGTACCTTGCTGATCATGGACGAAATTCCCACAGGCCTTGGTAAAACTGGCAAGTTCTTTGCCTTTGAACACGACGAAATCGTTCCTGATATTGCGGTTTTAGGAAAAGCGCTGGGTGGCGGAATTCTTCCAATCGCGGCCTGTATCGCGCATGAAGACCTGGATGTTTGTGGTGACTTTGCGATTGGGCATTACACGCATGAAAAAAACCCGGTTACAGCACGTGCTGCCCTGACAACGATTGAAATCATCGAAGAAGAGGGTCTTGTCGAACGCTCTGCCGAGCTTGGGCGTTACGCGTTGAACAGATTATCTGAATTTGGCAAAAATTGCCCAATCGTTGGCGATGTGCGCGGGCGGGGTTTGATGTTCGGGGTCGAGATTGTCACGGACAAGGCCAGCAAATCTGCGGGCAAGGATCTTGCTGAACAGATTTACTACAAATGTCTGGACGCAGGGCTTAGTTTCAAAATCAGCCAGGGATGCGTGCTGACCCTTTCTCCGCCGCTTACCATTGCCAAGGCAGATCTTGATCGCGCCCTTGATATTGTGGAAACGGCGATTTCCGAAATGATCCCGGGGTGAGCACGACAGCTTTTGCAATTGTTCTGCTGGCGGCTGTTCTGCATGCTGTCTGGAACGGGCTGGTCAAGGCGTCAGAGGACAGGGCCATTGTGCTGGCGCTGATCTCACTGGGCCATGTTGTATTCGGACTGGTGCTGGTTTTGCTTGCGCCCCTGCCAGCAGTTGCAAGCTGGCCGTTCATTGCTGGATCAACCCTGATCCATTGGGCATACTATTTTCTTTTGTATCACTCCTACAGGCTGGGCGACCTGTCACAGGTTTACCCGATAGCGCGCGGAATAGCGCCAGTTCTGGTCGCGTTAGGGGCACAGTTTGCGGTGGGTGAGGTTCTGCCTGCCGGGGCGTGGGCCGGCATCTTGATGGTAAGTGCCGGCATCCTGTTGCTGTCCAGACGCGCACTTATGTCCGCAGCAGCGACCAAGGCGACCGGAGCAGCCCTTGCGACCGGGACCTGCATTGCGGCTTACTCGATTGCTGACGGTATGGGTGTGCGCGTTGCGGAGGGCGCAATTGGGTATATAGGATGGCTGTTTGTTTCGGAAATTTTCGTCGTCGGTTTCATTTTCTGGCGACGGGGGCGTGAAATGCTGTTTGTGAAGCGGTCAGTCTGGGCCACGGGAATGGTTGGGGGGCTGGTTTCAGCGGTTGCTTATGGACTGGTGATCTACGCAAAATCATTGACCTTATTGGGTTTGGTGTCCACTCTGCGAGAGACAAGCGTCATCTTTGCAGCGCTGATCGGGGTGCTTTTCCTGGGAGAGCGGCCTTGGAAACCCAGAATTCTGGCTGCGGGGATTGTTCTGGCAGGCGTCATTTTGATGGCAACGTCAATCTGACTTATGTGTTCAGCTGATGGAACGATAAGAATAATAGATTTTAGTTATCGTAAAGCTGTCACAATAATCAAAATACAATACCAAGGTGGGATTCACCCATCGGAATCGTTCTTCAAGGAGTGAGAGATGACCAATTCAAAAAAATGGCTATTAACGTCAGCACTGGCTGTTGGCCTCGCATCTGGTGCGTTGGCCGAAGAGCTGACAGTCTACACGGCTGTCGAAGCCGAAGACCTTGCGCGATACGCCGAGATGTTTAACGCGGATCATCCGGATATCCAGATTAACTGGGTACGTGATTCAACGGGGGTTATCACGGCCAAGCTGCTGGCGGAAAAAGACAACCCACAAGCAGACGTGATTTGGGGCTTAGCTGCGACCTCATTGCTGCTGTTCAAATCTGAAGGCATGCTGGAGCCTTATGCGCCTGAGGGTGTTGAACTGCTTGATCCGAAATTTGTTGACCAAAGCGACCCTCCCCAATGGGTAGGTATGGACGCCTGGGTCGCTGCGATTTGCTACAATACTGTCGAAGCAGGTGCGCTCGATTTACCTGTGCCGACAAGCTGGCAAGACTTGCTTGACCCTGTTTATGAAGGGCACTTGATTATGCCGAACCCGAACTCTTCGGGTACCGGCTTTCTTGATGTGTCGAGCTGGCTGCAAATCTTTGGTGAAGAAGGTGGCTGGGAATACATGGATGGGCTGCATAACAACATTGCGCGCTACACCCATTCCGGCTCCGCGCCTTGCAAGCTCGCGGCGTCTGGTGAAATACCAATTGGTATTTCCTTTGCCTTCCGCGGTGCGAAATCAAAAGCAGCGGGCGCACCGATCGAAATCATCGTGCCAAGTGAAGGTGTAGGTTGGGACATGGAAGCAACCGCAATTGTTGCAGGTACTGACAGTCTTGAAGCTGCACAGACTTTGGTTGACTGGAGCATTACGCGCGCTGCCAACGAAATGTACAACACCGGCTATGCTGTTGTTGCTTATCCCGGCGTTGCACAACCCGTCGAGCATTTTCCAGAGAACCTTGCAGAAATGATGATCGATAATGATTTTGAATTCGCTGCAAACAACCGCTCGGCCATACTTGAAGAATGGCAAAGCCGTTATGACGGAAAATCAGATCCAAAATAAGAGATTTGAAAACCAGGAGAGATCGGTTTTTGCCGATCTCTCCAACGCTAAAACCAGCACGCTTTAGCTTTAACGCATTTTGATCGCATGAAAATTTCTGCGGTGGCTTAGCAACAGGAACTGCAATGACTACATTCTTGAAAATCCGGGATTTATGGAAATCCTTTGGGCAATTTGTAGCGCTCAGAGATATTTCTCTGGATGTCATAGAAGGTGAATTTCTTTGTTTTCTCGGGCCATCAGGGTGCGGCAAGACCACGCTGCTAAGGGCAATTGCCGGACTTGATATTCAGACTGCAGGTACCATTCATCAGGCTGGAAAAGATATTTCGAACCTTCCACCAGCAGAGCGCGATTTTGGGATCGTGTTTCAGTCCTACGCACTTTTCCCGAACCTGACGATCAGCGAGAATATCTCCTTTGGCCTCGAGAACGCTGGAAAAAACAAGGCAGAGGTTAAAAAGCGGGTCGACGAGTTGCTGCAACTGATCGGCTTGCCCGAGCAACGTGACAAGTACCCAGCACAGCTTTCCGGGGGGCAACAACAACGGATCGCGCTTGCCCGCGCAATCGCGACCTCACCGGGGCTTTTGCTATTGGATGAGCCACTTTCAGCGCTAGATGCCAAAGTCAGGGTGCACCTGCGTCACGAAATGACAGAGCTGCAGAGAAAGCTCAAAGTTACAACTGTCATGGTGACCCACGATCAGGAAGAAGCGCTCTCAATGGCAGACAGGATCGTCGTGATGAACCACGGCGTGATCGAACAGGTGGGCACCCCAACCGAAATTTATACCGATCCGGTGTCGCTGTTTGTTGCGGATTTCATTGGCGAGATGAATCAGGTTTCCGCGGAAGTCACGAAAGAGGGTGAAGTCAGGGTCGGAAACAGGACATTGCTGTGCCGGACGGGTGAATTCACTCCCGGTAGCAAAGTGATTGCCGCGCTTCGCCCCGAAGACGTTATTCCGCATGACAAAGACGTGCGATTGCCGGGTACGCCTGATGTGATTGAAACGCCGCAAAACACATTTGACGTGGTGATAAAGGAAATGGAATTTCTGGGGTCCTTCTGGCGCACATCGGTATCCGATGAAGAGGCCGAAGGTCTGGACCTGACAGCGGATTTTTCAATCAATGCGGTTCGGCGGCTGTCTTTGGCAGTAGGTGAAAAAATTACAATTGAGCTTCCGGCTGACCGCCTGAAAGCCTTTTTTGAAACCTCGGGGGCGGAACAATGAGTTCTGTCGAATCCATACCGGGTCCAAAGATACGTAAAAAGGTGGGGACGGATGCGCTGATCCAACGTGGGTTTATCGTTGTCATCGCGCTTTACCTGATTATCACGCTTGCTTTTCCGCTTTATGCGATGCTGTCCAAAGCGTTTGAAGTGTATAATTACGATCTTAGCCAGTTCAGCGTTCAGGCGAGCGATGAGGAAGGCAATTTCACAACAGACCCGGTCACATTATCAGATTTGAACGCTGAACTTGGTTTGCTGGGCGAGTCTGATATGGCGGCCAAGGGAGATGGCCGCCTGAGTTTGACGCAGTTTTTTCCGGACTTTAGTTTCAGAAGTCCGGTGATGTACCGTGTCGCCGGAACAGATGAAAAGTCTGTCTTTCTCGTCGGATCAGAACGGCACGTCGGTACCGAAAGCGTGGAGGTCGACAGCAATACCTTTCGCAAGGTCGTTGTAAGGCCGGTCAAAAGCCGCGGTATGTCAAACTTCACGCGCTATTTTTCGACCCCTGCATTGTTCCGTTCGATCGGAAACTCGGTTTTCATTGCGACGGTTTCAACGATCATAACAGTGACGCTTGCGTTTTGGTTTGCCTACGCGCTGAGCCGCAGTTGCATGAAATACAAAGGCTTCTTCAGGCTGGTTGCGATGGCGCCCATTCTTGTGCCTTCGCTTTTGCCGGGTATTGCGCTTGTCTATTTGTTTGGCAATCAGGGCATCCTGAAAGCGATGCTCATGGGGCAGAGCATCTATGGCCCTATCGGAATTGTGGTTGGTTCTGTCTTCTTCACATTTCCCCATGCAATGCTCATCATTGGCACGGCCTTGTCGATCTCTGATGCAAGGCTTTATGAAGCGGCGGTATCCTTGCGGGCCAGCAGGT
>Ga0316189_10000016_pt1 | contig 163700 bp, 136 predicted proteins | sample LowCovwburrow_MG_FD_204930 | JGI IMG/M metagenome (GOLD analysis project Ga0316189, IMG submission 204930) | Coastal sediment microbial communities from Maine, United States - Lowes Cove worm burrow | ecosystem: Environmental > Aquatic > Marine > Coastal > Sediment | place: USA: Maine... | reverse complement strand
TTTTTCTTCGCTCAAGGCTATTGCTTTTTCTTTGTATTGAACTGTGTATTTTCTTCTACTCATTTTGCTAAGTTAATTACTAGTAACAGTATCTTAACTTACTCTCCGATTTAGTGTGGTAGGTCCAGAGATGTGTTGTTAGAAATATAGAAGCTTATTGCAGTTGTAATAGGCTTCTATATTTAAAAGGGTAATCTTTGGTGAGTTTAATACATAATTCCCCCAAATGGTTGCCTTTTTTTATAAACTACTTATTTATTATGAATACAAATCTACTACTTTTGTATGTAAAATATACTGTAAAAACCGTGCCAAAAAAAATGTTTTACTATTCTGAATTCAGAACATTCCTTTTGACAGTACGAGTTTCGGAATCATTCCATAAATTTTGTTTAATTATTTTTTATCAGTTAGACAACCGTGGGAATGAATTCCCTGTATATAAGACATAAAACCATTTTATTATGAAAACAACTCTAAAACTCTTTCTAACATTATTTGCTTTTGTTCCCTTGTTAAGTATGGCACAGGGTGCATCATTTACCAGTTTCTACGCTGATTCTTCACAGTATCAGGTTTGCGACACGACGTATTACTTTAATATTTCTAGCCAAACAATGGATTGGAATTCATATGCGTACGGAAACCTAGTATTTAATGGCTCAAATTACATTAATGCTAGTTTAACTGCAACAGTTGATTGGGGAGACAATACAACCTCAACTCATACTGGCACTGTAGTTTCTAATGGAACAGCTATAGCTTGGTCAAATACTTGGACATCTAATAATTCAATTAGTCATGGATATAATCCAGGTGGGACTTATGTTGTTACAGTCACATTAAGTGATCCAGTATCTGGAAATTCTATTTCTACTGTTCAAACAATAATAGTAGGCGCATGTAACCAATCAGTAATCGCTTTTGGTAATTTAGATTGTGATAATGATGGCATATATGAAGGTTCGGTTAATAGTATACCATATACGCTGCAAGGTAATGGAACTGTTTATACTGCAATTAGCTCTCCAAATGGGTTTAACTTAGGAAATGTCAACCCAGGCTATTATCAAGTTGTAATAGATCAATCTTGGTTAACTGCAAATGGATACATTCTACAAAATGTAAGTCCAGATTCAATTTTATTTGACGCAACAACATGGACATCAACAATAAGCTTTGATTTATCTTGTGACTCAACATTATTTATAGCACAATGTTTAGACGGTACTGTATTTTGTGATAGTGACAATGATGGTATTTTAGATAGTTTAGAAACTATTTTAGCTAATGCACCTGTTAACTTATACCTTCCAAATGGAAATGTGTTAACGGATAGCTCTGATGCAAATGGAAATTATAGTTTCTCTTATACAGGTATGACAGGAGTTTCATTTGTTCAGGTTGATCCACAGTGGATTACTAGCAACGGATATTACTTCGCATCCAATGTATGGGATACATTATCAAATTTAGATTGTACTAATGGCGTAATCGAGAATATTCCAGTTATTTGTGACTCTACTGCTCTTGCGGCGAGTTGTATAGATGGATACTTATTTTGTGATGCTAATAATAATGGTGTTTTAGACTCAACTGAAATGATACTTAGTGGTGCACCGATTATTATAAACGGGGTTAATACAACAGTATCTCTTACAACAGATTCTACTGGTTACTTTACGTATAGTGGATGGCAACTAAGCACTGGTGGTGGGGCTGTAACTATTTCTGTTGATCAAGCATGGTTAACCGCAAATGGTTATACTTCAAATATGTTAACCACAATCGCCTCTCTAAACTGTTTACAAACAAATACAGTTTACGTTGGGGTTGATTGTACTAATAATTCTGGATGTGCTGACTTATGGACATCTGTTACGCCTTGGATTGGATACTATCAGAATACAATTAATTCAATTAGATTAAATTGGGGTAATAATGGTCAATTGGCATCTGGTAATTACACCTTAACTTTAGACTATCCATCTGGAGTAACTCCTGTAACAAGCTCAATCAATAATTCTAATTATACAATCTCAGGAAATACAATTACTTGGACTATAAATTCTTCAAGCACATGGTTTTCTAGTACAGATGTTATTTATTTTGACACACCTGCTGGGATTGCAGATAGTACGTTCCATGTTTTTGGTTCTACAATCACATCTACAACCAATGACTGTGATTCAACAAATAATTATGGAGTCTTAGGGATGTACGTTGGGGTTAGCTATGACCCAAATGATAAATCAGTTAACCAACCTTTTTATGTTGATCCAGGTGTTCAAGATGAATACACTTATGTGGTTAGATTTCAAAATACAGGTACAGCACCAGCTCAAGATGTTTATATTTTAGATACGCTGAGTACTAAATTAGACTGGTCTACGCTTCAGGTTGTTGAAACAACTCATCAAATGCAAATGATTGACTATGGTAACGGTGTCATTAAATTTGACTTTCCTCAGATTTGGTTACCAGATAGTACAACTAATGAGCCTGCAAGTCATGGACATGTTGTGTACAAAATCAAAGAAATCTCTAATATCAACATTGGTGATGTAATTGAAAACACAGCTTACATTTACTTTGATCAGAATGCACCAATAGTTACTAATACAACTGTGAATGTTAATATGATCCTAGGTTTAGATGACAGATTACCAATTTCGATTGCGTTATATCCTAACCCTAGTAATGATATACTAAATATTAGAACAGAGTCTCAGATCCAACAGATTAGAATTGTTGATCTAAGCGGAAGAATTGTTTTACAGTCTAACCCATTGTCTATGCAAGAAGTATTTGACGTTTCTGGGTTAAGTAATGGTCTATATGCTGTTCAAATTACAACAGCTAATGGCCAGGCCAATAAAACATTTGTAAAGTTTTAAATATCAAGACAAATAGTTAAAAACGTAAAAAAGGGGATGCTTAACAGCATCCCCTTTTTTTAATATCTCTCCTTCTAAAAAACTATTGTATCCGCGTAAACACTGTACCCTGCAAATATTCCAAATCCATTTTCAATATTTGAATAAACTTGTACTGGTTCTCCAAATGGATTCCCATTTGTCTCCTGATATCTTTGAAGACTAGTATTATACTTGAATAATTCTTCGCTAATACTTTGCAGTGAGATAATAACTGTGTCTGGAGAATCCCCAATAAAACTTTCTACATCAACCGTATAACTAGAGCCATTAAAGTTTTCATCTCGAAATAATAATGATTGTCCACATTTGCTTCCGTCAATATCTTCAGAGGCTCCCTCAATTATAACATCTTTGGAACACGCATATCGGAATCGGTAACTTAAAGTGTCATTAACATTCGGAATTGGACTAGGAAATATTTCTGTTACTCTAGACTCTATTATGATTGCATAATAATTAACCTCATCAGGATTGTCATTAATAGTAATTTTAAAATTCATATTCTCAGACTGACGAATCGTGTCTATGCTTGCAATTGAAATGATTTCTGGGATTAAATTTTGAGATGTAACCTCTTCAAGACCTGGACTATTCACTATTAATTTATATTCTTTTCCAGCAACAGGGTAAAACCCAATTAAACTATATGTGCCAAAACTATCGTGACTAAATGTCCCCAATACTTCGTCATTTTCACTCAATAGGCTTGCACTAGCAGAAGTAAGATTTGGTAAATCCCCACCATTATTAAACAAAACATTTCGACTTTCACTTAAATGAATTCTGAGCGTATCAGAAGCCTCAAAAATTCCGTTTACAACAATTCTTGGATTGATTTGGTCTTCTTTGAGCTTTACCTCCTTTTCACAACTTATCACAAAAAATGTAATGGCTGCAACTATAAATAGATGTGATGAATTAATTTTCATTTCTTAAAATTTAAAATTATAACTAACAGAAGGAATAATTGGAAATAGGCTGATTTGTTTCAATACATACTCATCAGAATTTCTTAAATATCCAAAATCCAAGTAGAACGGGTTTTGACGGCTATACGCATTATATACTCCAAAACTCCAAGTGGCTTCACCCCACTCTTTTTCTTTGTGAATATTAACACCCAAGTCTAATCTATGATAGGCTGCCATTCTATAATCATTTTTGCTTTCAATGTGTTCGATTTGACTAGAGAAACCGCTGGCACTACTACCATTATATTTTTGAAGTGCTAAACTTATTGCATTCCCAGTACCGTAGACCCAGACCATACCAACATCAATTTTATCATTAAATTTATGTGTAACAACAACACTAACATCATGTCTACGATCATAACGATAAGGATAAACATTGCCATCATTCAAATTCTCAAATTGACGTTTAGTCCATGATAAAGTATAACCAATCCATCCTGTCGTTTTTCCTGTTCTTTTTTCAAATAATACCTCAGCACCGTAACTCCAACCTTTTCCAACTTCCACTAACTCTTCCCAATTCGTATTAGTACTAAAAAAACTTGCTCCCTCTTTATACTCAATCAAGTTATCCATTGTTTTATAATACCCCTCTGTACTAATTCTATACCCTTTAGGCAGTTCTCTTACGTAGCCAACTGAAAACTGATTTCCGTATTGAGGTGGAATCTTATCCGTTGCTGGTACCCATAAGTCAGTAGGCAAACCAATAGAAGTATTAGACAACAAGTGTAAAAATTGCGCCATTCGCGAATATGATGCCTTGATTGATGATTTCTCGTCAAGCTTAAAATTTAATGCACCTCTTGGTTGAATAGTAGGGTATAATTTTTTTCGGACATAAAGGTTAGAAAAGTGAACCCCTACATTAGCAGAAAGCCTTTTGGTTAATACCATGTCATCTTCAATAAACCCGTAAAATTCATGTGCAAAAGTGTTTGGCGATCCAAATTTCAAATCAATACTAGACCCTACTTCATTAAATTTTAATTGATTAACACCTGGTCGAAATGTGTGATAAATTTCCCCTATTCCAAAATTTATTTCATGATTGGGTCCAGGATAATAAAAGAAGTCTAAACGTCCTCCCCAATCTGTAATTCCAGAAATATAATCGAATGAAAAATCTTCTATTGGATTGTCTTCATCATCTTCTGCCCATACCTTTGAACCAAAGCCAGTATTGAAATTATAGTCGCTAAAATTCAATGAGAAGTTTGAGAATAATTTAGGTGAATATTGATGATTCCAACGTAAGGCCATTATTTCATTTCCCCAACTCAAACCTCCATTGGCGGATTCTGTATAGTTCTTACTATCTGATTGATTAAAGTATTCATACCTTTGGTCAATATAAAATCTATCTCTTCCCAAATAAGCGCTAAAATAAACACGATTATTATCGTTAATAATGTGATTGATCTTACCATTTAGATCGTAAAAAAAATACCCGCCACTGGACCGGTCTCCACTTTCAGAATTTGCATTGTTAGCTGCCGAAATAAAAGGTCTGGCTAAGATATCAATATAAGTTCGTCTACCTGAGACCATAAAAGATGTTTTGTCCTTAAAAATGGGACCATTTAGCATAAACTTAGAAGAAATGATACCCACTGAACCTTCGCCGTGAATCTTCTTCATATCCCCCTCATTCATTCTTATATCAATCACAGATGATAATCTGCCACCGTATCGAGCAGGAAAGCCCCCCTTTACAATTTTAACGCTATTAATCGCATCCGCATTAAATACAGAAAAGAAACCAAATAAATGATTCGCATTATAAATAGGAACACCATCCAACAAAATTAAATTTTGATCTGGACCTCCCCCTCTAACATAAATCCCGCTTGACCCTTCACTTCCGGATTGAATACCTGGTAATAATTGTGCCGTTTTGATAATATCAACCTCTCCTAAAAGCACAGGAAGAGATTTTACCTTGTCCATATTTAAATTAATGGTGCTGATCTCAGTACTTTCTTGTAGTTTCTTCTCTCCTGTTACTACAACTTCTTTCAAGTTATTGCCTTCCTTCAAGTTTATACTTATCCTGATATCACTATCTAATTCAATCCCTTTTTTAATCACTTCATACCCCACAAAGCTAAATAAAACTTCATGTGCTCCCTCTGGTAGCGTTAAACTATAAAAACCATAAACATTAGTAATAGTACCTACCTTTAAAGCGTTAACATAGACCCTTGCTCCAATTAGCGCTTCGCCAGTCATCTCGTTTTTAATATAGCCACTAATGGTATGTTTATTCTGTGCCAGCAAGCTTGAGCTGATCAATAAAACTGTGCAAAGCACAAGACAATTTAGTATTCTCATTGAATTATTTATTATAAGTCGTTATCAATTAGTTTCCCCCTACCTCATAAAGAAAATAATTTATAACCAATAAGTTTGTGACGGTGATAACGTTATAAAGTTACAGATATTATACAATAATATATTGTAGCAAAGCCAATAGAATTGTCAAATAATGTACAGATGAATTTAAAAAGAGTAAAGTTTACTTACTGCTTTTTCCGTACATTTCTCCATATAATATGTCAGAGACGTTTTGATGGTTAGGTACAATGGAATCACCATTAACTTTGGCGTTGGAACCTGTTTCTACTAAGAACTGCTCTTTGAATTCACTTGCAGAAAAATCAATCAGTTCAATAACGGCTGGACCAAAAACACCTTTTTTCTGAAATACTGTATAAGGTACCGCAACTTGATTAAGGTTTGCTTTGGTCACTTTTAAGATTGACAAATCTTTGCTTACAAGACCTAATTCACAATGATTTACCGTGATATTTTCACCAGTTATATTACTATTTTCACCCGCACTGATTCCTTTATCTCCGATATAAGAGATTATAATGTCTTTCATAAAAATTTCACTTCCTGAAAAATCCAAGGCGTCATTCCCAATATTGGTAAAACTTGCTTTTTCTATTCTACCCAGACAAAAATCTCCATCAAAGGCATCAGATTGCGTATTTTTAAATGAAATATTTGACATGAAAAATTCTGAGCGCACAATATTTAAGGCATCTTCCGACTTATTATTATTAAATTGAACCTCATTTAGAGTGACATCTGCTTCGTAAAAGTTCACGGCTCCAGAAACATGCCAGACACCTGTATGAGATTCAGATAAATTATTAAACTCTGCATATTCTATCGTTGAAGTTTTACTCGTTTGAAAAACAATAAATGTCCCTGTTGAATCTTCAGATGCAATAATAACTGGATGATCAGCCGTTCCTTTAAGATTAACTGCCCCATTAACAGTCAATTTAGCATGGTTGTTCAATATTATACTTGTATTCCCCCAACATTCTAAGGAATATCCTTTAGGTGTAATGACATCATCTGAAAAGCGCCACTCACCTTCTTTAACTGTAATGACTTTTGCTTTATGATCAATGTCAAAACAATTTTGAACTTTGAATTTATTTTTGTTTTGTTCAATATTAGTCTCGTAATAGTGTTCAATTCTAGTATATATTGTATCCGAACTACCGAGAAACTGGTACCCTATTTTTATTTTTTTATGTACCCAGCCGTCTTTGCCTCTTTTTAGTTTAATTTGATTCGAGTCAATTGGTGTAGACAGATTAAAAGATAAACTTTGAGCAATGGATGCTTCACCGCTTGTACGTGACCCTAAAATAGTGATTGGTTCAATAGATAGTTTTTCTTCATGAGGATTAAAAATTCCCAGAACTTTAACAGCATCTAATCCAACATTAACTAGGTTGATTTTTAACTGCGTATCTCCCAACTTGATTCCAGAATCAAGACTTGCAGTGATAAAATATTTATGACCGGCTCTATAAGTAGACTTATTGTATTCACTTAATTGTTTTGCAATTAGTTTACAATTTTCTACATAGTATTCTTTATGAAAAACAAACCAAGAATCCTCCTTATAAAAATGAGATAAAGCAGTTGCTAAATCATCTTCGATAGACTCATGGAAATTCTTGATGTATTCTGGATTCCCAAATCTCTTTAGTTGTTTAAAATAAGCTTGTAAAAAAATATCATCTTCAAAAAATAATGTTTTCCACGCCATGACATCATATTCTCCAATTTGGCCATTCCTCCATTGTTTATAATAGATATTAGATATAGAATTTCCAGAATTTGAGTCAAAGCCAATCAATTCAAGTTTGCTTAACACTGGGTTAAAATAAAACCTCACATTTTTCCATCTTAACGCATGATGACCACCAATAATGTCGGCGATTGCAAAAAGTTTTGCAGCCTTATCAATATCAAAAGCCTCATGAGCTGGTAATTTTCCAGAACGAAATTTTTCTAGAATTTCCTTTCCCTTCTTAAATTGATCATATAAGATAGGATCGTTATGTGTTCTTTTGCTTTTGAATAAATCGATTTTAGCCATCAAGAATAAGTTCTCTTGATTATAATTTTCATTGGGATTAATAATGCTATGATCAATCAAAATAGACTCATCAAACTTTAGAATTGGTGCTTCTCTTCTTCGGTTAAACTCAATGAGGTCTTTCTCAAAACTTTCCTCTAAAGCATATAGCCCTTTTTCTGATCCATTTTCACTTAAATTTACAAAATCGTAACGTAATGCAATTAGCCCTTCAGCAGCTAATAATTTATGGAAATACCATTCATTTAAATCTCGTCTTGTTTCTGGGGCTTGTAAAGAGAAAGACTTCATTCCAAACAGACGGTCCGTACCTTTCATTGTGATTCTATACGACCACTTATCACCCTTCCAGTGATCTGAATAATCTCCTTTTAGTCGCATTTTAATTTTAAAGGTATCTTGCTCAAAGATTAATTGAGCTGGAACCTCAACTTTATTCTCATCTCTAAGGATATTATCACTAATTGCATTTGCTCTGCAAGTTTCAATGATAATCTTAGAGGAATCTGGAATAATTAAATTAACTAACTTGGTTTTAGTATCTCGTCCTGCCTTATATTTACTGTATCTAAAATTCTCAATCGTTTTGAGGGCATAAACCTTGCGACGAACATTTTCATTTTTGTATGAATATATTCCTAAAACATAAACGCCTAACAATACTGCCAGTACGGCAAGCCACTTTAATATTTTTTTAAAAACCCGTTTCAATTCTCTAATTTTAAAGAGTGCAAAGTTAAAAATTTAATTCACATTTAGTTATTTTATGATAAACCACTGAATGGCACTTCCTTTTTTCAGTATCAACTAAAAATAGTGTCTATAAATACTGTGCAATATGAAGACAAGGATTTCATCATTCAAAATCAAATAACTGGTGTTTTTTATAAGTTAAAAGTGAAATATTTTAATTTTTTTGTAGTAAATTAGCAGGAAATAATTGAAGTATGAAAAAAATGAATTCAGTTGTAGCAGTCATGCTATTAAGTTTACTTGTATTTTCCTGTAAGAAACCTGGTTGTACTGACCCAATTGCTACTAACTACGATATAAAAGCAAAAAGCGACAATATCAATTGTACTTATGAAGGCCAAGTTGGTTTTTGGTACAATGAAGCTGCTGGTAAAAAACTAAAAGCGCTTGGCGGTGATTCCCTAAAATTTTTCATGTACGAAAATTATATTGACTCTTCAAAAGTCATCTATGTTGATTCTTTAAGCGTAATTGACTTTTTAGATGAAGCACCTGAATGTGGTGCTAGTGATGTGGCAACCTATACATCTGCTTTTGGAAAGTCAGATTTTAGATTTGTGCAGTATCGCATTTTTAATGAGTTAGACCTTCTGCTTTATGACAGTATTGTAAAGTTAACAGCAGATGAATGTCTAATGATTCAATTGAGATAGAATTAATTCAATAAAATTATAGAAAAGAGGACAATAGTGATTGTCCTTTTTTTATATTTGCAAACTTCAAAGCCCTGGTGGTGGAATTGGTAGACATGCCATCTTGAGGGGGTGGTGACCGTATGGTCGTGCAGGTTCGAATCCTGTTCAGGGCACGAAAAAACTTAAGCTTACTTCTTAAAAGAAGTGAGCTTTTTTTATAGTAGCAATTAATTTCTGTCCTTTAATAATCGATCAATGAAAATGACTTTAAAAACAGCTCCATTATCATTCGTATAATCCAATTTAGAGTTGATTTGCTCTATTAATGCTGTTATTATTTCAAATCCTAAAGAATTTGATGCTTGAATATCAAAAGTTTCGGGCAGCCCTACACCATTGTCACGAACGATTAATTCGTAAGCTTCAGCTTTTTTAGTTAAAACGACTGTAAGTTCAGGAAGGTCTTGATCACAAAATGCATGTTTAAAGGCATTTGTAACCATTTCAGAAATAATTAATCCTAATGGAACGGCCGTATCAAGTCCCAAAATAACTTGTTCTGAATTGATTGTACATTTAACATTACTGGAAATGGTTTGCTGAGAAACTAATAACTCTTCAAGATAAGACTTAAAATCCACTTGGTTTACATTATGATCATGATATAGTTTTTGATGAATTAATGCAATGGCTTCAACTCGCCTTTTACTCTCATTTAGAACGTCTATTACTTCTTCATCCTCTGCAGAATGTCGCTGCAAGGACATTAATGAAGAGATCAATTGTAAATTATTCTTGACCCTGTGATGAACTTCTTTCAGCAGAATTTGCAATTGTTGATGTTGTTGAGATATCTCTTTATTCTTTTTTTCTAACTCAAAATTTGCGGTTAAGAGCGCATCATCCTTTTTATCTACAGTGTGACTAAAGTGAATCATAATAACTAATATAACAATACCAACCACACTAATATTAAGTTGATTAATATGCGTTTCTAATTCCACATCAATGGAGTAAATTCCTTTTATATCATGAAAAAATTGCCAAAGTATGAACGTTAAAAAAATTAATGACCCATTGAACCAGATGACCATCCAAATTTTCCATGATGGGTCTAGTAAAAATATAATTGATAATAAAAAAATGTAATAATAAAAACCACAATCCCAGCCTAAATAATAAGTGTGTAAAATTACCTCCAGAACGACAGCATAACTTGCAATTATAAATGATCGTTTAACACTAACCCTTCCTCTTTTCATTAAGAAAAAACAAAGAACTAGTGCTAAATTCCCTAGTATTGGGCTAAACATTACTTCAAAAGCGGAAACATAAATTAAAACGCCTAAAATATAAACGTTCGTTATAATACCCATTAAATAAGATGGATACAAAATCTGCTCAAAACGATTAGAAGTAGGGATGCTTTCTGTCAATTGCTTCATCTAAAAAGCCATGATTTTAGTTGTTTCTTGGCAATGGAAATTTTGACTAAGATAATATTTTAAGTGAAATAAAAACAAATTCTTTTATATTTATGATAAAAAAAAGACCATGAATAAACACGACCTTTTTCATTAATAATTATGGCGTTGGCTATATCTTAACTAACTTTTCGGCTCTTGATACACCATTCTTTGTTAGTTTAATATAATAAACACCTGATTCAAGACCTACTAAATTGACATTAAATTTATTTGACTGTTTGCCAGCATTAAAAACCAGTGCACCAACCGTGTTGTAAATCTCAACCTCAACATTTTCAAGGTCAAATAAATCTATACTTATTTCACTTTCAAAAGGATTAGGATAAACAGAAATATCATAATTGAACCCATTTTCCTCAACACTATTAATAATCCCACTTCCTAAAGAACATAGATAGTAGTTTCCACCCATGACTTTAGTTCCACCATTATTAATAGGATCTAAAAAGGTTTTTAGAGATTGGATATTAGAACCACCATTCCAATTGTATGACATTTTACCGTATAAATCTGGTTGATTTTGACCATCAGGTTGCGTGTCATTACATTCTGATAATCCACCAGAAAGTTGGCCGACCACTAAACCTTCATCATTAAACATACCTGAACCTGAAGACCCACCTTCATTGACCCCGTGCCCATTTGCTGTAGCAAACCAAAACACACGCCAGTGCGTTCCAGCAGGGGATGTCGTCCAACTTGAAGAAGTAGCCGCGGATAAATAAGTTGAAATTTTCTTTGGATCTCCGCTTGGATGATGGACACCTACTCCACTTGTACTTGCCACATTATTAGCATCCCAACCTGCAAAATAAGGTGTTCTGCTTTCATCTAAATCATCATTCAATTCTAATAGCAGATAATCTGAGCCTAAAATACCACCATTGGTATGACTATTTGCTTTTTTAACTGCCCCTACCTCAGTATAGAAACCCGAAGTAAAACCAGTTCCGCATCCACTTTTTTGGTAATTAAAATAAAAGACCCACTCTTGGAACTCAGCTGCTGAAGTGCCTGTATTATTTGGTCCGTAAGTTGCACAGTGATGCGCACTCAAAATATATGGGGTACAATCTTCAGCCGTGTTATTCAATAAAACACCTGAGCACCAAGATGTTTCATTATTGTGCTTGATTAACACTCTAACTGTTGCATCAATTTGTTCTCTCCAGTTATCTCCCTCTGAACAATTAACATCTACCTGACAAGGTCCCGCTCTTTCATCTGAATCTTCTCTTGATTCAAAAGGAGCTACCATATGATAAAATCCATTTATTCCTTCAATATTTAACCTACCCAGACCAGATGTCGCTAGTGGCTCGTAATATTCTAAAACAATTGTTTCGCCATTTACATAATCCGTTGCATAATAGCCACTTTCAGGATTATCATTAACATTATAACTCGAGGCAATTTGATGATGATTTGGTGTAAATGCATGCAGTTTTCCACCAAAAGGCAAAAAGAAATCATCAAAATATAAATTGACTGCTAATGCATTTGGAACTGTTAATGTTAATCTCCAAATTTTATCCCCATTTGGTAAATCCAACCAGATACCTGAATTAGTCATATTAATATTTACTGGAATAACAACACCTACTCTTGGTGATCCAGTTCCCTGTTTTTGCAAATCCTCCTCATGTAAAGCTTCAATATTTAATGGTGTTGTTTGATAAATTGGTGTATTGTCTACCCCTAGTACGTAATTGCTAAATGAATAAGGTTTTTCAGAATTATTTTGCCCGTAGGAAAGACTGGCAATGCACAAAAAGAGTGCGAATAGTTTTAGTTGCATAGGTTGAAAGTTGAATGCTAAAATTATTAAAAATATAACGATTTTTAACATAAAATGCAAATTATCTTATGTAAATAGAATAAGTTTAATTAATTTCAAGGCATCATTTTTGCACTCTAAAAATTTGACCTTTCAAAATCCAAACTAAATAAAAGAAACCATGAACAAACTAGTCATTATACTATCCTTACTCCTCAGCAATATTGCAATTGGACAAACGCAAGAAGAAAAAGAAACCACACTAAAATTTAAAGAAGTTTTTGGTTATTTAAACAGTAATTATGTTGAAGATTTTGAAGGCTCTAAAGTTGCGGATGCTGCCATTGTTGCCATGTTAAAAGAATTAGACCCTCATACTTACCTTATTCCAAAAGAAGATGTTAAATCTACTAATAGTCAAATTGATGGAAGTTTTGTTGGCGTAGGTATTCGTTTTCAAATTAAAGACGACACTTTAATGGTTGTCAATACGATTGAAGGAGGTCCTTGCGAAAAAGTAGGTGTTAAGGCCGGTGACAGAATCGTATTGGTTGATGACAAGAGCATTGCTGGAATTGGATTAAAAAATGCTGGTGTTAGAGAGCATCTAATGGGCGAAAAAGGAAGTACTGTTGTTTTGGGGATTAAAAGAAAAGGAGAAAAAGACGTGCTTACCTTTAATGTCAAGCGTGATAAAATTCCAATTCATTCTGTAGCTAGTGCTTTTATGGCAACTGAAACGACTGGTTACATTAAGGTTACTACGTTTGCAAGAACGACACCTGAAGAGCTGATGAAGGCTATTATTGACCTCAAGGCTCAAGGGATGGAAAATCTCATCCTAGATTTAAAAGGTAATGGTGGTGGATTAATGTCTGTTGCTAAATTTATGGCGGATCAGTTTTTATCAGATGATAAATTGATTGTTTATGCCAAGGGAAAATCTTATCCTGAAGAACAATATATTGCTGATAATAAAAATTATAGAGGTAATTATTATGGTGGACAAAAGAAAGGTGTATTCGAAAAAGGAAAATTAGTGGTATTGACAGATGAAAGTTCAGCATCTGCGTCAGAAATTGTTTCTGGTGCACTTCAAGATTGGGATAGAGCACTTATAGTTGGTAGAAGAACCTTTGGCAAGGGATTGGTTCAAAGACCATATAATTTATCAGATGGTTCTGTAATTAGAATAACAGTAGCAAGATACTATACACCTTCTGGTCGATTTATTCAAAAACCTTATGATGACGGTATTGAATCTTACTATTCGGATAAAGCCAACCGATATAAAAATGGGGAATACATGCATGTTGACAGCATCAAATTACCAGATTCTCTAAAAGTGAAAACCTTATTGTTGAAACGAAATGTTTACGGAGGTGGCGGGATTATGCCTGATATTTTTGTACCCCTAGATACTATGGAAAATAGTGATATGTATAGGAAAATTAGTCGAAAAGGCATCATCAATGAATTTGCTTTCGATTATATTGAAGCAAATAGAACAGCTTTAAAAATTAAATATGTTGATTTTGAAGATTATAAAAAGGATGAAATCGTGACGGACGAATTAATGGGCAAATTCTGGAAAACATGCGAAGCCGCCCAAATTGAATTTAATGAAGCAGATTACAATACCTCTAAGAAACTAATTCAAACTTTAATAAAAGCTAGAATTGCAGCTAATCTCTGGGAATTTTCTAAATTTTATGAAATATACAATAGCCAAGAAGATGAAATTTTTATTAAGGCCTTAGAAATAATTGAAGGAAAATACATCAATAAATTAAAACTAGATTTTTAAATTTGTAAAAAAATAATGAATAAAATGAAAAAATTATCAATCTACTTAATGGCTACTATCAGCTTGGTAGCGTGCAACAATGACGGTTCAGAACAAGAAGAAACGACCAGTTCCTTAATCGCCTTCGAACAAGCAGACAAATCAGAATTTACGAACACTGCTGCTGATGAAACGGTTAAAAATAAGACTTCTATAGAGTACATGGAGTTGACTCATGATTTTGGTAATGTCTTTTATCCTAGTGACAATGTTTATACATTCAAATTCAAAAATACGGGAACTGAACCTTTGACTATTTTTGATGCAAAAGCATCTTGCGGTTGTACCGTACCAAATAAACCACAAGAACCTATTTTACCAGGTGAAATTGGAGAAATGGATGTTGTTTTCAAACCTAAAGAATCTCAAATCGGAACACCAGTAACAAAAAAAATTACAGTGACGGCCAATACGGAACCAAGTATCACATACTTGGAGATAAGCGCCAATGTTGTTAAAGGCATGTAATTGAAAAAGCTCACATTTTATGTGAGCTTTTTTTGGATTATTTGGTTGTTATTTAATAATAGTTTCATACTTTTGCGGTGGGCAAGTCCTTTACGACCAGCTCCTGCTGAATCCCCCAGGATGGGAACATAGCAAGGGTATGTGGTTGAGCGGTGCGATAGAGGTAGCTTGCCCACTTTTTTTCTCTCATATTTCAGTATTTTTTGTTAAATTAGCCAAACCCAAATACCGAGTTTGATGCACCCTAAATTAATTTTACCCGTACTGATTTTCTTTCTTTTTTCCGCCTGTGCAATACTGACAAAAAATAAAGTTGTAACAGAAATTCTTGTTGAATATGATGCAAAAGCGAACGTCAATTACAACCAAGGAATTCCAATTAAAGTATTTGCGGTAACGGCAGATGGCAAACACAAAAATATTACTGGGCATGATGATTTAACCTGTTCAGTTACAGGTGGAAGCTTCAAAAACAAGGCCCTCTACCCCGTATCTAACCCAACCAATTGGAACGACAATTCCATAAAAGCAACCTTTAGTTTTCCGTATAACGACAAAGTATTCGCAAGCATAGTTGAACTCCCTTATAATTATAAAGGTCAACTCGCACTCAATTATCAAGGTGAGCCTGGACCAGAAGGCAGAAAAGGATCTAGAGGAAAATTAAATACCTTAACCCGGGATGGCGTAGATGGTAATGTTGCCGAACCTGGTCAAAGTGGACAAAACGGACACGATCTCATCATTAATATTTGGAAAGAAAATAAAATTTATTTTTGGCGGATCAACAACACGACAACTGGCATTGTGCATTGTTACAAATCTTCAGACAAAACTTCTAGCTATTCGATCAATTGCTCTGGTGGAGATGGTGGAAATGGCGGTAAAGGTGGAAATGGTCGTGATGGAAAAGATGGCGAAAATAAAGATGGGAAAATAAAAGAAGTTGGAGACGGGGGGAATGGTGGAAACGGCGGAAACGGTGGGAACGGTGGAAATGGCGGATCTGTTTTTATATTTATTCACCCGAATGCTGATGGCATCCAATCTAAAATTAAAATTACAAATGGTGCTGGAATCGCTGGCACACCTGGAGCTGGTGGAAAGGCTGGCACACCAGGTAAACCACTTGAAGGTCAAACTGCGGGCAAGCCAGGAACTGCGGGCTTTAATGGTGAAGCAGGAATTTCTGGAACCGCTGGACCTACTCCTGTAAAATCGGTTGAAGCCTTTGATATTGCACTTATTAAATCTTCAATTACAAACTGATGAAGTATACAATTGATTATTACAATCCCTCTAATCAATACATTAAGATTAAAGCTGAAATTAATAGTACTAGTGACACAACCATACTTTGCTTTCCTAACTGGAGACCAGGCCGTTATGAATTAGGCAATTTTGCTAAAAATATCACACAGTTCAAAGTTTTAGACGGGAATGGAAAAAAACTGACAACTCGAAAAACGAGTAATAATACTTGGGAGGTTCATTCAAAAGATGCCAAAAAAGTAACGGTAAACTATCAATACTATGCCGCGGAATTGAATGCAGGATCGACCTTTATGGACGATCAGCAACTATATGTCAACCCAGTCAATTGTTTAGTTTATGAGGCAGGTCAGCAATTGAATCCATGTGAATTAAACCTTAGCATACCGGATGATTTTAAAATAGCTTGCGGACTTCCTTTTAAGGATAGACAGTTAATTACAGCTGATTATCATGAACTGGTAGACACGCCATTCATTTGTTCTGCAACTTTGAAGCAATACAGTTATTCTGTTAAAGACTATCAATTTCATTTATGGTTTCAAGGCGACATAAACATCCAATGGTCACAGATCAAAAATGACTTCATCAAATTTACAAGGGCTCAACTCAATAATTTTGGCGGAATGCCTGTGAAAGAGTATCACTTTATTTATCATATCACTCCTTTTAAATCGTACCATGGTGTCGAACACCAACATTCTACTATAATTGCTTTAGGACCTACACACCAGCTGATGTCCTCCTTATATGATGATTTTTTGGGCATTAGTTCGCATGAGTTGTACCATACTTGGAACATCAAAAATATTCGCCCTAAAGAGATGATGCCCTATAATTATCTAAAAGAAAATCATTCATGTTTGGGTTATGTGGCTGAAGGCATTACCACTTATTTGGGAGATTTATATTTGAGTTCATCTAAGGTTAAACCTTGGGAATGGTATAAAAAAGAATTTGAAATACTCTTACAAAAGCACTTTACCAATTTTGGTCGATTTAATTATAGTGTAGCAGAATCGTCTTGGGATACTTGGTTAGATGGTTATGTAAAAGGTGTTCCAAATAGAAAAGTCTCCATTTATAACGAAGGGGCTTTACTTGCCTTTTTTACAGATATTAAAATCAGACATTATTCAGAAAATCAATCTTCTATTCATGAAGTGATGACTGAACTATATACCCAATTTGGTCAAACTAAAACAGGATATACTGATGAAGATTTTATCCAGATTATCAGTCAATTTATTGGAGAAGATGCGCATCCTTTTTTCGATAAATATTTTTACAATGCCAATTCCTTTGAACCCATTCTAGTTGAATCCTTGTTTAAGTGCGGACTAGAACTTTATACATTAGATAATCCTGACTTTAGCGAACGTCTCTTAGGTATCAAAACCCTTATTCAAGATCAATCCACAATTATATCTGATATCTTTCCAGGAAGCACCTCAGAAATGGGCGGACTGAGTCATGGAGATAAAATTATCGGGATCAATGGATTTGAGGTTAAGACCGACTTAAGCGCTTGGGTGGAATATTTTAAAGATAGCCAAATAGAGCTAACCATATCCAGAGGCAATCGATTAATCAACATTACTTGTCCCAACACTAACCGGTCATATTATCCAATCTACAAAATTCGAAAAGTTGAGATTCCATCAGCCCTTCAAAAAAGAATTTTTAAGAAATGGTGTGGATATAAATGGGATGATTAAATTTGAAGCATGGCACTTGTTAGAATCAACGAAAAAACAGTCATTCAAAAAGTTAAATTTTTTGTTTTAGGCAAAGAAAAACCAAATTGGATGACAAGAATATCAGTTTTGGTTGGTTTTTTTATCAGCCTCTACTTTCTGATCTGGCAAGGTTTTATCTTTTTAGTGATTCTTTTTGTAAATCAATTTGAAGATCCAGAACTCATCAAGAGCACCTTCTCAAGAATTGGAGGTCAATACAATTTCAATATCAGATATGCTGCCTATGATTGGACTGCGGTTGATGTCATTTTTTATCACGCGTTAGGTTCAATTATTTTAATATCAATATCAATTGTGGGACTTATCATCATTTACAGGCGCAAGAATTTGGGCTATATCACTTATTTATCAGGCAATGTTTTAACGGCATTATTTACGATTATTTTTTTGGGAGCAAAGTATACTAGTGAACAGATCAGCATAGTTGATAAAATCATTTTGATTGTTATTACCCTTTACTTTTTTGCTGGCATGTTCCTACTCAAGCGGACCAAAGCAAAGGCAGAGAATCCTATCCAAACGCAATCATAGAAATTTCAACATTAACATTTTTGGGTAATTTGGCTACTTGAACGGTTTCTCTTGCTGGAAAGTCAGTGCTAAAAAAAGAAGCATAAACTAAATTGACAGCGTCAAAATCATCCATGTCTTTTAGAAAAATGCTGGTTTTTACGACATCCTTAAAATCAAGTTCAGCAGCCGCTAAAACTGCTTTTAAATTCAGCATTACCCTTTTTGTCTCATCATCAATATTGTCTAACTCTAATTGACCAGTATCAGGATTAATGGCAATTTGTCCACTAGTAAATAGTGTATTATTAATTTTTACAGCCTGACTGTATGGGCCAATGGCTGATGGTGCTGAATCTGTGCTAATAATGTTTTTCATCTCTTGATCTCTATTGTCTATATTTCCTTATTTTTACCAAAAATATAAAATTAATTGAAAGTACTAATCATTGATAATTTTGATTCCTTCACTTATAATCTGGTGCACTATATTGAAGGGTTTGATGCCAATGTCGAGATTTATTTTAATGACAATATTCCATTTGATTCAATAATGGACTATGATAAAGTCATTCTTTCTCCGGGACCAGGACTACCCAAAGATGCTGGTCAACTTCCAAAATTCATCAAAACATTTCATGATAAAACCCCGATACTTGGCGTCTGTCTTGGTTTCCAAGCATTGGTAGAATATTATGGGGGAACAATTTATAACCAAGATGAAGTGAAACATGGCGTACAAACCAATTGTAGTTTTGAAAATAATTCTACCCTATTTAAACATACAGCTACAAATTTTAAGGTTGGTTTATACCATTCTTGGGCAGCAAATAAAGATAATTTTCCAAAATCGTTAAACATAACTGCTCAAGCTGAAAATGGTGTTATCATGGCGTTTGAACATTCTAAATTTCCAGTTTACGGTGTCCAATTTCATCCCGAATCTATTCTTTCTGAATACGGACATCAAATCATCCAAAATTTTTTGTTCAACTAATCGTTTTTTTTTGTAACTTTACTATACAAGTTAAATCATTAGTATGAAAAATAACTTTAGCTTTAATTAGCGCCCATGTAGTACAATTTTGGTTCTTAACGTTTTTTATTTTAGGGTCATCTCATGAAACCTGAAGACAGGCCAAACCCGTTTCGACGGTCACTGTAAAGTGTTAACATTGGAAGTCTGACCTTTTTTGGTAGCTCTAAGCCTTGTTATTTAGAAGGATCTCTTAATTCTCCGCTACATGGGTTTTTTTATGCTCTAACGTCAGCCTATCTTACTTCTTAAAAGAATATATAATAACTAGAGCAATTAATTAAGTCTATTAACGAGACATTAACTTTTAAATTTTAAGTTTTCCGACCGGCCTTTTTTATAAATCTTATTACTTGCAAAAGCCCCTTTTCTTAATTCTTTTTGCTCTTCAAATGATAATTCTATAATAGATTTACAATCATCAGAACAGCAATTATTCATTTTAGCTTTACAGCTCTCACATTGAATAAATAATAAATGGCAAGCCATATTTTCGCAATTCGTGTGTGCATCACAAGGTTCGCCACATTGATGACAATTTGAAACGATATCATCACTGATTTCCTCAGCTAATCTATGATCAAATACAAAATTTTTGCCTTGAAATTGGTTGTCAAGCCCTTCTGCTTTTACCTGTCGTGTGTATTCAATAATACCACCCTCTAATTGAAAAACATTTTTAAATCCTTTGTGTTTGTAATAAGCACTCGCTTTTTCACAACGGATACCTCCAGTGCAATACATCACAAGATTTTTACCGTCTTTCTCATCTTTTAAGTCTTCTTCAATAATGTCTAGGGAATCTCTAAACGTATCAACATCAGGCCTAACAGCACCTTTGAAGTAACCAATTTCACTTTCATAATGGTTCCTCATGTCCACACAAATGGTATTGGGATCAGCCAACATATCGTTGAATTCTTTGGCATTCAAGTGTTTTCCAATATCAGTCACGTCAAAAGTCGCATCATTCAAACCATCTGCCAAAATTTTATTTCTGACCTTAACCTTTAGCTTTAAAAACGACTTATTATCATGCTCTACGGCAATGTTCAACCTCACATTTTCTAAAAATGAAATGCTATCTAAATGGGTTTTGAAGCGATCAAAATTTTCAACAGGAACAGAAAGCTGCGCGTTGATCCCCTCGTGAGCAACATAAATACGTCCTAAAACATCTAAGGCCTCCCAATTTAAAAATAAGTGATCTCTAAAGATTTGTGGGTTTCCAATTTTGGCGTACTGATAGAAAGAGATCGTCATTCGATCTTTCCCTGCTTCCTCAATTAAAGCAGCTCTTTCCTTAGCACTTAATTTATTATACAGTTGCATGCTATATTAATATTTAAGATTAAAGTGCTGCAAATATAGTAGGTTTTATTTTATTAGTCAACGACAAAAAAGGAAGAATTATGTATGATATTTGTCAATTAATTTGACTTTGCAATTTAGTATTCAAGAAATAAAGATGGCAAAGATGCTTGAAATGAATAATAAAATTGACAATCCTCATGAATTAACTAGATTGAATTATTTATATTTACAGTTCCAAATAATTTGCAAATCATGGATAAATACGAAAAAGCCTTTAATGATTTAATCGAGAAGGATTTAAAAATTGAACCAAGAGATTGGATGCCAGAAAAATACCGGAAAAATTTAATCCGTCAAGTGTCACAACATGCTCATTCAGAAGTTATTGGAATGCAACCTGAAGGCAACTGGTTGCTGAGAGCACCTTCTTTAAGAGCAAAGCAAGTACTTTTGGCTAAAATACAAGATGAGGCTGGTCACGGTTTATATTTATACAGTGTGGCAGAAACTTTAGGTATTTCAAGACAAGAATTAATTCAACAATTACATGATGGTAAAGCGAAATACTCAAGTATTTTTAATTACCCTACCTTAACTTGGGCTGATATGGGTGCTGTAGGTTGGTTAGTTGATGGCGCTGCCATTGTTAACCAAGTAAGCTTACAAAGAACCTCTTATGGTCCGTATTCTAGAGGAATGGTTCGAATTTGCAAAGAAGAAAGCTTTCACCAAAGACAAGGCTATGAAATTATGATTCAAATGACCAATGGTACGGAAGATCAAAAAGCCATGGCTCAGGATGCTTTAAATCGTTTTTGGGAACCATCATTAATGATGTTTGGCCCGCATGATGCTGATTCTGCTCATTCAAGTCAATCCATGCAATGGAAAATAAAGCGAGAGAGTAACGACAGTTTAAGACAAAAGTTTATTGATAAAACTGTTCCACAAATTGAGTTCTTAGGTCTTGAAGTGCCAGATGTTAATTGTAAATGGAACGAAGCCACTGGACATTACGACCATAGTCCTTTTAACTGGGATGAATTTTGGAATGTTGTGAATGGTAATGGACCATGTAATGCAGAACGATTGGCACATCACAGAAAAGCGCATACTGACAATGCTTGGGTAAGAGAAGCAGCTTATCAATATGCTCAAAAAACAGAGATTTCGGCTGTCGCTCAATAACCGTTCAGCCACAACAAATTAAAACAAACAATAAGTTTAATTACATATTCAAAAAAATGGAAAAAGGAGACAGAGTTTGGGAGGTTTTTATTCAAAAAAAATCCGGATTAGCTTTTAAACATGTTGGAAGTATACATGCCTATGATAAAAAAATGGCCGTGCAAAATGCAAGAGATTTGTATACGCGACGAGGAGAAGGAAGAGAGATTTGGGTTGTCCCAGCTGAAGCGATTGTGTCAACACCGTTAGACCAAGCTGATGCTTTTTACGACCCATCAGAAGATAAAGTTTACCGACACCCAACATTTTACGAAATACCTAAAGAGGTCAAAAATATTTAAGCCAATGAGTATTACAATCAAAAACGAACTGGCCCAATTTTTAATCCGATTGGCTGACTCTGAAATCATTTTAGGGCAACGCTTAGCGGAGATGTGTAGCAAAGGGCCTTTTTTAGAAGAAGATATTGCTTTGTCTAATCTCGCACTAGATTTATTTGGACGAGGTGAAGAATTGCTTAAAATTATAGCTGATCTTGAAGACAACGCTTACACACCTGATGATTATACCTTCAGAAGAAATGAGCGAGAGTATTTTTCATACAAAATAGTTGAACAACCAAATAATGATTTTGCTTGGGTGATTGCAAGACAGTATTTTCATGACGTTTATGTGAGAGAAATTTTTAGACAATTATTAAATCACTCTGATCAACAGATTGCTGGTTTATCTGAAAAGGTTCTGAAAGAAATTGACTATAGTTATTTGCACGCTAGAGACTGGATGGTGCGATTAGGCATTGGAACTGAAGAAAGTAATTCAAGGCTACAGAAAGCAGTTGATTCCCTTTGGAAATATAGCGAAGAATTATTTGCTTTCGATCAAATTGACACCAATGTTTTAGATGATTCAGATCAAATCAAAACCGTTTGGGACAATGAAATTGACCAAGTATTTTCTGAAGCCAACCTAGAGAAACCAGAAGAATTTAAACGTCATATTTTAGATTTTAGACAAGGCTTTCATTCAGAATATTTGGGAATGATTTTAGCTGACATGCAATACCTACCGCGTGCCTACCCTGACGCACAATGGTAATCAAAACCGAGAATATTGAAAAAATATGGGAATTAATGGAACAGGTGCCTGATCCAGAAATTCCCATTATTAATTTAGTCGAACTTGGCGTCATCCGAGAGCTCAATATTGTCGACAATCAATTGCAAATTATTATTACACCAACCTATACTGGTTGTCCCGCCAAGCAATTGTTTGAAGATTTAATCAAAGAAAAATTAATAGAACATAATATCCTCAATTTCACCATTGAATCTCGTATTTATCCTGTTTGGACCACAGACTGGCTTTCTGATGAAACGAAGGCCAAACTCCTTAAAGATGGCATCTCACCACCTACACTAGGTGACAAAGACATCATCTGCCCCCACTGCAAATCATTAGACACCAAAATGATCAGTCAATTTGGCTCCACGCCTTGTCAATCGTTATATAGCTGCAATTCCTGCAAAGAGCCATTCAATTACTTTAAGTGCCTTTAGGGGTTATACTAACTTATTTAGAATAACTAAGTATAACAAAAAATATACCTAATAAAATGGCTATCTATTCAGATCATCAGCAGCAAGTCCAAAAAATTCTTATCAGACAACTCTTTATTTTTATAATTGTACTAATTAAAAGAGAATGCTATTAGTTAAAATGTTTACAATACATTAACCATTTTTAAAACTACGAAAAGATGGATTGTAAAATCGACAAAAAATGAAAAAAGCAAAGGTCATCTTCTCCTTAGTAGGTCTTATCCTGCTTTTAAGTTGCCGAACGGAGTGCCACGATCCGGTAGCTATTAATTATCTAGAGAGAGGCAAGCATGTGCAAAGTTTATGCATATATAATAACACTATGACTTTTTATACTAGCACTCTAGAAAATGGACCAATCGAGATTTATTATAGTGACAATCGAGTTTCAAATTTTGATAGTATTGGGACAATAATGGACGATTCAATGCCTTTGAACTGCCAAGACCAAACAACCCATCCGATATTATGTGGTAGAGAATTAGAGCCAGGTTATCTAATCTTAAAAGATTCAGCTTCAATAGACACTATTGTTTTCAATTTTGGTCTTGAGAATGAATGTGATTTAATTGACGTTTACAACCTGTAATATAAATTGAGAACACTACTAATCATATTGCTCGTATTCTGTTGGGTCAACGCTTCAGCCCAAAAAAAGGCGAAATCATATGATAAAGGTGAGTTTAGAATCAAATTGGCTTTGCCTTATTTCAATCATCTTACAGTTAATCCAATTGATCAACCTAGAAGTAGTCAGTTTGGATTTCTTGGAGAATCTCTAGGAATTGAATACTCAATATCAAATCAGAGTTTTCTTGAAATTAATGGTGCATTGGCAGTTACCGCTTCAAATCCGCTCCCTTTTCCTTTTGATCGTGAAGGACCGTATAAGGTACTTTCTACTTCATTTGTCAGTACGACTTACAATCGTGTTGTCAATCGTTTTACTTTAGGCATTGGATTGAATTATTCTAAGAATTTGATTGCAATGGGATCAAGAAGTCTTGGTGATTCATTGGTGCCAAACTATACCGACAATAAGAAAAATTTAACAATTGGTATCACTGCAAATAGCTTCTATCGGGTAGGTAAAAATTTTAATGTGGGATTGATTTATCGGCCGACATTCTATAACATCAAACCAAACCCCTCATTTAACTATGATCACCTCTTGACCATTGAATTTAATTGGAGGTTTAGACTAAATAATAAGTGAAAATACTTAGTCTTGAACAACTAAAGTCAACCACCCTCCTAATACTTAAACTTCACCGCCAGACCAAAAGACATTAAATCCACCTGTCCAAAACCAATGCCCGTTAGTGGTAAATGCACATAAGGTTCTGCCAATAGTGCCCAATTGTTGTTTAGCATTTTTTGGTAGCCAGCTGATAGATTCAACACACTGAAAAAATGGTTGTTTTCCCATTTTCCGTTCCATTCTGGTCTTAAGGTTGGGTCTACTATTGCATAGGTAAAACGATACTGTTCTGAGGCCATCAAATAGGAAGACGCGCCAGCGCTCAAGTAAAACGAATTGCTTGTGATTTGTTGTGTACTGAAATAGTATCGTAGATTCAAGGGAGTCTCTAATACCTGACATTCCGCTAAAATACGAGTTGGCTTAATGCCATTTGTCCAAAAGCCTGGTTGAACAGTGTAAGCTTCAGTATTGGTCTCATAATCCTTTACGGTATAATTCAACCCGCTCAAAATAGACCAATGTCTATTGAACAAGTATTCTCCACCTAAGTGTAATTTTAATTGTGTTGGACCGACAGCCATTTGAGTGACACTACTCCGCTCTATTCCAGCTCCTATGGACAAATACAGCCTCCTATTTACTGGACAAGCAACTAGGATGGTAGAATCAACAGCTGTTATTGGTGGTAATTCATCTTCAACTTTGTTAATTGCTACTGATTCAGCTTTTGAACTTATTGTATCAGGAGCAACCTCATCAGATTCAACAATTGTAATGTCCTCTTTGCTTGTTTCTTCCTCGAATGTGTTTGCAGTATCTGAGTTAGTCTTTTCTACTAATGGTAAATTGACATTATCCTTTGCCTCATCATTCAAAATTTGGACACTTTCAATAGCGGCAGAAGGCTCATTTGCAAGCATAGTAATTACCGTTTGCTCAGGTTCTTCCATCTGTTGTTGAATAATCGCGGTTTTATGAACAGATTTTGGTTTAGAAACGACCCCTTCTTCCATCTGATTGATTGGTTGAACATCTTTTTCAGAAGCAGTCTTCGGAGCATCTTGAGTTCTCGCCATATTATCAATCTTAATATCTTCCTTAATTATTGGTTTTTTTTCTGTTTTAGAAGCTACGGTAAGCTTGGTTTCTACAATCTCATCAGTATTTGTTGACCAAGGAAGAATTAATAATAATACCACGCCAATTAAGACCAATCCAGTCACACCACGCCAAATCCATAGTGCTTTTCGTCTCCGATCGTGGTCGTCTAACATCCCTGCTAATTGATCCCAATCACTTTCGCGAACAGAATATTCCTCATAAGCTGATGCATTGCTGATCAGATTGTCAATCTCTTCCATATGTTCGTTTTCATCCTTCAATTCCCAAATTGTTTTTTAATTTTTCCTTTAACATTGCCCTAGCTTTAAATAAATTAGACTTTGATGTCCCAACTGAAATATTCAACATTTCTGCAATTTCATTGTGCTTATAACCTTCAACGATATAAAGGTTTAAAACCATTCTGTACATTGGTGTTAACTCACGAATCTGTTCGATAATACTTTGATACATCAGATTACTTTCTACATCACTTTCTGACCTTACATTCATCACTTGGTCGTCAACCACAAATTCATTTTTGTAATAGGCTTTATTATGTGTAATGGCCGTATTGATAATAATCTTTCTCAACCACGGTTTGCAGGGCTTAGAGAAATCAAATTGTTTTAAATTTTGAAAAAATTTCATAAAGGCTTGGTTTAAAATCCATGCGGCTTCATCTCTATCTTTTGCATAGCGCGAACTGATACTCATTCCGTAAGAAAAGTACCGCGTATAAAACGCCTTTTGAGCCGCTCTATCATTTTTTTTACAGGCAGATAATAAGCTTTGATCGATTTTATCCGCATTCTCTGTCGCCATGTAATTCCTATACTTCAATATTGTCAATTTGGTTGCCTCAAATACTTACCTCAGAAAAAAACCTTACTTAATAGACCCTACAAGCCATCTAAATTTTAACCAGGCAACCGTTTTCTGTTTTCCAAAGTATGGGCAATAAAACTAAGATATACTTAAAACGCATTATTATGAAGAAAATTTACTTATTATCCATTCTGATTTTAACATCAGCCATAGTATCAGCACAGTGGTTAACCGAAATTACTGATATTAACATTTATGAACATCATTTCTCAGGGTGTGACCCTTGTGCCCCATCTACTTTAGGCGATTCATCTGCTTACGATTTTGTGACTCATCAGCACATCAATGCAGTTGGTCCAAACGCTTTTGACGTAAACAGAGATTTAATTGAGCACAACGGAGATGCATGGTCACCAGCGCCTTTTGGGTTTACCTCAGATTCAAGCAGCGTTTGGGCTGGAACCTTTGGTGGTAATGGCACCACAAAATATGTTTTGGCAAGTGGATTTGATTATGCCAATGCAACAGAAGCCTCGGTAGTTAACGCCTATAATAATGGCAACGCCTCTACAGATGTTGATGTTGTGCAAGTTGGAGAAGTTTATATTGGTAAAATCAGAGACCTAGACTATTATGTTGTATTAGTTATTACAGGCTATCAAACTAATACTGATAATGATTTCACATTTGATTATAAGTATACTGACAACCCAATAGCTACAGCCGCAATTGATGAAAATGATCAAGTTTCTTCATTGTCCGTTTATCCAAATCCAACCAATGGTAAGATTGGTCTTCAATTAGATAAAACCTATCAAGACATCAGTATTTCAATTGTCAACCAATATGGTGCTCAGATCTTTTTTGGTCAATTCAATAATCAAAATCTGATTAATTTGAATGTAGAAACATTGTCAAATGGTATCTATTATATCGTCTCTAAAGCTGATGGTCAAATAACACAGCAGAAGTTCGTCAAAGAAAACTAATCATTACTCAAAATAGAATTAAAGCCTGTAGCTTCCCAAAATAAAAAGGAGTTATGGGCTTTTTTTTGTCGATTACATTCTCTTGTATTACATGTTTGTCTAATTATTCACCTTTCAGCATCACAACATAATTTTACTATATTTGAGTGATCATCAATTATCTGGAAAAATGAGGCTGTTTTTTTGGATGCTACAAATCCAATAAATAACTTAAACCTATGCAAACAAAACAACAAACTTCAAAAGAGTACTTTAATACTTTGGCAATAATTCATGCCGCACTTATAATTGGACAATTACTATTTGCATGTGTGGCATTTTATGTTAATTCTAAGGGAGAAACTGCTGATGAAAGTGAGCTCAATGACCTTCTCCTTTTAGCTGCCCCAATTCTTGCTTTTTCAGGGATTATTGGCAGCAGTTTTCTGACAAAGACAAGACTAAAGTTAATTAAGGAAAAAACCAGTCTAAAAGAAAAACTTAGTGAGTATCAAACCACATTAATCATAAGCTTTGCCTTGTTAGAAGGGCCTTCTATATTTTCCCTTGTTTGTTATTTACTTACTGCAAACTATATTTTTCTCGCCATTGCGGGCCTAATAATTGTCATATTTTTCGTAATCAAACCAACAAGACAGAAGACAATAAAAGACCTAGCACTAAATCACCAAGAAAGAGATTTGATTGAAGATCCAAAGGCAATCATAATATAAGACAGGTTTGAAAAATAGGTTAACTTCTAATATCCATTTAGAGTAAAATGATTGAAACAACAACTTTAGCTATTATTACCATTTTCATGGTGATTTATGCCTATATGAAAGGTGACAAGCAGTCGTTTTTATTAACTGTGGGCATAAGCTTTGGCATAATGATAGCCACGTTTAGAATATCCGGCATATTTTACGTTGGCCTGACGATTTATATGCTTACCACAATAGCTATTGTGGTGCTGACGATAAACAACAGAGACCTTTCAACCATCAGAAGAGGTCTAATTATTCTAACTGCTACTTTAGCATTCGCTACACCACTTTTTTCAATCATGAATTGGCCACTTTTTGAAATTATAAAACTATTCACAGTTGCCTCAATTTTTCTCTATGCGATAGTTCTCAGTAAAGGTATGATGGGTAAAAATGAATTTGGCTATTTGACCATAATTAATGTAAATTTTTTAGTGCAATTGATATACTACGTCAGTCTTTCAGAAGACACCTTTTTTAGGATGATTGGCATTGCTTATATTTTGATGTTTATTTATTTGGTGCTTGGCCTTATTTTCTCCAAAAACAAAACCTTTTTTAAATGGAATTTTATCTGTTTTTTAATTTATTCAATCATAGTTTTTTCCCTTATGTTTGATCCTTCTAGCTCTAGTTATGGTCAAGCGCTTATGGCTTTAGCCATTGGAATATGGACGCTAATTATTCACTATGTAGTGATATTCATTGTTAAACTTATTGTTTTTCTCAAAAAACCAGAAAAACTTATATAAATTGTAGACACAATTGGTCATTTTGGGGAATGTGACGCTTCTGATTAAAGCAGATGTTTGTCTAACACTTAATCTCACGTTACCAAAACCATAATTTTATTATATTTGAGTAAACAATCATTCATCTGGAATACTGAAGTCGTTTTATTCAGATGTTAGGAAATAATTATGATACGAATTACAATTATAATGTTTTTGATAGCAAATTCAACATTTGCTCAATTCAATTTTTCAGACTTAGAATATATTAATATTGAGTCAAGCTATCTTAACGGAAAGTTTGGTTTTAAAAAAGCATCAGAATTTCAACTTGTAAATATATTTTGCAATGATTCAATTGATTGCTACAAGTATGAAGACCCGACCACTTTAATTGGTTATTGGAAGTTAAAAGACAAAACTAAGATTGAATTTCATTATACTGAAGCACCAAGTGATGACCCGACATTCATTGCTGTCTACAAAGGACGAATAATTTTAGAAGAATCGGGTACAACTTTACACTTTAAAGGAAATACACTTTACATAGAAGGAAATGCAAATTCATATTTTGACAAAAAAAGAAAATTTCAATTTGTTAACAATAACTACCAGGAAGTTATTCAACCTTTTTATCATATTGGAATGAGTGGGAAACTTAACTATCCTATTAAAATTTACAAAACAGATAATTTTTTGGAAAAGATAGCCTACTTGCCGAAAGATTATAAAATTGAAGTTTTATTAGGCCAAACAGGAGGAGAATATAATGATTTGGAGAAAGTGTTAATTAAAACTGAATTTGGCTTAATTGGTTGGTTTAACTTTAAGGATATAGCCTTTGGAAAACCACTAATTGACGGTCTTCAATTTCACGGAGATTAAAAAATCTACTAACAACAAAAAGTAACCTTCATTAAAAACGCATTTTTATCAACGGTTTAACAGAATTAGTCCATGCGAATTATACCAACTATTTTATTGTTAATATTTCCAGCAATCGGATTTTCACAAACTGAAATTGTAACTGAGTTTGAAATGATTGGGATTTGGATTTTAACAGATTTTGATCAACCGGAAAAATTTAGGGACTTTTGGGAATTTACTTCTGATGGTATTTTCAATGAACTAAAGTACAAGTCAGATTCTGATACAACTTTAGTTTCAGACGAAAGCGGAACTTGGAATATTATAAATGGTAAACTTAAAATTACAGTCACTAGAGAAGATACAGGAGGGCAGCAAAAAAAATATTCCCAAGCTCAAATAATTGAATTTGAAATATCAAAAGAAGTTGAAGACATTATTATTTACCCTATTTTAGGTAACAGCATAAATATGGATAAAAAAGATAAATTAAGGTTAAAAAAATGTGACATTTCTGATTAAAGCAGATGTTTGTTTACCGTCCTGTCTCACATTACCAAAACCATAATTTTATTATATTTGGGTAAGCCCTCAATGATCTGGATAATTTCGATAGCTTTATTCAGATATTAGGCACTGTTTTATGAGACTAGTTTTAATACCATTCTTACTTTTAAGTTTAAATTCAATAAGCCAAATTGATACAGGGAAAGTGGTTCTTGGGCATTGGAGTTTACAGGCATTTAAAATAACGCCATCAATGATGGGCTTATCACCTAATGACCCTACCTGTATTGTAAAAGGGGCCTCTCCATTGACTTTAGAAATAAAAGAAGACTCTATTTATATAGTTAGACAGCATTATTTTGCTAATGATACTTTTGCTTTTACTTATGATTTTAAAACAGATACTTCCCAATACGCTTTGCATCAATCCAAATTCATATTATACCCAAATAAAAAAGTTCTTAAACTCTATCGAAAACGAGCAAGAAAAAGATATGAAAAAATTATATTTTCAGTCACCAAAATAACAGAAACTCAGCTTGTATTAGAATCTTTTACCTGGGATGATTTTTTGATAAATCCTTTTTCCGTTTTCTCTGACAAAACCTACTCTTTTCAAAAAACGGATCCTAACTCCGAAAGTGAGCTAAATTTTCAAGGTAATTGGTTCTTCAATTCAATCACCCCTTACCCATATGAGGATTTAGACACATTAATTCTTCAGCGGGATAGTTCTTTTCTAAATGGAGAATATGTTCTCAAATCAAATTTCGAAATTGACTACTTTAGTTCAAACAGTCTTGATGTAGGCATAATCTCACGCCCAAAACCTAAAAAACAATTTGGAGTACTTTCTGCAGTCTATATACCATACAATAACCATACTGAAATAAATTGGCAAGTGAATAGTGAAAAGAACTTGTTAACTATTGATTTACAAAACACAGTAATTCAATACAGTTACACTTTTAAAAACGGTCTATTATATTTAATAAAAAGTGAGCTAGAATAGGTTAGTCGATTTTAATAGAATTAATTAAATTTAACTTAATGAAACCAACTTTCTTTTCCAAACCAGCAGAATTTAGAAAATGGTTAGCTAAGAACCATCATGACAAAACTGAGTTAATTGTTGGCTACTATAAAGTGCATACCAAAAAACCTAGTATGACTTGGTCTCAATCTGTTGATGAAGCCCTTTGCTTTGGTTGGATTGATGGCATCAGAAGATCGATTGATGATCAATCTTATACTATTCGGTTTACTCCGCGAAAAAAGAACAGCATTTGGAGTGCGGTTAATATCAAGAAAATGGAAGTATTAAAGAAAAAAGGGCTTTTGAAACCCGCTGGAATCGACATTTTTGAGAATAGAACGGATGACAAATCGAGTGTTTATGCTTTTGAACAAAAGGACATGAAATTACCCGTTGAATATGAAAATCAATTAAAAGCGAATCAAAAAGCATGGGAGTATTTTCAGGCTCTTGCTCCATCTTACAAAAAAAACTCTATCTATTATATTACCAGTGCCAAGCAAGAAAAAACTAAATTGAAGCGGCTAGAAGAGTTGATTTCTGATAGTGCTTTAGGTACTAACAAGTGGAAGCACAATAAATACAATAAAAAGAAATGAAACTGTATTTGAAAACAACCTGCGCCATATGATATCTGTATATGTTGTCAAATTATAATTTGGCCCAAAAATTTAGGAATGAAGTTACATAAAGCAATTTTACTTACCATTTTGTACTACATTATATTAGAATTAATTGGGTGTTGGATACTTTTAATTCCAGATGAAATGGAATATTTAGAATTATTCAAAATTTCCAGATTAATAACCTCTATGATTACGATAACTTTCTTGGTATTGATTTTTAAGTCCTTTAAACAATCTGATTCGCTTAAGTTCAACAAAACTGATCCAAAATACTATTTAATATCTGCAATGTTAGGAATCGGATTTGTTTTCTTCCAATCTATCCTGAATATTATTTATCATCAAGAAATTTCGTCAGAATTCTTTGATTTCAATTTTAATATTAAGCGTCTTACTTCATTAAATGTGATAGCATCCATATTGATTGTACCAATCATGGAAGAGTTATTTTTTAGGAATTACTTACTTAGAAGGTTGTTGGAAAAATACGGACCAATAGTAGCCATAATTATATCATCTTTTTTGTTCGCCTTTATCCATATTCCTTTCGGTGCGCTGTTCTCTGAAATGTATGACCTCAGTTTTCATCATGCTTATATAACTTTATTCGGAGGTGCAATATCTGGAATATTATACTATAAATCTAAGTCAATTAATCCATCAATAATATTTCATATGTTTTGGAATTTAACGATTTATGTTTTGTAAAAACATTGAACCAATTAACTGTCAAGTTAATTACCAAATTTATTATAACCGCTAAACGCAACTACAATATATACCTCAACCCAAAGGCACCACTATAGAAAACATCTGTATACACTGGTGCGTCTTTTACAAAAATTGAACTAAAACCAAAACTGCCTTTCGCAGTAAGGCTCAAGGGTTGGAGAAAATTATCTTTTAATCCCAACCTAAATTCATATAAAAAAGCCATATATGGCTGCAGAGTCACATTATTCTTAGCCTCATAAAAGCTGTTGCTACTTGAAATCTCACCAGTTGTATTACCAAATATATTGTTTGAAGTCAAGTAATAACTTTTCCGTCTGCTTGATCTCAATTCTGGATTAAAACTAAAATTAGCCCTAAAACCGGGTGCAATACCAAATGTACTTCTTTTACCATATGATGACCTGAAAAACCATTCGGCTCCAATGCTAAACCAATTAAATTGATAAATCGTATTTTGTGAATTACTAAATACACTGTCAACATAGCTCGCTGTAGCTATCGTATCTGGTGAACTAGTAGTGGTATGATATGAATATAAAGTGTCAACCCGATAATTTGAATTAACTGATCCATACGAATATAAAGACAGACGATCTGCATATCCAATATTAAAAATGAGTTCCTGATTGGTTTTATACTCTCCCTTAGATTTAGAATAAGGTGTGAAACCAACGCTAAATTGAGGATTACTGAAAGTACTCCTGTTTGACCAAATACTGCTGGTTTGTGCTGGTTCTATGCTCTCCAAAGGATTCACAAAATAGTAGTTTAACTTATTAGAAGAATTATTGGAAAAGGATTGAATGACACCACTAAATTCAAAACTATTTAGTTTAAGCAATGACCATTTTGATTGAGCAATACTGAAATTTGAAATTAAAATTGTGATCCAAAAGAGTCCGTTTTTCATAGTTGAGTTGTTTGATTAAATATTGTCTATTAATAATTTAAATCAAGTTGAAAACTGCACAATAATCAAGCCAAAGTATTGTTTATTGGCAATTGCTTTTTCTCTATTCAAGTCCTTTCATTTTGGCATCAACTTTGATGAAAATTTAGATAATCGCAAAATTTAGTCTTATGAAAAATTATTACGTGGCAGCCATAATTGGTTGCTTGATGTGCTCATGCACAATAGTACAACCTGGTCAAGTAGGCGTCAAATCTCAATTTGGAAAACTCTCTGAAGAAGTCTTAGAACCAGGTCCCCATTTTGCTGCTTTTGGCACTAAAGTAATCATTATGCCTGTCGGAACCAGAAACATTGAAATTAACTTGAATCTGCCTAGTAAGGAAGGTTTAAATATCAACTCCAACATTTCAATTTTGTATAGAATTGAAAAACAAAAAGTGCCTGAAATCATTGAACAAATAGGGAAAGGATACGAGCAAATCATCCGAAATGTTTTCCGCTCAGCATCAGCAGATGTTTGTGCCAAGTTTATGGCTAAAGACATGCACTCTGGAAAAAGAGCAGAAATTGAAGGTGAAATTAAAACGAAAATGGCTGAGGTATTAGAAAAACGTGGTATTATCATTGAAGCTGTTTTATTAAAGAACATATCAATGCCTGAAGGCCTGTATAGTTCCATTGAGGAACGTTTAAAAGCTGAACAGCAAGCCTTGAGAATGAAGTTTATTGTACAGCAAGAAAAGTTAGAAGCTGAGCGAAAAATTGTTGAAGCAACTGGAGATCGAGATGCTCAGTTGATTTTATCGGAGGGATTGACCAACGAAATTATTCAACTCAGAAGTATTGAAGCGTTTTTAAAATTATCAGAAATGCCATCCACAAAAGTGATTATCACTGATGGTACAGCACCATTCCTCATTCAAGAAGGTAATAATGCACCTGCAAAATCAAAATAAAGTATTTAAGCAAATGATTCCGCAATAGTTTGACTGTTGCAGATTTTCAAATTTATAGCTTATAACTAATTAACGTGTTTTGTTTAATAAATAAACCTTTGAATTGGTATTTTATCGTTAGCCTCTATTAATTTTGCAATATGATCCAACAGAATATCAGCTTAAAACCTTTTAATACATTTGGAATTGAGCAATCGGCTAAATACTTTGTTTCCTTTTCATCAATTGATATGCTAAAATCGGCTTTGGTTGATCCAGAAACGCAAGGCTTAGAAAAATTGGTTCTGGGTGGTGGGAGTAATATCCTATTAACTAAACCATTTAATGGTTTGATCTTAAAAAACAACCTTAGAGGCATCAGTATTCAAAAGGAAGATGAAAAATTTGTTTGGGTTAAGTCAATGGCTGGTGAAGGATGGCATGATTTCGTGATGTTTGCTATTCAAAATGACTTTGGTGGTATCGAAAATTTATCATTAATTCCAGGCAATGTGGGTGCTGCCCCAATGCAGAACATTGGGGCATATGGCGTTGAAATTAAAGATGTATTTCATGAGCTGGAAGCCATGGATATTGAAACTGGGGATGAAGTGAGATTTACCAAAAAACGGTGTCAATTTGGTTATAGAGAAAGCATATTTAAACGCGCCTTTAAAAATAAATACATCATTACATCAGTAACCTTGAAGTTAACAAAACAACACACCCTTAAAACGAGTTATGGGGCTATAAAGGATGAATTAAAAAATATTACTCACCCTAATATTAAGGATGTGAGTGACGCGGTGATTAGAATTCGCCAATCAAAATTACCTGACCCAAAAGAGATTGGTAATTCAGGGAGTTTTTTCAAAAACCCTGTCATTCCAATGGCACAATTCAAATTACTACAGGAAAAGTTTCCAGAAATTGCCAATTACCCAGTTAACAAGCATTTTGTGAAAATTGCAGCGGGTTGGTTAATTGATCAAGCGGGTTGGAAAGGCAAAACCATTGACAATTATGGCGTCCACAAAAACCAAGCGCTCGTATTGGTCAATTATGGTGGTGCTAGTGGTGAAAATATCTACCAATTATCAGAAGATATTTTAAATGATATCAAATCTAAATACGGAATTGAATTAGAACGTGAAGTAAATATTTATTAAAAAAGGAAGACCAGTGGTCTTCCTTTTAAATTGATTAAGTGGTTGTTTTTATTCTCCAATTAAGGCCACTGAATAATTCAACGTTGTCCCTTTAACCTCATAACTGCCAACCTGACCGTTATTTGCATAATTCACATAAGGTTTTCCAGACTCATGATTTCCTAAAATGGCATGCACATAAGGTGATACAGCTAAGGCATCTTTGGGCACTCCAATTGAAGCTAAATCAGGACTTGTTCTAGTTTGATTAATTGGATAGTTCCCACTATTCCACTCTGCGGTTGTCCATACACCATCAGCACCTAACCATTGGATTGAAAAGTTCATTACAAATCCGGCATTATTGGTACAAGATATTTTTTCTACATTAGTCATTGTTCTATTGTTTAATTTTTTTCCTACTCTATTATAGGTTTTTCGGAATACACCTTCAAAGCTTAGATCTTACTTTCTAGGCTCAAAGGTAAATCAAACACCCCCCTCAAGACCAGGTGTTAATACGTGAATAGATAATTCAGGTATAATTACTTAGGACATAAGAATACCTCATAACTGATATAAATTAAGAGAAAATATTATTGGATAGTCACTTTTCTTGGCTCAAAACCATCTGCTTTTTTGGATATTATTTTAGATTCCTTCCTAGCCACTTTTTTTGCTCTGGCCTCCTTAGCATCTTCAACGCCTTGGTCAAAATGTGTTTCAGGCTGCTCACCATCTTGAAAAGGTGCTTTTGCATTTAATCCTAAAATTTTAAATAATTCCGCATCCTCATTATAATCTGGATTTGGTGTAGTTAATAATTTATCTCCGGCAAATACTGAACTTGCACCAGCAAAAAAGCATAGCGCTTGAGCTTCTTGACTCATTTGCGTTCTTCCTGCTGATAAACGGATGATTGTTTTTGGGAATAACAACCTTGAAACGGCAATCATTCTAATCATATCCCAAACAGGCACTGGCTGTTGCTCCTCTAAAGGTGTACCTTCTACCGCTACCAAAGCATTAATTGGTAAAGACTCAGGCGGTTGCTCCATGTGAACATAAGTCATCAACATCCCCATTCTGTCTTCTACAGATTCTCCCATACCTATAATGCCTCCTGAACAAACTGAAATTCCAGCAGTTCTAGCATTTTGAATCGTGTCAATGCGCTGCTGATACTCACGGGTAGAAATAATATCTTTATAAAATTCTTGAGAAGAGTCTAAATTATGATTGTAAGCATACAAACCAGCATTTTTTAAACGGTTTGCCTGATCTTGGTTTAACATTCCTAAAGTGGCACAAACTTCCATTCCCATCCCATTAATTTCCTGCACCATTTCAACAACCTTATCAAAATCTCGGTTATCCCTTACCTCTCTCCATGCTGCTCCCATACAAACCCTTGATGAGCCATTGGTTTTGGCATTTTTCGCAAGGTCAACCACCTCATCCACATTCATCATTGGTTTAACCTCAAGATGTGTATTGTACTTCGCTGACTGTGGGCAATACCCACAATCTTCAGGACAACCACCTGTTTTAATAGATATTAACGAACTCATTTGAACCTGATTAGGATCATGATTTAACCTATGAACAGTTGCTGCTTGATACAACAATTCCATCAATGGCGTATGATATAATTTCGTTAAACTTTCTAAATTGGCATGTTGTTGATTAACCATAGTATTGTCTTGATTTTAGATGCCGTAAATATAAGAGATAGAATTAATTTTGAGATTAATTTTTCAAATTTTCCTGCGTAAATTTTATAGCTTCTCTAAAGTCAATCCGTTTGATTTTTGAATACACCCAAGCTGTAATATTAAAATATTCTAAGATCACTTGTTCGTGTGGTAATTTAAGTAAGACAATAATTTCATCATAGAAACTCTGAAAAATCTCCTTTTTGTTTAATGAGTATTCTTCTCTGGCTAATTTTTTTATAAACTTGATGAATACTTTTTCAATTTGGTAATCTTTTTCTTGCTTGTTCAGGAAGCGTGATGTGGATTTAACTTCATATTCTACAAAATCGAAATTGCCCAACTCATAATGGACAATTAAATTAAATATTCTGGAAAAACTGTATACATCCTGCCTTAAATGCTTTTCATTATCGTTTAACACATCATTCAAACCCCGTAGCGCTACTTTATACTCAGCGTTACCGAACATAGTGTACGCTTTGCTGTAATTAAATAGTAAGATCTTTTCTTTGGTTAATTTATTCTTGTGTAATTCTAAATCTTGTTCAATATCACTCAAAACCTCAAGCCCTTTTTTAAAGTCTCCCATTCTATTGTACAACTGAACTTCTCCAATTCCAATTGAAGAAAATATTTTGATCTTTGAATCAATACTATCGTACCCGGTTTGGTTTGACAAATCTTTAATTTCATCAAGAAAACGCTGTGCATTCTCAAAGTCATATTGATCAATATAACAATTCAGTAAGAATGTTAATGTAGAGATATATCGACCCTGAAGATCTTGTTTAATGTCTGGATTCTTATCCATGACCATTTTTGCTTTCCTAAAATTTACAATAGCATCTTCATAATCTCGAATACTAGCAGCACACAACCCTTTGATATAATAACAAATGGATGTGGCTCGAACTGAAACAGCGGTATTCTTCCCTTTAATTAGGTGATAATCTGCAATTTCAGCCACAACTTGTCGCTCGGTGTCATTTCTGGAAAATCCACCACTTTTAAAAATTAGATTAATTTTAGAGTATAAAATCTGATACTCTGCCAAATTTCTCAATTTCTCTATGACCTCAGCTTCCTCTTCAATTAATTTGTTGATATCCTGAGTGAATACGCCCTCTTCATAAGCATCTTCTAATAATAGCCGTTCCCAGCTAATCAATTCGAACCAGTAGTAAAACTTCTCGTAACGTTTGGCCATTTTCTTGGCCCGTTTTACAAATTTAGCACATTCTTTATACAGTGCCTTTTTATGTAAAACCTCAACATTCTTAATTTCTTGTTTTAATTGAGCGCTAATGGTCTGGTCTGAATAAAAAGCCCGTAGACTTTTTAAAATTAGTTTATATAAATGATTTTTCTCAGATGGCAAATGATCGATAAAACGTTCATTTTTAAAACTCTCTTTTAACTCTTCCTCATCATACTTTTTTTGCTTTTCTATAAAGTCAAAAATCTTGATGTAGTTTTTATCGCCAGATTGTAGTGAAGAATTTAATTTGAAGAAACGCTTTTCAGACTTTGTCAAAGAATCAATTAAATTGAAAAGTTCAATAGATGGCTTCATAATAGGATTACAATAATTTATTGTACTAAATTATAAAACAAGCTTTGAAAAAACAAAAATATAATTTTAACGGTAGTTATTATTGATTATAGGAATTTGAGTTAAATCAACCTTTCCATTTAACTCCTATTATTGCAAAGATTTTTGTATTATATCACCTTAGGAAATCAATAAAGAAAGGGAACTCAAACGAGTTCCCTTTCAACAACAAACCAAAAAACCTCCTGTCGATTCACGATTTACAAAGTTAAATCCAAGGATTATTTGCAATTTAGTTTTCTTTCAGCCTGGTAACCAGCCTGACCTAATAAAAAACTACCGGAGGGTTACTTTACTGCCTTTTTTAATAAAGGCATTAGGGTCTTCAATCAGATTGAGTCGCATAAGACTGCTTAGTTTGATACCCTCTTCATGTGCAATTTGTCTCAGACTAATATCCTCTTGACAAACATATTTTTCATTCCCTCTAAGGGCTTTAATTTTTTTTGGTGCGACATAAATAACATCTCCTTCTTCAAGGACATCTTTGTTAGCGAACTCATTGTATTTGTATAATTGATTAATAGTCATGTCAAATTCTTTTGCAATTCTATAAAAAGTGTCTCCGTCTTTAACATGAACGTACTTTACTTTATTTTTATTCAGTTTAACTTCATGAGCAATCGTTTTAATTTCGATAATATTTGTCGTTTCATTTTTTGAATGAATGTCTTGGTTCATTTTCTTAGGCTTGTCGATTTTGATTTCATCAACATTGACAATTGGCTCGTCCTTTTTAACTGAAAATTCTTTTAAACTCTTTACTCTATCATATTGATCCAAATCGTATTTTTCAATAATATCAATCAATAAATAAGCATACTTAGGATTTGTTGCGTAACCAGCCGATTTCAATCCTTTTGCCCACCCTTTATAGTCATGAATTCTTAACTCAAACAACTTAGAATACCGTCCTCTCCCGGTCAAGAATATCGAGTGGTCGTTATAAGATTCTTCAGCAGATCGGTAGCTTCTAAAACATTCATCCTTTTTATCATCATCTTGAATAAAGGTATCCCCTGACCATGTTGAATGACATTTAATGCCAAAGTGGTTTTTAGCTTCTCTAGCTAATTTACTATTGCCATTTCCACTTTCTAAAATACCCTGTGCAAGCGTTATACTTGCAGGAATTTTATGCAAAAGCATTTGATCAATGGCAGTTGCTTTCCATTGTTCAACATATTGTTGGGTAGTGTACTTTGTTTCCTCAGCTTTGGAAATGCTAGCTAAACATAATATCCCGGTTAAGAATAAATACTTCATTTGTATTATTTTTGGTTGTGGTTGTCACAAAAATATTACGTGAAATATAGCAATGGGTTACACCTTGTTGTTTTTTTTCAACAATCAATTGTCTAATTAACTGTCATTGTAACACCTAAGCCGAAGCCTACAGCGCGCATTCTATGCACAACGAAGTCACTTAAATAGGTATTGGTTAAGTTCTGACGGTATTCTCCAAAAGCGTACACTGAACCACTTGAAAATTGATACCTTGCCCCAAGTCCAACACTACCGACTAATTGGAAGGATGCCAATCCGTTTTTAATTACTTCCACATCATTTTCTATTTCTTCTCCTTCAACAGTGGTATAATCACTACTATATTGTCGGTGTAAAATACTTGACGGAATAACACCTGCAAACCCATATGCTTGCCAAGTTGAGCCAATGATAAAATTTAGCTTTAATGGTATACCAACTTGACGGTATTTGTTTTTATAATAAAAGGTTGAATCAGTCAGGGTATCTGAAAATGAATAATCCTCTCCACCTGAAAAAAAGCTGACTCCTAAGGATAATTTAGTATGTTTGGTTAATTCTATATGAGTCCCTAATTCAAAGCCGCCTGTTGATATAGGCGCTTCATTATTTCGTCTATATAGCACACCGTATGGTGTATTATCTTCAAATGTTCTAAACGAATTTAAATAAGATCCTTGCACATAAAATACGCTAGACTGAGTAGACACAGGTACAACACTATCAGTACTTACCGTCGCACTATCTTTTTGAGAAAATGCGTTTTTGGACAAGAAAATTAATATAATAAGGTGTAATTTTATCCCTGACATAATGATTATATTTAGTTCACGATAAATACAAAAATATGAAAATCACTTTTAATTCTCCTGCCATACTAGCATTTTCCTTCTTATGTGTAGTAGTTTACATTTTATCTAACACACTTGGGCTAGGAACGGGAGTTTTTGCGTTGCCATCTTCCTTTCATTTTGACAAATTCTCCTCTTATTTTAACTTATTTTCATATGCTTTTTGTCATAAAGACGCCAATCATATTATCATGAATTTATCTTTGATCCTTTTATTAGGACCAATTATTGAAGAGAAATACGGTACAAAAAAAACCATTATTATCTTTTTTTCAACCATCTTAATAACTGCTATCTTTCATATATTATTTTTTGATTACGGCTTAATTGGCGCTAGTGGCATTGCATTTGCGTTGATAATCCTGGCTAGTTTGGTGAATTTTAAAAATAAAGAAATTCCAATAACATTTGTTTTAGTTGCAATAATATACATTGGAAGGGAAGTTGTAAATTTGTTCGAAGCAGATCAAGTCTCACAATTTGCACATATTATTGGTGGATGCATAGGGGCTTATTTCGGTTTTAAGTTTAAAAGCAATTCAAAGTTAAATTCAACTGTTTCAAGTCCTGATATTTTAAAAGGCTTAAAGTAATCTTTTTTGCTTCCTTTTTATTATTTTTGAGACAATTGAAAAAAACTATGCAAAATTTATCAGACGAAGAGGGCATTAACCTTCTTAAACAAAAATTCAATGCCTTAAGCCAAGAAATTCATAAGGTTATTGTTGGACAAGACGAAGTTGTCACACAAGTACTCATGTCAATTTTCAGTAATGGTCATAGTTTGTTAGTCGGGGTGCCTGGACTAGCTAAAACCTTATTGATTCAAACTATCTCAGATTCACTTGGTCTAGGTTTTAAACGGATTCAATTTACACCAGATTTAATGCCATCTGATATTATTGGATCAGAGATTTTGGATGAAAATAGAAATTTTAAGTTTATCAAGGGGCCTATTTTTTCCAATATTATATTGGCTGATGAAATTAATAGGACACCACCAAAAACGCAGGCTGCGCTTCTTGAAGCTATGCAAGAAAAAACGGTAACCGCCTCTGGAAACAAATATGTATTAGATAAACCATTTTTTGTTTTAGCAACACAAAATCCAATTGAGCAAGAAGGGACTTACCCTTTACCAGAAGCTCAGTTAGACCGATTCATGTTTAATATTTGGGTTGATTACCCAACATTGGATGAAGAAATAAATATTGTTAAACAAACCACATCTGATCATAAGTTTCAACTGACCCCAATATTAAATGGCGAAGAAATTCTTTACTTCCAACAATTGATTAGAAGAATGCCTGTGCCAGATAATGTTTATGACTATGCTGTTAAACTGGTTTCAAAGACAAGAAAAGACACACCATTAGCGCATCAACTAGCAAATCAATACCTTGAATGGGGTGCAGGACCAAGAGCTTCGCAATATTTAATTATTGGGGCTAAATGTCATGCTGCCATTAATGGAAAATACTCTCCAGATATTGAAGATGTTAAATCTGTTGCCTACCCAATTTTACGACATAGAATTGTCCGAAATTATAAAGCAGAAGCAGAAGGATACTCAATTGAAAAGATTATTTCCGAATTAATGAAATGACCAGAAAGGAACATCTAGAGTTTTGTAAAATTTGCTTAAACAGAACATTCAGTCCTCAAGAGGGTATAATTTGTTCACTGACAAATAGTATTGCCGATTTCGAATCAGAATGTCAACATTTTAAAGAAGATGAATACATTGTTACTAGGGAAGCGAATTTAAAAAAGGCTCAAGCTTCTGTTGTTGCAGATGACTTGACATTTGGCTTTGATAAACTGGGAATTAAAAACGGCATATTAGCCGGAACGATATTAATTGCAGTTGGGTTAGTTTGGCTTTTGTGGGGCCTTAAAAATGGGTTATTTTTCTACTATAGCTTAGTTCTAGTGCTGTTTGGACTAATTGCGATAATTATTGGTTTAATAAATACTTATAAGCGTCAAAAATTACAGAATTTATCAAGTGATAATGAAGAAGTATTAGACCATACCTAACCCGATTAATAGTTCTATAAACTAAAAAAGCACGACCATTTATCGTGCTTTCTAATATGTTTTAAGACAATTTTTTGCTTAATTTGAAGAAACTGCTCTTCTTTTCTCTTGAATTCTAGCTGATTTACCTCTTCTATCTCTAAAGTAGTAAATTCTTGCTCTACGAACTTTACCAATTTTGTTTACCTCAATCTTTTCAATGAACGGTGAATCAATTGGAATAATTCTCTCAACACCAATATTTCCAGACATTTTTCTGATTGTAAAAGTTTCCGTTGCACCAGATCCTTTTCTCTGAATTACAACACCTTGAAACTGCTGAATTCTTTCCTTATTCCCCTCTTTAATTTTATAGTGAACTGTAATGGTTGATCCAGCTCCAAACTCAGGAAGTGCATTTGCATTACCTATTTCTGATTGTATTTCTTTTATAATATCCATTTCTCAAATATTTTTCCCTCAATTCGGGGTGCAATATTACGAATAAAAAATGGTTTAATATTTATATTTTTCTAAAAAAAAGAACTTTTTTTTCAAATGCATTTTACAATTCGAATCCCATTACACAAATATCATCTATCTGCTCATGAACTTTCACATAATTTTCCATCCAATCCAACACCTCTGATTCAAGCAATTTATGTTGCTCATTATATGGTCTATCTGAAATACTTATGATCATATTTTTCATTTTCTTGACCATATATTTCTTACCTTTTTCTCCACCAAATTGATCAGCAAATCCATCAGTAGACATATAAAACTTCATTCCCTTAGACAAGCTGATTTGATGTTCTTCAAACACTTGGTTATCTGGTGTAAAACCTGCTATGGCACACTTGGTTGCTTTAATCTCAGAAAATTCACCAGATTGAATAATCCATAGTGGACGGTTTGCACCTGCATAAACCAACTCCCCTTTATCCAAATCAATAGAGCAAATTGACGCATCCATACCGTCTTTTGTTGAATTATCACCAGATTTCTGTTTAAGTGAATTTTTAATGGCAATATTAAGTTCGGAAAGAATACTACCAGGAGCAGTAATGCCTCGTTCATTGATGATAATATTTAACCTGTCCGAACCAATCATACTCATAAATGCCCCAGGAACACCATGTCCAGTACAGTCAGCGCATACAATAACTAATTTGTTTTCGGTTTTAGTAAACCAATAAAAGTCTCCAGAAACAATATCTTTTGGTCTATACAATACAAATGAATTTGGCAACCATTTCTTCATTTCCTCATCTAATGGTAGAATGGCATCTTGAATTCTTTTAGCATAATTAATACTGTCTTCAATCTCCTTTTTTTGTTCAGAAATTTCAACATTCTTAACTTCTAATGCGTCATTTTTTTGTGAAATCTCCTTAGTTCGTTCTTCAACAATAATTTCCAATTGCTCATTTCTAGCTTTAAGCCTCATTGAACTAATTCTACCAGCTGCAAAAACGAGAATGATTAATACTAAACCATAGCCAATATAGGCCCAAACTGTTTGATACCATGGAGGCAAAATAACAAAAGTATATTCCGACACTTCACTGACTTGATCATAAATATTTTGTGACTTAACCTTAAACGTATACTTACCTGCTCCTAAATTTGTATAAATTCGCTTGTTTTCAACTTGAAATTTAGACCAACCTTTGTCATAACCTTCTAAATACGAAGCATATTTTGGCTTGTGCTCGTCTTCAAAATACGGACTAGAAAAATAGAAGGAAAGGTTATTATTCTCAAAGTCAATATCGGGCACATTGACCTGCTTACCTTCACGATAGGCCCCATGAAAAAGGGTATCATTCGACACAACAATTCTTCTAATCAAACTGGAAAAATCTGATTTATAATTTTTACGATCATTTCTTTTGTACCGTATTAATCCATCTGCACAGCCAATCCATAGTTGACCATCCTCTTCTAAATACAGATTATTAATTCTACCATAATTAATACCCCAAAATGGTTTATTTATGAAATGTTTTTCACTTTTATTATAGTAACCTAACTTATGCTCAGCCACATACCAAGTTCTTTCTTTGTCTTCCTCAATTAATAATAACTCATTATTAAAAATTGAATCGTAGAAACTCTTGGGCTCAAACCATCCTCTAGCTAAGGCTGGATCATTCATTTCTTCTTCCGTAAATCCGGCATCTCTTAGACTTTCTCTTAAGGAGTCCTCATGGTAAAAATAAAGCAAGCCAATTGATCCAAAAATTAACGAATCTTCAAACAACATTGGTCTCACCACTAAATCAGAAACAGCCACATCTAGACCATCTCCTTCACCAAATTTATCAGCAATTATTTCTTCCTCACTTATGATCTTTAATCTAATGGCTCCACTGCCACCAGTACCGATCCAAATTTCTTCGTTAAATGGATTGACTGCAACATTATTTGCTGCATTTAGATTACCTTCTTCCTTCCAAATTAAGTTGAAGCGATCAGTAAATACAAAAACCCCACCATTTCCTGCTGTAACTATTTTATCCTTGTAAAGAAAAATTGTATTCGTATTGATAAAATTAACTTGCTCTATCTCACCAGTTTCATTTTGTTTAAATACGCCATCTGTCGTGGCAATGTACAGTACTTCTCCTACAATTTCAAAATCCCAAATTTGATTCCGAATCGTTGGAATCTGTTTAAATTCTTTTAAACTTTCAGGCAGCGTATCTTGAATATATAAACCAAATGAGCTACCGATATACATCAGGCCTTTGTAACGTATAAATGTCTGTACATTCCCTTCAATTCCAGATTTTTCGTTATAAAAAGACAATGGCGAATAGTAATTAACTTTTGAAATACCATTTCCTAACCCAAGCCATAAATTTTGATCTCGATCCTCGTACATGGCTTTAACATCTGCTGATCTCAAGCCAGTTGATCGATCAATGCTATGGATCATCTCTCCGTCATTATTAACAATTTGGACACCCTTATCAAAGGTTCTTAATGCAATATTATTATCTGATAACCGAATGGCTCCAAAAACATTAAATTGTGCTAATTTTTCCTTGGAGCCAGGGACCTCCTTCAATTTTTTATTTTTCAACTTAAAAAGACCATCATTATTTGTTACAAACAACAAATGATCCGTGGCCTCATCATCTAAGGAGAATACACCAAAGCAAGCCTGACTTTTGAAGTAAGATGTTCCTTCGAGATTGTCTAATTTTTCGCCAGTCCATTTTAAAATACCTCCTTGACGTTCTCTTACATAGAAAGTATTATTTGCAACATAACCTGTATGAAAGCTTCTGTTAGTTTTAACTTCTCTAATTTTTTTCGTTTCAGAATTATATACAAATAAAACTTTACGAGCTAAAAAGAAGACTTCGTTATCTATCACATAGGAATAGTGAACGATATTGAAAAACTGGTTCATTTCTGGTAATTCAACTGAAAGAGATTTATACTTTAACAGTCCCTTATCATTTGCCTCCAGATACCCGAATTCACCGTTAGACCCAACGTAAATGGTTCCATTTTTGTCAATACATAAACTATGGACAAAAGCACCACGTAACACCTCAATAAAATCCCAGTTTTTTCCGTCGTATTCCATGATGCCATTTGCGTTACCAAAATACATCACTCCTCTATAATCTTGTACAATGGCAAAGTTTTCTGGATTCCTATTCTTACCATAAATATTGGTTGAATAATTTTCGATTGGTGGATAATAATCCTGCCCTGAAACAGAGATAATAAACAAAAGGAAAAAAATTGTTAATAAAACATGTCTCATCAGCCTTATTTTTTATAGGGTTCTTATATATCTTTATCAAAAATAATAAAAATGACCAAAGAAATCTCTTTTAAGGATATTATTAAGCATGTTGAAACTTTCCATAATTCTTTTGGAATCAAAAACAATCACAAGCCAACCGCAAATTTGTCGGAGAACGATTACAACTTAAGATACAATCTGATGAAGGAAGAGAATGATGAATACCTTGATGCTGCAAAAGAAGGGAATTTAGTTGAAATTGCTGATGCCTTGGGTGATCAATTATACATTTTATGTGGCACTATTCTTAAACATGGTTTGCAACACAAAATTACAGAAGTATTTGAAGAAATTCAACGATCCAACATGAGTAAATTGGACGCTGATGGTAAACCAATTTATAGAGAAGATGGCAAGGTCTTAAAATCTGAATTATACTTTAGACCAGATATTGCTGCTATTATAGCTGAATAAAAGACTAAAGTGAGGGTAAAAGGGTATGTTCCCAATAGGTTTTGAACATATTTAAACGATTACCATACCAAGAAAACATCTCCCCATCAACCAATACAACTTTGGCATTTGATAAACTTCGCAATTTTTCGGCGTGCTTTAGTTTAAAAGGGTACGGTTCAGAGCTTAGAAAAATATAGTCTGGATTTAATTGAGCAATGGCTTCCTCCGAAATTTCATTATACCTTTGGTTTGAGACATCAGCGTTTTTTAATCCGCACATTGTAAGCATAGCATTAATAAAAGTTTCTTGTCCTGCAGTCATGTATGGATCCTGCCAAATAAGATACAACACAGATTTTCGTTCAACGGTTTTAAGTTCAGAAAAATCTTTCTTTATTTCAGAAATTAAATCTTTGGTTTTCTCAAACCTATTAACGATTCCCCCAATATCCTCCATCATTTGAAAGGCATCTGCTAGGTTGGCAATATTACTTGTATAAACTTGATATTTTGATTGCAGATTTTCAATATCAGCTTGTGAATTTTCTTCTTTATTGGCAATAATTAAATCAGGGTTGAGATCTACAATTTTATTAAAATCAATATTTTTTGTTCCGCCAACTCTCGTTTTTTGTTTAAACCAATTTTGCGGATGAACACAGAATTTAGTAATCCCAATGACTTGGTCATCAAGATTTAAATAGCTTAAAAATTCTGTTTGAGATGGAACCAAGGATATAATCCGTTTTGGTGTTCGATCTAATCGAATCACATGGTTGATTTGATCCTTAAACTCCAGATTCACTAGCTTATGGCATTGATCATATCGTATCTGGTAATGATATGGTGTTTTCCATTTTTTAATTTTACCAATACAGCAGGTGTTTGCGCATTCATCAATTTAGAGATCTCTTCTATTTTAGTTCCTTCTTCAACAATTGGAAGTTCTGGTAGCATTACATTAACCAATGGTGCGTCTATCAATTCAGGATTATCTAATAAATCTTGTAATAATTTTCTATCATCCACATAACCTGCAAAATTGCCATCTTTAGTAACAGGAATTTGAGAAATATTATAGTCCTTCATTTTTGAAATAGCGTGCGACACTAGCTCTTCACTAGCGCACACAATTAAGCCTTTATCAATATGATCGGCAATCAGATCTTTAGCAACCTTATGCTCTTCATTTAAGAAACCACGCGCTCTCATCCAATCGTCGTTAAACATTTTACCAACATAACGACTCCCATGATCATGAAACAATACAACAATGACATCATTTTCAGTAAACTGATCTTTCATTTGCATCAATCCTGAAATTGCTGAACCTGCAGAGTTTCCAACAAAAATACCTTCTTCACGAGCGATTCTTCTGGTCATAACAGCAGCATCTTTATCTGTTACTTTTTCAAAGTGATCAATTACTGAAAAATCAACATTCTTTGGTAAAATATCTTCACCAATGCCTTCAGTGATATAAGGGTAAATTTCGTTTTCATCAAATATGCCTGTTTCATGATATTTTTTAAATACTGAACCATAAGTGTCAATTCCAATATTTTTTATGTCAGGATTTTGCTCTTTCAAGAATTTACCTGTTCCTGAAATTGTTCCACCAGTACCAACACCAACTAAGAAGTGGGTAATTTCACCTTCAGTTTGCGCCCAAATTTCAGGACCAGTTTGTTCGTAATGCGCCAGCGAATTAGCTGGATTATCATATTGATTAACATACCAAGAATTAGGTGTTTCTTCCGCTAAGCGTTTCGATACTGAATAATAGGAACGAGGATCATCTGGCTCTACCGCTGTTGGACAAACAACAACTTCTGCCCCAACTGCTCTTAGAATGTCCATTTTTTCTTTTGATTGCTTATCACTGAGTACACAGATTAGCTTATACCCTTTAGCAATACATGCCAATGCTAATCCCATCCCAGTATTCCCAGAAGTACCTTCAATTACAGTTCCACCAGTCTTAATCCAACCATTCTTTTCTGCCTCTTCAACCATTTTTAACGCCATTCTATCTTTGACAGAATTACCAGGATTAGTCGTTTCTATCTTTGCTAAAACGGTTGCTTTTATACCTTTTACAACATGATGTAGTCGAACTAAAGGTGTATTTCCTATGGTTTCTAGTATGGAATTATAATATTTCATTACTTCAATTTTGCACAAAGATATACGAAATACCTGAATGAATAATAAATTCAGGTAATTGAATTATGAACAAAAAAAAGGGAGATAAATATCTCCCTTTTTGCATATTAAATTTTGTTAAGCTTAGAAATAAAACATCAAATAAAGTGAACCGTTAAAGTTATCTACATCAAAACCAAAATACCGTTCTCCGGCAGTTATTGTTTGATTAGTTCTTACGGCACCAACATTTCCGTCAGCGTCAGTTGCGTGAGGGTCAAAATATTGACTTTCTATTCTTGAATCTTTATTCGCTGTATAATACAATGCTTGTCCAAACTCAGTTCCAATACATATTTTTGGTGTAAAAAAGTACTCTACTCCAACAAAAGCTCTTAAACCAAGGCCTAAAAATCGACTTTCGATATCTGCGGTTATTCTTTCGGCAACATTATTTCCATTACCACCTTGAAAACCACCATTGGCATTAAACATTGATGTTGGTGTCATATTTGAACTAGTAAATGGGTTACCATATTCATAACGCGACTTAGACTGCATTCTCATAAAGACCAATTCACCGCCGTAAATCCCTTTTAATCGGGTTTTACCACGTCTAAATTCGTACCCTAAACCAATATTAAACTCACTGTACTCTTCAATTAAAATATCTTTAACCATTGAGTCAGGTGAATTAGCGGCATCATTATAGACATTATATTTGTAGGTGTATTTTTGATCAGTCAATCTAAAATTAGCACGTGCTGCACTATTATCAGTAAGCATGTATTTACCATAGATTGTATTAGAATTAAAATAGTCCGACAAGAATTTGTTTCCTGATAAGGCTGTATTAGTTCCAGTTCTTCCAAAAATATCCCCTGCATATTGTAAGAAAGGGGCTGCATCAATTCCTAGTGCAAACTCTCCCTTTACAGGTAAAATATCTACACCGTTTTTATTCTGCATCTGTTCACCTTGGGAAAACCCAAAGATACAGGTCGAAATTGCAATATAAAATACTGTTATCTTCTTCATCTTGAGGTTTTTTTAGTTAGCAGTATAATCATATTCTTTTATGACCAAAGCGCCATCATAAACATTTACCGTTTTGTTACTTAATGAGAATACTTTTTTCTCAGACGGGTTATTTGATGGGTCAAATTGGATTTGATCTTCTTCAAAATCGTTAAACCTCAACTCAACATTAATTTCCTCTGAATAGGCAGGAATATCAGAAAATGAAAACGAACCATCACTTCCCGTAGCTGTTGTAAATTTTAATAATTCATAATTAAAACCAGCCTGTGGGTTTTGTTGTAAATCTCTCGAGTCAACAATAGCGGTTACAACAATACCAGCAATTGCTGATTCATTATGCAGGCCGTTAGTAAATACACCTAAAGCAGTTGTATCATTACTTAAGTCAATAGGGGCATACAATTTACCTTGAATTGTTGCCATTCCAGGCTCTGCTGGTGTAGGGTTAGTTGTCTTTTTACATGAGAACATTGCCAATATTCCAATGGCAAGGATCGGTAATAATTTCTTTTTCATGGATTAATGTTTTTAATGGTTATATGCCATCATACGCAATTTATTTGAAAAGGTTATCTTTTAGGATAATTTAATCTATCATTTCAAAGTCCTTTTATAAATTTGTAATCATGAAGTTGCACTATAGGAAATTAGGAGATACTGGAAAACCTCTTTTTATCGTACATGGTTTATTTGGTTCGTCAGATAATTGGCAAACTCTCGCCAAGCGCTTTGCTAAAGACTATCAGGTCTATCTTGTCGATCAACGGAACCATGGTAGATCACCACATTCTATAGAATTTGATTATGATTTGATGGTAAGCGATCTCTTTGAATTAATTACGGATTTAAATCTAGATGACATAAATATAATTGGACATTCTATGGGTGGTAAAACGGCTATTGGATTAGCTGCCGAACATGAAGACCTGATTAGAAAATTGATTGTAGTTGACATTTCACATAAACAATATCCTAGACATCATGATCAAATTTTGAGTGGTTTGCAGGCTATTGATTTGGATCAAGTAAAATCTAGAAATGAAGCTGATCAAATCATGCAAAAATTTATTCCTGAATTTGGTGTGCGTCAATTTTTATTAAAAAATTTATATTGGGTTGGAAAAGGAAAATTAGATTGGCGGATGAATGTACCTGTTTTATCACATCAAATTGATAGCATCATTGAGGAAATTTATTTTGGAACGATTGAAACTGAAACACTTTTTATAAGAGGAACTGCTTCAAACTATATTCCTGAGAAAGATTTTGAGGAAATTCATACAAAATTCCCAAATTCTTCAATTCATTCAATTAAAAATTCTGGCCATTGGGTGCATGCAGAAGCACCGGATGAATTCTACTCCACTGCTATACATTTCCTTGAAAAATAGATCTTTAAACCTGTATTTAAATAAATCTAGTTATAAAGTTGTATTTCAAGATCATCAAAGTTAAATTTGTGGAAAAAATAGGATGCTTAAAATAGGTCTTTTTGGTGTTGGTCATCTAGGAAAAATTCATGCAAAGCTTATTCTTGAACTTAGTGATTATTTTGAATTCACTGGTTTTTTTGATCCAAATGAAAACAATGCAATTCATGCCGAATCAGAATTTAAATTAAAGCGTTTTACTTCAATTGAAGCACTTTTGGATGAGGTTGATTGTATCGACATTGTCACTCCAACCCTCTCCCATTTTGAAATTGCTAAGATGGCGATACGTCAAGGCATCCATGTATTTGTAGAAAAACCAATTACGCATAAAGTTGAAGATGCGAAACTACTCACTCAACTTGTTGCTGAAAGTAATACTAAGGTTCAAGTCGGACACGTTGAGCGCTTTAACCCAGCTTTCAAACATGCCAGGAGTTATTTTAATTCACCAAGATTTATTGAAACGCACCGATTGGCTCAATACAACCCAAGGGGGACTGATGTTCCTGTTGTTCTGGATTTAATGATCCATGATATTGATATAATTTTAAGTGTTGTCAAATCAAAAGTAGCTCGAGTCAGTGCATCTGGTGTTGCTGTTGTCAGTGAAACACCCGATATAACAAATGCAAGACTTGAATTTGAGAACGGAACCGTTGCGAATCTTACGGCTTCAAGAATATCCATGAAAAATATGAGAAAATCTCGCTTTTTTCAAAAGGATGCCTATATCAGTGTGGATTTTCTTAAAAAGAAAACTGAAATTGTCAAATTAACTGAGGTCGTCGGAGAGACCGACCCATTTGACATTGTGTTAGACTTGGGAGAAGGAAAAAATAAGAAAAAAATCGAAATATTCTCACCTAAAGTTGATGAAACAAATGCGATTAAGGAAGAATTATCAACCTTTGCTCAGTCTATTCTAAATGATTCTGAACCAATTGTTACCATTAATGATGGTTACGAGGCACTGAGAATAGCTCATCTGATAATGGCTGACGTCATCAAAAATTTAAACCTGATTGAGGAAAATAATTAATTTTTTTTACCGTTAGCATTTTAAATCTACTAAATGAATCACAAATACCCCTTCTCTGTTTTTCTACTCATTTTTCTATTTTCTTGTCAAGAGGATATTACACCATCATGGCTGGCTGTTGATACATTTGATTTTAAGACAAACTTGACTGTAGAAGGAGAACCAACTCATGATATTGTAGATGCATGGGTTTATATTGACAATAAATCTATGGGTGTTTGGGAGCTACCATTTAAGATGCCAGTGCTAGAAGAAGGAGAACATGAAGTTAGGATTTATGCTGGTATAAAAAATAATGGGATCAGTGCTACAAGAACAGATTATGAATTCTATACAGAATATGCACAATCCATTACTTTAACCAAAGAGCAAGTTTTCACTGTAAAACCTGTTTTTGAATATAACGTCAATACTGTTTTTGAGGCTAGAGAAGATTTTGAAGATGTTGGCACAATACTAGGACCAAATAATGACCTTGACACCACAAAAATTGAACTCATCAGTAAAAGCGATTTTCCTGATATTGTCAAATACGGAAATAACTGTGGAAGAATTAAGTTAACCTCAATCGATTCTACTTTTCGACTGTATACCAATATGAATATTAGTATACCTAAAAGTAAAATTTATCTGGAAATGGATTACTTAACAACCAATTCGTTTCAAATGGGAATTATAAGTGAAGAAGGCACTAGTGACAATCCTTACCCCGCATATGCTGGTGTAAACCCAAAAGAGTTTGAATGGAAAAAAATATATTTTGATTTAACAGATGAAGTTCACCTCAATCTCAATGCAACTTCATTTGAATACTATATTGAATCCACTCTAGATAGTGGTAATAGTGAGGCTTATATCTACTTTGACAATCTAAAAATTGTTCATTTTTAATGACGAATAGGAAAAAGGCAATATTATACATTCTTTTTGATTTATTTACCGCATTTATAGTGTGGAGTGCATTCTTTATTTTTAGAGATATGTATATCGAACAAACAGAGATCGGTTTTAACCAAAAATTTATTCTTGGATTATTAATCGTCCCCAGTTTTTGGATGTTACTTTACGCCACTCAAGGAATCTATAGGAAGCCATTAAGAAATTATAGAATTCGTATTCTTCGAGATACAATTTTATCTTCAATCATTGGAACTATAGTTGTATTTTTTGTACTATTACTTGATGACAAAGTCTATTCCTATAAGCAATATTATATTTTATTGTTTACCCTTTTCTCGTTACACTTTCTTATAACTATTATACCTAGATTAATCATTACGACAGGGATTGTCAAAAAAATTCACTCAGGCAAATTTGGTTTTAATACAATAATTATTGGAGGAAGTGAAAAAGCAATTGAAATCATTGATGAGTTAAAACGCTTGAAGCAGAGCTCTGGTCATTTATTACAAGGTTTTGTTAATATCAACGGCAATGATTTTAAATTATCAGAACATTTACCTTTTTTGGGACATATTGATGACATTCACCAGGTTTTAAGATCTCATAATATTCAAGAAGTAATCATTGCACTTGAAAGCAGTGATCATGAGAAATTACAAAACATTATTATTCAATTAGCTGGTTTTGATTTAAAAATTAATATCATTCCTGATTCCTATGACATTATTGCTGGTCAAGTAAAAACGAGTAGTATTTACGGCGCTTTACTATTAGAAGTCAATCTTTTACCAATGCCAGATTGGCAATATTCCACGAAACGATTTCTTGATATTATCATTTCTTTATTTGCATTGGTTGTCCTTTTCCCATTTTTAATCATTCTTGGTATTCTAGTCAAATTAAGTTCAAAAGGTCCAATTTTCTTCACCCAGGAACGCATTGGAATAAATGGAAAGCCTTTTAAAATTATAAAGTACCGAACAATGGTTGTTGATTCTGAAAAAGATGGCCCACAATTATCCAGTTCTAATGATTCTAGAATTACACCTCTTGGTAAAGTGCTCAGAAAAACAAGGCTAGATGAGTTCCCGCAATTTATTAATGTCCTATTAGGAGACATGTCAATAGTTGGTCCAAGACCTGAACGCCAGTTTTATATTGACCAAATAAGTAAAAAAGACCCACAATATATTTACCTCCATAAAGTGCGGCCAGGCATTACTTCATGGGGTCAAGTTAAATATGGCTATGCAGAAAATGTTGAAGAAATGATACAACGAATGAAATACGATTTATTGTATATCCGCAACATGTCTTTAGCCCTCGATTTCAAAATTATGTTTTACACTTTTGTAATAATTGTTAAAGCAAAAGGGAAATAAATTTCCTACTAATTTTTCTTGTATATTTAACATTCAAAATTCAATTCTATGGAGATGTTACGGATTGAAAATATCGTCAAGCAATACGCAAACCATACTGCACTTGACAATATTTCGATTACCACAAAGGCTGGAGAAATTTTTGGCTTACTTGGCCCAAATGGTGCTGGAAAGACCAGTTTAATTCGGATTATCAATCAAATTACTGCACCTGATCAAGGCCAGGTGTATCTTTCTGGTAAAATCATTGACCGAAGTGATATTTCCAAAATTGGCTATCTCCCCGAGGAGCGAGGTCTTTACAAGAAAATGAAAGTTGGTGAGCAAGCTTTGTATTTTGCCAGATTAAAAGGATTATCGAAATCTGACGCCAAACAAAGACTTAAAATATGGTTCGAAAAATTTGACATCTCAGCTTGGTATGACAAGAAGGTAGAAGAACTATCAAAAGGAATGGCACAAAAAATTCAGTTTATCACCACAGTATTACATGAGCCGCCATTACTAATTCTTGATGAACCCTTTAGTGGTTTCGATCCTATCAACACTGAATTGGTTAAAAATGAAATACTTCGACTTAAAGCTAACGGTACTTCTATTATGTTATCTACACATAACATGAACAGTGTGGAAGAGATTTGTGACTCTATTGCCTTATTAAACAATTCTAAATTAATTCTAGATGGCTCGCTTGATGACGTTAAAGAGGAATTTAGAACGCATACTTATGCCATTAAATTTAAAGGCATCATGCTCGCTTTTGCAAATGCACTATGGACTGGCTTTGCCTTGATTGACAAGGAACAAATTGATGACAATACAGCCATTGCATACGTGCAGCTTAAAAATGAAAATTCTTTAAACGATTTACTAAAAACAATCATGCCTGAGGTAGAGATAATTTCAGTCAACGAAGTTTTACCATCTATGAATGATATTTTCATAAATGCTGTAAAACAAAATAAAGAAGGAGGTCAACATGAGTAATTTAAAATTAATTATAGAACGAGAGTACACCACGCGTGTGAAGAAAAAATCTTTTTTACTCTTAACAATATTAGTTCCACTCATTTTTGTTGGTTTTATGTTTAGTGTCATGTACTTCAGTCTTGAAGAAACTAAACAAGTTAAAGTTCTTGTGGTAGATCCTGGTCAATGGTGCGGCACTGATATCTTTCAAGAAAATTCAGAAACAGCTCCAGCCCAATTCTTCTTTTTCGAACAATATATCGGAGAAGTCAAAACATTTGTTGAACATGAAAAGTTTAAAGATTATGACGTCATGATTAATCTAAATGAAAAAGTCCCTGCAAATCGAATGGTTCCAATATTCTATAAAAAAAACTTAAGTTTGAAAACCAAAGAATACATTCAAAATAGAATTGAAGCGCGTATTCGTGAATATTTTGCATTAAAAAAGACAAGGTTGACTCTAGCTGAATACAACATGATTCAGTTACCATTTGATTTTAAATTTAAAGATGCCCACAATCCTCAGGGAGAAGATTTAACAACAGAAAATGCCATGGTTGGTTTTGGTTTTTCAATTCTAACTTTTTTCTTCATTTTCTTTTATTCGAATCAAGTTATGCGAGGTGTTATTGAAGAAAAGACAAATCGCGTTGTTGAGGTTATCATATCTTCAGTGCGGCCATTCCAATTGATGATGGGTAAAATTATCGGCATTGGTTTAGTAGGATTAACCCAATTTCTGATTTGGGTGTTGATTTCCGGAGCAGGGCTTCTTGTCTTACGAGCCTTTGTTTTCCAAGATGTTGTTGATCCTTCAAACTGGGACGCTGAAGCAATGGATAGTCAAATAATGGTTACAGAAGGCCTTCAAGGAATTAATAAAACAATTGCGTTTATATATGGTTTTCCATGGCTAGGTTTCATAGCTACTTTTTTAGTTTATTTCGTTGGAGGATTCTTAATCTATTCTAGTCTATTTGCTATGATTGGTGCTATGGTGGATTCTGAAACTGATACTCAACAATTGATCCTTCCCGTCACTTTACCTTTATTGTTAGGTTATATGGTTGCAGCCATGATGATTTCTAATCCGGAAAGTCATTTAGGAACAGTTTTCTCACTTATTCCATTGACATCACCTGTTGTTATTGTTATTAAAGCAGCTGTTGGTAGCGCTGGTCCCCTACTCTTAACTTGTTCAATAATTTTATTAATTCTGACTTTTTTGGGAACGACTTGGATGGCTGCAAAAATTTACAGAACTGGAATTTTAATGTATGGCAAAAAGGCCAGCTGGAAAGAAGTAATTAAGTGGTTAAGGTATAAGTAATTATTAATCAAAACCACTAGAAACGTTAAGAAACTAGCTTGAAAATTAAATTATTATTCGTAGTTTAGAGAGAATCCCACTATGAATACAAGAATTGCAATAATAGATATTGGTACCAATACCTTTAATCTGCTCGTTGTCGACAGAACTTTTACTGATTTTAAGATTATCTATAAAGAAAGGATTGGAGTTGGTCTTGGTCATAAAGGTATAAACAACTCCAATATAGCACCTGAGGCCTTTAAAAGAGGCATTGAAACACTTATTAGGTATCGTAAAAAATGTAATGAATTAAACGTTTCCTCTATTTGTGCAATCGGAACTTCTGCGGTTAGAAATGCCTGCAACAAAATGGATTTTATTAAATCAGCTTCGGAAGACGCCCAAATACAGATTAATGTCATTTCTGGCCATGATGAAGCCCATTATATATATAATGGTGTTAAACTAGGACATTATTTTGATCATGATAGTCTGATCATGGACATTGGTGGCGGGAGTACTGAATTTATTTTTGCGAGTGACGAAGGCATTAAATCTAAAGTTAGTTTTGAAATAGGTGTATCAAGAATTTATCAGCTTTTTGATTTACCAACACAATTTGATTTATCCACAGTTGAGCTCATTGAAAGCTATCTTGATGAAGCAACTAAGGGTTATTTTGATGAGCATTTTGCCAGTACATTGATCGGATCATCAGGCTCATTTAAAACATTTTACGAAATTTTTAACAATAAACGATATCCGAGAAATCAATATGTTAATATCGGACTTGACGAGCTAAAATACACCTTAAACCAAACCACTTTTTCAACAAAACAAGATAGAGATGACAATGATTTTATTATTCCAATTAGAAAAAAAATGATCAATATTGCTTCGGTTAAAACCAATTGGATTATTAACAAGTTAAAAATTGAAAATTTTGTGGTTTCTCCTTATTCTTTAAAAGAAGGACTTATTTTTGAAGACCTACAGAAATTTGCTTTTAACGCTTAGATGGTATCTCTAGTTCTTGCCATCAAATCCGCTAGAAATGCTCTAGCTCTGAACAGTTGAGCTTTTACTGTACCCAATGGCAAATCCATATCATCAGCAATTTCTTCGTAAGACAGCTCAAGAAAATAACGTTTTTCAATCAAATCTCGATACCTAGGTTTTAAAGACTTGACAATATTTCTCATGTGCTTTACCTTTTCAGAATGAATTGCTTCTTCTTCAGGATCTTTTTCTGCACTCTCTACATCAATCGTTACTTTTTCACCATCACTATTGGTATAACCGGTATCCATAGAGGTTACTTGAATTCTTTTCTTTCTAATGAAATCAATAGCATTATTCGAGGCTATTTTGAATAACCATGTACTAAAAGCAAAGCTAGGCGAATATTGATGTAACCGATTAAAGGCTTTACCAAATGCTTCGATAGTTAAATCTTCCGCATCTTCTTCTTTAGAAACCATTTTTAACATCATAAAATAAATGGACTCTCGGTATTTAGTCATTAATTCTGCGTAGGCCGGCTGACTTCCGTTCAGCGCTTTTTCTACAAGCATTAAATCTTTTTTCCCTTTTTCGGACAAATTTTCTCCTTTTACCATGCCTTTTTTTCAGTTGATGAATTAGCGTAATAGATAAATGGCATTATAATGAGATGAACTAATTCAATAATAGGATACACTAATATCAAATCTTTCATCTGCAAACGCTTCAACAACAAACCATTTACTAGCCAATACAACATGTATCTACCCGCAAGAAGTAATAAAATAAACTGATACCACTGCGAATTAAACAATAAAATAAAGAAAGAAAACCACATTAAATACATAGTCAGTGGGAATATTCCTAAAAACAACTTGTTAATAAGTTTATATTCAGGTGCGGTAGTGAAATGTCGTTTTTTCTGATTGAGCCAAGACTTGAGTGAAGGCTTTGCATCAGAATAGACAAAAGCTTCTGGATTAATGTTAACCGCTACATTAGCAATTGTTGCAGCATCACGAACAAATAAATCATCATCTCCTGAGGCAATATGGTAATGCTTCTTAAAGCCGTCATTCTCCATAAATAAATCTTTAGAGTAGGCCATGTTTCTACCAACTCCCATATATGACAAGCCTAGCTTCGCAAAACTAAGGTAGGTAATGGCTATCGATACTGTATCAAAACGAATGAACTTATTTAACCATCCCCCCGTTTTATAAAACGGACTGTAACCTAATACAATTTGTTTTTTTGACGTGTATGTAGCAGAAATCTCTTTTAGCCATTGACTTGAAACAGGTTTACAGTCTGCATCTGTCACAACAATCAATTCATTCTTCGCCCCTTTAATTCCAATGGTTAGCGGAATTTTTTTACCAAATTTTCTGTGCTTATTCTTTTCAAGCTCTATCAAACGTAGATTAGAATAATCTTTTTGATAAGCCTCAATGATATGCTTCGAATCATCTTGACTTTGATCATTAATGATAATGACTTCAAAATTTGGGTAATCTTGATCCAGTACAGCTGGTAAATTCTTGAATAAATTATCTTCTTCATTCCTGGCACAAATAATAATACTGACTGGTGGAAAATAAGTTGAATTATCCTTCTTTTGCTTATGAATTAACAATCTGAAATTAAATATGATTAAGTATAAAAGCTGAACGCCAATAGTGCCACAAAACACCAAAAGTGTGATACCAATAAAATCAATTTTAAATGCAGGCAAAAAATCCATAATATAATTTCAAACAAATGTGTCATTTTTTTTTTAGCCTTATATTTGTCTTCAAAATACTTTTCCACAAAATGAATTTCAAATTAGAATCAACTGATCCATTATCTGAAGCTAGAACGGGTACTATTTCAACTGCTCATGGTGAGATAAAAACACCCATTTTCATGCCCGTAGGCACAGCAGGAACTGTGAAGGGAATTCATCAACATGAATTGGAGAATGATATTAAGGCACAAATCATACTTGGCAACACCTATCACTTATACCTTCGTCCAGGATTAGACACCTTACAACAAGCTGGTGGATTACATCAATTTATGAATTGGAACAAACCAATTTTAACAGATTCTGGCGGCTATCAAGTCTATTCTTTAGCTGGAACTAGAAAAATTAAAGAAGAAGGTGTTAAATTTCAATCTCATATTGATGGTAGTTCTCATATGTTTTCTCCAGAATATGCCATTGACATTCAACGCATAATCGGCGCTGATTTAATTATGGCTTTTGACGAATGCACCCCCTACCCTTGTGAATACAATTATGCTAAACGATCTATGCATATGACACACCGCTGGTTAAAAAGATGTGTGGACCGAATGAATGAAACTGAGCCGTTATATGGCCATAACCAAACCTTATTACCTATCGTTCAAGGCAGTGTATATACGGACCTAAGAGAGCAATCAGCTGAAGCCATTGCAGAATTTGATTTACCGGCAAATGCCATTGGTGGATTATCAGTTGGTGAGCCAGACCAAGACCTTTACGAAATGACTGCAGTGGTGACCAAAATACTTCCCAAGTCTAAACCAAGATACCTTATGGGGGTTGGCACACCCATGAACCTTCTTGAATGCATTGCACTAGGAATAGATATGTTTGATTGCGTATTACCAACCAGAAACGCAAGGCATGGTACTATTTATACTAAAAATGGTATCATGAATGTCAAAAATCTAAAATGGAAAAATGATTTTTCCATACTTGACGAAAACGGAACTTCATTTGTTGATTCATCTTACACAAAATCTTATGTTAGACATCTTTTTTCAGTGAATGAGGCACTTGGCAAACAAATTGCTAGCATACACAATCTTGCATTTTACTTATGGCTTGTTGGTGAAGCTAGATCTCAAATTGAAGCTGGCACCTTTACTGAGTGGAAAAATAAAATGGTGAAACAAATGTCCCAAAAACTATAAATTATGAAAACGATACTGACCGCTTTATTTCTATCTATTATTTCTATTACATTTAGCCAAGTTGGTGGTAAAATTGCAAATGATAAAAGACCAATCACACAGCCAATTAATTTTGAAGTAACTGGTACAAAGCCCGGAGAAATTTACTTTACAATTAGCGTCAACGAAGCAGGAGATGTAATTTCGTGCAAAGTAATCAAATCAAAAACAACTGTATTTAGTACACCAACAACTGTAAAAGCGCGAAATTTAATTACAAGTAAATTGAAATTTGAAGCAGACTCAAGTTACCCACAATTTCATATTGGGTATGTTTTGATTACAGTTATTAAACCATAAGTTAAAATATTTTGAGTTGGTTAATCTATAGTTTATTATTAATTTTACTCAGCTGGTTTGTTCTGCGCAAACTTTCCTCTGAAAACCTAAACCAATGGGATTACCTTATTGCATTTTGGGTAAAAATTGGATTTGGCGTCAGCTACATTATAATATTTACTTATTATTTTTCAGATGGAACAAAGATCTACGGAGACACCTACCGGTTTCTTTCTGACAGCCAAATTATTAATAAAATTGTCTATCAGGATCCAATTGTTTTTCTCAAACTTGTATTCGGATTAGGAGACCTAAACACGGAAGAAATTCAATTGTATCTCAATCAAACTCAGATCTGGGATTATGGGAATAACGGTGATTGGATAAACGATAATCGACTCATTTTAAGACTTAACATAATCATCCATTTCTTTTCTTTGAACAATATTTATATACATGCTTTAATTTTCAGTTTCATTTCTTTCTCGGGAATTCATTTAATTTATAAAGCCTTCGCTCCATTTATCTCAAGGCGAAAATTATTCTGGTATACCTTAATTTTGTGGCCTGGAATAGGTTTTTGGGGAAGCGGAATTCTAAAAGAATCTATTTTGGTTTTTGGAATTGGTTTATGGTTTTATGCCATTTTTAAATTATTACATCAGAGGTACAAAACCCAACATTTAATCCTATTAATCGTTGGGGGTCTAACTCTAATTTTCAATAAACCTTATGCCGGATTATTTATTATTTTCTCGACTTTAATTTACATCATAGGTTATCTCACCAACTGGAGAAAAATTGGTTTTATCTTCTCGGGAGCAGGGCTTTTAATCTCTCTAATTATTGTTTTTAACGCACCTGACAACACCAATTTGACAAAAAAAATAGCTTATAAACAAAATGCCTTAGACAATTTAGGGAAAGGAGGAATTACCTTTATTACAGATTCGTCTTTTTGCGTTTTTCCATATGAAAAAATCGAAAATTTTAGCTTAATTGGAAAGGATCATATTAAAATTAACCAGTCTACTGATGGCAGTTATAAGTTGTTTGGTAAAAATGAGTTTAAGGATTTTAAGTTAAATCCATCTAGTCAAATTTATGAGGTATACCTTGTCTATCCACCATCAAATAGTTATTTCAAAACGACTAAAATTGATCATGTAAGAACACTGCTTAAAACCATTCCAGAAGCTTTAGTGAATGTAATGATTAGACCTTATCCTTGGGACAATGGTGACAGATTTAAATTCATTAATTTTATATTTAACATTATTTTGATTGGGCTATTTTGCTTTGCCTTATACTTTAGAAGTCAAATCAATAAGCAAACTGTTTATCTTTTAGTTACGCTATTTTTAACAGCTCTTTTTATTGCTATAATCATTGGTCTAACCATTCCAATTTTTGGTGCATTGGTCAGATATAAGCTTCCTGTAGAACTTTGCCTTATTTTAATTAGTTTTATCTTATTAAAACCTAAATATGAAAACCATTCAACACTTTAGTTTAATCCTATTATTAAGTAGTCTTACCAGCTGTTATCAGCCAGACACAGCAGACTTAATTGTATACAATGCAAAAATTTACACCTGTGACAGTGCTTTTTCAATCCAAGATGCTATGGCCATTAAAGACGGGAAAATACTTCAGGTAGGTCCAGAAAGAGAAATATTAAACGGTTATGATTGTGACAGTGATCATATTATTGATGCTGAACTGAGAGCTGTTTATCCAGGTTTTTATGATGCACATTGTCATTTTTGGGCTTTTGCAAACACCTTTAGAGAAGTAGACATGACTGGTTCAAAATCTTTTGAAGAGGTGATTAGTCGAGTGATAACATTTAATAATGAAAACGATCCCAATTGGATTACAGGAAGAGGTTGGGACCAAAACATATGGACTAATAAATCCTTTCCAAACAATGACAGTCTTTCAAAATTATTTCCAGATAAACCAGTATTATTAAGACGTATTGATGGACATGCTGCCATTGCCAATCAAAAAGCGCTTGAACTTGCTGGCATATCGGACACCACAACTTGTTATGGTGGTCAACTACTAAAAGTTAATGGGGAGCTAACTGGTGTATTGATTGACAATGCTGTTGACCTCGTAAGAGCCAAAATTCCGGAACTTAAAGCTGAAGATAAATTAAAATACCTTCAAAAAGCGGAATATAAGCTATTTGAGCAAGGCCTAACTTCCATTAATGATGCTGGAGTTGATGCAAACCTAAGAAAAGATTTTATAGAGTGGTATACAACGGGTAAGCTTAAAATCAATAACTATCAGATGTTATTTCCTGATGAAGAGAACTTAGAATTCGCGACAACAAACGGCAAATTTGATACTCTTGGCTTACACATAGCTAGCTTCAAATTAATTGCAGATGGCGCTTTAGGATCAAGAGGCGCGTGCCTATTAGCACCTTATTCTGATTCAGCAGATCATTTTGGCACTATACTTAAATCGCCTAAGCGGATTAAAAGTTTAGCCAATATCGCTGCTAATATTGACTTCCAATTAAATACACATTGTATTGGCGACTCAGCAAATAGCCTAATGTTAAACATCTATAAGTCAGTTATTGGAGGAAAAGCCGATCATAGATGGAAAATAGAACATGCCCAAGTTTTAGCACCAGAAGATTTTGACTTTTTTGAGCAATATCATATTATCCCTTCCGTTCAACCTACCCATTGTACATCTGACATGCCTTGGGCTGCAGATCGAATTGGGGCACACCGAATTGATTTTGCTTATGCTTATAATACGCTGCTCGATAAAGCAGGTTTATTGGCTTTAGGTACTGACTTTCCAATTGAAAACATTTCAACATTCGAAACCTTTTATGCAGCTGTCACTCGGAAGAAAAAAGATTATGATGCAACTACCACCTACAATGCTTCTGAAAAATTAAGTCGGAAAAACGCTTTAATGGCTATGACCTATTGGGCCGCCTATTCCAATTTCGAAGAACATGAAAGAGGGAGCCTAGAAGCGGGAAAAAATGCAGACTTTATTATCTTGACTAAAGATATTATGACAATATCAGAACAAGACATATTAAACACCTTTGTGCTTAAAACTTACCTTAATGGTGTAGAAGTATTTTCTGGACGTTAATCTAATTGATGGAGAAAAAGAGATTTGCTTTCTCTAGTAAAACAAATCTCTTCCCCAAACCAAAACAAAGAATTCCAATAATTTTATTGGAATCTTAAAGGGAACCACCCCTTTAATGTTTTTAAAAAGATGGACATGAAATCGTACGGAACGATCTAATCGTTTTCCGACAATTAAACTTCTTAGCTAATGATAATTCATGTGAACCTCCACTTGCATTTGACAAGGAGGAAATCGTTACATCATAACTATATCCAAATCTCAAATTACCTGTATCAATTCCTAATGACATGATAAAAGCATCTCTAGGTCTTAACCATGTACCAAAAGTTAATAAAGAATATTGTGCATACAATCCAAGATTTAATTGATTGAATTCATCCTGATAAGTATAAATTACATTTGGAGACAATGATACAGTACTTCCATATTTAGAATTTCCACCTAAAGGAATTTTTGCTCCCATGTGACCAGTAAATCGCATTGGAAGTCTTGATCCATTGGCTGATAATATCAATGACTCATTAGGTCTATTTAAATGTTTTGTTGAAAAACCAGCATAAAAACTCTTTGAAAACACAACAAGTCCTGCTCCGACATCAAAAAACCCTTTTGTTGTCCAGTTATTCCCTACTTCTCTTCCACTCTTAACGTCTCCCGTTTGGTAAATAAACCCTTTTCTTGGGTCAATCATATCACCAAAAGTTAATTCACTCCAATTTAAGAATTTTTGATTCCATCCAGCTTGAACACCGAATAGCAAAGTATATTTCTTAGTTAAATTTAAATGATAAGAATATGCTAAGTTTAAAGCATTCCAGTTAATTACATTCTGTCCTGCAGCATCATTCATTAATTGAATAGACAATCCGCCGTGAATAGAATTAACATATTGATCATATGAAACTGTATGTGTCACAAACGCTCCGGTAATATTTGACCATTGATTTCTATAGTTCATATTGACCCTTGGACAACCGTGCGTTCCAGCCATTGCTGGGTTTAAATATATAGGATTAGCATAAAATTGAGTAAACTCAGGATCCTGAGCCGTTCCCAAAAACGAGCATCCTACAAATAAGAGTAATAAGCTTTTTTTCAGTTGTTTCATAAATTTCTTATCTAGTAGCCTTATTTTTCGCGTTAAATCTAACACCAATATTATGAGAAACAAAACTTTTTTGTAAAAATTCTGATTCTAAATTATCAACTTGGTAGTTCAATCTAAACGTTTTAAACTTTAATCCAATTGATCCAGCATACTCATTGTTAGATGAATATGAACCACCAATTGTAAGCCAATTTAGCTGGGCAGTTGCACCAACCCAAGCTTCAGTTTTAGGTCCATATTGATAGTAGGTCAAAAATGGACTAATCATTCTCTTTTTATTCCGCGACTGGAAATCAAATCCAATAATCCCAGTTAATAATTTAGGACTTTGTAATTCTTTATTTTCATCCGAAGTAAAAATAGTTTGGTCATGTTCTGCAATGTTATCAACATTTGCCCCCAAATAAAACCAATCCGTGTTTAATACGAACCCAAGTCCAAAATCCTTGTACAACATATACTTAGCGCCAGAAACATCACCAGGTTTAAACGTCTCTAAAACCCGACCTCTATCAAATTCAATAAAGTGATCTGGCGTTATTTTTGCTGCATTCCTTGTCATCATGCCCATTGACATTTTAATGCCAGGCTCAAAAATAGCATGTTTTCCAAGCGCAAATTTAGGAGAATAAAATAAACTTGCAACATAATTTTGGAAACTACCATAATTATAATCTGAATATTTTAAACTTCCTCCTAACCCTCCTTTAAGTGATTCAGAATATTTATCGAAGTAAAAAGTGCCATTTTGACTAGTCAGATCTTGACCCATCCATTGATTTCTATAATCAGCACCTATTCTAAAAACACGACTACTTCCAGCAAATCCAGGGTTGAATTCTAATAAGTTCCGATCTGGAATGATTAATTCAGGGTCTCTAAAGTTTGTAACTGCAATTGGATAACCTGTTCTGCCCTCAATTGAACGATAAAGTCTTTTTAGTTTCAATTTTAAAATTAATGACCAGTTTAGTTTTTCAAAATTAATATCCTTCTTGTCGCCGTCGAAAATAGGATTCAGCGCAAACCCTGCACTATATTTTGAAGATGAGTTATTGACTTTACCTTCTTCAATTTTAATGGCATTATAATCAACTTTTGAAGTGTAGAGATAATTAATACTGATCTTCTCTTCATAATCGGTTGAAAAACTACCATATTCATCAGTAGAATTAGAATCAAAATTAGTTACAACCTGAGCACTATAGTTTGAAACAAACGTTGCATTAGCTGCTTGTAAAGCAATCTGATTTTGTTTTAAATTAATGAGTTCTGTGATTACATTCTCGGTCAACCAGTCAGAAGAAACAATCAATTCATCCGATTTTAAATCATGTGAAGGTATCCTACTTGAGTAAAGCTCATCAGAACCTTGTTGAGTAAAGAAGATCAAACCTGCTGATGTTGAAATTAAGACTAATAATAATGCTGCCCACTTTCCCCATCTTGTCATGAAAGATTCTTTTTGAAGCAGTGCTATTTTATCGTATTTGAAATTTACATTTCTGACATAGGCATTATCCCAAGCTTCAATATCTTCAGCATGCGAATCGTTTAACATATAAGACTCAAAGTATTCTATCTCTTCTTGAGATAAATTACCCTCCTTATAGTTAAACATCCATCTGTCAAAATTACCTGGGATTCTCATTATCGTTTTTCACTTGCTTACTTAGGCATGTTTAACCTCAAGTACATTTAAGTTTTTTAGTTGTTTTTTAATCTTATTTCTGGCCCGAAATAAATACACTTTGACTTGTGATTCAGAAAGCATTAACATGTCTCCTATTTCTTTATAATTGTAACCTTCAAGATCACGTAAAAGAATAATTGACTTTTGAACTGGTGGTAAAGTTGACAATGAATGCTCAATAATTTCCACTAATTCAATCTGATGTATCTGACATGTTTGCCTTTCATTGGACTCTACCTCATTTACATATGAAATTCGGTTTTGTCTTTTGATAAAGTTTAACATTCTATTATGGGCAGTGGTAAATAACCACGATTTTGACTTTACAAAATCAACCTTCTTACGGTTTTCCCAAAGTTTTTCAAATACATCTTGTACAATATCATCAGCGTCTGCTTTAGACTGTAAATATTTTAAACAGTAGCCAAATAGACGACCTGAAAAATTATTTACTGCGATATTATACTCCTTTCTATTCAATTTGCATTTAATTTCAGCGCCTCTCCATGGTAAAACAACTAGAACCATTAAAAAGTTACAAGTGCGCGATAATTTATTTTATAAAGATAGTTAATTCTATTCTGTTTACTATCAAATTGATCGTTCTTTAAACGGATTTTTCGTATATTTATTACTATATTCACTTTCAAAAATCACTGATCACTTATGGAAAATTTGTCCCGTTTATTTGAAATACCCTATTATCAGCTTGAAAAATATCCGCAAGATGTAGTTTTTGCAGACAAAAGGAATGGTGAGTGGAAAACCATCTCGACTAAAGAATATATTGATAAAGCTAATGCTTTAAGTCGAGGTCTAATCAAGCTTGGGGTGCAACCTGGGGATAAAATTGCATTAATTTCGAACAATCGATCTGAATGGCATATTTGCGATATTGGCATCCAACAAGTTGGTGCCATTGGTGTACCAGTATACCCAACCATTTCAAAGGATGATTATGCTTTTATATTCAATGATGCTCAAATAAAATATTGTATCGTTTCTGATGCTGAATTATTTGGAAAAATAGATGCCATTAAAGATCGGGTTAACACTTTAAAACATATTTACTCATTTGTTGAAGTTGGTGGAGCATTAGATTGGGAAATTCTATTAGAAGATCCTGATGTTGAATTAGACGCCCAACTAGAGAAAAGAAAATCAGAAGTTAAATCTAGTGATCTAGTCACGCTAATCTATACTTCAGGTACAACTGGAAACCCGAAAGGGGTAATGTTAACGCATGATAATATTTTCAGTAATGTAAGAGCTAGTATTCCAAGAATACCAGTTAATCATGAACACAAGGCTGTTAGTTTTCTTCCAATTTGTCATGTTTATGAACGTATGCTGCTCTACTTATACCAGATTCTAGGTATTTCGGCCTACTTTGCTGAGTCTATGGATACCATAGGTGATGACATCAAAGATGTTAAACCACATGTATTTACAGCAGTTCCAAGACTTCTTGAGAAGGTATACGATAAGATTATATCTAAAGGAGAAGAATTATCAGGTATTAAGAAAAAGTTGTTCTTCTGGGCAGTAGATCTAGGAAACGAATATGAAATTTCTGGTAAATCAGCGCTTTACCATATGAAGCTAAAAATAGCCAGAAAACTAATTTTTAGCAAATGGCGCGAAGCATTGGGTGGAAATATCATTGTAATTCCTTGTGGAAGCGCTGCTCTTCAACCTAGATTGGCAAGGATATTTAGCGCTGCTGACATAGCTATTTACGAAGGTTATGGTTTAACTGAGACCTCACCAGTAATTAGTGTTAACTATGGCGGCAAAGGCAACTTGATGTTTGGAACAACAGGTAAACCATTAGAAGGTGTAGAGGTTAAAATTGCTGAAGACGGTGAAATTTTGGTTAAGGGACCAAATGTCATGCAAGGATACTATAATAATCCTGAAAAAACTGCAGAAGAATTTACGGAAGATGGTTGGTTTAAAACCGGAGACATTGGTCAAATAGAACCAGGTGGTTTTATTAAAATCACCGACCGTAAAAAAGAAATGTTCAAAACCTCTGGCGGAAAATACATTGCGCCTCAGGTGATGGAAAACAAGTTCAAAGAATCTCGATTTATTGAACAAATCATGATCATAGGTGAAGCTCAAAAGCACCCAGCTGCATTGATCGTACCAAATTTTGAGTTTATAATAGAATGGTGCAAAAGAAAAGGTATTAACTACGGCGAAACTTGGACTGATTTAACTAAAAATGAAAAAGTAATCAGCAGAATTAGTAAAGAAGTTGATTTTTTTAATGATAAATTTGGTGGTTGGGAACAGGTCAAAAAGTTTGAATTAGTGGATCATCAATGGACAGTAGAATCCGGAGAGCTGACCCCAACTATGAAACCAAAACGAAAAATTATCAAAGCAACATATGAATCACTGATTCAAAAAATTTACGAATAAATCAAACTTTTGATTTATTCAATTTCAGATTTTACAAAATAAAAAAAGGAACTATGTAACACAGTTCCTTTTTTTATTAATTCACATTTGGTTAATCAAACCTTTTCGTATAGGCATGACAATAAGGTGTCCCACCTTTATTAGAGTAATAATGTTCATGATAATCCTCTCCTTCCCAAAACTTAGTTGCTTTTGAGATATTAGTTGCCACAACCAATCCTTTTGCTTCAAGTTGATTTTTTAGTTTCTCTGCAATCAATTTTTGATCATCATCTAAATAAAATATTTCCGTTCTATATTGGGTGCCTATGTCTGGTCCTTGACGATTAACCTGAGTTGGATCATGTGTTTCATAAAATAGTTTACACAACGCTTCATAATCAGTTTTAGATGGGTCGTACACTACTCGAACTGCCTCAGCATGTCCTGTCAGATTAGAACAAACCTCTTCATAGGTAGGGTTATCTTTATATCCACCAATATAACCAACCTGAGTTGAAATTACACCATCTGCTTTTTCAAAAAAGTACTCTGTTCCCCAAAAACACCCAGAGGCAAAAATTGCTGTATCCATTGTTTGTTCTGTTAAGTTATTACTATTTATTTCTTGATTTTCTTCAAAGTTAAGTGAAATTGAGTTAACACAATGCCGTGTATTCTTTTCGGTAAACCCTTCACCTAAAAAAACATGCCCAAGATGCCCCTTACAATTTCTACATACAATCTCAGTTCTGTAACCATCTTCGTCAATTAACTCTTCCACGTGATTATTGATCATATCATCAAATGAAGGCCAACCGCTTTTAGAATTAAATTTTGATGAAGATTCGAAAAGCGGAAAATCACAACGTTTACAGGTATAAACCCCTTCTTCATGATGATCAACAAATTCTCCTGAATATGGATACTCTGTTCCTTTATGAACAATTACTTTTGTTTCCTCTGGTGTTAGGGGTTTCCAAGAACCATTTTCGGTTTGTACTGGACTAAATTCCGATTTTTCCTTTAAAGTATTTACAGTATCGTTCTGGCCACAAGATGTAAACCCAATGCAAATAAAACTCAAAATAATAAGTGAATATAGGTGTGGTGACTTTTTCATAAACTAATATTTTTGGTTTGGTCGTTAAATTTTAGATTTCATTTCAAAGCAAATCTTAAATATTGTTAATTGCTTCTATCCAATACAATCAACAACACTAAGATAATCAAACTAAATAATAGTCTTCGAAAACGGCAGCTGAATTAAATTAAAGTTGTTTCCTTAATTCGCTTTTGAGTGCTTCAATTGCACTGTCTGTAGGTTGAACTTTTAACTGAGCTGTAATTTCAAAAATGGCTTTTCCTAAATCACCAGCTAGAGCCGTGGGATCTAAATGCGTTGCTGCCATATTTACAATTTTTACAACTTCTTCCTTGCTAGACTTAACAATCTCCCAACTTTCAGAAGAAATAAAAACTTGCTGCGCTAGATTGTGTTCAAATTCGCTTCTAACAGTTTCCAATAATTTCTGTTGAAAAGCTTTAGCAGGTAAACCTGGATTGTGTAATCGAATCACAATATTATTGGGTGCAATCCGCTCTAAAAAAAGAACTAAACGCTGTATAGCATCTAATTGTAAAGGGAAAAAAGTTTTTTTGGCATCAGAACTTTCAGTTTTATCTCCAGCCTTCTCAGACTGGTTTAAAATCGTATCTACTTTAATCTTTTGGTTTTGAATATCATACCATTTATTTGTGAAATAATAGGCAATCCCAAAACCGACAATTGAAGGAATAATAAACTTTGAAATACTTAGTATAATAGCTATGTCTGACATGAAATTAAATTTATTCTGTTTATGATATTAATTCTTTAATATGTAAAAGTAACAATTAATTTTTGCTTAAATCAAGACGCCAAACACCTCTTCCTTTCAAACCAACGGTCAGTAATTGTTGCCCTTCATGATAATGCAAACCGTAAGACTTACAATGTGGAAGACCATATCCTACTTTTTTCCAGACCCTTCCTCCTTTTAACGTTGACTTTGTACCCATGTAAACACCGGATTGTGTTGCAATAAAAACAATTTTTCCGGATTGAGTATACACAAGATTATTTTTACCCCCATGCCCAGAAGGAATATTTGAAGAAATGTCCCAATTTCGAGTTTGAGCTAAAGTCGTTTTTTTGTATTTAGCGTAAAATATCATGCCTTTTTCATCAGGTGCAGATACCTTAACTGGTGAACCGATTACATATGAGACATACATTTTAAACCATTTTTTCTTATCCATGACAATATCACCTACCCACCCATTTCTTGGTAATTCCAACTCTCTCCACCTCGTTATAATATTATCCAATGTATCCGTGACATTATTGATATAAAACAACTTATGTAACGTCTTTGATTTATCATTTTCATCTTTTACAAAATCTAATACATAGGCTAACAATATATTTGGATGAAAAGATGAATTAAACAATGAAAATACCTGATATTTCTTAAGACCATGGGATGTTCCAAAATCAGATATTATTTGAAGTTTTTTACTTGCGCCGTAGCCAGTCATTCTAGCCACATCAATGCTTTCATTTTTAACTCCTTTTGGATGTGTGTAATTAAAGAAAAGCATTGAATCAATAGTTGGATGCAGAACACAAGCCATTGCCCAACCCGAAGTTTTTAACCCAAATTTTGAATGAAGGTTCATTACAGTTTTAGCGGTATCATGTGAGATGTATAAACCACCGCCAGAATATTGATTTGAGGTATATACGATATTGGGGCTGTTTGGATTTACCAAGGCCAATAACGCATCACCACCATTCACATTTTGCCATTCATAGGTTCCATTTTTCTGCCAGTCAGCCCGTACAATACTACCATCATGGTTAAGTCCTACAACTACCTGATTTGGATCAGTTTCTGAAACCGCTAGACCCAAAACTTCTGCATTTGATAAACCAACGGAACTAAATTCCCATGATAGACCATTATCATACGTTACAAAAACACCACCATGGGTAGCAATATAAACCTTGTCTTTTATTGTTGGGTGATATGCCACGTGCTCAATATCGACATGATAATCGCTATTTAATTTAAGAAACTTTTTTTCATCAATCAACCATTTTCTAACTCTAAGACCATTCCCCATCATAATCTCATTATCATCAAAAGGATTTAGTGCAAAAGCATATCCAGATCCAAATAAAACCCGGGCTTGATCACATATGACCTCAACAGATTTTTTGGACGGATTAAATCGCCATACTTCATCTTGTGCTCTTTCATAATCGACCAAAATATAGAACAGTCCAGCTTTAGGTTCAATAGTAACATGTAGGATTTTTCTCGATTCATTTTCCATTTGTGGCAATGGCAAAATGTTCTGTCCATCAGAATATAAAATATGCCACTTTTTCTTAAATTCTTGGGCAACACATAGGATGTTATTTTCAATTTCTAGATCATATATTTTCCCCTCAACTCCATTTACCTTGGACCATGTCACATTATTTGCTGTGCAATCTTCTGAAAAGTAAACGCCTTCTGAAGTTAGAGCATATAGTCTATTAGGTTGATTAGGATGAAATCTAATCCCGAAAATTTTAACATAATCACTTTTACTAAAATCACTATAGTCTGCAATGGTTTCCCATGTTGTTCCTTTGTTTTTGGTTCTAAACACGCCTCCAAGTTTACCCATCTTACCGGGCTTAGCCTTGTTGGCTTGCTCCATAGATGTTGCAAACCACATATTTTCGTTCAATGGGTGAAAACAAGCCCAACCACAATTTGAATAATTCCAATTATCTGAGCCAGCATTAATCCAGTTTTCCCCACTATCTTCAGAACAAAACAAACCGCCATAAAGCGATCCAGCCAGCATAAAATTTGGCTGCTTTTTTGATATTTTTATAAATTCTATGGGACCAATTCCTGCACTAGGACGATTGTCATTTAAAGGCATGTCTTTTGGGCCAATATCTTCCCAAAAACGGTCAAGATTTAGATTTTGACTGAAAGTAAACTGACTAGTAAGAAAAAAGAGAAGAAATATGTTAGTCTTCAGACAAATTCGATATATCTTCTTGATTGTCATTATTAAAATAGATTTTAATTTCAGCTACATCCTTTAAAAAATCAACTTTTCCAACCTGAACTCTATTGATAACCAATCCAGTTCTTTCTTCCAAATCACGTTTAAGTTCGTTAGCTAAAGCTGGCTTAATGTTTTCAATTTTTTCGTAAATAATTGTTTTGCTCGACTCATTATTAATTAACCACCAATTCTCTAATATAAATACAAAAACTAAAACAATGATATTGATAAAGAACAATTCCGCATAACTAACCTGTCTTCCCGCTAATGCATTCACTACTGAAATACCAATTGCAATAAACAAATAGGTCATTTCCCGAATTCGCATTGGATTAGTTCTATACCTAATGATACCAAAAATAGCAAATAAGCCAAGCCCCATTCCAGTGTCAATATTTAACTTCTTTAATGCAAAACAAATCACAAACGTGATAATTGAAATTAAATAAAAAGTAAATAGGTAATTCTTTCGAGGTGTTTTGACATAATAAATATAGCGGATAACTACTGTTAGAAAAACAAAGTTGATTAAAAATCTAAATACCAACTTATAAAAATCGTCATTCATCCATGCCATTTCTAAAAATTCACCATTTTGATTTATTGCTGCCGCTAAGTCAAGTAATAAACTATTTATCATAATTATGTATTTTATCTAGTAATAAAGTCTTTGCTTTAAAATTGTTATACTTCAATTCCGGGTTAAGCGAAATAGCACCAATACAGTATTTACTTATGCTATTTGGCAAAACACCCTTCTTTTTCATTAAACTGTAAAACAAACTGTTTCTATTTACATTTTCTTGCTTTAATTCTCCAATTACAGTTGAAGAAAAAGTCTCTTCTTTATCCTTCCAAGAAAATCCCAAATTCAAATCCAAAGTTAACCTTTCTTTTTCAGCCTGGTTAACAAGCGTAATTCTTGAAAATGAATTCCAAAGTTTAGCTTCTAATTTAGCATCTTCCCCAACAATTCCCTTTACAAATTCGTCCGACAGGCTTGAGAATTCATGTTCAAAACCTTCTAATCGAATTCGTTTCTTATCTGTTCGCCCTTTATACTTATTCTTGATTTCAAGAAAAAACAATTCTGACTCAACATAATTTCGTATTCTCACCTTAAAACGATCTCCTCTTCCGTTATGATGATCTAGATAGAATTGAAAATTTACTGTGTCGAAATATAACGTTTGATACGAACTAATTCGTTTTCCGTTAATTTCTAATATTCTATAAGTATGTGATAACGTTTCTAAAACTTCAGATAAGATAGACCTAGGAAATACAAATTTTGTATCCGTTCGGTTCATCAATTTCACCTCATCCATTTCTGACAATGTAATTGGCTTAAATTGTTGTAAACTTTTTGTTTCTATTTCAAACTTATCATTCATTTTGCCACAAATGTAGTTTTTTTTTCTTTGTAAGATGTACAAGAATGTCTATTAAGACTAAACTTTATTGAAAAAGTTTAAGCCAGCGTAATTCAAAGTAAAAGGACAGTAGAAAATTAAACTAAAATAGCTTAATTTTGAATAACATTTGGATGCCGGCTATTTAGTAATATTATTCTTTCTAATCTTTTTATAAATTCGAATTCCCAACATTAATAGAACCGTTAAACCTAATATACCAAGCACACCAAACACCCAATCAATTGAACTTTTTAGAACGATTATAAATACAACCGAAAACAAGATAATTGTTGCCACTTCGTTCCAAATTCTTAATTGACCTGAAGTAAATTTTATTTCATTATTTTGCAATTGTTTGTACAAAACATGGCAAAGCATATGATAGAGATATAAGAGAAAAACAAAACCTAATTTAAGGTGCATCCAACCTTGTTCAAGGAAAATTTTACCCGTTGGCGAAGCTAAAAGTAAAATAGCTAGAATTAGCGTTATAATAGCAGATGGCCATGCTATAATTGCCCACAACCGCTTAGACATGATCTTGTATTGTTTTTGTAAAATTTCTTGTTCTATTTCAGGTTTATCAATAGTTTCTGAATGATAGATAAATAAACGCACAATATAAAATAACCCAGCAAACCAAGTTACTACAAAAATAATATGCAATGCTTTGATATAGTTATAATATTCTGCCATTATTTCACCCAATTACTAATTAAATCTGCCCATCTCGAATCTGAGTTTAAACAGGAAACTAGATCATAAATTTCTCCTCCATTTTCCAAGAAGGTAGATTTCCCTCCCATTCCTATTTCTTCTATTGTTTCTAAACAATCTGCAACAAAAGAAGGCGTGACAACTAATAATTTCTTAATCCCCCGGTTTGGCAAATCAATTAATTGTTCATCCGTAAAAGGTTTTACCCATTCCGTACGTCCCAACCTTGATTGAAATGAGGACCCAAATTTTCCAGCTTCTAGTTTTAATTGTTCAGCAACCTTTTCCGTAATTGTAAAAGACTGATGTTTATAACAAAATTCATGTGCCGGAGACTTTATCGAACAACAATTTTCAACGGAATAACAATGTGATTTTGTAGGATCGACTTTTTGCAATTGTCTAACTGGCAAACCATGATATGAAAACAATACATAATCATATTGAACCTTTTCCAAATAGGGTCGCATAGTATTCGCTAATAAATTGATATAATCATTATCATCATAAAAGGGAGGTACGAACTCAAACGGAATATTATTTGCAATTTTTTTCATTTCATCTTCAACTTTTTCCTGAACAGTCAAGGTAGATGACATGGCGTATTGTGGATAGAGTGGGAAGAATAAAATCTTATCACAACCTTTTTTGATTAAATTCTGTATCGCAGTACTAATTGCTGGTGTATTATATCGCATGGCTAATTCCACAGGATTAGCAATTTTATTTTGTACTTTTCCAAGTAAATCTTCTGAATGATACAATAAAGGGGAACCTCTATCAGTCCATACTTTTTTGTATGCTCTAGCCGATTTCTCTGGTCTAGTATTTAAAATAATACCTTTAACTAATAAAAGTCTTGAAAAATAGGGCGTATCAATAACATATTTATCCATCAAAAATTCACTTAAATAAGCTTTAACTTCTTTTTTCTCTGGCTTATCTGGTGTGCCCAAATTAATTAATACAACTCCTTTTTTCGACATAATACTTTGGCAAAATTAATTTAAATCTTGAAAGATTTCTAATCAAAATTAAGAATACATTTTTTTTAATGATATAATTCATTTTTTTTTTGAATAAAAGGCGTTAAATTTGTCGCCGCAGGTCTAATATTGGTAAATGAATAGATTCAAGGTAGTTGGCATAAGCTATAAAAAAGCGAACGAGGAAATCAGGGGTAAGTTTAGTCTATCTGACGCTAGACAATCTCGTTTATTGAATTTATTTCACCAAAATAAGATAAATGGCTTTATAATTTCGACCTGTAATCGTACTGAAATTTATACGTTAGTAGATAATGTCACAAAGATTTTTAATCTCTGGAATGATGTGACTGAATCTACGCTTCAGGATCTTGTTGATTTCACTTATGTATATGAAAAAGACCTTGCAATTGCCCATCTCTTCAAAGTAGGTTGTGGATTGGAAAGTCAGATTCTTGGCGATTTTGAAATTACCAGTCAATTAAAGCAAGCTTTTGCTGATGCTAAAAAGGCAAATACTACTAATGGCTACTTAGAAAGAATGGTGAATACCGTTCTTCATGCGGGCAAGGAGGTCAGATCAAAAACAAAAATTAGTAATGGTACTACTTCAGTATCATATGTTGCGGTAGATTATATTAAGACAAAAATTAAGGATTATACCAATAAAAATGTATTGTTGTATGGTTTAGGCGAAATTGGAAAACTAACCATTGAAAATCTTCATAAACACTTGCCATCCAAAAATTTGGCGGTAATCAATAGAACCCAAATCAAAACAACAAAAGTTGCTACAAAATATATTATTCAGGAGTTTAGACATGAAAAGTTAAACGAAGCCATTACAAAAGCTGATATTTTAATTGTGGCCACAAATGGTGAAAAACCGACTATTAATTTAGAGAATATGGGGGGGAATAACATCACTGTATTCGATTTATCTATTCCTAGAAATGTAGCAAATGAAGTTGGTGAATTGCCAAACGTAAATTTAATGGGACTTGATGAATTGTCAAAAACCATTAACTCAACCCTAAGTAACAGACAAAGCGAAGTCCCTGCTGCATTAGCAATCATTGACAAACATTTGGAAGATTTTAAAACATGGGATTCCCATCAGGAATTTTCTGAAATCACTCTAGCATTTAAGAAAAAAATGTTAACGATTAAGGATAATGAAATTGCCTTCCAAAAGAAAAAATTAGACAATCCTAATGAGGCACATTTACATGCAATCTCTGACCGATTAATTCAAAAAATCACTACTCGTTTTATCACTCATCTCAAAGAAGAAGAAAGTGAAATTATTAAATCTGAAAGGATAGAGTTGATTAAAAATATTTTTGACCTTTGAGCCAACCTGCCATTAAAATAGGAACGCGAAACAGCAAATTAGCCTTATATCAAGCAAATCTGGTTGCTAAAAAGTTAAATGAAGCTAATATTCAATCACAAATTATTGAAATTACATCTTTAGGAGATGAAAATTTAACTCAACCGATTTATAAACTCGGCACAAGTGGGGTGTTTACTAAAGCAATTGATACCGCATTACTCAATCATAAAGTTGACATTGCCGTTCATTCTTTAAAAGATGTACCAACTGATTTACCTCATAAAATTATCAATCTAGCCATTTTGGAGCGGAGTCATGCCCTTGATGTGATTAAGCTTAATAATTCCTTAGATCATAACCAAAAGCAAACTATTGCAACGGGCAGCATAAGAAGAAAAGCACAATGGTTAGCTAAATATCCTAATCATGAAGTTGTGCCATTAAGAGGTAATGTAAATACGCGACTAAAAAAACTTACGGACAATCAATGGACGGGAGCCATTTTTGCCAAAGCTGGGTTAGATCGTCTTGATTTGTTAGGAGATAATTATCAAAATTTAGATTGGATGATACCTGCTCCTGCTCAAGGGGCAATTGTAGTAGCTTCTTTAGCAGAAAATCCTATAAACTCAACAGTTAGGCAAATTTTGAATCACGTTCCTACTGAAACGACCACAACAGTTGAACGCGAGTTTATGAACGCTGTTGAAGCTGGTTGTTCTTTCCCTTTAGGTGCGATTGCAGAAATAAAAGGCGAAATAGTTTCATTACATGCTGTAGTACATGCCTCAAACGGAAGTGAAAAAGCTGAAATGACATCTGAATGTCATATTAGTAAAATCAAAGAATTTGGGAAGCAATGCGGTATAGATTTTGCTGCAAAACACCAAGATTTTATTAACAAAATCAAATCGAGTATTTAAGATGGAAATTATTCGCATTCTTTCAACCAAGGAGTTATCAAATGATCTATTAGAAAAAATGGAGGTCAACGGGATTGAATGTATTCAGCATAATTTTATTGAATTTAAACCAGTTGATTTTAACCCTGAATTAATTAATTTAGGTCCGAACAATTGGATTATAACTTCACAAACAGCATGGTCTTTTTTAAAAGAGAAAATAGATCAAAAAATTTTAGGACATAAAACCTTTTTCTGCGTTGGTGAAAAAACCAGAGCTGAAATTGAATCTGAAGGGTATCCCGTTTTTTTAGCTGCAAAAAACTCTAAAACATTAGCGAAATCGATTTTAGCTGAACATCCAAAAAAGAGTTTCCAATACTTTTGTGGTGATCAACGGATGACCTATTTGCCAACATTATTTCAAAAACATAACATAGATTGGTATGAAAATGTGATTTATGAAACATTAATGACTTCTAAAAAAATTGATGAACCATTAGATGGTGTTCTTTTTTATAGTCCTAGTGGTGTTAATAGTTATTTTGAGACTAATCTTTATCATGATGAAGTTTGCTTTTGTATTGGTAGCACCACTTCAATTAGCGCTGAAGAACATTCAGACAATATTATAATCTCTGAGAATTCAACATATGAGTCTGTTATAGATTCAGTTATAAAACATTATTTATGAGTGAAAAACACTTATTTCTACAAGCATTAGATGGTGAAACAGTTGAACGTCCGCCAGTTTGGATGATGAGACAAGCAGGAAGATATTTACCTGACTTCATGAAGATTAAAGAGAAATATGATTTCTTTACAAGGTGTCAAACACCTGAGTTAGCCACTGAAATAACAGTCATGCCAATTGACCAAATTGGACCAGATGCTGCCATTCTATTTTCAGATATTTTGGTTGTCCCACAAGCTATGGGCATTAACGTAGAAATGAAACCGAATATCGGACCATGGATTGAAAACCCTATTCAGAGCATGTCTGATGTTGCTAAAATAGAAATTCCTGAAATAGAGGCTACGTTGCAATATGTTTTAGATGCCATAACAATGACAAAAAAGGAGCTAAATAATCGCGTTCCTCTAATTGGTTTTGCGGGAGCACCCTGGACAATTTTTTGCTATTTAGTCCAAGGACAAGGTTCTAAAACTTTTGACAAAGCAAAAGCTTTTTGTTATCAACAACCAGAAGCAGCTCACCTATTGCTAGAAAAAATCACAGCCACAACCATTAAGTATTTAAAGAAAAAAGTAGAATATGGAGTGGATGCCATTCAGATTTTTGATTCGTGGGGCGGCATATTATCTCCAATAGATTATCAAAACTTTTCATACCAATACATCCAAAAAATAATAAATGAATTAAACCCATTAACTAGGGTCATTATTTTTGGAAAAGGAACATGGTTCGCCTTAGATAAAATGTCAAAATCAGGCGTAAATGCTGTTGGTGTAGATTGGACGATAAGTCCAAATTTAGCTAGACAATTTACCAATAACTCTGTGACTTTACAGGGTAATTTTGATCCACATAGATTATTATCTCCAATTCCAGAGATTAAAACAATGGTGAAAGATATGATTGATGCATTTGGAAAGGACAAATATATTGCCAATCTAGGACATGGTATTTTGCCAAATGTACCAGTTGATCATGCCAAAGCATTTATTGATGCTGTAAAAGAATATGCTTGATATATATCAAATAGATTAATAAGTATTCGTAATTTCACAATTCCTAATTCATGGTTGATTATGATTAGACATAGAAGATTAAGAACCTCAACAACGCTAAGAAACTTGGTTCAAGAAACAACGATCAGCGTAAACGATTTTATTGTCCCACTATTTATTATTGAAGGTGAAAATATTAAAGAAGAAATCTCTTCAATGCCGGGATATTATCGGATGAGTTTGGATTTGATTGAATCTGAAATAAACGAAATTTGGAACCTTGGATTAAAGGCTGTTTTATTATTTGTTAAGGTGCCTGATGGTTTAAAAGATAATAAAGGAACAGAAGCGCTAAATGAGGTTGGATTAATGCCTAGATCGATAAAAGCTATCAAGTCATTACGGCCTGAAATGTTAGTTTTTACTGATGTTGCATTAGATCCGTATTCAACTTATGGCCATGATGGCATTGTTGAAAATAATGAAATTCTAAATGATTCTACGGTTGAAATTCTATCTAAAATGGCTGTAATGCATGCAAAGGCAGGTGCAGATTTTATTGCGCCGTCAGACATGATGGATGGTAGAATTGGTTCTATTCGAATTGCACTAGAGCAAAATGGATTTGCAAATACTGGCATTATGAGTTATGCTGCAAAATATGCTTCAGCTTATTACGGCCCATTTAGAGATGCTTTAGGTTCAGCTCCTGGATTTGGTGACAAAAAAACATATCAAATGGACCCTGCTAACAAAACGGAAGCCATTAAAGAGGCCATGGCTGACATTGATGAAGGGGCAGATATTTTGATGATTAAACCAGGCTTACCATATTTAGACATTGTACATGTAGTCAAAGAAATATCTGAACTACCTGTAGCAGTGTACCAAGTAAGTGGCGAATACGCCATGATCAAAGCTGCTGCTGAAAAAGGTTGGCTAAATGAACAAGATGTCATGATGGAAAGTATTCTTTCAATTAAAAGAGCTGGTGCTGATCTTATTGCGACATATTTTGCAAAAGATGTCGCTAAATTATTAAAGAAATAAGGCTATTAGCCGTCTCAAAAAAAAATATATTTTGAAATGAAAGATTATAGTAAATCTAAATCGTTATTTGAACAAGGGCAAAAACATATGGTTGGTGCAGTCAACAGCCCTGTACGAGCTTTTAAATCTGTTGGTGGAAATCCTATTTTTATTGAAAAAGGAAAAGGTGCATACTTAACAGATGTTGATGGAAATACCTATATCGATTACGTATTGTCTTATGGACCAATGATTTTAGGTCATGCAGACTCAGGTGTGATTGAAGATGTACAAAATGCTTTACAAGATAGTTTTAGTTTTGGCGCATCTACTAAAAAAGAATTAGAAATTGCGGAGTTAATCTGCAAAGCTTTTCCAGGGATGGATAAGGTTAGAATGGTAAATTCTGGAACAGAAGCAGTGATGAGCGCCATTCGATTAGCTAGAGCTTATACAGGAAAAAACAAAATCATAAAATTCGCTGGCTGTTATCATGGCCATGCTGACACATTGTTAGTTGCCGCCGGCTCCGGTCTTGTCACAAATAGTATTCCAGGAAGTAAAGGTGTTCCACCAGAAAATATTTCAAATACCTTAATTGCCAATTATAATGACTTAGATAGTGTGATCCATCATATTGATCTTGATGAAGATATTGCCGCTATAATTATTGAGCCCATTGCAGGCAATATGGGTTGTGTTTTGCCGCAAAATAATTTTTTAAAAAACTTAAAAAGCTTAGCCGAAGAAAATAATATCTTATTGATTATTGATGAGGTAATGACTGGATTCAGAGATTGTTTTGGTGGTGCACAAACTACATTGGGTATTGAAGCAGATATCACTTGTTTAGGCAAGGTTATTGGTGGTGGTTTTCCTGTTGGCGCTTATGGTGCAAGAGATGAAATTATGCAAATGGTGTCACCACTTGGTGAAATGTATCAAGCTGGTACATTATCAGGGAACCCTATTGCCATGACAGCTGGGATAGCAACGCTAAAAGCTTTAAAGTCCAAAGGTCATCAAGGCATGTCTGATTATGTCAATAAACTAGCAGAATCTATGCGTGAATTGGCTAAAAAGCATGGAATTGCTTTACAAGTCAATTCCTTCGGTTCTATGATTACGCCATTCTTTACTGATCAACCTGTAACTGATTTTGAAACTGCCAAAGCAGCTGATGGAGACAAATTCACGAAATTTTTCTGGGGCTTAATAAACAGAGGAATCTATATTGCTCCTTCTGCTTTTGAAACTTGGTTTGTTTCTACCACGCATGGCGAAACTGAATTTAACCAAACTGTTCAGGCTATTGATGAGATTTTTGCTGAATTAGATTAATATTAGCTATGAACTTTAACAGTAAATTAGGTATTCTGAGATTATTGGCCCTAGTAGAAGGCATAAGCTATATCGCCTTTGCCATTACAATGCCTTTAAAATACAATTTAGAGATATTCTGGCCAAACAAAGTCATGGGCTATGCACATGGGTTATTATTTTTAGCCTATTGCATTTATGTCCTTCTAGTTGGCATTGAACGAAAATGGTCTTTTAAGATTATATTCCTATCTGGCTTCGCTTCGTTAATTCCATTTGCCACTTTTTTTGCTGACGCCAAAATTTTTAAACCAGAGCAGGAAAAATCACTTGGTTAAATGTCTAACGGTTCTTCTTCTATTGGACTAATAAAGTAGGCCACGAGACTTAGGATGACTATCATCAAACAATACAAAATGATCTCTGTCAAAGTTAATGTTAGCGTCAACCCTTTGGTTCGTACTAAAATAATAAAGAACGCTAAACAAAAGGCAATACTATTGCTTAACATCACTAGCCTTTCTTTGGCTTTTAATAAAGGAGGAACAAGCCGCACGGACACAAATGTTAAAAAACCCATCCCGAAAAAAATAATCAGGTAATTGAGATTAAACTCTATCCGGTCCTCAAATACTATCTTCTCCTGAGAAGGCTCAAAATTACTATCCAGTCTGGCTCGAATTGGAATAGTATACCAAACACTAACTGGCTCGCCATCTTGTTCCCCAGGAATCCAATCTGGCATAGCCATAATAACCCTTACGGCTTCATTATCTATTGCTGGTGAAACTCCCTTAACGACTTCAGCATCTCGAACAACTCCACTTTTATGAACCACAAACCGGACATAAACTGTACCTTGTTCTCCCATCTCTCTAGATATTTCAGGATATACAAAATTCTCACTGATAAATGCAGCCATTTCAGCTTCTCCACCAATAAATTCGGGACTAATACTTGCCAATTCTAATGTTGAATCGCTTTGTGAAAAAGAAACTAATGAGACTAATAAGCTTAATATAACAATAACTTTCACAGCCCTACCTCCTTTTAAACCACTTTTTTTTCTTTTTTTCCTCAACATCATCATATAACCTGCATCTTATTGGTATTGTATACCACACGTCTACTGGGTTACCATCATGCTCTCCAGGGTTCCATCTAGGCATGGATTCAATTACGCTTATACATTCTGCATCAATTAACTCAGACACGCCTTTAAGGACCTCAACGCTGTCTATGTCACCAAGTTTTGTCACTACAAATCTAACATAGCAAGTACCTTGCTCACCCATTTCTCTAGACTTTTGTGGATATTTAAAATTTTCATTAATAAATGCAGCCATTGCCTCTTCTCCTCCAGGATAACTTGGTGCAACACCTACAACATCATAAATTTTATTGGAGTCTGGAACACTTTCCAGAATTTGAGAAATAGACAAAAAAGGAACTAATAATAAGATCAATAATTTAACTTTCATCTGCGAATATTTTGAGCTTCGAAAAGTACAAAAATTATTCCATTAAAAGTGCCTGTTCAATTAGATAAGAACCAATAAAACAAGAGTCCAAGAAAAATTAGGTTAATCCCAAATAAAATAATTGTTGATCGGTCAATTCTTTTACGTTCCATAATTTTGAAGTTTGCTGTTCTTATATTATGACAACATAACTTCAAATTACCCCTATGGTTGCAAAAAATTAAAATTTAATCCGGATACCCCAGAACACGGCTAATTCATTTTGGCCACCTAAATCCATTAAGCCAAGGTTAAAATAACGACTTTCAATCAGGCCATATAAGTTATTGGTAAACCGCAAGGTTGTGCCGGCTCCCACATTGTACTGAATGCCGTACACATCTGTTGAAAATGATTTGAATTCCATAAAGCCTCCACCTGCAAAAACATACGGACTAAAACGTTTAGGTTCAGCCTTAAGGTAATAGTTAAACTGTGCATTTACATTGTGTGTCATACCCAAGGTATTCTGATCATCCTGCTGTTGTCCAACAACGTACTCAATATTGGCATTAAACCTTGGGGTAAATTCATAACCTAACCTTGCTCCAGTCATCATTACAGCATCATAAGGTATATGATCAATGAACAGATATGGACCATTAACTAAGTCAAAATAATATGGTCGTTCAACTTCAGATTGACTGAAAACAGTTGTATTTATTAAAACGAAGCAAAATAGAATGGATTTAAGGAAACAGTTCATATTAAAATATTTATAAAACTAATTTAGAAATTAAATGGCACAAAAAAAGAGCATACTTAAAATTAAGTATGCTCTTTTTAAAATTTTTTGTTCCTAAATATGAATCACCTCATCATAAGCAGCTGCTGCTGCTTCCATAATTGCTTCACTCATAGTTGGGTGAGGGTGAATGGTTTTGATTAATTCATGTCCTGTTGTTTCTAATTTTCTAATGGCAACAATTTCGGCAATTAATTCAGTTACGTTTCCCCCAACCATATGACCACCTAATAATTCACCATATTTGGCATCAAAGATTAATTTAACAAAACCGTCATTTGAACCAGCTGCAGTCGCTTTACCTGAGGCAGAGAATGGAAATTTACCCACTTTCACTTCATAACCGGCATCTTTTGCAGCCTGCTCAGTCATTCCTACTGAAGCTACTTCAGGAGAACAATAAGTACATCCTGGAATATTACCATAATCAATTGCTTCTACATTCATACCGGCAATTTTTTCAACACAAGTAATTCCTTCTGCAGAAGCGACATGAGCTAAGGCTGGACCTGCTACAATATCACCTATGGCATAAAAACCTGGTATATTTGTTTGATAAAAATCATTAACCAATACTTTTCCTTTATCGGTTGCAATACCAACATCTTCTAATCCAATCCCCTCAATATTAGTTTCAATTCCCACTGCTGATAAAACCACATCACATTCTATTTTTTCTTCTCCTTTTTTAGTTTTTACAGTAACGACACAACCTTTTCCTGAGGTATCAACACTTTCAACCGAAGCATTAGTTTTAATTTTCATGCCTTGTTTTTTGAAAGATCTTTCCAATTGTTTTGACACTTCAACATCTTCAACAGGAACAATATTTGGCATGTACTCTACAACCGTAACTTCTGTCCCAAGTGTATTATAAAAATAAGCAAATTCAACACCTATTGCTCCAGATCCAACAACCACCATTTTTTTAGGCTGACTTGTTAAACTCATGGCCTCTCGATATCCAATTACTTTTTTACCATCTTGAGGTAAATTTGGTAATTGTCTTGATCTAGCTCCAGTCGCAATGATCACTCCCTTATCAGCAGAGTATTCGGTTTCTTTACCAGCTTCATCAGTAACAACAACTTTTTTACCTGCTTTTACTTTTCCAAAACCTTTGATGACATCAATTTTGTTCTTTTTCATCAAAAATTGAATACCACCACTCATTTTTTCAGCAACTCCTCTACTTCTCTTGATCATCCCACCAAAATCAGCCTCAGCACCATTAACGGAAATACCATAATCTTGCGCATGTGAAATGTATTCAAAGACGTTGGCACTTTTTAATAAGGCTTTAGTTGGGATACAACCCCAATTTAGGCAAATCCCACCTAATTCTGCTTTTTCTACAACTGCGGTTTTCAAACCTAATTGAGAAGCTCTAATAGCTGTAACGTACCCTCCTGGGCCACTACCTAAAACTATAATATCGTAATTCATCTGTAAATTGTTTTTATTCAAAAATGAGATAGTTCAATACGTTTTGGAAAATTCAATTCTAGATCGATCCAAGACGTATCACTATCCTATTTTGTTTAGCGTTGCGAATTTATAAAATTCTAAGCGATTAAAATAAAATTAGGGCACAAAAAAAGCGTCCCGACATTGCCGGGACGCTTCATATTTTACTTAGTACTCATCTTCATTGAAGAAGAAGTCATCTTTAGTTGGGTAATCTGGCCAAATGTCTTCAATACTTTCGTAAAGCTCTCCTTCATCTTCTATTTCTTGAAGATTTTCCACTACTTCTAAGGGTGCACCTGTTCTCATAGCGTAGTCGATTAATTCATCTTTTGTTGCTGGCCATGGTGCATCTTCTACATAAGAAGCTAATTCTAGAGTCCAATACATTTCTTTTTATAATTTAAACTTTTTGCAAAAGTAATTTTTTAATCTTAAAAACCAAATTTTAGTCTTTATTTTTATCAGAAATTTTATTTAAGTCAAACTTTAGGAATCCAAGGCACTTCTTTTGCTTTCAGTTTTTTAGCAGCCAAACGACTATAAACGAAAATGTAATCACTTAATCTATTGAGGTATTTTAACCCAATGGCATATGACGTTTCGGTCTCCGAATCCAATGCCGCGACCAAGCGTTCTGCTCTTCGGCAAACACAACGGGCAATATGAATATGTGAGACAACTTCATGACCCCCAGGCAAAATAAAAGATTTCATTGGTTCAAGTTCAGAATCCATTTCATCTATCCTAGATTCTAAAGCGACAAGATCTTCCTCAGATAATTCTGGTAATTTCATGCTTGATTTCTTAGGATCTACAGCAAGCAAGGATCCCAGCGTAAATAGACGATCCTGAATGTTTAATAAAACCGAATAATCAAAATCTGAAATTGCCAAATCTCTTAATAAGCCAATATGTGAATTCAATTCATCTACCGTTCCATAAGTTTCTATTCTAATATGGTGTTTGGGAATTCTAGTACCTCCTATTAACCCAGTTAGTCCTTTATCTCCCTTTTTAGTATATACTTTCATTTTTCAGACATTAATTATTAAGAATTCGGTTTTAAAATTCATTATTAAAAATTAAACCAATATTTATCCAGTTTAAGTAACCAAATACCAATGCAATTTTTCCATAACGAAAGTAATTAATAATTCAAGTAGTGGTTTCATATTTTATAAATATTTATACTTTTGCTCGTACTTATTAATACATTATAAAGATTAGCATGAATAATACTGCATTAACAAATATCCATACGGCACTTGGTGCGAAAATGGTACCATTTGCTGGATACAATATGCCGGTACAATATGAAGGTGTGAACATTGAACATGAAACAGTTAGAAATGCCGTAGGTGTTTTTGATGTATCTCATATGGGTGAGTTTCTAATTTCAGGACCTAACGCTCTAGCATTAATTCAAAAAATATCTTCAAATGATGCTTCGGTTTTAACAATAGGAAAGGCACAATATTCATGTATGCCAAATAATAGCGGCGGAATTGTTGATGATTTAATCATTTATAAAATTAAAGAAGAAGAATATTTATTGGTCGTTAATGCGTCTAATATTGACAAAGATTGGAATTGGATTTCATCCCATAATTCAATGGATGCCACCATGCGAAACTTGTCGGACGATTATTCGCTACTGGCTATTCAAGGACCTAAAGCTGTTGAAGCTATGCAATCTTTATCTTCAATAGATCTTTCAGCAATTAAGTATTATCATTTTGAAGTAGCTGATTTCGCGGGTATTGAACATACGATTATCTCAGCCACAGGTTATACTGGATCAGGAGGGTTTGAAATTTATTGCAAGAACAGTGAGGTAGAACAAATTTGGAACAAAGTTCTGGAAGCGGGTGCAGACTTTGGAATTAAACCAATAGGATTAGCTGCAAGAGATACGTTAAGACTTGAAATGGGGTTTTGTCTTTATGGTAATGACATTAACGATTCCACCTCTCCTTTGGAAGCTGGATTGGGTTGGATTACGAAATTTACCAAAGATTTTGTAAATTCTGAAAATTTGAAAGCTCAAAAGGAAGCTGGAATAACTCGTAAATTAGTCGCGTTTGAAATGATTGACAGAGGTATTCCAAGACATGATTATCCAATTATGGATGTTAATGGGAATGAGATTGGAATTGTAACTTCAGGAACTATGTCACCATCTACAAAAAAAGCCATTGGCTTAGGATATGTCCCAAAGGAAATTAGTGCCCCTGACAATGAAATTTATGTTCAAGTTAGAAATAAGCAATTAAAGGCAAGAATAGTAAAACTACCATTTTATAAGGCCTGACAATTATAAGTCATGAAGATAATTATTACTGGTGGAGGTGATGTTGGATATCATTTAGCAAAAATGTTATCTGGTGAAGCACAAGATATTTATTTGATTGATGAAAGTCAATCGAGATTAGAATACGTACAATCTCACCTTGATGTATTCACAATATATGGAGATGCCACATCAATTGCTATTTTAAAAGAAGCAAAAGTTGAACAGTGTGATTTAATTATCTCTGTAACCTCCTCTGAAAAAACCAATTTGCTTGTTTCCATTTTAGCCAAAAAATTTGGTGCCAAGAGAGTAATTGCTAGAATCAATGATTTAGAGCTTTTACAACCTGAAAACCAAGAAATGTATCGAAGCTTAGGAATTGATTATTTAATCTCCCCTGTCCAATTAGCGGCAAAAGAGATTAAACGATTAATCAAACGATCCGCTTTTACTGATAATTTAGAATTTGAAGGCGGCAAACTGTCAGTTATTGGAATTTCAGTTGGTGATGAGTCTCCTCTTAAAAATAAAACGGTTGAAGAAAGTTCACATCTGAATCCTAATTTGACATTTAAACCAATAGCCTTACACAGGAAAGAACAGACTTTAATTGTACGAAGTGATACACAAATTCTTAAAAATGATATCCTCTATTTTATTGCTAATCCTAGTTCAATAGATCATATTCTTGATATTTGCGACAGAAAATGTATTGATATAAAGGATGTAATGATTTTGGGAGGTAGCAGTATTGGTTTGGCTACAGCAAAAATTCTAGAACGTGATTATAGAGTGACCTTAATAGAGCGTAATACAAAACGTTGTAATGAAATTGCAAGTCAACTTAAACACGCTTTGGTTTTAAATATTGATGGTCGTGATGTAAAAGCACTTGAAGAAGAAGGTCTTGGTGATATGGATGCATTTGTTGCAGTTACAGGTGATTCTGAATCCAATATCATGTCTTCACTTGTCGCAAAGAATCATGATGTCAATAAAACTATTGCTCGAGTTGAAAACATTGACTACATTCATTTATCTCAAAATATAGGGATTGACACTTTGATAAACAAAAAAATCATTGCAGCCTCTAATATCTTTAAATATATTAGAAAAGGTGAAATTAATGCCATTGCATCACTGCATGGTGTAGATGCCGAAATTATTGAATTTAACGTTAAGGCCAATTCAAAGGTCACACGAAAACCCTTAAGCAGTCTAAAGTTTCCAAAAACGGCTAATATTGCAGGTGTTATCCGAAATGACCTTGGATTTATACCATTTGGTAATTTCCAATTAGAGGAAGGAGATAAGGCGGTAGTTTTTACGCTCACTGAATCAATAAGTAAGATTGAATCCTTTTTCACCTGATCCAATTTAAGGTATGCCTAAGCAACTCATCAATACTAGTGTAACACTGAATGTCATTGGCGGTTTACTTCTAATAATGGGAGGATTAATGCTAACAACCATTGCATTTGCATTATATTATCATGAACCATTTCTACCACTTTTATTTGCTTCACTTATTACTATATCTACTGGAGTAATTTTAAAACTGTCTACAATTAGCAGTAAAAATGCTGAGATCCGGAAAAGAGATGGCTATCTAATTGTTACAGTGGGTTGGTTGTCCATGGCGATTTTTGGAACCTTACCTTACTTGCTTACTGAAGCCATTCCTGATATTTCAAATGCCTTTTTTGAAACCATGTCAGGACTTTCAACTACGGGTGCTTCAATTCTCGACAAAATAGAAGAATTACCGCGGTCAATTTTGTTTTGGAGAAGCTTAACCCAATGGATTGGAGGGATGGGAATTATTGTACTTACCATTGCAATTCTTCCAATGCTTGGTATTGGAGGGATGGAATTATTTGTTGCTGAGGCGCCAGGTCCAACAAAAGATAAAATTCATCCAAGAATAAAAGAGACAGCCAAAAGACTTTGGGTTATTTACTTTTCATTGACAAGCGTTCAAACACTAATTCTAATGGGATGCGGTTTAGATTTTTTTGATTCAATTAATCATTCATTAACAACCAATTCCACAGGTGGATTCTCTACTTATCAAGATAGTATAGGGCATTTTAATAGTCCACTTGTAGAATACGTCATTGTCATTTTCATGTTTACAGCTGGAACAAATTTCACCTTACTTTATTTCTTTATAAAAGGTAAGTTTAAAGCTGCCTTGAATAATGATGAGTTCAAATGGTATTTAATGGCTGTTATAGGCTTAGTTGTAATTTTGACTCCAATTGTTTATTACAATGGCATATTTAGCTCGATCCACGATTCATTTAGAGCAGTACTTTTTCAAGTTGTAAGTATCATTACCACAACTGGATTTTCGAGCTCAGATTTTACCACATGGGGAGCATTGGCTACTTTTGTATTCTTTCTTTTATTATTTTCTGGAGCATCAGCTGGATCAACAAGTGGCGGAATAAAAATCGTTAGAATTGTTCTATTAATGAAAAATGGTTTTTTAGAATTCAAACGACGGTTACATCCTAATGCAATCATTCCAGTGCATTTAAATGGCACGCCTGTATCTAATCTTATTATCTATAATTTATTAGCATTCATATTCCTTTATTTATTTATGTTTACAGTTGGTTCAATTGTCATGACAGCTTTAGGATTACCGTTTGAAGAAGCACTTTCATCAGTCGCTACTTCATTAGGGAATGTTGGACCTGGCATTGGAGATTTGGGACCAGATCATAGTTTTTCCACAGTTCATACTGGCGGAAAATGGGTACTAGCCTTTCTAATGTTATTTGGTCGATTAGAACTGTTTACAGTTGCATTATTACTTACCCCATACTATTGGAAACGAAATTAAAAGTCCAATAGTTCACACCCTTTTTTGTCACATTACACTAAAAAAGTGTTAATTTTACGACATTAACCTATCAACCTATGAAAAAATTAGTGCTATTTGGATTTTCGATCCTGACCGCAGCTGTATTTGCTCAAAATAAGCCCACTTTCAACTGGGCCATTGAAGCGGATACAATGTATGTTACTCCACCTTTAAGAGATATTCCAATTAATTTAGATTTGTTTCCAGATGAGGTTAAAGAACATGTCTATTCTAATAAAATGAGAAGACATAAGTTTGTCAATGAGGATGCTTTACCAGAAGGTAATGATCCAATGTGGCAGGATGAACCTGGGTATACCCCAATCAAAGCTCCTATCGAAAACTGGGAAGGAATTAACAGTAATTTAGGATTCCCTCCTGACCCAAGCGGTGATGCAGGACCAAATCATTATGTCCAAATGGTAAATTCTTTTTTTGAAGTATTTGATAAACAAGGTAATTCAATTTATGGTCCAAATTCACTAAGTTCAGTTTTAAACTCTAATCTTGGTGATCCAATTGTGATGTATGACCGCCATATTGATCGTTGGTTCATTAGTGCTATTGGTGGTTTCAGTTCTATTACTGTTGCTTTATCCAATACCAGCGATCCAACGGGGACTTACACGGTTTGGACTTATTCTTTAGGATCTTTACCAGATTATCCAAAATATGGCATATGGCATGATGGTTATTATATGACAGCTAATACTAATGGTCCAGATTGTTTAGTTTTTGAGCGATCTGAAATGATATTAGGTGCTAGTGGAAATCCACAATTAATTTCAATGACCATTCCTTCACTTAATGATGGCAGTGGAACACAAACTGGTGGGTTTCATTCCGTTCTTCCAGCTTATGCTGATTTTACTTTGCCTCAAGCTACCGATAATTTGCATCTCTTCTATTTTCAAGATGATGCTTGGAACGGTGTATCACAAGATGAAATTAAAATTTGGGAAGTAGATATTAATTGGAATAACATTCCAAGTTCTACAGTCAATCTTGTTCAAAATTTAGCTGTCGCTCCATTTGACTCTCAGTTTAATGTCAATTGGAATGACATCACTCAACCAGGAACTAACCAAAAGTTAGATGGTGTCCCAGGCGCATTTATGTACCGCGCTCAATATACGCAATGGCCAAATCACAATACAGTTATGTTGAATCATACGGTTGATGTTAGTGCTACTAATCATGCTGGTATTCGTTGGTATGAACTAAGAGAAACTAACGGTATTTGGTCTGTTTATCAGCAAAGTACTTACGCTCCTGACAACAAAAGTAGATGGTTAGGAAGCATTTCTATGGATAACCAAGGAAACATTGCATTGGCTTACTCTGTAGCAGGCTCAAGTACTTCTGCTTCTTTAATGTATACGGGAAGATATGCAAATGACCCTATCAATAGTATGACACTAACAGAAGATACTATTGTAATTGGATCAGGTGCTCAAACAAATGGCAACCGTTATGGGGATTATGCCCATATGTCGGTTGACCCTGATGATGACCAAACCTTCTGGTATACTGGTGAATATATTGATGGCACTAGAAGCACTAGAATTGCCTCCTTTAAATTTGCAAATAGTTTAGCAGATGATGTTGGGGTAACAGCTTTAGTTACTCCCATTGATGGTATTTTAACAGCCAATGAAACGGTTGAAATAACTATAACCAATTTTGGTTCAGTTTCTCAAAATAACTTTCAAGTTGGATACCAAATTGGCAGTAATGCACCGGTTTTAGAAACCTATAATGGTGGATTAATTGCTTCAGGAGCTACTGCCAATTATCAATTTGTGCAAACAGCAGACTTGAGTGCCTTTGGTGATTATGACTTTACTTGTTATACTGCTTTAGCTAATGACGGAGATTTATTAAATGATACTATCCATACTACTGTGACACATGTGTATACAAATGATGTTGGAGTAAGTATTATTAATAGTCCAAGTGATGACAATAATCTAATGATGGAGACTGTTTCAGTAACACTTGAAAATTATGGATCGGTGGATCAAAGTAATTTTGATGTAGCATACACTATCAACGGTGGAACGCCTGTTGTAGAAACCTACACAAGTACATTAACTGCAGGTACAACTGGTAATTATAATTTTGCAACGCAAGGAGACTTTACAAGCCTTGGGATTTATGATATCAAAGCCTATTCAATTTTAACTGGTGATATGAATGTATCAAATGATACCAGTGGTACTAATATTGAAAATACGAATTGTGCGCCAGCTTCAGATTGTAGTTTTGATGATGGGATTACTACTTTTCAATTAGGGACAATAAATAATCCAAGTGGATGTACACCTGGTGGTTATTCAGATTATTCTGTACTTTCAACTGATCTCTTAGTCGGGAACGGGCATAATCTCACAGTTGCAACTAATGGTGGGATTCAATATGTTTCAGTTTGGATTGATGTTAATGACAACTTCTTTTTTGAAGCCAGCGAACAGGTTGTGGCCAATTTTGTAATTAATAATAGTGGAAATACCATAATTGCAATTGATGCCAATGCCAATTTAGGAAGCCATTTATTAAGAGCTAAGGCCAGTGATCAATCGTCTGATGTCAACGATCCTTGTTCTGATATGCAATACGGAGAAACGCAGGATTATACGGTTAACTTTGTCTCTGATGCAGCTATTGAAAACAATGAAACCAACAGAAATACCATACTTGTTCAAAGCTTGGGCAACGGTCGTTTTATTTTAAGTGCTGAACATTTCGAAAGTGAAGCTACCTTGACTATCCATAACGCTTTAGGACAATTAATGACTACATCATCCATTACCATTGAAGACTTAATGCAAATCCATGTTGATTTATCTGGTTATGCTCAAGGCGCATACCTTGTTCATCTTAAAACTGCAAATCAATCTGGAGTGGTTAAGTTATCCAATTAAGTTAAATAATTATTGAAGTAAAAAGAGCGGTTTAATCACCGCTCTTTTTTTATCGAATAATTTTCCCAGTTTTAATTAATTCGTCATTTACGAAATAAGAATAGAAATAAATACCTTTTGAAAACTTCGACATATCCAAGACGCCCCCAGTTGACCATTCAGCAAAATTCAGCTTAGCTAATGTCTTATCATCCATGGTATACAGCTTAAACAACCTTCCGCTCCTTCTTCTAGAAAGCATTTTAACTTTCAAAACAAAATACAGGGTTTTCCCCTATTAAAATACAGGGTTTTTCCTTATTGACTTGCAATGAATTTATTCCGACCTTGAGAGACTTAACATTTTAAGTATCTAAAAACCAAAATTTATGAAAAATTTAAGCCTAATTTTAGCCGTATTGATACTCGCCTTCTTGGGGCAAAACAAAGCAGTTGCCCAAAGTAAGACCTTTTTGAATAAAGAGTGGGAAACATCCTCAGGTAATGTTGGTAGCAATTACCAACGAAGTGCGTCTGTTGTTGATGCCAGTGATAATGTATATGTAACCAGTAATACCATTAATGCAAATGGTGACACAGATGTTTCATTAACCAAATACGATTCTGAAGGTGCATTGCAATGGCAACAAACGTATAATGGTTCAGGGAATGGTGATGATTATGGCGTACAATTGGTATTAGATGGTTCAGGAAATGTTTATGTTGTGGCAGCTTTAAACACAGGGACTAACAATACAGATTTTGGCTTATTAAAATACAATGGGAGTGGCACTCTACAATGGAGTTCTACATGGGCTGGTGCAGCAGGAGGATATGACGTGCCTGCGGACTTGGTTTTAGATGGTTCAGGCAACATTTATGTTGTTGGTGGTTCAGAAGTGAATACTACCTTTTCAGATTATGCTATTGTTAAATTTAATTCAACTGGTACATTTCAATGGCACACATCATATGATTATAATAGTTTGCATGATGCTGCAACAAGTGTAGCCATTCAAAGTTCAAATATTGTTGTTACTGGTGCATCCGCTTCTAGTGCAATTAATTGGGATTATGCCACATTACAACTCAATCCAAGCACAGGTAGTATTTCAAACACAACTCGAACCTCTGTTACTGGTGCAGGTTTAGATCAGGCGCTAGATGTAAAGACTGATTACAACAATAATATTTACATCACTGGCTACGCTGAAATTAGCAGTAATAAACGGATCAGAACACTTAAATTTAACGATACTTTAGGTTTGGAGTGGTCTGCAGATGTCAATGGAATTTATGATGATATTGGAACCTCTGTGGATATTGATGACAATGGTAATGTGTATGTTGCTGGTTCAACGGAACTCTCAAATGGTGATTTAAATTTTATTACAGTTAAATATGATTCATCTGGAACTGAACAATGGAAAAAAGAATTTGGAGATGGAGATGAGATCAATACTTATGGCGCTGAGCATGTCGTGGTGGTCAATGACACTGTAATTATGGTAGTGGGAACAATTGACAATAATGGTGAAATAGATTTTATGGCCATTTGCTATGATGAGACTGGCGGTTTAGTCTTTACCGAAGAATATGATAATAATGGCGCTGATGACGAAGTTAGCTCAATAACGGTTGACGGAGATGTTTTTTACATGACTGGCACATCTGATAACGGCACAACCAGAACTACAACGGTTGTTAAGTATGATACATGGGAAAAAGATCAGGCAATTATTTATCAGAATGGTGATCCATTTGCTTTTGATGATGAGATACTGTTAAGATTTAATCCTTCAAGCTTAATAACAGCCACGGTCAATAACAAGAATAAAACATGGGGGATTGTGTCTGATTTTATTGATGCAAATACCATTACAGCGATCAATACAAATCTTAGTTATGATATTGGTAAGCAAAATTGTTATAAGTTATTTCCTAAACTTACTACGAATGATACCGTTGCCACAAGTCGCTCAGGCAATACAGTTGAACTACCTCCTTTTTATGCAACCTTTGGAATGTTGTTACCTGATAACTCAAATGATAGTACTGAAAGGGCACTCTTGAACGGTTCTGCTCCACACATCCTTGCCACTACAAATAACTGTTTTGCAAGTCTACTAGCTGGAGCAAATGATCCACGCTATTCGAATGGTGAGAGTCCAAATTTAAGGCAGTATGCTGGCAATACAGATGCAAGTATCAATATAGAACCTGCATGGAATTTTGAGACAGGAAGTCCTGCAATTGTAGTTGGAGTATATGATACGGGAATTAATCGTGGACATGAAGACTTAACCGTTACAAATAATGGTGCGTCTAGCGTGATTGCAGGGTATGATTATATTAATTTTCAAGATATCATGTTAGTTTCTGATCCAGATTTTAGAGGACATGGATCGGCAGTGACAAGCTTAATTGCTAGTCACAGGAATAACAGTATTGGCATTGCAGGAGTGGCTGGTGGTGATGGTTCAGGAGGTGTAAGTATACACGATATGAAATTGTTTGACTCAGAAACGCCAATTTCGTGTCAGCAGATACATGCGCCTATTTCGGATATCATAACTGCTATTGAAGATGGAGCGACCGGTAATATTGGAGGCCAAGCACAAGATATTATGAATCATAGTTGGGAAACAAGCCGAAACCAATTTTTAAGAGAAGTTTGGATTACTGCCTATAAACTAGAAGTTATCATGGTGGCAGCTAGTGGAAATGCTGAAACGCAAATTAATATAGATTTTGGAAATCAATGTGGTAATTTTAATTTTCCAAGTTGTTATAGGGATCACTTGGGAATAAGAGTTGGGGCTAATAATGCAACCGGCGCTCGGGCAGTTTTTTCTGATTGTGGTATAAATTTGGACGTGATTGCACCTGGTACTTATGACCTTTACACAACTATTCATCAAGATGGAAACGCATACGCTGATGGAAACATGACCCATGGTGGCAACTGCTCATGGCCTATTAATGGGACTTCATTTGGAGCCCCTCATGTAGTAGGGGTGGCTGCTTTAATGGCAAGCTATAATCTAAACAACTCTTTGCCAAATGTATTTTCTCCTGAAGACACCGAAGAATTGATCCAAATGGCAGCAACAGATATTACTGCTTCACCAAACATTGTAGGTCCAGACCAAGAAACTGGCCATGGTAGGTTAAATGCTGGTGAAGTATTTAAACTCATTGAATTTCCAAAGTATAGAGTTGAACATGTATGGTTTACAACTACTCCCTCATATACCTTAGTTGGATCTCAGGAAGAGACCTGTTTAGAAATATCCACTGTTGGTATACCATTACCAGTAGGGATAATAACAGTGGACAGATATGCAACTACCGTTACCAATAATCACACCCTTCCAACAGGGTATAATTTAATCACCGGTTGGCCTCGAGGTTCGCAGTCTACAATCTATGGAGTTAATTCGCAAACTTGGGCAAATTGTGATCAGGATGGTGCACTTGGGGATAACAGTTACTTTCCAGATGCAGGTGATCCGTCATTAGACTTAAGTGCGTTAACGAGCACAAGCGCAACCATGACGGGGTATATTTATGAATTATTTGATGCTAATGGAGGTTCTGTTGGCTGGTGGCCATTTGGTCCAAATGATGTTGCAAAATTTGCTTACTCCTTGTATTTGGAAGATCCTTCTATACAAGGAACAGCGAATTTAGAGGAAACAAACGAAGTTGATTTTCAAATATTTCCAAATCCGACAGATGGTTTAACAACACTAAAATTTAGCGAATCTCTAGATTCAAATTCCGAGATAGTGATAACTGAGATGACTGGCAAAGTGGTGATGAATGTGTTGAATAACGCGAATACTCATGTTGACTCTGAAATAACCTTTTCTGTAAATGACCTGAATTCAGGGATTTATTTCGTAACTTTAATCCAAACTGATACTCAGCTTACTAAAAAACTGATTGTTAATTAAGAGTAGAAATGAGAAAAGTACTATTTTGTCTGATTTTATTTGGGATTAGTTTAGCAGGACATTCTCAATTAACAGAGATTCCAACCCAAACTTCGACAAGAATAAATTCGGTCGCTATGGATGATGATACGTTATTAATTCTAGGGCACAATGATTATTTTGCAAAATCATTTGATATAGGAGAGACCGTATCGGAATTTAGTATTCCTTCACCTGATAACCATGCTTGTTATGATCTTCAGGTGAGGTCAGGGTACTACTACTATTATGCTGGTCAAGCTTCGCCCTATCAAGCCCATATATGGAGATCAAGAAATAAAGGTGAAGATTGGGAGAATATTAATACGGCAGAAGGTGTTTTTTTACATCTTGAAATGTTTGACACAACTTTAGGTATATTAGGTTCTGCTGGTGGTGGTGATTTTGACATCCTTCAAAATTGGAATGAAGATTGGCTAACGGATACGCTCTCTGGTCAAATTTGTGCTTCAAAGTATTTTAATGATTCAATTGGATTGATCCTTGGAAATAGTAGGGCATACTTAACTTATGATAGAGGTGAATCATGGCAATTGGGAGGGTACATCAGTTGGAATGTTCCTAGAAACCTTCAATATATAAGCAAAGACACTATTTATCTAACTTCATGGAAAGGACAGGGTCCAACATCTCAATTTTCCTACTCCTTTGATGGGGGAGTATCTTTCAGTTCAACATACATTGGATATGATGCTAATATCGGCCAAGATGTATTTTTTTCAAGTACTAACGATCTGTGGTTTGATAGTCCAAGTCATGGTTTTTTATTTGGTTCATACCGCGCAAAGTATACTCAACAAGAATATTGTTGTATTTATGAAACGAGTAATGGTGGGCAAACATGGGAAGCATTTATGACCAATTATGAAGGTGAGTTTACTGATCATGAATATTATAATGACAGTATTTCATTTATAGCAGGAACGGACGGTCTAGTTTTGAAATGGAATAGAAATGTTGAGTTAGTAAGCGTTTTAGATTTGAATGAGGAAGTGGACTCTGAACCAGAGGTGCATTTCAGTCCAAATCCAGCACAAAACAAATTAATATTCAAGACTCCTGAATCAAATGAAAATTTAAGGTTTAAAATTTATTCAATTTCAGGACAGCTTATGTATGAAAGTAATCTAAATACACCTGAACATGATATTTCAGAATTAGGTCCAGGATTGTATATTGTGAACATTTTGGAAGAGAAAAAGATTGTTTCTAATTCTAAATTAATAAAGCAGTAAGTTATGAAGAAAACAATCTCAATGGTATTCATATTTATTTGCTCGCTTTGTTCATTTAGTCAATCTAATCCATGCGGTTTTGGTGTGGTTTCATCAGCTGCAAGTTGTGAGACTTGTTGTGACGCTTGCCTTGCAGTTCTTACATTTGGAAATTGTTCCAACCCACTTTATTCAGTACAATGGTCACCATCCTATTATATGTGTAATGCTTGTCCAGGAACAACATATACAGCTACAATTCAAGATAATTATGGGAACACTATCATTGATTCAGTTTTGGTTGATACCATACCAGTAAATTTAAGTATAAAAGAAATTGAGGTTGAGCCTATAGAAATTTACCCTAACCCGGCCCAAAACGAAATAATCGTCAACTACTTACCTGAAAATAATAATGAAGAAATTGTGATATATGACATTGCTGGGAAACAAGTTTTAAAAGAAAGTGCTGGTGAAACGGCAATTGATATTCAGAATCTATTGCCTGGAATTTATCTAGTCACCATCCAATCTGATTTAAGAATAGTTGCACAATCAAAACTGATAAAGTATTAGTCTATCAAAAAATTCATTTACATATTGATTTTTTTGGCAATGGGTAAACTAACATACGGACAGTTTACAAAAATACCGCTGAATACCGTGGAGGACATCCATGATATTGCCTTAGATGAAGATACTATTGTTATATTAGGAAAAAGAGACTATCTGGCTAAATCTTATGATTTGGGAGAATCTGTTGTAGAATTAAATTGTCCTGTTCCGGCATATAGAGCCAATTATGACATTCAGGTTGTTGATGGTCAATACTATTTTTATTCCCAACGCTCGTTTCCTTACAATGCAAAAATTTTAAAATCATCAACCAAAGGTCAATCATGGACTGAAATTTTGCAGGCAGATGGGCTGTTTCCTCATTTAGAAATGTATGATACGACTCTTGGTATTCTAGGGGGAATTACTGGTGTGTTTTTAATAGCAGATTCTATTGATACGCAATGGGAGATTGATGATTTTTCAGGAAATGTTTCTGCTTCTCAATTTTATAATGATAGTATAGGTATTTTAATGAGTATAAGCGGTGTTGCCTACGTTACGGAAGATAGAGGGCAGAATTGGGAATGGCGAAACTGCAATGCTACAAACTATTACCAAATTCAATATATTAATCAAGATACGATTTATGCCTTAGGTTCATTAAATAGTGATGCTACTTTCGTATACTCTTTTGATGGGAATAGTAGTTTTCAGAATAGAGATATTGAAAACAATACTCCCCACCCAGATAGCAGCTATTCGACATTTGGAAATGACATGTGGTTTGAGAATGCACAACACGGCTATATATTTGGTGCCTATCGCCATGTTTCTGATTTCAAGTATGCCTGCATTTATGAAACAAATGATTATGGGGTAACATGGCGTCCACATCTCCTCAATTATTCGGGAGAACTAAGGTCATTCAAAAACCTAAATGATAGCATAGGGTTTATTTCCGGTGACAATGGTTTACTCTTGAAATGGGATAAAACGGTTCCGCTCTCCTATTTTAATTTAAACATTGATAAAAATAAAAAATCCAACTTCAGTATTTTTCCTAATCCTGCACATGAGACTATCAAAATTGATGTTCCTATAAGTTTGCAGGAAAATATGGCCCTGGTATTTTACGACCTGACTGGTAAAAAGATTGCAGAATTACCTTATTCGAACCAAGTTATGTCAATTGACTTTCTGAAATCTGGGATATATTTGGTAAGTCTAAAATCTGATGAAAAAGTGATCAAATCAAGTAAATTGGTGAAATATTGAGTTCGACACAAAGGCTGTTGCCTCAACTAGATCTGACAAGCCTGTCACTTCGAGTGATCATGCCATTGGCGTGATAGTATCGAGAAGTGTACCAGGCATTTATTTTGTAACTTTAGTGAGTGATAACCATCATAAACAAAGAAACTGATTGTTAATTAAGAGTAGATATGAGAAAAATAGTATTTTGTCTTATTTTAGTTGGTATTAATTTAGCTGGATATTCGCAATTAACAGAGATTCCTACCCAAACTTCGACGAGAATAAACTCGGTCGCTATGGATGATGACACGTTATTAATTCTAGGGCACAATAATTATTTTGCAAAATCATTTGATATAGGCGAGACCGTATCAGAATTTAGTATTCCTTCACCTGATAACCATGCTTGTTATGACCTTCAAGTGAGGTCGGGGTACTACTACTATTATGCTGGTCAAGCTTCGCCCTATCAAGCCCATATATGGAGATCAAGAAATAAAGGTGAGGATTGGGAGAATATTAATACGGCAGAAGGTGTTTTTTTACATCTTGAAATGTTTGATACTACGTTAGGTTTAATAGGTTCCGCAGGTGGTGGAGACTTTGATATCCTTCAAAATTGGGATGAAGTTTGGCAAACTGATACTTTATTCGGGTCGATTTGCGCTTCGCAATTCTTTAATGATTCTATTGGGATCGTACTCAGCAATAGCGTTGCATACGTAACTTATGAAAGAGGTGAAACATGGCAATTGGGAGGATATATCAGTTGGAATGTTCATAGAAACCTTCAATATATTAGTGAGGACACTATTTATATAGCTTCATGGAAAGGACAGGGTCCTACATCCCAGTTTTCCTACTCCTATGATGGAGGCTTATCCTTCAGTTCAACTCGTATTGGGCATGATGCGAGTATAGGACAATTTGTATTTTTCTCCAGCACAAATGACTTATGGTTTGATAGTCCTGATCATGGATTTTTATTTGGCTCACACCGCGCAATGTATACTCAACAAGAATACTGTTGTATTTATGAAACGAATGATGGAGGACAAACATGGGAAGCATTTATGACCAATTATGAAGGTGAATTTACCGATCACGAATATTATAATGATAGTATTTCATTTCTTGCAGGAACGGATGGCTTAGTTTTGAAATGGAATAGAAGTATTCAGTTAGTCAGTGTTTTAGACGTGGATGATGATGAGGGCTTTATCCCACAAGTACGTTTCAGTCCAAATCCTGCACGAGACAAATTGATATTCGATATTCCTGAATCAAATGAGAATTTGAGATTGAGAATTTATTCAGTATCAGGACAGCTTATATATGAAAGTAGTCTAAACACACCTGAACATGACATTTCAGAATTCAGTCCAGGATTGTATATTGTGAATATTTTGGAAGGGAAAAAGATTGTTTCTAATTCTAAATTAATAAAGGAATGAATAAAATTATCTTAATATTACTCATATATATATTCCCGCTTTGTTTATTTAGCCAATCAAACCCCTGTGGATTTGGTGCAGTTTCTTCTGCTGCAAGTTGTGACACTTGCTGTGATGCTTGTCTTTTAGTTGGTAAGTTTGGAAATTGTTCCAACCCACTTTATTCAGTACAATGGTCACCATCCTACTATATGTGTAATGCTTGTCCAGGAACAACATATACAGCTACAATTCAAGATAATTATGGGAACACTATCATTGACTCAATTTTGGTTGATACCATACCAGTAAATTTAAGTATAAAAGAAATTGAGGTTGGGCCTATAGAAATTTACCCAAACCCAGCCCAAAACGAAATAATCGTCAACTACTTACCTGAAAATAATAATGAAGAAATAGTAATTTATGATGTAGCTGGCAAAGAAATTCTTAGAAGGTATGCCATTGAATCAAAAGTCAATATTGAATCACTTCAGTCAGGGGTATATTTAGTTACGATTCAATCTAACTCTAGAACTATTGCTCAAACTAAGTTGGTAAAATTCTAGTTATAAATATTTATTAATTTTAGCTGTGTATTTTATTTAGTTTATTGCATTGTATTAAAGTTCTAAACTGCTAATTCTATTGGGTGATCCATCATTCCGATAGAGGAAGTCAACATGTCTGTATAGCCTTCAGAATCATCCTTAAAAGCTATAAATTAGTCAAGCAAAGCATGAGTCGAAAAGGCAATTGCTGGGACAACGCTGTAGCGAAAGTTTTTAAGAGCTTGAAAACTGAATGGGTTTATAAAAATAACTACAATCATTTTTCGGATGCTGAACTCTCTATTTTTAAATGGATAGAAACTTGGTACAACAGGAACAAAAGGCACTAAGCTTTAAATTATAAAACAATTAATGAATTTGAATTGGAAATAAATAATCATAAATTAGCAGCGTAGCTTAACTGAGTCTCCAGTTTTGTATTGTATGCCCAGTAAACTGAATCTCCTTTTTCTGGATAGAAAATAGAGATATAAGATTCACCAATAAATTTTATAGTAGTTATTTCCACACAATCCTGCGGAAATTGTTCACAAAACGGGATACGAGGATCTTTTCGGCATTGAACAAATGCTAGTAACAATATTAGTAGAAGAAGATATCTAAGTTTTTGTTTGGCATTGTAAATATAGAGATAAAATTCTTAAATTCAAAACATTAAATCAGGCTACCCTCTAAATATCAGCCCGAAATATCTTTATTCTATTCTTATAATTTTAATGAGTATATTTCCTGAACATAATCACCGCTCTTTTTTATTTTACTACCTTTGGTTTATGGCTGTTGATTTAACCAAAATCTTAAAACAAAAATTTGGCTACTCTAGCTTTCGACCTCAACAAGAGGAGATTATAAATTCTGTTTTACATCAAAAGGACACTGTTGTTTTAATGCCTACTGGTGGCGGAAAGTCAATTTGCTTTCAATTGCCAGCCATAGTTTTTGAACATATTACTTTGGTAATTTCACCTTTAATTTCTTTAATGAAGGATCAAGTAGAGTCCCTTCGTGAAAATGGCATACCAGCAGCTTTTTTCAATAGTACTTTATCTGAAATGGATAAAGAAATTTTAGTAACTGAATGTATTAATGGTGAGATCAAATTATTGTACATGGCTCCTGAGACCTTGTTCATGATCAAAGACACTTGGTTAAAACATTTAAAAATCAGTTTGGTAGCCGTTGACGAAGCACATTGTGTCTCAATGTGGGGTCATGATTTTAGACCAGAATATCAAAAAATTGGTCAACTGCGAAAAGAATTTGGTGATATTCCTTTCATTGCTTTAACAGCAACAGCGGATAAAATTACCCGAAAGGACATTGTTAAGCAATTGAACCTTAAAACTCCAAAATTATTTTTGAGCTCTTTTAATAGACCAAATCTTTCTTTGGCGGTTAAATCACAAGTTCCTAAGCAAAAGAAAATTAAAGAAATTGTCAAGTTTATCAGTGATAGAAATGGACAATCTGGCATTATATATTGTTTATCTAGAAAAGAAACTGAACAATGGGTTGCCACTTTAAAATCTCACGGCATTCCGGCGAACTTTTATCATGCAGGTTTGTTGGCTGACATGCGGAGTAAAGTTCAAGAAGATTTTATAAAAGATGATGTTCCTGTGATTTGTGCTACAATTGCTTTTGGGATGGGAATTGATAAATCCAATGTGCGTTGGGTTATACATAACAATTTACCCAAAAATTTGGAGGGGTTTTATCAGGAAATTGGTCGTGCTGGAAGAGATGGTTTACCAAGCGATACTGTATTATACTATAATTATAGGGATGTTGTTTTATTGAATGATTTTATTCAGGATAGTGAGTTCAAGCCTATTTATCAAGAGAAAATCAACCGAATTTTACAATATGCTGAGGCGGCTAGTTGCCGTAGAAAAATTCTACTTTCTTATTTTAGCGAACATTTGGAGAATGATTGTAAAAACTGTGATGTTTGTCATAATCCACCTGAAATTATTGAGGGGGCAACAATTGCTCAAAAAGCGTTATCTGCAATTTACAGAACAGGACAAAGTATTGGTATTAATACGTGCATTAATATTTTAAGAGGTGCTAAAACCATTGAAATTTTTGAAGGCAAATACGACCAAATCAAGACTTATGGCGTTGGCACTGAATACAGTTTTAAAGATTGGCAACAGTATATTACTCAACTTATCAACCTTGGTGCTATAGAAATTGCCTATGATGATAATTTCCATCTTAAAATAACTGAATTTGGAGACGCTATTTTAAAGGGACAAAAAAATATTAAATTAACCAATCCTGTTGAGCAAAAAACAAAAAATAAAACAACCAAAACAAAATCAACAAAGAGTAGCAATAAAACGGCAGTTTCTAAAGGTGGATTATTCGAACATTTAAAAAGCTTGAGAAAACAGTTGGCTACTGAAAAAGGTATTCCAGCATATATTATTTTCCATGATACAGCATTAAAAGACATGGTTCGGCTTAAACCTAAAACAGAAAGTGAAATGCTTGAAGTACAAGGCATGGGAGAAGCAAAGTTTTTTACCTATGGTCAATTATTTTTAGAAGAAATTAAAGTCTTTGAAAGTAAAAAATCTGAAAAAAAAGGAACCAAAAAATCTACCTATGATGAAACTTGGGATCTCTACGAAAGTGGATTGTCGTTAGAAGAAATTTCAATCTCAAAAGACGTTTCTACCCAAACTGTTATCAATCATTTAATAAAACTCAAGCAAGATGGTAAAACGGTTGATTTTACTGCTTATGTCTCCCCTCAAGAAATAGAATTGGTTAAAACCATCTATCAAAAACTTAAGCAACCCGACAAGTTAAAACCAATTTACGAAGCTTTAAATGGGGAATTAGATTATACCAAAATTAAAATCGCACTTCTTTAGGTAAAGCACTGAATATCAAATCTATTACGCATCTTTTTATTCAAGATAATTCTAGTTTAATACTGAGATAGTATAATATTGAGACAACTATTACATAAGTGTTATTGTATCTTATACATAATAACCTAAAAATCTAATTATGAAAAAAACTAGAGCTTACCTATTAATTCTTCTTGGAATAGCAATTACTATAACAGCTTGTAAAAAAGAAGATCCGATCGTGGATGTACCTGCTACTCCTGGTACAACAAATCCGCCTGTTACTAATCCTCCTGCTGATCCAACAGGTGATCCCATAGCATTAAAAAACTTTTTTATTGATAATGAAAAACAAGGTATTCAACAATTTTCCATTGATGTAGCCAATCCTCAATTAATTACTGGAAATGGTGGATTACAATTACAATTTTATCCAAATGCCTTTGAAACTGCTGCTGGTGCAAGTGTCACAGGTAATGTTGATATTGAATTAATTGAGATTTATGAAAAAACAGACATGATCTTAATGAATAAACCAACTATGGGACAAAATTGGAATGGTCTAGCACCATTAGTGTCTGCTGGTGAATTCAAAATTACAGCTTCACAAAATGGTAATGAATTAGAATTAAAACAATGGAACTCCTATTCTGCAACTATTCCAGCTGCAAACGGAATTGACCCAAATATGGAGTTATTTTATGGAAGTAATGCAAATGATACCTTAATTTGGGTACCTGCTGATTCTTCACTTATTGGGGGGCAAGGTAACGCTTACACTGCCCTATTTGATTCATTGGGGTGGATTAATTGCGACATTTTTATGAATGACCCAAATCCATTAACTAATGTTGATGTTGAAATTCCAACGGGCTTTACCAATCAAACTTGTGCTTTGTATGTTTCCTTTGATGGGCTAAATAGCGTAACAAGCTTTTATAATTATGCTAATAGCATATATTCTTCAGGTCCAAGTTATCAATTGCCTACTGGATTAAATGTTCATTTTATTGCTGTAGCAGTAATTAACAATGTACCAAATGCCACTATAGTATCATCTACTATAACTGCAAATCATTATGAAATTATTCCTGCTTTAACAGCAACAACTCTTGCTCAACTTACAGCTGATATTCAAGCGTTGCCTTAGTATATTCAGCCCTTTCAGAAAAAGCTCTGACGTATGTTAGGGCTTTTTTGTTTTTCCTTCAAATTGACTAAGTAGACGACCAGTCTTCTTATTGAGTCCCAGTTTGAAAAATTTGGTCCAGCCAAAAAAAGTGCCTTTAATTCCAAGTGCCTGTCTTGACCATTTGTACAAATTAAATTCATCTGTATGTTTGACAATTTTTCCCTCATTAAATTCAAACTTAGCATGAATTCGGTTGTGAACCTGACGTTTGTTTTTACCAAAATAATAAATCGCCTCCCAATTCGCTTTTCCTACCTTATCAGTAAATTCAACATCTGAAAAATATACTGTAAAATCACCGTCCTTTTGACTTTCACAAAGCATTCGCCACATATTTTTAGCCTGTTCTCCTTTTAATTTTCCAAATGCTGGATCCTCAAAAATGATTTCATCATGATAGCAAGAAACCATAGTTTCGGCATCTAAATTTTGAAAGGCGGAATAAAATGTTTCTAAAATCTGCTTCATTTCGAATTTTTTATTTTTGTGTACATAGTAAATATAACAATTAATAGAATTTAAAACCAATCAAAATTTTGAATGGAATCAATGGAATAAAAACACTGACCACAATGTCTTCTTGAAATATTTAACGCTTGTTTAGCGTTTAATCAACTTTTGATTTGAGCTACCATTTGCAGATTCTGACCTCAAGTAGTAAATGCCTTCAGATAGGTGTCCAGTATAAATAGAATGCGTTCCTTTTGGGAATTGTCCCTTGAATACAACTTGTCCTAGGGTATTACATATTTCTAAATTAAGACTATTATTAGACTTTACAAACAGCTTATCTGACACTGGGTTAGGATAAAATTGTACTTGAATTGAATTGCTATTGCCCTCATTTTGTGTTAAAAAAGTTAAATCCCACTCTAATTTATAGATTTTATTAGTCACTTCCTGATTGGCAATCATTCCTCCCATAATGTATTTTACAGAATCACTAACATTAGCTATACCTCTAAGATCCATTGGTATTTCTGTTAGGAAGTTCTCTGACCAATGAATAGATTCTACACTTATAAAAAGATCACGATTAGATGTTGGAACGCCTCCACTCCCATTATACGCAATTCCGTTATAATTGTAGGTAATATTACTACCACCTATCCAATGCAAAGTTGATCCGACAGTTGTAGCTGCCATCCTATACCCATTAATATTGTCATCCGGTACTTCAAACGACCATGTAATATCTGTTGGATCATTGGGATTAATGATTCCCTTCCGCAACTGGTTCTGAATACCAAACCCAAAGCTTGATTTTGCACCTCCAAAATAATAGATGGTATCACCATAAATCATTCCTGAAGCACCAAAAGACTTATAAATATTATTATTTGGTAAAGCTGTTCCCTGCATCCAACTATTAAAATATGGATTATAAATTTGAACATTAGGAATATTACCCGTATTGTTCCATCCAGTAATTAAATAAATTAAACTATCTCTCCAAACAGCCTGAACATGATCATCAGTGGCTACTGGAATATTATTGCCATCTGATAAATAAGAGTTAGTGGAAATATCAAAGCGGTGCATTCTATTTGAAGAAACCTCATTCCCATTGCTGAACACATGATAACCTCCAGAAATATAAATAGTATCACCAACTCGAGATGCCGCACAAGCAATTTTACCTAAGGTATCAGGTAAATCTGGTAAAGTCATCACGTTGTTAGTTTGCACATCATACCTGAATGCCTTCAAGTGAAGGCCAGCATAATTTTTTGTTGAATCAATTCCTGCAAAAGAGAATACGAAAGGTTGATTATTAATAAAACCTTCGCAGACTGCATTATTTGATACACTAACTGGTAAATTAGCAATCTCTTGAATTGAAAGTTGTGCATTGGTAAAGTGGAAAATAAAAATGCCAATTAAAAATATTATCGTCTTCATCAAGGCTAAAAATACTGAATGATTAGCAAATTATTGTTTTTCCCATCTAATTTTTAATGCTGACAAAGTTTTCGTTTCTAGTCTTTCATTTGATAGCAATTTAAAGCCATTTTTTATATAAAAATGCAAAGGAGATAGATATGGTTCTTTATTCCATTTTTGATAATCATCAGAATCAATTACCCAGCCATTCAAAACTTCTTCTTTTAATTTCGCAGACTCCAACAGTAATGTACCAATTCCTCGACCATGATATTTTGAATCAACAATAATGGCAAACCACTTTGAGCCTTCTCGTTTAAAGTTAAAGTACCAACCTATCACTTTCTCATCTATATGTACTAAGGTATGTTTTAAACCCTCTAGACCAGTAAGATAATTATCTAAAGCATCAATATTCTCAAACGCAATGGTTGTAGGGTATTCCATGTTCCACAACTTGAAAACAGCTAGTCTTTGCTGATTATTTAGATGATTTATTGTAATGAATTTGAGGTTTTCAATCATTTTATAACGCTTAATTTATAAACGTAAACAAAATAACTTATTCAGTCAATAATATCTCAATACAAATCTATTGATTTTTATCAGCAAGAAAAAAGACCCAATACAATATTGAGCCTTTCTACTTTATTCATTCTTTGGTATTATTCCTACTCTACAATAGTCATTTCTTCAATTAGATTGTGGGCACCAGCATATTTATCAATAACAAATAAAATATACCTTATATCTACACTAATGGTTCTTTGCAACTGATCTTCAAATGCAATATCTCCACTCATTGCCTCCCAATTCCCGTCAAAGGCGCATCCTACTAATTCTCCTTTAGCATTCATTACCGGGCTTCCTGAGTTTCCACCTGTAATATCATTATTAGAAATGAAATTTATTCTCAACGTACCGTCTTGACCATATCTTCCATAGTCCTTTTTTTCAAATAACGCCTTTAATTTTGCTGGTACAATAAATTCATCATTATTCGGATCTTCTTTAATCATCAATCCTTCAATAGTTGTGTAGTAGTCGTATAATAAACCATCCGATTTATGGTATCTTCCTACGTTTCCATAAGTTAACCTTAAGGTAGAATTTGCGTTTGGATAATAATTCTTTTCAGGATGCATTGCTCTTAAAGCAGCAACAAAAAGACGGTTGGCATTATCAAGTTTATCATGTGCCTTAGACATGTCTTCACCACTGTTTACAGCTCTATATTTCTTTAACAGGTCTTGCATCAAAATAAATAGTTTATCCTCTTCCATTTGAGCTTTCGTAGGATTTTTTAAAAATGCTTCATATTTTGTTTTATCCGAAAAAATTGAATTTTCCATCTGGTGCCCAACAAAATGGGATACGTTAGATTTATGCTTTTGATAAGTAAGCATTAACTCTTCAGAATATTGTTCTTGCGGCACATTTTCAATGAACATTTTCAATAGATTTGTCACCAAAACTTTCTCAGTAGACATATTTACACCTGCAAAATGAGTTTCAGCATTACCAGAATAATATTGCATCAACTGATCGATCGTTTTCTGATCAATGGAATCTTTTGATAATTCTCGATATAATCTTCCGTGTTGAATTAAAAATTGATTATAGTCAATTGAATAGATTGCTTCAAAAAAGTAAACCATTGTTGGATTATATTTTTCTAGAACTTTATAAGCAGAGCTAATATTTGACAAAACATCTCCATATTTTTGTTTTCTAGTTGCATCTTGATTAACCCAAGCTGTGAATTCCTTTTCAATGGCAGTTTTCTTATCATAGACTTTATTGCGCTTCAATTGCTCTGTTTGACCAATAAAATATTTCCAGTAATTGCTAACTTGTGCATAGGTTGAGGCATATTGAAGTCTAACTGCATCACTTGCCTTCATGTCCTTTTTCATAATATCCAGCTTTTCAGCTCTAGCTTTTACCCTTGAAGGCTGATCTTTTTCAATGGCCATTTTCACACCATAAGATGTCAAATATCTATCAGTACTACCTGGATATCCCATGATCATAGTATAATCACCATTTTCAACTCCCTTAATGGAAACAGGCAAATGATGTTTAGGCTTATAAGGCTGATTTGTCATGGCAAAGGGAGCAGGTTGATTACTCTGATTAGCGTAAATTCTAAACATAGAAAAATCTCCAGTATGTCTGGTCCACATCCAGTTATCAGTATCTCCGCCATATTTCCCTATTGATGACGGTGGTGCACCTACTAACCTCACATCTTCAAAAACCTCAGTAACAAACAAATAAAATTCATTCCCTTCAAAAAAAGGTTTAACATAACCCTTATAGTGAGTTCCTGCAATTTCTTCAGAGACTAGTTCATCTGAAATTTGTTTAATTTTTAGTTTTCTTTCGTTCGCATCCATTTTATCATTTAGCTGAGCATTAACAGTTTCAGAAACGTCAATAATTCTTACTACAATCGACGCGGTTAACCCAGGGACTGGTTTTTCTTCCTTGATATTCTTGGCCCAAAAGCCGTCGGTTAAATAATCGTTTTCAGGTGTTGAATGCTCTCGAATAGCATCATAACCACAGTGGTGATTGGTTAACATTAAACCTTTGGATGAAATTATTTCTGCTGTACAAAACCCACCTAAGGATACAATAGCATCTTTTACACTTGGTTTTTTAGCATTATAAATTTTCTTGTGCGACATTTTAAGTCCTGCCGCTTTCATATCTTTGAAGTATGCCTTTAGATTAAATGGCATAAACATTCCTTCGTCAGCTTTCGCAGTAAACAAAGTACCAATTAGAGCTGAAATCAATATTAATTTTTTCATGTGTAGTTTTAATTTGCTAACAAAAATAGTAGTAATAAAGAATTTATGACAATTAAAGGCTAAGAATTTTATAAACAAGAACGATTTGCTGATGGTCGGTTATTGTACCGTATTTTTGAATCAATTTTGAACAGAAAAAGACCAGTCTTTTCTATCATATTTCTTACCTATAAACAAGATTGGTATACCAACAAAAGTTGGAATTGCACCGAATGTTGCCACAATTCCTCCTAAAATAATACCTAATGCTTGGTCTGTAATTACAGAATTTCCAATTAGTGCCACGCCTGCAATTAAAATTGTGCCACCACCTATAGTTAGTATTCCACCGATAATTCGAGCTGCCAATCTTGGTGTTCGAATTTTAGAAATATCCGAAATATTGATTTGGACATCATCAATTGCAATAGTGCTATCATTAATAATTTTTAATCGTCCTTTCCATGATTTAATTTCACTTCCGTCGTCCTGCCAAATTTTCACTTTTTTATTTTCCTTGATAAGAACTTCTTTTAAATCACGCTGACGGATGGCAGTAATCCCATTATCTAAGGTTTCTGAATCCTGAGCAAAACTTGAAAGATTAAGCAGACAAATAAATAACAATAAGACCGTCTTTTTCATATCAATAAATTTAGGTATTTCTTTTAAGAAAAATCTTCTATAATTTTGAATTGGTTGAAAAAATAAATACTTCCATTCCTAAGTAACTGGTCTCTTTATTGATATGCATTCCATTTTTTTCAGCCACTTTAATAGATCTGATGTTGTTTTTATCTATAATGGAAATGAATTTTGATGCTAGCTTATTCATCTCCCCAAATTTTCTGATTTGCTGTGCCATTTCTGTTCCATATCCTTTTCCCCAGAATTTTGGCTTAAGAGAATAGGCAATTTCAAACAACAACTCGTCATCAATTTGCCTTGTTAGGATACCAGCCATCCCAATAAAATGACCTGTTGACTTTTCGATAGCTGCCAAATGTCCAAATTGATTGTTCTTATAACGTTCAATTTGGATAGTAATCCATTCCTTGGCAATTACTTCATTAGACTTATTGAGATCAATCCCTAAATAGGGTAGACAAGGATTATCATGGAAAAATTCTACCCAACTGTCAATGTCTCTTTCGGTCAATTTTCTGAAATATAATCGATCTGTTTCTTGGCTAAAATAATCTTCCATTAATTTCCAACATTAATAAATTTCCACTTCAATAGTTGATGATCAGGGTAATGGGTAAAAACCAAAACACTGTCAGCAGTTGAAGCTTTAGGGAATTTTTCATTATTATACAATATGTCTGACAATCCCCCATTCCCCAAAAACATAATCCCATTTTCATTTCTATATTCATAGGCAGATTGTTTTTGACCCATATCGCCAGCTAATAAGATAACCTGAATCTCTTTTTTCATTATTTCTTCCAGTTTTGGGTACAAAATATCTGCAGCAGTCAATTTGGGATTACATTTCCACATTCTACCACTGTGATCAGTATTGGCATACGTTTTCACAGGGGCTGTATCTTCATTCATTCTACCCCAAAATATGTGATGAGACATGACTATTAAATGGGAAGATGATTCAACCGTATCTAAAACTGAGGCAATAAAATCTGTTTGCGCTCTTTTTTCTTCACACGTGAAGCCATTTTCCATGATATTTGAATTCATGACAAGTAACGTAATACCTTTAATATAAGTGGCATAATATTCAGGTTTACCTGTAAATGCTTTAATCGGCTTAAATGTTTTGTGAAAATCATGGTTGCCAAGTGCCCAATGGGTATCTGCATCTTTTATATCAAAGATTTTGTCAAGGTTCTGAAAAATCTTAACTTCATTAGTTGTATTCTGACAAATGTCTCCTCCTAACCAATAATGGTGATTTGTTTGCCATATTTTCCCGATTCGCTTATCAACTTTATGTCCAGATGCATAACTATGTCCAAGAAAAATATAAACTTCGGGATTACGCAATAGAATCTGATCATATGTGATTGAAGATTTTACTTTTTGCGTTTCACAACTTAGAAAAAGTATAATTATACTCAGTATGGTTAATGTGCGGCTAGCCAATTCTCTGCAATTTTATATTCAATGTCTAAAGGCACAACTAAATCAACAGCTGATTCCATATGTGTTTTAACCAAATTAGCCAATTGTTCCTGTTCATCATTTGCCACATCAAATACCAATTCATCATGAACCTGTAAAAGCATTTTAGATTTCAAACCAGCCTCTTTCATGGCTTTTTGCAGTTTAATCATGGCAATTTTAATCACGTCAGCAGCAGACCCTTGAATTGGAGCATTAACTGCATTTCTTTCAGCAAAACCTCTCACAATCGCATTGGCAGATTGAATATCCTTTAAGTAACGACGTCGATTCATAATGGTTTCGACATAGCCATTCTCTCTCGCAAACTCAACAGTGTCTGCCATGTAGTTTTTAATTTTAGGATATTCTTCGAAATAACTGTCAATAATCGCTTTTGCTTCTTTTCTTGAGATCCCAAGGTTCTGGGCTAAACCAAAGGCTGATTGTCCATATATGATACCAAAATTGACGGCTTTAGCAGATCTTCTTTGATCGGAAGTTACATCTTCTATATTAGCAACATCAAATACTTTAGCTGCCGTAGCTGCATGAATATCTAAGCCATCTTTAAATGCCTTAATCATATTATCTTCTTGGCTAAGTGCAGCAATAATCCGCAATTCTATTTGAGAATAATCTGCAGCTAAGATTTGGAAATTTTCATTTCTTGGAATGAAGGTTTTTCGCATTTCTCGTCCCCGAGCTGTACGAATTGGAATATTCTGTAAATTGGGGTTAATAGAGCTTAACCTTCCAGTAGCTGCAATAGTTTGCATATAACTAGTATGAATATGCTTTGTTTTAGGATTAACTAGTTCGGGAAAAGTATCAACATAAGTGCTTTTAAGTTTTTTTAATGAGCGGTAATCTAAAATCAATGGAATTATATCATGTTTATCAGCCAATTTTTGCAAGGTATCTTCACTAGTAGAATATTGCCCTGTTTTTGTTTTTTTAGCTTTGGCATCAATCTCAAGATGATCGAATAAAACCTCACCCAATTGTTTAGGAGAATCTAAATTAAAATCACTAATTCCAGCTAAATCCTTTATTCCCTGTTCCAAATTAATTAATTCTGTATTCAGTTCTTGAGAGAATTTCTCTAGCATTGGCACGTCAAGATTAATACCTTCAATTTCCATGTCCAATAATACTTCTACCAAGGGCATTTCCATATCATAAAACAATGACTTTAAATGTGGTTTTTCAATTTCTTTTTCAAAAACATGCTTGAGTTGAAGTGTAACATCTGCATCTTCACAAGCATAATCTGTAATTTGTTTGGGATCTAAATCACCCATATTTAATTGATTCTTTCCCTTTTTCCCGATCAAGGTTTCTATCGAAATTGGTTTATAATTCAAGTATAATTCCGATAAGAAATCCATACCATGCTTTCCCTCTGGATTAAATAAATAATGGGCAATCATAGTATCGAAAAACGGTCCTTTGACCTCAATGCCATACTGTGATAGTACCTTTAAATCGTATTTGATATTATGGGCAATCTTCTCAATGGTATCATTCTGAAAAAATGGATTAAATTCTTCCAAGGTTTCCTTTTCCTTACCTTTTGGCATGGCAATATAAAACCCAGTTCCCTTTTCATATGAAACAGCTAAACCAACAATCTCACAATTCAGGGCATCTAAGCCAGTTGTTTCTGTATCAAAACAGACAGATTTTTGTTTCATTAGTAGATCCAATACTTGTTGTCTCTTTTCTGTGGAAACCACAACCTGATAATTTGCTTTCGTATCGGCGACTGTTTTTGCCAATCCACTCCGATCAGCACTCACTTCTGGAGCAACTGCCATTTGTGGTGTACCGAACAAATCTAATTGCCCCTCTCGAGCGACGGATGAAGCTGCAGGAATAATAATTTCTTCACCCAAAACCCTTTTCGCCATATTTTTAAATTCCAACTTGGTAAAAATGGCTTTTACTTTTTCAGAATCCGGTTCAGAAATTTCTAATGCTTTTTCATCAAAGGGTACGGGAACATCTAGAATGATTGTTGCCAACATTTTAGACATTAAACCTTGTTCAGCAAAATTGATTACATTTTCTTTTTGCTTTCCTTTCAATTCATCCGCGTGTTCAATCAGACTTTCAACAGAACCATATTGTTTTATTAATTTTTTACTAGTTTTTTCACCAATACCTGGAATACCAGGTATATTATCAACAGCATCTCCCCATAATCCTAGAATATCAATAACCTGCAACGGGTGATCAACTTCGAATTTTTCTTGAATTTCTGGAATTCCCCAAACCTCAGCAGGTTTCCCTCCTCTTCCAGGTTTATACATGAAAATATGCTCTGAAACTAACTGCCCAAAATCCTTGTCTGGTGTCATCATATAAGTTAGAAAACCTTCCTTCTCTGCTTGTTTGGCTAATGTTCCAATAATATCGTCAGCTTCAAAACCTGGTTTAATTAAAATAGGAATGTCAAATGCCGAGATTATTTCTTTTATCGGTTCAATCATATTTCTGATGTCTTCTGGCATTTCTTCTCTGTTAGCCTTGTAATCAGAAAAATCAGATACTCGATTAGTTTCTTCTGGCGAATCAAAAACAACTGCAATATGAGTTGGTTTTTCTTTTTTAATGACATCCAACATAGCATTTGTAAACCCAAAAGCGGCCGAAGTATTCTGTCCTTGGCTATTCATCCTTGGGTTTTTAATAAAGGCATAATATGCTCTGTAAATTAAGGCAAATGCATCTAATAAGAATAACTTTTTTGGATGGTCTGGTGTCATATTTTTTGTATTGTTCTGTTGAAAAACGAATGTACTTAATTTTGTTGAAAATTCCTCTAATTTATTAACATCCACGATAGATTTTGAATCCAATTAATTAATCTTTGATTCAAAAAAGACCAAGTCTCCTAACAAATAACAAGTATTTCATTAATAATAAATTTTAACCTATTTACTACAAGACTAGTTCTATTATATTTGCACTCTGTTATAACAACTAAATGAACTACCATTATAAACGTTTTCCTGAAACTGACTCAAATAATTTAAAAGCATGGAATGCAGCTGATGAACTTTTGATTAAAACATTGGATTTATCCAAAGAATCAGTTGGTGTTTATAATGATGCTTTTGGATACCTGACAGTTAATCTGCATGAAAATGTGACTAATTGCATTACAGATCTCAAAAGTCAAGAATTAGCAATTAAACAAAATCTAGATATTAATGGTCTAGTTAACTCAAAAATTCAATTCTTATCTCCCATTGAAACAGCAGATAACACTATTGAAATAGCAGTTTTAAAAGTTCCAAAATCAGTAGAATTATTTGAATTGTTTATTCAACATATTCATCAGAACTTAACTGATCATGGGACAGTATATTGTGGTTTTATGACAAAATATTTCAATGCTTCATTGCTAAAAATTGCAGATCAATATTTTGAAAATGTGACACAAACAAAAGCACTGAAAAAAGCAAGATTATTAGTTCTTCAAAATAAAAAACCTATTCCGAACAAGGCCTTAATTAATGAAATCGATTATCGAGGCTTAAAAATAAAGCAGTATTACGGTGTATTTTCTTCTGATAAAATTGATTTCGGCACGCAATTTTTACTTGACCATTTAACTATTCCCCAACAAGCTGAGTCTATTTTAGATTTAGCCTCAGGTAATGGTATTATTAGTAAAGTAATACAAGACAAACAGCCCTTAGCTAAACTTTATTTGATGGATGATTCTGCAATCGCAATAGCTTCCTCTAGGTTAAACCTTTCAGAAAAAAACACTTACTTTCATCACAGTCATGTTTTAGAAGGCCTACCAAAAGGGGAACTTGATTGGATTATTACTAACCCACCCTTTCACTTTGGACATACGATCGATATTTCCATTCCTTTAAACCTATTTAAAGAAAGCTATCTGTTTTTAAAACCTGGAGGACAATTAACAATAGTTGCTAATATAAACTTGGGGTATTTACCTCAACTGAAGCAATTGTTTCAAAATGTCAGCATTCTTGCTAAAAATACGAAGTTCATCATCTATAATTGTGTGAAATGAGAGAATGGTTTAAATATGAATTTGGCTATGTGAATGTTGAAAAAGAGACCTTGTATTTTACCAATTCTGGTAATTGGACTGAAATTGTGGACTTAGAAGAAAAGGGGAACCAAATTCCTTTTAAGGACAAAATAAGGAAATTCAGAATTAAGCTTTACTTAGCCATTTCGTTATCTGTTTTTGGGTTGCTCTTTTTTTATAATTTGATTAGTTATAAGCTGAGCCTAATCTTACTAATACTTTTACCGATTAGTGCTTGGTTTTTATACCAAAATATGAAAAGGGAAACGGGAATGTCTTTCAAAGTTCCTTTTCATAAAATAAAACGAGTAGAAACAGATAAGGCTAATTTGACAATTATCTTTCTCAATGGAGATAATTGTGAAGATCAATATGATCTTATCAACTTAGACGAAAAAGGGATCAATTTTCTATCTCAATTGAATCTTATTGAAAAAATTAAAGCTTGACATCCATTTTAAAACATATCGCAACACCATCAAAACAATTACTTTTTGTTTTGAAATTTATTATTAGTATTGGATTGCTTTATTTTATATCTCAAAAAATTATCTCTGCTATTGAGACCAATGATTTTTTGGATATTGAGCTATCTAAAAACTGGTGTTATTTTGCTCTTCTCGTTCCTTTATTTACTATTATAAATTGGGGATTAGAAGCCAAAAAATGGCAATTCTTAACCGCAAACACTCAACAATTAACTTATCGACAAGCCTTTGGATCTGTATTGGCTGGACTGAGTACAGGTCTTGTAACACCTAATCGCTTAGGGAATTTTATTGGCAGAAACGTGTATATCGAAAAGTCGAACCAAGTACGATCGGTTTATGAAACACAATTGGGAAATTTATCCCAATTTTTAATCAGTATTCTAGTTGGTGTTTTAGCCTTTTCTGCTACGATCATTCGTTTCGAGATTAGTATCAACCCGATTCTGGTTTTCATTTTGGCATTATTTGTTTTGATACTTGGACTGATTCTCTATTTCAAACTGAGCCTTATTACAAAATTTAAATTAGGTCAATGGCTTTATAAGAAGGACAAAGCCAATATAAATTATATCATCAATATCCCGTTGCGGCTTAAATTTACCATCTTAACCTTAAGTTTAGTTCGTTATTTTGTCTTTATTTTTCAATATAATCTCATTTTTTTAGTATTTACATCAGACTATTCAATATTAGACATCAGTCTGCTGAGTGCGACAACTTTTTTAATGACCACTATTATTCCTTCTCTATTTTTTGGTAAATTATTGGTACGTGAATCATCAGCATTAATCGCTTTTAGTTGGGCAAGTATTTCTGTTCCACTCATCATTATAGTTTCTTTTTCGCTTTGGTTTATTAACTTAGCTGTACCTGGTATTGTTGGATTAATCATCTGGCTTAAAAAATTAAAATGATTATAATTTTTAGTGTCTTTTTCTGTTTAATCCTGATCCTGAGTATTGTGATTAGTCATTATGCAACTAAATCAAAGCTCAAGGAAGCAAGCGCACCTAGCCGCCCATTAACTGTTATCATACCATTTAAAAACGAGGCTAATCGTATTTCTCCACTAATTGCATCATTGAACAGTGCTGAGCTTCCTACAACAATTGAATTTATTTTTGTTGACGACCATTCTGATGACCAGACGGTTGAACTTTTATTAGACAAAGTAGATATTAACTTTAAACTGATTAGGTTACGACGAGAAAATGGAAAAAAAAGTGCCATTAGAACTGGTGTTGAGGAAGCACTATATAACTCAATCTTAACATTAGATGCTGATGTTAGCTTTTCAAAATCCTATTTAAAATCTATCTCATCATTGCCATCTTCAGATTTAACCATTTTACCAGTTAGCATGACTGGGAGATCTTTATTGCAAAAGTTAGCTAGTATTGAATTTAGATGGTTGCAAAGTCTCACTTTTTTTTCAGCAGAAGTTGGTCAACCAATTTTATGCAACGGAGCCAATCTAACATTTAATAAATCGGCTTTTTTGGATTCGGAGTCGATTCGAAATGACAACTATATTCCAAGTGGAGATGACGTATTTTTACTTCAAGCCATGCAAAAACTGGACAAAACAATTTCTGCCTATAACTTAGAACGTTTAGGTGTTCAAACGTCAGCACCTGACGATCTAAAAACGCTGGCAAATCAAAGGTTAAGATGGATCTTAAAATTGAATAATCGAAGTGGTTTTTTGGCAGTTTTTTGTTTAGTTTTCATTAACATTTTGATGATATATGCATTTTTTCAAATCCAGCATAGTGTGTTTTGGTTGACACCTGTCATTCTGAAAATAATTAGTGAATGGTGCGGTACTAATTCACTTAATATTAAGACTTTTTTCATGGTTGTCCTCCATCAAATCTACTATCCAATTTATGGTTTATTCTTACTTGGTTATATGCCTTTTAGAAGTAAATGGTAGGTTAGTTTACAACTAATTTTTTATGTTGATTACCAATTCTCACAATGTATATTCCGGACTTAAATTCACCAACATTAAAGCTATAGGACTTACTATCTGTTAGCTTTTCTTGCATCACCAGTTGACCAGCTAACGTATACAATTCCAAAATCCCAGAATAAGTGTCTACACATTCAATATTAACTAATCCATTTGCAGGATTGGGATAAATTTTGAAATTCACTCCTTCGATTTTTTTCGTATTCACAATAGTGGTGTTTTCGGCATTAAAACTTGGATATAATAAAGTGAAGTTTCCAATACCATTTGCAAATCGACCATAGGTGATATCATCAGTTGTACCAGGAAATTCAACCATATCAACAATTTCTGAAATTGGATTAGTTAAAAACAATTGTTCTCCAGATGATGCTAATTTAAAATTGGCATGCAAACCTGTTTGGAATGTATCCCTATCAGCCCAAATAATAAGATAATCATTTGACAAAATATTAGCTCCCGTTGGGAAAGTCCATTTTGAAAGATTGCCTTGATCATCTGATAAATGATATCCAGTTAAATTAATTGCTGAGTTCGAATTATTATACAACTCAATCCAATCATCATATTCTCCATTCTGATCACTAACAATACTAGAGTTTACAGCTGAAAGTTCATTGATAACAAGTCCTTTCTGAGGACTTATGGTATAAAATTCATACTGTGCTCTGGCTGGTGAAAAACTTGCTGCATTGGCATTTTCGGCATAAATATAATACTGTACATCTACCCCTGATAAATCAACCTGATTGGCATAAATACCATCTCCAGCAAGACCATCATTATGCACGCCATCATCAAACATTGGTACTTTCGTAAAAATATCTCGTTGATTGAATCTATATCCTAAAATCACATTTGTTTCATCTGTTAATTCTGCAGAAATTGTAACTGTTGAAAATGGCAAGGGTTGTTGAGGATCTGAACTAATATTTGAAATTGTTGGTTGTATATACTGAAATTCCGGTAATGTATCAAGATAAGCTAGTCTAGGCACCATGAGTGCTTCAAGACCAGGTCTTAAATCGAACCATACCCCAACATTGTTATAAATATTATCATTAAACTGAGCAAAAGTGTAAGCATTATATTGTTCATTTTGAACATCTTGATCAATTAAATCATTCATAAATTCCGCTCGTTGAAGATAAAAATCATTTGCTATATTCTCTGCTAAAATGGTTTTGTAATGTGCAGTATACATTTTTTTATACTGAGGCACCGACAATAGCTTAGCAATAAGTGGACGAAAATTAACTGCATTCTGATGTAAATAAGGGTCTTGACTTTCGAGATCAGACATGCCTAATGGCAAAAAATTGGACCCATTCCATAACAACCCTCCGAATGACATATTTACATCCCACAAAATAATGCTCCATCTACCATTTGTCATTTTATAAACATAATAATTGTGACCAAAGGCTGTATAACCATCATTGTGAACAAAAGCACTACTAACAGCTAAAAACCAGAGCGCTCTATCAACATCCAAATATTGTTCAATAATGCCAATATTATTTTCCAAATTAAAGCATAAAGTCTGAAGTTCAGTTGTGCCATAATCTGACTTCATATCGTATAATGTATCGTAAACAAGTGTATCCACATGATAGGCCAAATTAGAATTGTCACCAAACAACTGGAAGGATACTGGATCACACTTAAAAAAGGGATTATTTGAATCACCATAAAATGACTTTAAAAACTCATTATCAATAGATTCTGTATTCGTATATATACCTATAAACGTACCATTAACCAATAATTTAACAAAACTAGCTCTAGGACAGTCCATATACTGATTTGCCAACTCATAAGTAAGCGCTTCCCGAACCATTGAAGGATCAGTATAGCAATTTGCCAATTTGATTTTGTCTTTTCCTAAAAATTCTTGACCAGCAATCACATAATTCAAATCAATATTAAATGGGTTTTTAACTGCAGCGGTATCCATTGAACTATTCCCTTTATATCTCACACCGCAGCTATCAAGGATTTGACCATCAATAACGACTTCTGCTAGTATTCTTTGGGTTCCACTACCTGTTCCAACATTTAAGGTTGCGAGTGAATCCAAAATATGGTCCCAATTGGCATCATAAAAATTTATTTCTATGGTTCTGAGTGTATTTATGTTAAATAAGTTTTGAGCTTTACCTCTACTTAAAACCAATAACAAAAGCATTGTAAGTGCTATTTTCAAATGTTGCATACATTGTTTTATTTAAGCTAAAGTTAAATATTAATTCAACGTTAACAATAGATTTAATATAAGACAAAAGTTGTACATACAACTTTTATCCTATATATTTGAATTATGAAGCTTGACAACATTGCATTATTTGATCCAAGAACCTGTATTTCAGGTAAAGTGATGCGATTAAACAGAATTACGGGTAATATTTTCAGGAAGCACTTTAAAGAATTTAAGGTCACTAATAGTCAGGTGAGTTTATTATTTATTTTATCCAAACGGGATGGTTTAACTCAAAAAGCGCTTAGCGACATTTCAAAATTGGAAAAATCTTCTATTAACAGAAATCTCAACCGGTTAATGTCTAACCAATATATTTCTAAAGCCGATTTTCCACTAATCAAAATTACTGATAAAGGGCTAAATATGGTTAATCAAATTATCCCAGAATGGGAAAAAGCAATGACAGAAATTCGTTCACTTTTAGGAGAAGAGGGAGAAGCTGCCCTGAATTTAATTCTATCGAAACTAAATGCAACATTATGATATTAGCGTATGCCTATTTTTTATTGACATTATTAGTTATGATTCTTCTCATTAGTATAGGAAGCGTAGCTATTAAACGATCAATTTCAGATCGAAAAAAAATAAAATTAAAAATAGTTCTATTGACAGGTGGACTGCTACTTTGGCAAATTTATATTTATATCGTTGCTTCTACAGGTATTCTTCAAGATTTTAATTTTCCACCAAAATTTGTTTTGTTTTTAGTTTTGCCTGCTTTTATATTCACTGGTATTTTTATTGGACTCAATCGCAAAAAAAACTGGATTACACAAATACCAGAGCAATGGCTTATCTACTTTCAAAGTTTTAGAATAATTGTAGAAACCTTATTTGTATTTAGCGTTACTGAGGGGGTTTTACACAATAATGTCACCATTGAAGGTTATAATTACGACATGATTATGGGACTTTCCGCTCCAATAATCGCATATTTAGTTTTTAATGCGAATTGGTTACCAAGAAGAGCTCTTTTATTATGGAATTATCTTGGCTTGGTGGTACTGGCAAGTGTGATATTTGTGTTTACCTCAACTATATTCCTTCCTGAAATTTACGGAGAAACTACGAATCTGATGCCTAAAGAATTCGGCGCATATCCCTATGTAACAGTGGCTGGTTTTTTAATGCCTGTTGCTGTTTTTATGCATATCCTTTCTATTGTTCAATTGAAAAGAAATGGGCTCTAAACAATTGGTTCACCATTCTCATTGGTTGTTAAAGCCTCACTCATAAAATCAAATAAAGGTCGCATAGCTTCAAAGGACTCATTAATTTTATCGGCAAAATTTGAGCTCAATACTTCTTCGTCCGAAAAATTTCGCACCACCAAAAATTGCTTAAATCTTAATAAATCAATTGCTGGGTGAGCTTTATCAATCCCTTTTGGCGCAGTCTTCAACTGTTCACCTTTCAATTCCCCAAAATGTTTCTTAAAATTTTTATCGGTGATTATAGCTCTGAATTCATCCTCATACTCTGCTATTTGATAACGCATTCTTTTTAAGTCAGCTGAATTTGGCCCCCAAAAGCCACCAGCTATAAAACTATTCCCAGCCTCAATATGGAAATAATAACCACCTCGCAGCAGTTTTGTTGCCCTTGTAAAAGACCCTGACCAAATGGTTTTATAGGGTGTTTTATCTTTAGAAAAGCGCACATCTCTGTAAATCCTGTAAAGACTTTTTTTACCACTTGGAGTTTCTATATTGTCGTGAGTTTTTACCTTATGAAGTAGGTGATCAGCAAAGTCAATAACCTTTTCGCGCTCAACTTCATACGTCTTTTTATGGTCGTTAAACCACTCTCTATTATTGTTATCACTAAGTTCAATTAAAAAATCTAAATTTGATTGTTGAATTGTTGGCATAGTTTGAAAAAATTTATTCTAAAATTAAGGTTTTAAATCCTTCCGTCATATAACTATCTAATCTATTTTTAGAATTATTAAAAATCAAGTAAACTTCAATTTCTAGACTTGGATTTGAATCTAAGAAATCAATCACCTTTTCTGTTCCCATCACCATAAAAGCTGTTGCCAAGCCATCTGCTAATGCGCAACTTTCAGAAATGACCGTGACACTTAATAATTGATGCTGGACTGGGTAACCTGTTTTAGGATCAATTGTGTGGGAGTATTTTTGCCCACCTTTTTCGTAGAATTTTCGATAAGAACCAGAAGTTGCGGCAGACTTATTATCCAAAGTGATAATTCTCATGAGTTCACGGTTCCCAGCATTGGAGTTTTCAATTGGCTTATCAATCCCAATAGTCCATAAGTTTCCTTCACTGTTTAGACCTTTAACTTTTAGTTCACCACCAATTTCTACAAAATAGTTCTTTGCCCCCTTAGATTCAAGGAGTTCTGCAATAACATCAACAGCTTGACCTTGCGCAATGGCATTAAACACTAATTTTGATTGTGGTGTGACTTTCGAAACTTTTGAAACATGATGACTGCTATCTGCAAAATAAAATCTAAAATGATAGTTTTTAAATCCAGTTAAGCGTAATAATGACTTAACTTCAGCCGAATCGGGAATTGTCTCAGTATCTTTAAAAAAACCCCATGCATCCAATAATGGGTACACCGTTGGGTCAAAAGCACCATTTGTTAAATCATGTACTTTCTGGGAAATAGTAATGCAGTTATTAAAGAAGCCACTACTATCAACATATCGGAAATATCCTCCACCGGAAGCATTCAATTTTGAAATAATTGATTCAGGAATATAAGTACTTAATGCCAAATCAAATTGATGCAACGTATTTTCAATTTCAGCTTTAGTAATGTCAATACTGTCATTGCATATCACTGCATATGTAGTGCCTTGTGTATTGCCGTAAAAATTTAGACTTTCTAGTTGACCAATATCGTTTTCAGAATTTACACCTTCACTTTGACTCTCATTACAGCTAACAAGTAGCTGACATATAAAAATTAGAAAAAAGACAATTAATGGAATGTCAGATTGGCATCTTCGGTTTCGTTTTCCCATGTATAATCGGTAATAGGTTGACCATTTTTAGTATAAGAAATTCCGAATTTAGTTTGTGTTTTTTCATAAACGTTTCCTTCTCCTTCAATTACAACAACTCGTCTAACAATATAACTTAATACTATGCCATCATCATCATTTCTCTTGTAAACTTCTTGCGTTACACCTTCTGGGAACTTAGTACCTAGTTCGTTTTTTACATGTTGATCAATTTGATCAACATCAATTTCATCTAACAGATTCATGAGGTCTTCCATTTTATTTAAGTCTTTCTTATTTTCGTTTTGAGCCTCAACCTGACTATTTGTTAGTTGTTCAACTTTATTCAAGATGGCATCTGAATTATCTTCTGCTTGTAGATCCGCTTCAACACCATTATTAGAAATATTTTTCTTAGCACTTTCAGTATAATCTTCAGTCATATGCATTTCAAGATTATTTTTTTGATCGTCATTTACCTTTTTTATACCTACTTGATCAACTATCTCTGTAATGGCATCATTATCCTTAAACTTTTGATCTACTTTGTCCTCTTTTGATTCAAATTGCTCTTTTTCCCTTCCCTCTACGATCACAGTTGTAATATGCATTTGCTCCTCGTTATCTAATACCAAGTTAGTATTAGCATCATTTATGGCAGATTCAACAATTAACCGGTGTTCTTCCATCTTTAAGGTAGACTCATTTGCATCTTTATTACTCAATTGAATGGTTGTTTCAAGATCATTTATTGCTGAAGTTGACTTATGCATAATATCATCAATCACAGCTTCATTTTCCATTGTAACTAAAGTTTGTGATTCTTCAATTTCAGTTACCTGCTCTTCCATGTTTTGACGAGGAACATCACTATATTTAGAAGATTCATAGTTTTGAACTTCAATTGCTTTTAGTATGTTTTGAGTACTGTGCATATTATCATCCGCACTCCACACATTATTATTCTGAGCATTGACTATATCAACTAAAATATTATTAGCATCCAATTCCGAGTTTAATCGTCCTACTTCACTATTCTCAAGACTACTAAATTGCTCAGAATCAATCTTATTAATATGATCAACCTGTTTAAATATCATATTTCCTTGTGCATCAGTTTTCATAGCTGAATGGGCCCCCATTGTTTCATCAATTCTCACAACAGCATCTTCAACATTTTGTCTTTCTTGATCAGCACCAAACTTTGATTCTGTTAATTCACGATCAATATTGTTTACTACCTGATTCTGTCTATAAATTACGTTTTCTGAATAAACAGACTCTTCTTTCATTTTCGCATTGTAAACAACATAAGTATTGTCTACCAACTCAGTCAATTCACTAGCTTTTATTGAAGCTACCATATCCTGTTCAAATACCTTAGATGCTAGTGACTGAGAAGCAGCATTAGCAATATAAATTTCATTCTCTTCTACTTTTAACCAACCAGCCTCATATTCGCCAGTTGAGTTTTCTAAATCCAATACTTTTGATATTTCCATCCCTTCTCGTTGGTCTTCTCCCTCAGCGAACAGTTTCTGTATTTCTTCCTCACTTAAGGTTACTTTAGTCCCTACAGGTGTTCTACCACCAGACTTCGTAAGTTGTGGTGGATTTAAAATAGAATTAATTTTTTTGATCTGAGATTTTGGATAAGCTGAATTTTTTGTTGTAAAAGTTTTTAGTGCTCTACGATATAATTCCCTTGCCTTTAAATAATTTTTATCTTTAAAATATTCATCTGCTTTCGCAATCATTCTATCATATTGAGCATCTAAAAATGGTTTATGAATAGCTTCAATTTTCTTAATTTGAGAATCAGGGTATGAATCATTAGATAAATTATAGGCCTCGATATAAAGTACTTTCGCCTTTTCCCATTCTTTCTTTTCAAATAAATTATCTGCTTTGGCTATTAAGTTATCATATCTATTTTTAGTTCGCTCCGTTTTATTCAAATTGTCTAATATCTGATTGATTTCACTAATCTTATTATAAGGTACATCATCAGATGGTTTTTGTGAAAACGCCTCTTTATACAAAGCAAGTGCCTCTTTATAGGACTCATTATCAAATTTTTGCTTAGCATTATTTAGCAATTCTTCGTATGCACCTTCAGACAATTCATTACCTTCATTTGCTTTTGATTGATTTGCTAAATCAATTTGCTTTTTAGGATACGCATTTTCAGGATCATAAATTAAAGCCGTTTTATATTCATTGATAGCTTCATCCCATCTCTCAGCTTTCATGAATTCATCTCCTCTAGCGACATATTCATTAAACTTTGCAGTTTCTAATTTCGCCTTATTGAGTGCCTCAATTTTTACTTTAGTCTCTTTTACTTTCGTCTCAACATAACTGTCCGTTGGTCTTAATAACAGTGCTTTATTATAATCGCTAAGGGCTGCGTCAAAATTCTGAGAATTGAATGCATTATCTGCTGAACTCACTAAATTTTGAAATTTACGATCTTCTTCAAGTTCTTTTGCATTTTTATTTGCCAACTCTGCCTGAATGGCTTTAATGTCCTTAATTTTTAAATCTGGATATGTTTCTCCTGGTAAGATTGCCTTAGCTTGTTGAAATTTAATTATAGCCTCGTCATAGCGTTTTGCGGCCATTGCATTTTGCGCTTCTGTAATCATGTTGTCATAACGAATCCTTTGTTCACTTTCAGCTGCTCTTGCAATATTACCCTTACTAATTTCGATTTGTTTGTCTGGGTAAACTTCATCCCCTTTTATTGCCTTTGCCGCTTTGTAAATAGAAATGGCTTCTTGCCAATTTTCGTTATTGAATAATGCATCAGCTTCCTCAATCTTAGATTGATAATACGAGGCAACATTTTCTTGTGCTTGTATATCTTCAAGTTTAGCTCTTACAATTTGAATAAATTGTTCGGTCTCAGGATCAGGTCGCAATGCATAAGCTGCTTCATAAGTATTAAGCGCTTTTTTATAGTCATTTGCAGCTTCGTAACCCTTTCCTTCGGTTACCAAACTTTTTACTTGTTCAATTTGCTCTTTTTCTTGAGCCACATCCTGCAACCTTTCTTCAATTGAATTAATTCTGTCAGCTACTTCATTTGTTGGTTTTGTAGCCTGTATGGCTTTATAAGCTTCTAAGGCTTTTTCCCAATCTTCATTTTGATAAATTTCGTCAGCAGCTTTCAATTGTGCTTCATATTGTGCTTGCTGCTCTGCTATGTTTTCAAGACCTATTAAACCTGCTTCACAAGCTTTTATTTTTGCTTTTACGCCCTCATCATCCTTAATGTCGAGTGCTTGCTTATAAGTTGAAATGGCAATAGAGAAATCTTTTTGATCAAATTGACCGTCCCCTTCAGCAACTAATTCTAAAAATCTTGCGTTATTTTCTTCGGCCAATCTTTCATCTGCTAAAATTTTATCAATCTTCTCAATTTCAGCAAGTGCATAAGAATCATCTGTCTTATATGATAATGCTTCACTGTATTTCCCTTTTGCGCCCAACCACTCCTTTGCATCTCTTAAGCCATTTGCTTCTTCAATTAATCTAGCATAGCTCTTTTCTCTCTCTTCATCATTCGACCTTTCTGATAAAATTTGATTGATCTCATCTATTTTTTGCTGAGGTAAAGATTCTTCTGGCTTTAGCTTTTGAGCAGACTTAAATGATTCAATGGCTTCCTTTAACTTATCTTCTCCTTTTAACTTATCACCTTCAGTCATTGCCTCATTATATGCTTTATTATTGGCCTCAATTGCCGCTAATTCTGCCAGTTTTTTATCAATCAATTCAATTTGCGCTGATGGGTGAGGATCATCAGACCTTTGACTTAATGCTTGTTGGTATTTAACTTTGGCTTCAGGATATTTTTCATTATTAAATAAATCATCAGCCTCACTAATCAAGGCAAGGTAAGCAGCTTCTGTTTTCTGCCTCTCAGCCTCTGCTGCTTCAAGTTCAGCAATAATTTTTTTAATTTTTTCTATTTCGCTTTTAGCATAAGGGTCATCCTTTTTTATGTCTAGCGCTTCACCGTAATATTGAATAGATGCCTCATATTTTTCTAAATCTCTATTTTTATCTGCCTCCGCAATTGCATTTTGGTATTTAGATTCTTCTTCATTTTTAGCGGCCAAAGCTGCATTCTCTTCTTCAATGGCTTGAAGTGCTGCTCTAATTTTCTCTTCAACCTCAGGTGTATCCTTTATAGCTCTTGCTTCTTCGTATTTAGATATCGCATCTTTATATGCTTTAGTTCCCACTAATTGATCACCTTCATCAACTAATTTTTGGTAGGCTTCTAATCGTTGTTTTTCTTTCGCTATTATACCATTAAGTTCAATAATTCTATCTTTTGGTTTAGGTTCATTGTCTTTTAGTTTTTCTGCAGCTTGGTATAATACTAAAGCGTCTTCCCACTTTTCAGCATCAAAAGCAGTTTGGGCCTCCTCCATTTTTGCATTGTAATCTGCCGTCAATTGCGCGTTGGCTTCTTGATTTTTTAAAATCTCTTCAATGACTTTAATCTGCTGTGGTGGAATGAGCTCTTCAGATTTTAGCAATTTTGCTTCTTGATATTTGGCCAGAGCATCTTCATATTTTTCGTCGTTAAATAATTTATCGGCACTTTTCATAAGCGCAGCAAACTGTTCATTAATTTTAGCGGCTTCTTTATCAGCAGCTTCCTTTGCAGCTTTAAGTTCCTTGGCTTTTTCTAATTTTTCTTGAATTTTATCCATTTGTTTCAATCCCAAAGCTTCCGTATATTTGCTAATGGCGTCATCAAATTGTTCCGCAGTAACCGCATCATCTCCAGTTTTTTCAAGCGCATCTATTTTTATCAGAAGCGCTTTCTCCTCTTCTAACTTAAGCTTAATTTCAGCAATCTTATCTTTGGGTTCTTGCGCACTCTTTTTGAGATCAGATGCAACAGTATATAGTGCTAAGGCATTTTGCCAGTCTTCTGCCTTATACGCTACTAAAGCCTCGGTCATTTTTGCAATATACGCCTGCTCGTTAGCCGCATTTTTTTCTTGCTCTGCTAATAATCTTTTAGCCTCTTTGAGTTTAGTTTGAACTGAAATATCGTCTTTTCTCAACCCTAAAGCTAACTCATACTGTGTAACAGCTCGAGCATAATCTTTAACCGCCATGGCCGCATCTCCAGCATCAACATAAGCCTGAAAATCGGCTTCAATCTCTTTCGCTTCTTCCTCTTTCTTTTCTAGTTCATCCTTTTTCTCCTGAATCTGACGCTTTAACTCCTCAATCTTATCAAGCATCCCTTCAGTATATTTTTTATCGTAAGCTTGGATGTACTCGTCATCAAAGTATAATTTCGTCATTGGGGTGGATTCTAAATAGCTAAAATCAACACCCTCTACTCTTTCAAAAATACTTACGACAAATATAATAGCCAGATTATCGGCGTCTTCCGGATACTCCACTTTGGTATCAATTTCTGCCATTTTAGTCACATACCCAGGCTTTTTAACAAAGACACGGTACTTCTTATTGGTTTCAAGATAAATGGTTGGTAGTTTCCCGTTAGCTGGAGAAATCTCTGTTTTCACCAACTTCCCTTCTGAATAGACTTCAAAAATTGCACCTGATAATTTCTTCCCTGTATCATCATCTTTTACAGTTGCCAAAACAGCAACCTCCTTCTCTTGACTAAACCCTTGAAAGCCAACAGAAAACAACAATATGATTAAAATTATTCTCATCTACATTATTATATACTCTTTTTATTAAAAAAAGTTCAGAAATTACAGCCAATATTTTTATTTAAAAAAAATTCGTTATTAAAAACACCAAACCACGCTATTCTAACCTACAAATATCTCAAAAAAAACTGACTTCTCATATTTTAATCCTGTAAAATTCAAGTCATATTAAGATTTATTGAGCTTGTATTTCCGTTAATTATCTCAGTAATATTCATTTTGTCAAATCATATTTTTAACAACTTGATTTAGACTATAACTAGAATTATTCTTTTTGGTACAATTTGGATTTAAATAAATCACTGAATTGTGAACAAATAATAGCTTATTGTTTAATTTAGCAACATCAAAATAAATTATGAAAATAACTGAGCAAAATTCTAAGTACGACAATCTTGAACACATGTCAATTGGAGATCTATTGCATGCTATGAATACTGAAGACAAACAAGTACCATTGGCCATTGAAAAATGCATTCCTACAATTGAGGGATTTGTTGAAGTTGCTCTTGAAAAAATGAAATTAGGAGGCAGATTGTTTTATATTGGAGCTGGAACAAGTGGTCGACTTGGTGTTGTTGATGCCAGTGAGTGCCCTCCAACTTTTGGGGTTAGTCATGATTTAGTTATTGGCTTAATTGCTGGTGGAGACTCAGCTATTAGAAAAGCAGTAGAATTTGCTGAGGACAATAGAAATCAAGGTTGGATTGATTTACAATCACATGATTTCTCAAAAAAAGATGTTTTAGTTGGCATTGCCGCTTCTGGCTCAACCCCTTATGTTTTAGGCGCAATTGAAACCGCTAATGAAATTGGCGCGTTAACAATGGGTCTTACGAATAACCCAAGCAGTGAATTGGCAGCAATCTCAAAATTTGCAGTTGTTCCTATAGTTGGTCCAGAATTTTTAACTGGAAGTACGAGATTAAAATCTGGAACATCACAAAAGCTTGTTTTAAATATGATCTCAACCAGTTTGATGATAGGACTTGGAAAAGTAAAAGGCAATAAGATGGTTGATATGCAATTAAGCAATGATAAATTGGTGGACCGTGGGACTAAAATGATCATGAATGCTCTAAATATTGATTACAAAAAAGCCAATAATTTACTGCTGGCTCATGGAAGTGTAAGACTAGCCATAGAAAGTTCCCAAAATTGATAAATTTTAGCTTTTTTTATGAAAATTTTAACACCCTAGGTTTGGATGGTCCAAATTTAATTTTCGTTAACAGTTTTTAACAATCCTAGATTTTCTTATCAAATATTGATGGATAAATTTGTCATGTAAGGAATTGAATAACAAATTATGGAACAATCAACAAATACTAGCATTCAAGAAATTAATGAGAAAATTCAACAAGAGAGTGCTTTTCTTGATCTAATGAAACTTGAGATCAATAAAGTTATTGTGGGTCAGGACTATATGATTGATCGGCTTTTAATTGGTTTATTAGCTAATGGGCATGTTTTACTTGAAGGTGTACCTGGGTTAGCCAAAACTTTAGCCATCAAAACTTTATCGGACACCATTGGAGGTGATTTCAGCAGAGTTCAATTTACGCCAGATTTATTGCCTGCTGATGTTATTGGAACAATGATCTACAGTCAAAAAAATGAGAAATTTAATGTAAAAAAGGGACCTGTTTTTGCCAATTTCGTTTTAGCTGACGAAATTAATAGAGCACCTGCTAAAGTGCAAAGTGCCTTACTTGAAGCCATGCAAGAGCGACAAGTGACGATCGGAGACACCACATTTGAACTGCCAAAACCATTTTTAGTTTTGGCAACGCAAAACCCTGTTGAACAAGAAGGAACCTACCCTTTACCAGAAGCACAGGTGGATCGTTTTATGTTAAAAGTAAACTTAGACTACCCAACTAAAGAAGAGGAAAAGCTAATTATCCGACAAAACATCTCAGCAGCTGGTTTTCCTAAAGCAAATAAAGCAGTTACTTTAGATCAAATTTTAAAAGCCAAAGAGCTGGTAAAGGAGGTTTACCTAGATGAAAAAATAGAACAATACATTGTTGACCTAGTATTTGCCACAAGAGACTCTAAACAACAAAACATTCCAGATCTTGACTATTTGATAGGATTTGGTGCTTCACCAAGAGCCTCTATAAATTTAGCTTTGGCAGCAAAGGCTTTTGCTTTTTTAAATAGACGTGGCTTTGTTATTCCTGAAGATGTTAGAGCGGTGTGTACTGATGTTATGCAGCATAGAATTGGATTAACATATGAAGCTGAAGCTGAAGATATTACTCAAGCAGAAATAGTTAAACGTATTATCGAGCACGTACAGGTTCCATAATCCTACTTTTAAGCGATAAGATTACCTAATCAACAAAGATGGACACGAAAGAACTCATTAAGAAAGTTCGAAAAATAGAGATCAAAACTAAAGGGTTGACTTCTCAAATTTTTTCTGGTGAATACCATTCGGCATTCAAAGGAAAAGGTATGGCTTTTAGTGAGGTGAGGGAATACGCTATTGGAGATGAAATTAGGACAATTGATTGGAATGTTACAGCTAGATTTAATGAACCTTTTGTTAAAGTTTTTGAAGAAGAACGTGAATTAACAGTCATGCTAGTTGTGGATATTTCGTCTTCTGGTATGTTTGGTACTAGAGATCAATTGAAACGTGAAACGATTACTGAACTTTGTGCTGTTTTGGCCTTTTCTGCATCTTCTAACAAAGACAGAATTGGTGTGATTTTATTCTCAGATAAGGTTGAAAAATACATTCCTCCAAAAAAAGGTAAATCCCATATTTTAAGAATTATTCGAGAGTTAATAGATATTGAACCTGAAGGTAAATCAACCAATATAGAAGTGGCTCTACAATATCTTTCAAAGATTCAGAAACGAAAGGCAACAGTATTTCTATTGAGTGATTTTCGTTCAAATAATTACCAAAGCGCACTAAAAATTGTATCAAGAAGACATGATTTAATCGCGCTTAAATTTTCAGATCAAGCTGAATATGACCTTCCAAAAATAGGCTTAGCCAAATTCAAAGATTTAGAAACGGGTGACACATTATGGGTCAACACATCATCAAAACGGGCAAGATTAAATTACTTAGATAAGCAAAATGTATTTGATAATGCAATTAAACAAAATTTCAGAAAATTAAATATCGACTATGCTGAATTAAAAACAGACAGAGATTATATTAAACCTTTAATGAATTTATTTGAACGTCGTAGCTAAAATATGAATAAGTGGTTTTTACATATAGTTTATATTTTAATTGGTCTTAACGGGATTAGCCAAGGTCAAGTTCGTGCTATTTATAGCGCTGATACCATAAGAATAGGAGAACAGTTTTTTTTAGATCTCAATCTAACTGGTTCATTTGTAGACACGAGTATTGTTTGGCCAGAATTTGATGATCATATTACAGATCAAATTGAGATCATCAAAAAAAGTCCATTGAATACAAAAGAAGTCGATTCAATCAACCATATTTCCGTTTTTTCGCAACGCTTTCTTTTAACTGCCTTTGATAAAGGCATTCAGATGATTCCTGCCTTTCAAATCAAAACACCAGATTCAACTTATCAAACTGCTGCTCATATTCTGATGGTAAATACAGTTGAAGTTGATACATCTAAAGGCATATATGATGTTAAACCAATATTTGAAGTTGATTATTCAATTTCAGAAATAATAACTGACTGGTTTTACGATTACTGGTATTGGCTAATTATTATAGTTCTAATTGTAGTTTTAATTATCCTTATCCTCAAATTCAAAAATAGACCCCAAGTTATTGTTGAAGCACCTAAACCAAAATTACCTGCTCATATTACGGCTCTAAAAATCCTTAATCATCTCCTTAAAGATCAAGCATGGGAAAACGAGAATAAAAAGGAGTATTATTCGACTGTAACGGATACGATTAGAAAATATCTTGAAGAACGTTTTGAGATCTTGGCATTGGAGAAAACAACGGTGGAAATTATTAAAGATTTAAAATACAGTGATATTATCTCAAAAGATAAGTTCTTTTTACAAGAAATATTACAGCAAGCGGACTTGGTTAAATTTGCCAAATTCAAGCCTGATAATTCTGACGGAAAAATTGTACTTGAAAAATCAGTTGAATTTGTGCAACGCACAAAAAAAATGATAGAAGAAACTAACATAGAAGATGAATAACCAATTAACGGAAATAGCATTTTCTAATTATGAATACGTTTTTAAAGACCTATTTTGGCTATTGTTATGTATTCCTATTTTTATCTTATGGTATATCTATCGAATAAGACAAAAAAATAAAAGTGTTAACATTTCGACTACCTCAAATTTTGACCATCCTAAATTCAATATCTGGATCATTTTGAAATTTATAAACCTAGCGATATTCATATTCGGTTTTTTCCTAATTGTTGTTGCTTTTACACGCCCTCAGGATCCAAAAGATATCGAAGAATACAAGAAAAAAAATATTGAAGGTATAGATGTCATTTTAGCTATTGACGTCTCTGGGAGTATGTTTGCTGAGGATTTTAAACCGAATAGGCTTGAATCAGCAAAAAAAACAGCTATGGCTTTTATTAGACAGCGACCAAATGACAGAATTGGAATTGTTGCTTATGAAGGAGAAGCATATACTCAAGCGCCGTTAACTACTGACCATGACCTTCTTTTGCAGTTATTAGTTGAAATCAATTCTGGAATTGTTGAACAAGGAACAGCAATTGGATCAGGATTAATCACTGCTGTCAATAGACTTTATAAAAGTGATGCTAAAAGCAAGGTTATCATTTTAATGACAGATGGTGAGAATAACAAAGGCGATATTGATCCTTTAACTGCCGCACAAGTTGCCAAAGAATATGGTGTTCGGGTGTACACTATTGGTGTTGGAAAAAACGGCATGGCTCCCTACCCTGTTCAAACAGTATTTGGAGGAACCACCATGCAAAATATTGAAGTTAAAATTGATGAAGATTTGCTTAAAGAAATAGCTTCATTGACGGATGGACAATACTTTAGGGCTGAAAACGAAAAAGAGCTTAATGAGATTTACGGTATTATTGATCAACTTGAAAAATCAAAAGTTAAAGTGTTAGAATTCAAGACTAATCCACCAGAAAAATACTATGGTTTTCTATTTTTTGGTTTGATATTTATTTTAAGCCATTTTTTATTAAAACATACTTTACTAAAAGGAATTGTATAAGTGCAAGTGAATAATTTTACATATAAACTCAAACCGATTTTAATTGCTATTTTGGTATTTGAAATTTTGTTTTGGGCTGTCTATTTCTCCATTATTTATATCCTTCGAGATCAGGTAGAAGCTTTTAAGTTCGAAAACAGTAATTGGTGGTTTTTGTTTTTAATTATTCCTGTTCTAATTGCCAGTTTTTTAGGTAGTTTAATTTGGAAGAATAGAGCACTCAAACATTTTGCCACACAAAATCTTCTCCGTCATCTGATTTATAGCATTTCTTCCACAAAAGTATTTGTTCGTTTCTTTTTATTAAGGAATGCCATTGCCTTTTTTATTATTGCATTAATTAATCCGCAATTTGGTAAAGGCACACAAAAGGCTATATCTGAAGGCATTGAAGTTATGGTCGCACTTGATGTTTCAAATTCAATGAGAGCTCTAGATCTTGATGAGAAAAGAGATCGCTTGAAAATTGCCAAAATGAGTATTGAAAGATTGATTAATAATCTTCACGGTGATAAAATTGGATTGTTGATTTTTGCTGGTGACGCTTTCGTTCAGGTCCCTTTAACAACTGATTATGGTTCTGCGAAATTATTTTTAAATGCGGTAAGTCCTGATATGTTATCTAATCAAGGAACATCAATTAGTGCAGCTATTAATGCAGCAGTATCAGCATTCGACCTTGAAAATGGAGTCAATAAAACCTTAATTGTAATGTCTGATGGTGAAGATCATGAAGGGGCTGCTCTTCAAGCAGCTGAGCAGGCAAAATCTAAAGATATTATTATCAATACAGTTGGAATGGGGACTACAAAAGGTACTGTTATTCCAAATTATGTAAATGGCAAAAGATCCGGTTTAAAAAAAGATACTGACGGCAATACGGTTACCACCAAAATAAATGTTACTATGTTGAAAGAGTTGGCAGCTGCTGGTGGGGGATCATATACACAAGCAAGTGGTAATTTTGTAAACCTTGATCCATTACTTGAAAATTTAAAAACTATTGATAAGTCAGAAATTGATTCTAAATTGTACACAGACTATGAAGACCAATTTCAGTGGTTTATTGGAGCGGGTCTATTTTTTTTAATTGGTTACTTTTTCTTCTCAGAGCAGAATAGTAAACTTGTAAATAATATTGAATAGCATGAAAACTAAGTTGATCATATTATTCTTAATCTGTTATTCTGGAATTGGCTTTACCCAGAACGACATCAAAAAGAATACATTCAAAGGCAATGTTTTTTACCAAAACAATGCTTATAAAGATGCAGTCTATTATTACGAAAAAGTTTTGGAACAAGCGCCGTTTGATTTTAAAGCTAATTATAATTTGGCTAATGCATTTTTTCGACTTAAAGAATATGACAAAGCAATTGAGAAATTGGAAGCTATTGTTGACCATGCAAAATCAAATCAAGAAAAAGCTATGGTATTCCATAATCTAGGCAATTGTCAGCTCATGAATAAAAAAGTTGATGAAGCTATTGATGCCTACAAAGATGCATTACGGCTGAACCCATTTGACGAATCAACACGTTATAACCTTGCTTACGCTTATGAATTAAAAAAACAACAAGAGCAGCAGCAACAAGAGCAAAAAAATGATCCGAACCAAGAAGATCAAGAGAAAGAAGATTCAGAAAATGGAGACCAAAATAACGAGGATCAAAAAGATCAAGGAGATCAGGATGGCAAAGGTGACGAAAAAGATCAGAAAGATAGTGATAAAGAAGGTGATAATAAAAAGGAAAATGGAGATGGTAATGAGGAGGAAAACGAACCATCTGATGACAATCCAAAGCAGGCTAAGCCAAATGAAATTAGTAAAGAACAGGCCAAGCGTATTCTAGAAGCTGCAGCCAAAAAAGAGAAGGAGATTCAAGATAAAAAGGATAAAAAGTTAAAAGTTGCTACTGGACAACCTAAACGCAAGAAAGATTGGTAATTAAGTATGATTAGAACTTTGTTAAATAGTATCGTATTATGTATAAGTCTGACTGGGCTTAGTCAAGATATTGAAGTGAATTCTTATGTTAGCAAAAATGAAGTGAAAGTAAACGAGATTTTTACCTTCGAAATAACCTATAGCCCAAGCTGTACGCCTTCTAATCCTAATCTTGGAGGACTACAAGTCATGAGACAGCCTTTTCGTACTTCAGGAACTCAAATCTTGAATAATAATGGAAAAGTTACGAAAAAGGTTGAATACAAGGTAACTTATCAAATTAGAGCAATAAAAGAAGGCTCATATACCATAGCTCCAGTTGTTTTTAATTGCAATAATAAAAGCTATAAAACCAAACCAATTACTATAAATGCTGTAAAGTCTTCTGGTCAAAATTCAAATTTACCCACCAATTCAGACTTTTTTGTCAGAATGCATGCTAGTAAAAACCTAGTTTATCAAGGAGAACCCTTCACTGTTACTTTAAAAATGTATTCAAAAAATCAACCTCAAAATCTTGAAAATGTAGAATTTGGGGAATCAAAGGGGATTTGGCGAAAAGATCTTAATCCAAAGCAAACTACGTTTAATTCATCTTATGAGGTAATTAACGGTATACGTTACTTTACAACTACTATTAGAACAGAATTGTGTTATGCTCAAACGAATGGAAATCTAACCATTGAAAGGGCAGCAATTTCTGCGATTTTTAGGAGAGGCTTTTTTCAATCTTATCGACGAGAAGCGAAATCAAACAACATTAAAATTAAGGTTAAACCATTGCCCCGTAACGCTCCTAAAAATTTTAATGGATTAGTTGGCCAATTTAAATTAGAACATGATATTAGTAAAACGACATTAAACCCTGGTGAAGCGATCGATTTTAAAATTAAAATTACTGGAAAAGGAAACCTAAATGCCTTTGATGACCCTCAGTTAAACATTCCAAATGATTTTGAACAATTTGACCCAGAAGTTAAACCTAAGTTAAATTATAAATCAAGCGGAATTGAAGGATCAATTGCATATAATTATGTATTAGTGCCTACTTTCTATGGAGATTATAATATTCCTGCCTACTCCTTTTCATATTTTGACCTAGAGACCAAAACCTATCAATCTCTTTCTACCGGAGACCTTGATATTGAGGTGTTAAAAACTGATGGTAGTATTGCTAAAAGTCAAGATGTAACCAGCAAGAAAGACGTAAACCTTCAAAATGAGGACATCAGATTTATCTTAAACTCTGACGATACTCTGTTTCTTTACAGCGATTTTTTAATTGTAAAACCATTATATTTTGGATTATTGTGCTGTCCATTCCTCATTTTAGGCGGGATTTATTTTATAAGAAAGAGAAATGGTACAAGCTCTCAAAAAATGCTAAGGGCTAAAAAAACACTTAACAAACGTACTCAACAATTGATAAATGAAGCTGAAGGACATCATCAATCTGGCAATGATAAATTAGCATTAGAAACACTAAACAGCTGTTTTAAAGTGTTTACTCAAGATAAATTGCAATTGAGTACTTCAGAAATGACCTTGTCACAAATAAACGATCTATTAAACTCAAAAGAGTTTGATGAGCAAAGCATTAGTAAGTTCAATCGTGTTTGGGAAACTTTAGATTTGTTTCAATATGCTCCAGTAACGGCTGAAAAAGTTGGTGAATTGATAAAAGACACAAGAATTATAATCACAACATTAAACCAAAAATTATGATTATGAGGACAATACTAATTTTATTTTCTACCTGCTTAATTAGTCAATCAACTTTTGGACAAAACTCGCTGGCCAAAGGTGATTCTGCTTATGCTGAACAAAACTATGAATTAGCTATCCAACACTACACAACACTATTGGGTGAAAACTATAATTCGGCCAATTTATATTATAATTTAGGTAATGCATATTATAAAACCAACGAAATAGGCGAATCAATTTGGGCTTATCAAAAAGCAAAAAAAATAAATGCAAACCATAAAGATATTGATTTTAACCTCAATTTCGTATCCAATTTAACTAAGGATAAAATAGAACAAAGCAAAACTGGATTAGGTCATTGGTTTTCAAAAATTGCCTTTGGTAAAAGCATTAATTTTTGGGCATGGCTTGGGCTTTTGTTCAGTTTGTTAACTGCCACTTTCATCTATTTATCAAGAGCTGCGATCCTTAATAGTTTTAAATCCTTATATCTGTTGACAAGTCTAATTTGCCTTATTTTAATGGTGACAACAATTACTATAGGAATCATACAATATAGACATATCACGACAATAAATCATGGTATTGTTATTAATCCGGTTGTCAAAGTATTTACCGCGCCTAACCATGATGATCAAGTTTCATTTGAACTTCATGAGGGTGCTAAATTCAAGCTAATTAAAACTAAAGAAGATTGGGTAAATATTGAATTAAACAAAAATGAAGGTTGGGTAAAGAAAATGGATATTTTATTGTACTAGATTTAAATTTTTCAGAGAAATTCTTTTTAAATAAAAATAGCCCATGAAAATTGTTTCATGGGCTATTTTTTATTACTTATATAAACCGTCACCCTATTTTAGGATAACTTACACTACAATCATTAGGTATCTATATTTGCATATTTTGCATTTTGTTCAATAAATGCTCTTCGAGGTGGTACCTCATCTCCCATTAACATAGAGAATGTTCTGTCAGACTCAATATCATCATCTATTTGAACCTGACGTAAAGTTCTATGCTCAGGATTCATAGTAGTTTCCCATAATTGTTCAGCATTCATCTCTCCAAGACCTTTATATCGCTGTACACCAACGCTAGATTCGGTTCCTGAGCCCTTAAAATCCAAAATTAAGCGATCCCTTTGATCATCATTCCAAGCATAAGCAGATTTCTTTCCCTTTTTAACTTGATATAAAGGTGGCGTCGCAATATAAATATAACCCTTCTCAATTAATTCACGCATGTGGCGGAAAAAGAAAGTTAGGATTAGTGTTTCAATATGGGAACCATCAACGTCGGCATCACACATAATGATGATTTTGTGATACCTTAATTTTTCAGTATTTAATGCTCTGTCATCCTCTTCAGTTCCAACCCTTACTCCTAAAGCTGTATAGATATTTTTGATTTCTTCATTTTCAAAAATCTTATGCTGCATGGCTTTTTCTACGTTCAAAATCTTACCTCTAAGAGGCATTATAGCTTGAAACATTCTATCTCTACCCTGCTTTGCAGTACCTCCAGCAGAATCTCCCTCAACAAGGTAAACTTCACATTCGGCAGGATCTTTCGAAGAGCAATCGGCTAATTTACCCGGTAAACCTGAGCCTCCCATTACACTTTTACGCTGAACCATCTCACGTGCCTTACGTGCAGCATGACGAGCTTGAGCAGCCAAAATCACTTTGTTAACAATTGCTCTGGCATCTTTTGGATGCTCTTCTAAATAATTAGTTAACATTTCACTTACTGCTTGACTAACTGGTGCAGTTACTTCACGGTTTCCAAGTTTTGTCTTGGTTTGACCTTCAAACTGAGGTTCTTGTACTTTTACCGAAACCACAGCTGTTAGTCCTTCTCTAAAATCGTCTCCAGAAATTTCGAACTTCAATTTATCAAGCATTCCTGATTCTTCAGCGTATTTCTTCAAAGTTCCTGTTAAACCTCTTCTAAAACCAGATAGGTGCGTCCCTCCCTCATGTGTATTAATGTTATTTACATAGGCATGCAAATTTTCATTATATGAAGTATTATAAATCATGGCCACCTCAACTGGAATTCCATTTTTTTCTCCATCAATATGAATAACTTCATCAATTAGAGGCTCTCTTGATTCATCCAAAAAACGAACAAATTCGCTCAACCCTTTATCTGAATGAAAAACATCCTTGATGAACTCACCTTTTTCATCAGTTTCTCTATAATCTACTAAAGTTACTGTAATCCCTTTATTTAAGAATGACAATTCACGCATTCTATTTGCTAAAGTTTTATAGCTAAATAATATCTCATCAAAAATTTGTGCATCAGGATGAAACTCCACTGTAGTTCCTGTACCTTCAATAGTGCCAATTTCTTTGATCGGTTCAAGGGCCTTTCCTCTTGCGTATGTTTGGCTATAAATTTTACCATTTCTATGAACAGTTGCAGTCAAACTTTCAGAAAGTGCGTTTACAACAGAAACACCAACACCATGCAAACCACCAGAAACCTTATATGAATCCTTATCAAATTTACCACCGGCACCAATTTTAGTCATTACAACTTCCAATGCCGAAACACCTTCCTTCTTATGCATGTCAACTGGAATACCACGCCCGTCATCTTTGACTCGGATTCCATTATCTTTGAGGATTTCAACATAAATATTATCACAATGACCAGCTAAGGCTTCATCAATTGAATTATCCACGACCTCATACACTAAGTGATGTAGTCCACGAACTCCAACGTCTCCAATATACATTGATGGTCGCATTCTAACATGCTCCATTCCCTCCAATGCTTGAATACTATCCGCTGAATAATTCTGCTTATTTTCTTCGCTCATATATTTGATTAATTTGTTCTAAAAAAGGTTCTGCCCACTGGGCAAACAAAGATAATCAATTCAGGCGCTAATCCCAATTTTATGGGGGCCTAAAACAAGAAGTTTTCAACACTGAATTAACATCACTAAAATCGCTTTTTCAGAATAGTTTATCCCATCAAAAATTGATTAGGAATTACATGCCAGACCGATTCATTTTAAAGATAGTCCAAATGATAATTGGTGCACCAATTAAGGCTGTTGCAGTATTGAGCGGAATATTATTACCCAAGACTCTAATCGTCATATCTGCAGTTAGTGCTAAAAAGCTACCTAAAATAAAAGTAAATGGAATAATCAGTAAGTGGTTTCGAGACTTTGTAATTATTCGCGTTAACTGTGGTACTGCAATACCAATGAAGCCTATTGGTCCACAAAACACGGTTACAATTGCAGTTAAAACACCTGTTATCAAAATAATAATCCAATTAACAAACTTAATGTTAATCCCCATTGAAGTAGCATACTCTGTCCCCAAGGCTAGTCCATTAAGTGGCTTAATAAGCCATAAACTACCCATAATACCTAAACTTATTAGTAAAGAAAAAATTAGAAATTGAACCCTATTCAACCCTTCAAAAGACCCAAGTCCCCACATTACGAATTCTCTAGTACTTTCCACAGAAGCCCATTGATATAAAACGTTGAGTATAGCGGATGTAAAATAACTGAGCATTAAGCCTAAGACCAGCAAAGTAACTGCATCTTTTATATATTTAGAAACCAATAATAGTAAAAGCAAAATTAATAAGGCTCCTACTAAACCAGAAAATACTGTTGTAACATATCCAGTGAAGCCCTGTAAACTAACCCCACCTAACACCACTATAGCTACACCTAAAGAAGCGCCTGAACTAATCCCTAAAACACCTGGTCCAGCCAAAGGATTTCTAAAAAAAACTTGTAATATTAGACCCGATACAGCTAGCGCACCACCTGACAATATAGCTACCAAAGCCCTATATAGTCTGCTATCAAGGATATAAGACCAAGATTTATTAGCTGCTTCTCCCCCATTCAATAACTGCCAAATATCCTCATATGACAATTTAACTTCTCCTATTTTTAAACTAAGTCCAAAAAACAACATTGTCATCAAACCAATCCCAATTAATATATATATATCCCTTGTTTTAGTCATCCAATAATTTAAAATACTTTGGTGAATGAACATCAATTTTTCCTGTCAAAAACAAAATATCTTTCAATAAAATATGAGGTTCAATAACTCCTTTGGTAAAATAACTTGAATAGGCCGTATTACAAAACAATACTTTTTTTGATTTTACGGAAGGAAATTCTTTATAAACCGGCATTTCATCAATCAGGTCGGTTAAAGAAAAATCTTCAGGTCGACTGGCTATGATGATCCAATATTTAGCTAACATTCCTTTTTCCCATGCTTTTTCTCTACTCATGACAATATTATCCATGTTTTTTGAAGCGACATCATAAAATAAACCTGCATCTTTAGCCAGATTTGCTGTTAAGGATAATCCAGATGGCATGTCCCAATTGTCTTTAAACGGTAAATTAAATAAAACTGTTTCAGTTGAATCAACATTTTCCACAAGTGTATTGTATTGATTTTTAACAGATTCAAAAATAGAATCCGCCAATTGAGCTTTATCAAGTATACAACCAAAAAACTTTAACCACTCTAATCTTGCAATTGGGGTTGACTCTAAATATTCAGCAACTAAAAGTGTTGGTAAATCAATTGTTTTATAGCGTTCCGATTGCCATTCGAAGGGGTACATTAAAAATAAATCCGCATTTGAATTGACCAGTCTCTCAATATCAATTTGGTCATTATTGCTAAGTTCTGCTATTCCTGATGCTATTATTTTATCATAAATTTCATCCTTTGGCATGTATTTGATATCGCTTAATCCACACACCTTATTTGTGGCATCTAATTGATCTAAAAAAGCAATATGTGTACTAGACTGACAGGCAATATTTTGCAAATTAATTGGTAAAACTTTTCTTTCGGAAGCTAATTGTTTATGTGGCAAAATGATACTATCATAAAATGGGTACTTATCAGATAACGAGTTAATTTTAAGAAGTGTATAATCAGAAAAATAATCAATCGAAAAACCCTTTGCAAAGTCGATCTTGAGTTTGTATTCTTGTTGATTTACGACTGAAATATTGGTTGAGCCATCTTGGGTGATTTCATTGCATCCCAAAGCAACAATACATAATATAATAGTGCAAATTCTCATTACTCAAAAGTATAAAACTAAATTAAGGTTGCCTATAATTTCTCAATTAATGCTTCAAGTTTAATCCCTCTTGATCCCTTTAGTAAAATTAACGTATCTCGCACCTGACTTAAATCTATATGACTAGTGAGTTCCTGAACCGTTAAATAAGTTTGAAAATCCGAACCAATATTTTTAAATTCATGTCCAACTAAGATAACCTCAGTAGACTTTTGAGCCAATATTGCAGCTATATTTTTATGTTCTGATTCAGAGATATTACCTAATTCTAACATGTCCCCTAAAATAACCAATTTGTGTTTTGCATCAATCTCAAAAAAACTTTCCAATGCAGAGGCCATACTTGATGGATTGGCGTTATAACAATCAACAATTAAAGTATTCCTTTCTGTTTTAGTGACCTGGGACCTATTATTTGAGGGTGCATAATTAGTTAAAGCATAATTGATGGCAATTGGCTCTACATCAAAATAGTTGCCAATACAAATAGCAGCTAAAAAATTGGTGAAATTATACTTTCCTACCAACTGTGTTGAGATAACAGGCGATTCATAATTTTCTTTTTGCCAAGCTAATTCAACAAATGGTGTTAAAGCCTTCAATTTACCAGAAATTTTTCCTACACTTTTGCCATAACCTATACATTCGATATTGGCAGGTAGTTCCTTATTCAAAATAGCATCATCAGTATTATAAAAAATCTGTCCTTGGGTATATTCAACAAAATTATACAACTCTGTTTTGGTATTAATTACACCTTGAAGGCTCCCAAATCCTTCAATATGAGCTTTTCCTATATTGGTTATTATACCATGAGTAGGTTCCGCAATTTCAGCTAATTCTTTAATATCTCCAGGTTTATTGGCTCCCATTTCAATGATAGCAATTTCATGAGTTTCATCAAGTTTCAAAAGCGTAAATGGGACCCCTAGATGATTATTTAAATTACCTTGTGTCATTAAAACGTTATATTTCTGACTTAAAACTGAACCAATCAGTTCTTTTGAAGTTGTTTTTCCGTTACTTCCCGTAATTCCAATTACTGGTAAATTAAATTGTTTTCGGTGGTAATTCCCTAAATCTTGCAATGTTTTAAGCGTATCCTTAACTAAAATAAAACGATCACTTTTTACAACTGTTGGATCATCAACAACGACAAAATTCACATTTTCTTTTAGTGCTTGATCAGCAAATTGGTTGCCATTAAAATTTGCACCCTTTAATGCAAAAAAGATAGTATTTGGAACTATTTGACGTGTATCGGTACAAATACCAGATGATTTCAAAAATAGTTGATGAAGTGCTTTTATTTCCATTCGAATTCAATTAGCTTTTCAAATATAAAGATTTGTTTAAGTTGAATTTGCAACGAATAAAATCATTTATTAACAATACTTTCTACACATCTGATGCCATCAACAGCGGCAGAAACAATACCACCAGCATAACCTGCTCCCTCCGCGCATGGATATAAACCTTTTACTTCAATGTGTTCAAGTGTTTCTTTATTCCTTGGTATTTTAATAGGTGAAGAGGTTCTTGACTCAGGTGCATGCAGAACAGCTTCATTCGTTATAAAACCCTTCATTTTTTTGTCAAAATCTAAAAATGCCTGATGCAATCTTTTAGTAATCATTTCAGGCAATACTTCCTTTAAATTAACAGATGTAAGCCCTGGAATATAGGATGAGTCGGGTAAATCTTTTGATTCCTTATTATCTAAAAAATCTGTTAAACGTTGTGCTGGAACTAATTGTGATTCCCCTGCTACTTTCCAGCAGGCTTCCTCTACTGATTTTTGGAAATCAAGGCAAACCCACACATTATCCTTAGAATAATTTGGTAACATTTCTGGCATAATTTGTACAACAATTCCTGAATTTGCATGAGGGTTATTGCGCTTAGAAGGTGACCAACCATTTGTGACTACTTCATTTTGCTCAGTGGCACAAGGTGCCACAATACCACCCGGACACATACAGAAAGAAAATACACCAACACCATCAACCTGGGTCACCAAACTGTATGAAGCTGGAGGCAAATAATCATCATGATGGCGCCCATGGTACTGAATTTCATCAATTAAATGTTGTTTGTGCTCAATCCTAACTCCCAAAGCAAAAGATTTAGCTTCGATCTTAATTTGTCGTTTATCTAAAAGGTAAAATATGTCGCGTGCTGAATGACCAGTTGCTAAAATGAGATTTTTAACGTTTACCTCATAGTCATTATTGATTTGAATAGACTTTAGGCGAGCTTTTTTTAAGAAAATATCTGTTAATTTAGATTCAAAATGAACCTCTCCTCCTGATGCTAAAATACCCTCACGAATTGCCTCAATAATTTTTGGTAAACGGTTAGTTCCAATATGCGGATGAGCATCTTTCAGAATATTAAAATCGGCTCCAAAATGTACTAGCCACTGCAGTACTTTTTTAACACTTCCCCTTTTTTTTGATCGCGTGTATAATTTACCATCAGAATACGTTCCTGCCCCACCCTCTCCAAAACAATAATTTGACTCTGGATTAACAATCAACTCTTTATTAATTACTGCCAAATCTCGGCGTCGATCTCTCACCATTTTTCCACGTTCATAAACAATCGGTTTCTTTCCGTTTTCTATGGCTGACAAAGCTGCAAATAAACCCGCTGGCCCAGCTCCAATGATATGAATGGCTTCTGAATTAGTCACGTCTTGAGGTTTATAATAAGATTCTGAGGTCTGGAAAAATTCATCAATATAGACCTCTAACTTTACTTGATAAACAATCTGCTTTTTTCTTGCATCTAACGACCGTTTAATTATTTCAATATGATTTATTTCTTCTTCAGCGCATCCAAGGGCTTTAGAAACTATCGTTTTAAGGTGAGCCTTGTCATCAATTTTTTCTGGAACAATCCTTAAATCTAATGCTTTAATCATATCTGACAAAGATAGATGATTTTAGAGGAATTAATTTAAAAAATAATGCTACTTTTGTGCAAAATTTTAATAGATATGTCAATAGCTGAAATATTTGAAGGCGGTGAAAGAACGCAGGATAAAGGTCATTTTAAAAACTTGGTATTAATTGCAAATGTTGATGAGCATTTGGATGATGTAGAAATTGTTGTACTTCATAAAATTGGAAGAAGAATTGGTTTAACTTATACTCAAATTGGAACAATTATTGACGATCCAAAAAAGTACACTGTTATTCCACCAATATCTAAAGATGAAAGATTTGAAATGTTAATTGATTTAGTTAGAGTAATGGTTGCCGACAATGTAATTGATGACAAAGAAATGGCTTTAGTTGAGCGATTTGCTATTCAATTAGGTTACAGATCTATTGAAGATATTGATGTTGAAAGTGTAATTGCATTAATTGCAAGAGGAGAAGATAATGATACTATTATTACTGAGTTGAATTAACAAACAACTTATCACAATATTAAAAAGCCACTTTGATAATCAGAGTGGCTTTTTTTATGATAAATATTGAAATAAATTAGTGATCCAAATATTTTTTGTTTTGCCAAATTATTTTTAGATCCATTAGAGTTGTGTGGTTTTTGGCATAAATTAAGTTCATTCTTGATATAATTTCTACATCTTGACTTGGGTGATCTAATAACGCAGTTGAGGTAAAAATACCTTGCTTTATTTTAGGTAATTTTAAATTGGTTGAATGTTGCGTATTAGCATACCCTACAAAGGATTGCCTACCTATCAACACATTCATTAAATTTGTCAAATACCGTTTCTTACTTGAAAAAAACCAAATGGTAAAAGGTGAGGACAATACCAATATTAGCGCTAATCCAAAATCAATGATTCTTTTATTCCGAATATGTGCTGGTTTATTAATTTGATTAATATCCATGACATATAGATCACCTTGACTATCAATGGTACTACTGCCAATTACATAGGACGATTCTGGTTGCGAAATTTTAAAATCTAAATGTTTAGAATCTAATTTAATCATTTGACTAATAATTTCTTCTGCCGTGATATTTTTAGCGCAAAAAATAACTTCTTGGATTTTATGGATATCTATCACCTGATCAAGCTGATTTAATGAGCCAACATATTTATTACTTAATTTTTCTGGAGTATTTGAGACAAAATAAACCATTTTAATATTTGAATTGGCCTTGGTAATAATAGACTTAACACGTTCAGACTCAAAATTATCACCTACAATCACTATATTTTTACTTCCACTTCCTCCCAATTTAAACCTATCATCAGCTACAAAATGTAAACCTACCCTTGATAGAGCATAATATATAAAGGTAAATGCGCCACCGATTAATATTACCAATCTTGAAAACTGATAATCTTTTGGCAATAAAGCATAAATCACTAAAATAATTCCTGTTCCGAAAACACTTCCAACAAAATGTTTACCAATTTGATGTGGTTTATCATAGCCACCTGAAAATAACTGAGAAAGCAACCACAAAATAGCATATAAAGGTAATCCAAACTGAAGTATTTTCTCCGGAAATGAAATATCTTGAATGATCTGGTATTGATTTGTTATTAAAATCAAACCAACTAAGAGTACAAGAAAATCAAAAAGCGGTAAAAATAACTTCTTAATCAATCTATTGAAAATAGCTAAACCAGCTCTAAAATAAATAGCAGTATTTATAAAAAAGGAAAAGAGCTTAGCGTTTTTTTGCGAAAAGTGCTTTTTGGCAAAAATAATCATGGCATTGTAGAACACAAAAACATAGTTTACGCTACTCTTTTTTGTACTTTCCCCCTTATAATGAATAATTCTTGTTTTGGGATAATAATAATTTTTATATCCGCCAAGTATTAATCGATAACTCAAATCGATATCCTCTCCGTACATAAAAAAGGTCTCATCTAATAACCCGACCTTATCTAAAGCTGTTTTTCGCATTAACATAAATGCACCTGAAAGGATTTCAATTTCATGAATCTCATCCTTATTTAAATACGACAAATGGTATTTACCAAACTTCTTAGAGTTAGGGAATAATCTTGAAATTCCAAAAATCTTATAAAAAGCAACTGCTGGGGTAGGCAACCCCCTTTTGGACTCTGGTAAAAATTCACCCTTACCATCAACCATTTTAACACCTAGACCACCAGCATCAGGTGTAGAATCCATAAAATCTACAACTTGCTTAAAAGTATCTTCTTCTACAACTGTATCTGGATTAAGCAATAAAATAAAATCTCCTTTAGCCAATTGAATGGCTTGGTTATTAGCTACAGAAAAACCAGGATTGTTTACATTGGCAATAAGGTGAACTTGGGGAAATTTCTGCCTCACCATATCCACTGACCCATCTATCGAATTATTATCAACAACAAACACCTCCGCCTCAAGCCCTTCGAGTGCTTTGAATGTTGAGTTCAGACATTGCTCCAAAAAATACTCAACATTATAGTTTACTATGATGACGGATAATTTCAATACAGTAGGTTAGACTAACGACAAAGATGAGAAAATATTCTAAAAAAAAATGGCTTTGCATAGAATATTGGAATTAGGGTTAAATGTACGTTTGCACAAAAGTAAAAAGGGAAAATTAATTTTCCCTTTTTACTTGATTAAATATTTTATGATTCTTGCACTAACATCCACTGTTTTGATTTTAGCAATGGCTCGGCTTGTTTAAACTTGAGCGCCTTTTCTTCACCAGTTTGCATATTTCGAATCATTACCTTTTCATTTCGGCCAATTTTAGGTTGAACAACAACTGGTCTAGATTTGACAGCTTGATTCCCTCCTGAGTTTCTCATTGCTTCATCATAACCTTCCCGACCTGAAAATTCAGGTGCTGGCTTGCTTGACACTTGCCCTTGGTCAAACGCGTGACCAACCTCTTCAAAATCAACAACTTCTGTTTTACCAGGATCTTGCATGGATTCCTGAGGCAGGTTTGCTCTGACCAAGAATGCGACAACTTCTTTGCCCATTTTCCCCGTCATTGAAGTAAACAAATCAAAAGCCTCCTTTTTATAAATAACTAGCGGATCTTTCTGCTCAATAGAAGCGTGTTGCACGGATGTTCTCAAATCATCCATTTTTCGCAAGTGATCTTTCCACTCATTATCTATAAAACCAAGCGTAATCATTTTCTCTATCTGCCGTTTTAATATTTTAGCTCCAGTTGCAGCGCCCTCTTCTAAAGGCATGATAACATTAATCGATTTTTCACCATCTGAAATAGGAAAAGCCATATTTTTATACTTGTCACCCTCGTTTTTAAATACTTGCTCAACAACAGGTTTTGCTTTAGCAATTAATCCTTCTGATTTTGAAACATACGCTTCAACTGTTTTTTCATACATTAAATCAATTAGATTACTTGGGTTAATAGAACTAAATTCATTTTCATTGACTGGCGAATCAATTCTTAAATATCGTGCACATTCAAATTCAAAATTTGAATAATCTTTCTTTGGAAAATTATCGTTAACAATATCTTCAATGACATCATAAAACATATTAGAAACATCTAAACCAATTCTATCTCCTAATAAAGCATTCTTTCTTTTTCGGTAAATGGCATTTCTTTGGGCATTCATGACATCATCATATTCCAACAATCTCTTTCGAATACCAAAATTATTCTCCTCAACTTTTTTCTGAGCACGCTCAATTGATTTGGAAATCATACTGTGCTGAATCACTTCACCATCTTTATATCCCATTCTATCCATGACCTTAGCAATTCGCTCAGATCCGAACTTTCGCATTAAACTGTCTTCTAATGAGACAAAAAATTGAGACGACCCTGGATCTCCTTGACGACCAGCACGACCCCTTAACTGTCTATCAACACGTCTTGAATCATGTCGTTCAGTACCGATAATTGCTAACCCACCGGCAGCCTTAACTTCGTCACTCAATTTGATATCAGTACCCCTACCAGCCATGTTCGTGGCTATTGTTACTTTTCCAGCATTTCCTGCTTCAGCTACAATTTCAGCTTCCTGCTGATGATACTTAGCATTTAATACACTATGTGGAATTTTACGCATTTTAAGCATTCTACTCAGTAATTCTGAAAATTCAACGGTTGTTGTACCAACCAATACTGGTCGACCCTGTTTCACAATTTTATCTATTTCATCAATTACCGAATTGAATTTCTCTCTAGTTGTTTTAAAAACTAAATCTTCATCATCTTTTCTTGTAATAGGTCTATTAGTAGGAATAATAACAACATCTAATACGTAGATATCCCATAATTCTTGAGCTTCAGTTTCTGCAGTTCCTGTCATACCAGATAACTTGTGATACATCCTGAAAAAATTCTGTAATGTTACAGTGGCATAAGTTTGAGTAGCTGCCTCAATGGTCACATTTTCCTTAGCTTCCAGTGCTTGATGTAATCCATCAGAAAATCTCCGACCTTCCATCATACGACCTGTTGACTCATCAACTATCATCACTTTTCCGTCCATCACTACATATTCATCTCCTTTGAAAAATAACGTATAAGCCTTTAACAGTTGATTTATACTATGAATACGTTCTGATTTAATTGTATAATCCTTAATGAGTGCTTCTTTCTTATCAACCGTTTTTTCTTTTGATAAATTTTCATTTTCGATTTCATCTAAAGCAATCGATAAGTCTGGTAAGATATAATAATTGGTATCCTCTCCATGAGCTAGCAGATCTATCCCTTTGTCAGTTAATTCAATTGAGTTTTGTTTTTCACTTATCACAAAATAAAGTGCCTTATCAATTTTCGGCATTTCTTTTTCACGATCCTGTAAATAAAAATTTTCTGTTTTTTGCAATTGTGCTCTAATACCTGGTTCACTCAGAAATTTGATCAAAGCACTATTTTTAGGCAGCCCTCTATATGCCCTTAACAAAGCCATACCTCCTTCATCTATATCTTCTCTTGTTGCTGTTCCATCCTCAATGCCTTTTAATTTTTGTTTAGCTTCAATTAAAAGTTCATTCACCAATTTCCTTTGCACATTGACAATCTGCTCTACCTTTGGTTTTAAGGCTTGGTACTCTTGTTTATCACCATTTGCAGTTGGTCCAGATATAATTAAAGGTGTTCTAGCATCATCAATAAGCACAGAATCAACTTCATCTACAATTGAAAAATGGTGCTTATGTTGCACTATTGATTCTGGTTCTGATGTCATATTATCTCTCAAATAGTCAAAACCAAATTCATTATTTGTTCCAAAAGTAATATCAGCTCTATAAGCTTTTTTTCGTTCAGGAGAATTAGGTTGATGCTTATCAATGCAATCTACAGTTAAACCATGAAACTCGTATATTGGTCCCATCCATTCAGAATCTCGTTTTGCTAAATAATCATTAACTGTTACTAAATGAACACCTTTGCCAGCTAAAGCATTAAGATATACTGGTAAGGTCGCGACCAAAGTTTTACCTTCACCAGTTTGCATTTCGGCAACATTTCCTTTATGAAGTACAGCTCCACCGTATAATTGCACGTCGTAATGAATCATATTCCAAGTCACTTCTGAACCTGCTGCATCCCAAGTCATATTCCAAATAGCCTTATCACCATCAATTTTAATATGCCCTTTACGTTTTGATAATTCTTTATCATAATCTCTTGCTGTCACCTCTATCTCATCATTTTCAGCAAAACGTTTCGCCGTTTCTTTTACTACAGCAAAAGCTTCTGGCAAAATTTCCTCCAAAATTTCTTCTAGTTTCTCATCTACAACTTTAGAAAGCTTATCAACAGTATTAAAAATTACATCTTTTTCCTGAAAATCCATGGAAGGATTATCTTCAACCTGTTTCTTTAAAGCAAGAATTTCATCCTCAGTAGATTTCACATAATCTTGAATTTTAGCTTTAAATTCAATTGTTTTATCTCTTAATTGATCATTTGTCAAGCCTGACAGCTTAACAAATTCGGCGTTAACCTTATCTATGTATGGTCTGAAAATTTTTTCGTCTTTCTTCTCTTTGCTGCCTAATAGTTTTTTAAAAATTTCGAGCATTATTGTTTGTTTTTTTTTGAGTCGTTAAAATTAATCAGTTAAATCGATTTAACAAGATTTTTTAACGAAAGAAATCTAACCATAATCATTCCAAAATCAAAAGACTGACAACTTGTCTTAAAATTACAATTCTTAGAAAAACTATTTATTCAATAAACTCCAAAAAAACATGGTTAAAATCTTGATACAAGCAAGTTAACAAATTGAATTTATTTACTAAAAATGACATATTTAGAATTTCCATAAAAAAACGTTGATATCCTGTTGAAAGATTTTGAGCTAAAATCTAATCTGTAATTTTATATTTGCAAAACCAAAAAGATAATATTATTATGAAATTTTTTATTGATACTGCAAATTTAGCTGAAATTAAAGAAGCAAATGACTTAGGAATATTAGATGGTGTAACCACTAACCCTTCATTGATGGCCAAGGAAGGAATTACTGGTTCCGATAATATATTAAAGCATTACGTTGACATTTGCAATATCGTTGACGGCCCTGTTAGTGCAGAAGTGATTTCAACCACCTATGAAGAAATGATTATTGAAGGAGAAAATTTAGCTACACTTCATAAAAATATTGTTGTCAAAGTTCCTATGATAAAAGATGGAATTAAAGCCATTAAATATTTCTCTAACAAAGGAATCAAAACCAATTGTACTTTGGTTTTTTCTGCTGGACAAGCAATTTTAGCGGCAAAAGCTGGTGCAACATACTTATCCCCTTTTATCGGTCGATTAGATGACATTTCAACTAATGGTCTTGACCTCATTGCTCAGATAAGAGAAATTTACGATAATTACCTTTTTGAAACTCAAATTTTAGCGGCATCAGTACGACATACTATGCATATCATTAATTGTGCTGAAATTGGTGCAGATGTGATGACTGGCCCCTTAAGTGCAATCATGGGGCTATTAAAACACCCTTTGACGGACAGTGGACTTGAAAAATTTCTTGCTGATTACGCTAAGGGTAACGGATAAGATATTAAAGTAATAAATTTTTAAAAGTCTCATTGACAAATGGCAATAAGGCTTTTTAATTAGTAAGAATTTAAACTTAGATTATCTAATTGTTATCAGTGTAAAAGTGAAATTAATCAAAAATAAAACTGTACATTTTTAAAACACATTTTGAGTTATAATACTGATATTTAACAACCTGTAAAAAAATTTGAATTAACTATAGGTTAATTACATAACGCAAGATTCAATCTTGGAAATTAATCAGACTAAGTTCTTATTCTTATTTTTTACTTTATTTCTATAATTCACTATATTGCGAAAAAGTTTTTGCAACAGAAAAACCAATAATTAAATATTTAAAAAAAAATTCATAAACTATGTCACGTTTATGAATGTTGTTGCGTTTAGTGAAAGAACCCTTTTTAATAAAAAAAATTATGAGTAAAATAAGTAGACTTATATTATCAATCTTAGTGATGACACTAAGCTATTCCTCTTATGCATCTCACGTTGCTGGGGGGAATATTTCCTATAGCTGTACTGCAAACCCCAACGAGTTTGTTATTACGCTAACCTTTTATAGAGATTGTTCAGGTATTCCTGCTCCAAACTCAATCGTTCTAGATATAGAAAATGATTGTGGATTACCAAATCCGGTTGTAGTTTTACCTCAAATTGGATTTAGTGAAGTATCCCAATTATGTGCCCCTGCTGTACCAAATAGTACATGTAACGGCGGTCCACTTTCTGGTGTCCAAGAATACATATACCAAGATACTGTAGATTTTGGAGCTGGTAATGTTTGTGATGCTTGGACAATGAGTTTCCAGGTTTGTGCCAGAAACCCATCTACTAATCTAGTTGGTTCAGAATGTTTTTATGTTGAAACGACAATGAATTCAGCCACTCAAGCTTGTAATAACTCACCGATCATCAATGCGCAACCTATTCCATATGTTTGTAATAACGCGCCTGTATCTTACAACTACGGTGTAACAGAGCCAGATGGAGATTCTCTTGATTTTTCATTTGTTGCACCTTTATCAAATTCAGGTGACTCTATTGATATGGTTACTGGATTTTCATACGCTTCACCTATCCCAGGTATCACAATTGACCCTACAACTGGACAAATTGATTTTACACCAGTGATTACAGGTAATTTTGTAGTTACCATACTTATTAAAGAATATAATTGTGCAGGTCAATTAGTTGGAACATTGATGCATGATATACAATTCTTTATTGAGGATTGTGTTAATATACCTCCTGCTGCACCTCCGATAGTGACGAACTTTAATGCCTTTGGAACAAATGCCATATTAACAAATGGGAATAAAATTACCATGTGTACTGGCGATCAAATGTGTTTTGATGCAGTCTTTACTGATCAAGATGCGCTTGACCAACTAGTTTTAAGCTCAAACATTGGAGATTTCCTTCCTGGTGCTACCATTACACAATCTGGAACTAACCCTGCTACTGCAACTGTTTGTTGGATATTCCAATCAGGGTATACAGGTTCATTAATTTCAGTTAATGCAACAGATCAAGTTTGTACCGTACCTGGACTTGCTAGTTTTACCGTTCAGTTAGATGTACCGCCGGCTCTGTTCCCTGGAAGAGATAGCGCAATTACAAGATGTGGATCTGATGGCATGATTGATTTTAATAACTTTATTGGTTATCATGAAGCTGGTACTTGGTATAATGAAAACGGCGATATAATAAACGCATTAGTTTCATTAGATACTATGACAACTGGAAATTATTTTCATGTGGTACTTCCTGACACCTTAATGACAGGTTGTGATAATTCAATTGTTTGTCTTTTAGGTGATACTGCCACAGTTAGTTTAACTGTAGGTGCAGTAAACGCTAACTGGGATGAAAACTTATTTGCTAATGAGTCATGTATTGGTCAATTAGATGGTACTGCAACTGTTAATAATATTACTGGTGACGGCGGACCTTACAATGTCGTTTGGACTAGTCCTGTTGGAAATTATTTTAATGAAACAGTTAATGACAATGGTGTTTCAATAGTGAATGGCATGTTCGGCACTGGTTTAGCACCATGGAATGTAACCATTACTGATCCAATTGGGTGTACATGGTCACATGAATTTACGGTTCAGTCTAGTTTAGTAACCATTGACTTTAATGAAGGACATCCACAATGTCATGGTACTTCAAATGGTTCTATTGCTGTAACAGCTACAGGACCAATTGACCCAGGAACTATCTTTACAATTACAAATGCGAATGGTGATGTGGTTAATATACCAAACACTAATACTGCTAATAGCTTACCTGCTGGTATCTACTCTGTAGCATTAACGACGACTACAGGTTGTCAAGATGAACAATTTGTTGAATTAATTGACCCTAAACCTATAGATGTTGACATCATTACTATTGACCCATTATGTCATGGTTTCGCAACTGGTGAAGCTATTGCATTAGGCGTATATTTTACACAAGACGAAAATGGTGAATTATACCCCAACCTTCAAACTACTCTAGGAATGAAATTAGCCATAGACGAAGCGTATTTTGGTTGGGATCCAAATCCAGACCCAATTAACACTAATGGTTTAGGAGTAAACCACATTGAAGGTTTAGTTGCTGGAGAATACGTTGTTGAAGTTGTAGATGCGTTTGGTTGTTCAAATGACATTACATTCTTCATTAATGATCCTGACCCATTAATTGGTGTAGTTGAAGTTGTTTCACCTACTTACTGTAGAACAGCCGGATTCCAAAAAGGAAATGGTGAGGTTACTGTTACAACTGCTGGAGCAGGATTTTCAGGAACAGGTAATGTAACTTACCTATGGGAAAACCTTGAAAATGGAGATAAAGATGATGTGACAACTTTCATTGTAAATGTACCAGGACAAATGTTAGTGACTTTAACGGATGAAAATAATTGTAAGTATATTGATACTGTACTTGTGGATTCATTAAACCCTATTGCTGCATTTTCAGCAACATCTGACCAATTTCATGGACCAGGAGAATTTGAAGGGACTGAAGCCACATTAGGAGGGGTTTTGGATATTCAATTTGTGAATGAATCACTTTATTTTTCTAAACCATCTTATCCTTTAAGTGATACAGTATTTAAAATTAATTTAGATGCTGAAAATGACCCTAACGAGTTTGGCGGTTGGCTCTTTAGTTATGATTATAATGAAAAGATTAAAACCAAATATACTGGTGAAAAAGAATATCTAGTTTGTTATGTAGCTAAAAACTTTAACGGATGTACCGATACAACTTGTGATTATTATACAGTGCACGCCTTCCCTGAGTTAGATATTCCAAATGTATTTACGCCAGATGCAGCACCTAATGATCAATTCTATTTCCCTTCAAGAGGTATTGAAGAATTTGATTGTGGTGTATACAATAGATATGGTATTGAAGTCTTCCACTTTAATAGTATTGAAGACAAATGGGATGGGACTAATATGAATAATGGAAAACCTTGTCAAGATGGGGTATATTTTTATTCATACAGAGCAACATCAACAAATAACACACCTTTTGATGGACAAGGCAATATCAGTCTATTCAGAAGCGGAAAATAAATTACTGAAAACCTCAATAACAACTAAAAAGAGCAGCTATTGATTAGCTGCTCTTTTTTGTTTCCAAAAAAAAAATAAAATTATCTTTGTAAGATTGAAAAAAACAAACAACCATTAAATAACTGTTACGTCTAGACTCTAGAAAACTATTTAGTATATGAAAATTTTAAAATCTACTCTTATTTTAATGACTGTATTAATGAGTATTAGCTACTCATTTGGTAGTCACGCTACGGGGGGACACATTTCTTTGGTTCCCACGCCATTCCCAAACCAATACACTTTCACATTAACCCTATTTAGGGATTGTGGTGGTGTTGCTGTACCGCCTACAGCTCCTGTTACTTTCGAAAATGATTGTAACTACCCTTCCCAAACCCTTGACCTTCAAAACCCAACTGTTGTTGAAGTTTCGCAACTGTGTCCTGCTTATTACCCTTTAAGTGAATGTAGTGGCGGAACTTATCCTGGGGTACAAGAAGTTACCTATACTGGTATTATTACACTTTTGCCTTGTGATGATTGGAATATTAGTTACTCTTTAAATGCAAGAAACAACTCCACTAATGTAACCGGAGGTACAATGTATATTGAGACCAATTTCAATAATTTAGTTGGTCCATTTAATACAACTCCAATCATTACTGGGGATCCTATTCCATACTACTGTGATAGTATTCCAAATACCTATAACCTTGGTATTGTTGAACCAGACGGTGATTCATTGGCTTTCTCATTAGTTCCCCCATTAAGTGGTCCTGGACAACAAACTAATTTTGTTAATGGGTATACAGCTGCTCAACCAATTCCTGGTATTACAATTGATCCATTTACTGGGCAACTAAACTTTACATCTAATATAACTGGTATCTTTGTACTGGCCATTTTAATTGAAGAGTATAATAGCGTCGGTATATTGATAAGTTCTACCCTTCATGACATGCAAATTGTGATTCAAGATTGTGTAAATACCCCTCCAGAAGCCCCAAATGCGCCTTTTGGTTTTGATAATTTCGGAACCACAGCAACCATAGATACGGCTAATAACATTACAATGTGCCCAGGCGATTCTATTTTTTTTCAAGTCTCCTTTTCTGATATTAATTTAGTGGAGGATACCCTTACATTAACTTCAAATAACGACTTTATTTTACCGGGTTCGGTACTTACCGTAACTGGAATCAATCCGATTACAGCTACTCTAGCATGGGGTTTTAACACCCAAACGAATGGAAATATTGTTTCTTTCACTGTTCTAGATGGTGCTTGTCCAGTTCAAGGTACTTCAACTTACTCTGTCAAATTTATAATACCACCTCCTTTAGCTGTTTCACAAGATATTACAATTTGCGGTAATCAAACGGCAGATATTCAAGCTCAAGGTGATGGTCCTTTACAATGGAGTGTTATTTCAGGTGACCCAATGACACCAGGTAATTTTTCTTGCAATGGCTGTTTTGATCCAGTAGCCACTCCTGCTATTAATACAACTTATTTGGTTCAAGATGCCTCTCAATGTATGTTATCAGATACTATTAGAGTATTCAGAGTAGATAATTTTGGTGACATTGAAGCCAATATTTCATCCCCTGATATGTTTATGTGTCCAAATGAGTGTGACTCAATTGAGGCGGTTGCACAAGAAGATTTTGTGGGAACGAATTTACAAACGTTTACTGGTAACCCAACTGGTGCCAATAACTTTATAGGTAGTGGTACTTATGATGATATGTTCTATGTACCAGCACTTGCTGTTGGGTTTGACTCAATTGATCCAGATATTAACAATCCTATTTATGGTGTAATCAAAGAAGTTTGTATCGACATTACTTTTGCAGACATTGGTGATATTGATGTTTATATAGAAGCGCCAAACGGAGCACAATTTCCTTTATCAATTAACAATGGTGGAACAAATGATAATTATGATATTTGTTTTACACCCGGTGCATTATTTGATGTTTCAACCCCAAATGTACCACTTGTAGGAGGTCTTGAATATATCCCTGAAGGCGGGCCTATTGATTCTGCTTTCGTTGACCCGTTAGGAGGTCCACCGACAATTGGTGTAGAAGGATTTTGGAGTATTGTTATCGTCAATAATGGGACTGGATTTGGTGTATTAAACGACTGGTCCATTACATTCTGTGATCCGTTTAATTTCCCTGTAGCTGCTGCATTCGTTTCTTGGGACAATATAGATGGTTTGGATTTCCAAGGAGGTAATCCCCTTGCGGCACCTAGAATCTGCCCAACACCAGTGCCACAAGGCATTGGTAATGATACAACTATGCAATATGTATTAACGGCATTCAATATTGATATGTGTCCAGCTTATGATACCCTTAATGTCACTATTCATGCCCTTCCAGATGCTGGAATTGATGCGGTAGACAGCATTTGTTTTGAAGCAGGTCCGATTGATTTATTTACCTTCCTTGGAGGTACACCAGATGTTGTAGGAACATGGCAAGACACCACTGGTGCCATTGTCAATCCACAAATGAATGCAAGTGTAGTGTGGGACAATGTGCCATATCTCTACATTGCTGAATCACCAAACGGTTGTTTAGACTCTGCATATGTCACACTTGATGTTTTTCAAATTACTGGTAAT